>Ga0268250_10000180_pt1 | contig 30954 bp, 29 predicted proteins | sample AgamicAsSfe_FD_200448 | JGI IMG/M metagenome (GOLD analysis project Ga0268250, IMG submission 200448) | Agave microbial communities from Guanajuato, Mexico - As.Sf.e (v2) (version 2) | ecosystem: Host-associated > Plants > Phyllosphere > Phylloplane/Leaf | place: Guanajuato, Mexico | collected...
GACAGAATTAAATGGCAAGCACCAAGGTTACTGTGGGAATTGATCAGTTTAATTGATCGGATTAGAAAGGTAAGCAGAAATTACTCACCCACTACCCCACGCACGCTCTTTTTCAGTGGAAATCAATATCTGATCATGCTGTATATATACATTAAATTTCCGATGATGAGATGATTCAACTGTCTTTCTCAGCAGCATTCATTTTATGTGGTACAGCCTCTTCAATATAGCAGCAACATTAAATATTGATCCAGAGTGAAATCCATCATCTTCATACTCAACATGACGAACCAAACAGCTGTATACCATCTAGCATGCCACTGCCAAAACCACATGCTCTAGCTCACCCTTCCCACAGAAAGCTTATTCAATGACACCTTCGATAATAGTGTATGTGACTGCTCGCACTGTCTCAAGCGTCGCATCGTATGGAATCAAGCCCTCAAGGGTAGTCTGAAGGTTATCAAAGGTGTCGGCATGAACGGTGTCATTCTACAAACATGAATGTTCGGGAAGAAGGCGTACACGCATCAAGTGAGTTCACCACAATCATGGCAGTGAGAGGTTACCAGAAAAATTGGCAAGGGCCTAAAGAGACGAGAGGACGAGTAGAGAAAGCAGAAGCGCTGACCAGACGTATACTGTAGTTCTGTGGCAATTGCGGAACGCATCTCCTCGAAAACACTTTTAAGCCAGATGCCGAAAGCTACTACTACAATGTAAGTCTGCCACGCACTATAGCTTAATCCCGACACAATTGGAAGTACTGCTAACACGTCACAGCTTCGAGCAATTCGCGATGATCACTTTGACCTCTGGAAGCACAAGCTCACCACGTTTGTCACCGTCATCCCATCTTTGTTTGTGCACCGTCTGACCTGTCTTCAATAGTTACCACGCCCTAGATCGTGCCCCTGTATACGTACATCCCCAGATGAACGACCTGCCAGGAGCAGCAAAGTATCTCGACGAGCTGAGTGACGACGATGGATCCACGATATACATCGGATCATGTCATTGTCAAGGCATCAAGTTTGCAGTGAAGAGCGTGCCACGGGAGACGGCTGAGATCTGCGATTGCTCGTGTTTGATTTGTGTCGCTGTGAGTCTTCTTCTGTCTCGAAGTCAGCAGATTACAGACTAATGTCTCCTCGAAGAATGGCGTCCTCTGGCTATATCCGCCACAGCGGAATGTCTTCTTCTTCCATACAAGTCTGCTTCAACACCGTCAGTTCCGGCAGAAGGACTACTGAGCAGGTACACTTTTGGCTTGGGCGAAAATGTCCATCGTATGTGCAAGACATGCGGCTGCCAAGTATTCGAGGCGCGTGAGGTAGGTCTCACTGTGTATCCGTTTACGGCCAAGGTTAATCTCGATGTAGCCTGACGACCCAGAAAGCGGTTCATTTGGCCTGAATATCACATTGTTGAACAATATTGGCGACTACCTCAACGATGCTTATGGTATGGACGGCAATGGAAAGCAGTTGACAGGTAAAGGCGGGGCTGTATTGAAAGGATTGGAAAGAGATGATGAAGCCAGGTCGAGGGTGCCAGTATACAAGCTGAATCTGTGATACAATGTTTGCTTGAATGCAATGGGAACTGTTGTTCTGTTCTGAAGCACGACACTTGGGTCAAGCCGATGGCGACGATTTAGACTCAAGTTGGAACTCACAAGGCAAACTGCGATCACCGCCCGAAGACAAAAGCTTGATCAATCAAATTCATGTCATTGGAGGTCGCGATTGGACTGAACAGCGTCGCTAGTGCCGTCGCTCTGCAAGATGCATGGGACACGATGTATTCTGTTGTGCAGGGTGGTGCTGTTCAGGAAGCCGACAGTCTTACACTTGAGCACCTAACCATGCGTACAGCCTCCGAGCAGGACTCGCCTCCGAGATTGGCGAATGAGCAGGAGCCTGCCGTTTCGCCGAACAGGAAGCCGGACCGCGACTAGAGCAGTGAAAGCGTGGCAAACAGACAACGGCGCACAGCAAGATGGGTTTCTTTTTCGCGGTGGGATTTGTAAGTTTTCACCGTTTTAGTCTCTTAGCACAAGCACAAGCACACCCTTTCCGGCGCGGAGGAGTAATCATTGCATATTAGGTCCTTTTCCATTATAAGGCATCAATGCTGTGTCGCCTACCCCGAGAACAGCAGCTTCTTTGCACTCTACGGCGGCATGAGCCAGATGATTGGAGGATGTACTGAACAGCACGCCAACAAGTCTTACCGCACAGATCCGAAACATGAGCACAAAATCCTCTGCAAAGTCATCGATAGACCCGGACAGCCGACCTTGAAGGTTGGTGCAATTGGCCTCCTCAACGGAACAGATCTGGATCGAGATTTTCTGTACTTAGACGAGGCGTGCTGGGTTTCGCTGTTCGGTCTTTACGACGAGGAAGAAGCATATGAACAAGAAATACTCGACCTGCCGCACTACGGCGCGGTACAATTCGCTGGACGGATGCATACTAAGAACGAGTCCTGCCCGCTCACCGAGCGCGTGTACGGATCCCGGCGCAACAGCGGCCAGCGGCCAGCGGAACAGCGACCAGCGTACGGGCGGCCAGCCGAACATCAAGACGCGAACACCTCCAAATACGATCTGTTCGGAGTGTGACATCGCACGGGATGAGGATTACGGACGCTATTTTAACCATCCAACGGAACAGGGATTGTTCATCTGCGGTGCATGTTATGAAACTCGGAACAGGAAAGGAGACTTAGTTCGCGACAAGGTCAGATTCCCGGATGATCATGACGGCTGGTGCGAGAAAGATGGCTGTTCACCGAGGCTACTTCCACGACGCCGTATGTGTAAATCTGGCCAGTGGTACTGTGAATATCATGGAAGCAAGTTTGAGGTGGACCAGTAAGGTGGCGTTTGCTTTTCGTTCTGTTTCCCATTGTAACCTAGACTTTTTCTGCTTTTCGCAAATGCCTGGTGCCGATGAGTTTGAGATGAAAGATTTATTTACTGCTCAAGCTGTTGTCTCATTCATATTTGCTTTGTGACTTTCGACAAAAGTCCACTACAATGCCGCCGCTTCCGCTCCATATGAGTCCTGTGGCAACTGGGTATATTATTTTGACTTGATTTAAGCTTCTCGGGAGTTGTTTCATGTGTGCTGTTGAAGTGATTGTGTTTTGGGCAGAGTGTGAGGTGTGCAGATCACGACCAAGGCGCACAGCAATCACGGTGCAATGAGAAACGCTTGAGCAATCAAATTCATTTGTCATTGGCGCCTTTGCCAAAAAGCGGAAAAAGTCTAGGTTACAAGTAGGAAACAAAGCCAAAGAACAACCACAAGACATATTAGGTCTTATCACTTCCCAACCTCAACAGCCAGACCTCGACCATGCTTCACGATGTTTCGCTGTCACCTTCGACAATGTTAGTGACTGATTGGATTGCAATGGCATGGTAGAATGACTCACTCTTTTCTTCGATGAATTCCTCACTTCTGCGATGTTTGAGACGTCTGATGCACGAGAAGACACCATATGCTGCCGCGCCAACAAGACTCAGGAGGATTGCAACACTGATGATGCTGCCATAGATCATGATCTTCTTCTCGCGTCTGGCATTGTAAAGCTTCCCTGGTTCGAGCTCATTGAATGTAGGGAACGCGTGGCTCATTGCCTTGCAGCCGGAGTCGTGATTTCCCCATGGCGCGGGTTTCCCAGTCTGAGCAAAGTCGCAAAGAGCGACAGTGTTGGTCTCGTTGAAGGAGAAAAAGGCATCTGCACAAATGTCGTTGCAGTCGGAGTTGAACAAATCGCGAGTGGTCGTCTTCCTTGGGAGTTTCCGCGTGTCTTTGTCAATCGACAAAAAGTCATTGTCGCCACAGACGACAAAATCCTCGTCACTATCTGTGCATGATTCTCTCAAGGCTGGTAATGTGTGATGAGCCTTTCGCTTCTGGAACATTTTTCGAATCCAGACAAATACTTTGCTGTGCGCGAAAGGTAGATCGTCGACTATGGCAGTCATTGAGTCCTTTTCTGGTGCAGTGTAGAGAGGATAGATTGATCCAGAAGTGTTCCATCGATTCTTGTCGGCGTATTCCCAGGTGCGAGAGACTGTGTGGTTATAGTGGCCGTCGGAGGGTATCTCGAGAATGTACTGGAAGCCGTATCTAATAAGTTGAGATTAGCTCAACGAGATGGGAGAAGTTGCATCAGAGACAAACGAACCCCCATCGAGCTTCCGAAGAACATAGACATCTCTTGATCGTGTAGTCATCAGCCACAGCGAGCCGAGACGCGAGGAGAAGAAGGGCAGTGTTGACAGAGACGAGCGACAGACGCATGATCGAGGTAGGTCGAGGTTGAGATGTGAGAGGTATGTAGTTGGCAAGGTTGAAGAAAAAGAATAAAATATGATCAACAACACCACTGTTATGAAGCAATTCCAATGAAGAAGCAAAAGCAAAAGCGTAATGATAAAAAGTGATGAAAATGTGGATGATGATGAAGAAGAGAAGGAAGAAGAGCGCAGCGCAGATGACCAGTATTTATTCCGAGATCCAGGGCCGAAAGAAGTGAAAGGCGGCTTCCTGCGGTGCTGCACGAAACCGATCTGCGTGCCTTCTCCATCGAGGCGTCGAAAACAGCATAAGCGGCGATCCAGCAGCCAAGACGAGCTTAATACCGGCAGGAGCGACAACGAGCACAGCACAGCACAGTTTCTCTACCAAGGAACTTCACGCTTTCGAGGAACTCCACGCTTACCTTCGACTGCCTGAAAATCTCTCCCCTGGATAGGTAATCTGAATGACTTCCTACTCCTAATCGTACATATTATACAAACATCCAAGCGTCGTGACAACCAAAGAATACATCATCCAGGCCCAAGCTTAAGAAGTTTGCGCAAATCAGCTTCCATCGTCCTTACATCAGGCTGGCCAGCAGTTTGACCATTATCAAGTTGTGGCATACACTCGATCTGTGGGGCTCCGCGATTGTGATGTCTGTAGTCCATATCGAAGTCCGAGGGACGATGTCCATACGTTGGTCCATTATTCCGAGTTGGCGTGAGATTGTGATTGGCAAAATTATCGAGCCCGCGAGCTGCTGGAGCTGGGCTCTGCACTTTCAATAACTGCTTCAGTGCTTCACTTTTCTCCATCCGTAACCTTTCATCCTGCATCGCCTCTGCTGACGTATCCGGTGGCCTCACACTTGACCTTGCGGCGTGCATTCGATCCCTGAATGGGGTTGTGTCAACTGTATCTGATGACTCTCCTGCTCCGTCGAGCTCCAGCATAAACAGATCCTTTCCTGACATTTGCTGGTCATGCTCGAAAGATGGTGCAGAATCATAGGCTAATAGAGAAGGCTTCGATGTCCCGTTATTATTCTTGGTTTGCTCGGCCCGGTGGGCATTGAAGAGTAGATCAAGAGGTGACTCTTCTCGTCTGACAGGAGTCACTACACCAGACTGTGGACTCAGCGATGGTGCCGCTCTAGAAGGACTCGCATCGAGTCTTGCTTGCAATCCAGTTGCAGATACTGCGCTTGGCACAGACTTCGAGAAGAATCGAGGTATAGGAAGAGATGAAGGTGCTGGAGAAGCGTGGAATGTGGGACCAGCATATGCCATCTGTTTGACTGGTGTAGAAGTCTGTGGATAGCCTGATTGTGTGCCTGCGCCATCGAGTCCATTCACAATAGGCTGCTTTGCAGGTTGTGAGGATCGTGATTGTCGTTGATTACGAGCGGGAGTCTGATGTGCTGTGGCTGATAGAGATTGGGTGCCATTCACATTTTCATTATTGTGCTGCCGTGGCTGTCTTTGAGATCGCTGTGGTGTTCCACTTTGTGCAGGATGGCTCATTCCATTCGCTTGTTTGCGGCCGCGCTGGGCCTTTGGGGCAGGAGAACCACTAGGCGCCTGCATCATGTTGACCTGGGTTGCTTGGTCCAGTTGACGCGCCGATACGCTTGTTTTGAGATGTTGTTCTTGTTGGTCAAGTCGTCGAAACTCGATATCAGCTGGAGGAGCCTATCCGGGGAGATACGTGGGGTCGTGAAGATGTGGAATGCCACTGGCACAATCCGGAAAGTTAGATTCTGCGTGCAAATTCGGTAGCAATAGGTAGTGATTGTCTAAGTGTGCAAGTGAGCGTGTGCAGCATGTTACTCGTTATGAGTTGAATGATTTGAGATGAGATAGCAATGAAAGGTCATCGTCATCGTCTTTTGTGATGGTTTCAGTTCGCCGACAGGATGGCCGCCCACATACGTCTGGCGGAAAGGCTCCGGATCAATGTCACGAGCCAACATCATCTCATGTTTCATCATCGCCTTCATTCTGCTTCATCACATATTCGTACACGTTCCAAAACCTGTCACGCCACTAATACTCATCCACCGACTCTTATCCTCGCCCATCGATCGATCGACCTTCAGTCCTCCAGCCTGCGCAATACCAAATCACAAACCGACAATCTTGCACAAACCTACTGATAATGGCGGATGTCGAAATGAAGGATGCACCCACCAAGAGCAGCAAAGGTGGATCTAGCACTGAAGTAGCTGATGGCAAGAAGAGGTTCGAAGTCAAGAAGGTAAAATCGCAGAACAATTTGAGCAAACGCAGCAGCCAGTTCTGACCCCGATAGTGGAACGCTGTAGCTCTTTGGGCTTGGGACATCGTCGTGGACAACTGCGCTATCTGTCGAAACCACATCATGGACCTATGTATGTCGTATCGAAACTTTGGAGCTGGTCAAGAAATGCTGACGATACTACAGGCATAGAGTGTCAGGCAAACCAAGCAACGAATGTGTCAGAAGAGTGCACAGTCGCCTGGGGTATTTGCAATGTGAGCACGTTCGCCTTCTTGTCGCAAAGACAAGCTGCTAATCCAAATTAGCACGCCTTTCATTTTCATTGCATCTCGCGCTGGCTCAAGACTCGTCAGGTGTGTCCTCTTGACAACAGGGATTGGGAGTTCCAAAAGTACGGCAAATGAGCGATGGACATCATCTGGAGGTTCACAGATGAAGAAGCACAGCATGGAAGGCGTTTGGGACGAAATCATGAATCACATAAGGCTGGAAGGTCAAACAGACCAAGGCGTTTCAGACAGGGAGCAGTCATCTCGGATATGGATGGAAAGAGATATCAGAATCCACAACAAGTCTAAAGTGTAGACAGCCGGCCGTTCATGATAACTAAGAATGCAACAGCACCCTGATGAACGCCACGTCCTGCCGTGGAGTCCTCATCACGCTCGTCAACGATCGTTCCGTCAGCTCACGGTGACTTCCACCCCCGGGGCTCCACTTCGTGCTGGCAACCATTTGGCTGGCTTCTGATTGAACGCTGGCCAAGGCGGAACAACGACGAGAAATGTCAAAGCAGCGCCACTGAGACCTGTCCATAATGTGTAATGGATGTTCTGTGTGAAATAGCCGATGATGAATGCAAGAAGCTAGTTTACGTGAGTTTCAAGGTACAGCTTCTCCTGTCGAGATGGCTACACAAACCCCTGATATAGCAAGCATGTTCGTTGTGAGCTGCTCAGCCAGACGTTGACCATCAAAATCCTGTTATAAGGTATGAGTGTGATGAATTGTGTATGCTGTCGAGGGGACGAAACATACTATCGTCATCTCCAGCGCATCGCGCACTTTGTCCAGTATTTCAGCCATACTAGTGTCGGCGATCGGCACGTCTCTGTGTAGGCGCTACCCTTTCAAGAGAGCTTCGCAATAGATCAGAGTACTTCAAGGAGAGTGCCTTCACAGCTGGTGTCTCTCACGTGGTATTACGGCACTCCCCACTTTTGGCTTGGCAAAGCTCAAAGCCAACAACTTAAACAGCGATCGATGGGTGATTCCGAAGTATTTTTAACGCAATTTTCAATAGCATATCTTGAAGACGACCGCCTCGCTCTGCCTTTGAGTTGCTCAAACCTTGTCGTCGCATAGAAGCGTGGAATACATCTGCAGACGCAGTACTTGATTCGCAATCGATCCAGCCGCCCAGCTTTTCACTTAGATCTCAAGGGCCCAAACTTAAACTCAACTGTGCAATTTCGTGCGTAGTACGACGACACTCAAACTACATACACACTTGAATCTTCTAATATACCTATCTCTATCATCACCTGGATCGAAAGTATACCTAGGCATCCGTCTCTCGTATTCATAGCTGTCTCCTCTACATTTACCGGCTTCTACTTCCACAACTAGATGCAGAACGACAGTCTTTGACTAGCAACAAATCCACCTTCCGAGTCCTCCGTAGGACACAACAGATCACGTTGCCTATCCGGGCATAGAGTAGAGCATACCGTCAAGTTGGCTACCATCATTATCCTCAAGTATTGCTCAATTCGGCCACTACTGGGCCACCGCAGAGGCGACAGGAAGCCTCCTTAAATTAGATTACCACCACACTCAAGAACGCGCCGCCGCATCGCAACAACTTTCAGACACTACATACACTTGCGTGGCAGCAAAGACCTCGCTCACACCCAGAAGACGAACCTTTGTGTAGGCCCGACCTACACATCTTAGCATTGTTCGCCCTCGTTCGGTGAGCCTCTGAACTCGGCTCATCGAGATCCTGATACAGCTATTTCCTTATAGCTAGTTACAAGATAATACTGCAAGCATTCAAACCAGAAGCGACTTCTTCGAGATGACTGAGTCGCCGAAATCCGACGTCTTCAAGACAAGGTTCAGCACGCCCGATACCACACTGGACGACCACCGTCATCAGCCAGACTCCTTGCCTCGTCCCGATGGGGCTCATACGGCAGCTCGTCGCATGACCAGAAGGAGCTCTGCTGGTGGTGAGATATCCGACCTGCCAGCTGTGTCAGCTCCATACGAAGGAACAACTGCAAGAGACTTCGAGAATGCCATCGTCGACGATGACTCGAGCAGCGATGCCGGATCAATCGCTGCACGTCGCCGTGCCTCAGTAACAAAGCGCAATGCGTTCATGCGTCCCCGCTTGAACACAAATGGCTCAGTTGCCTCTCTTCGTTCCGTTTCACCGCCCAACTCTGTCGATGCATTTGCCGCACCAGCCAGGCGACCAAGAGCTGGTACTGCAGGAACAGCCGATAGCCATGCGGAGTCTTTCATGGCTTTGCACAGGACAAGGACGCACTCTGTTTCAAGCCAGCAACGCCGTCGGACCTATAGCGTCGACAAGAGCGTCCACGAAGACGTGGCTTCGTCACACCAAGGTTCTGTAGAGGACGATGTCTGCTTCCCCCAGCAAGAAGAGCCAACTGATCGCTTCCGCATCGATTTCGACGACCTTGACGACTTCGTGACTGGTCGCGGCAAAGAACCGACAATTGTTTCTCATCCATTCGCCGACAAGGAGAGCATTTCTGGTCATGCAAAGAGTAACAAGGTCTTCCATGATATGCGCTTCAACGGCAGTGTCCAAAGTGTCGTTAAGCCGCAAGCAAACCCGCGGGACAACTATCCAAGCGGATCTGAAACATCCGATCCTAAGCTCGGTGGTGACGAGGAGAAACTTGGGGCTTTCGGACGCCCTGGGCCGCACAAGTACAACTGTTGCAAGCTGCTCGGCGATAACTTCAACAGGTGGTCCTTCTTCTCTTCTGAGCTCGAGGACACCATCCACGCGCCAGAGCTTGGCGACCTGCTGATGCCTGGTGAAACTTTCCAGCACCTGTTCGAGCTCGGCCCTGACGGAGGTGTCTGGTGGCTTGATATGCTCATGCCGACAGAAGAAGAGGTGGAAGTCATTTGCAAGGCCTTCAACGTTCACGGCCTCACTCGGGAGGATATCATCACGCAGGAAACACGTGAGAAAGTCGAGCTTTTCAAGCATTATTATTTCGTCTGTTTCCGTTCGTTCTATCAGATGGACAAGCAGTCTGAGTACTACATGGAGCCTGTCAACGTCTACGCTATTGTCTTTCGAGAGGGCATCATCACTTTCACTTTCTGTCCGGCTCCGCACGCGACCAATGTACGGAAGCGTATGTCGAAGCTCAGAGATTACGTATCCCTTGGTGCCGACTGGATCTGCTACGCTCTGATCGATGACATTGTCGATACCTTCCAGCCTGTCATTCGCACTGTCGAACAGGAGGCCGAGTCTATCGAGGACAACATCTTCACAGCTCGTCCCGAAGAGTCTCGTGAAGTCCTCAAGCAGATTGGCGACTGCCGCAAAGAGGTCATGTCGCTCATCCGTCTGCTTGGTGGCAAAGCCGATGTCATCAAGGGATTTGCCAAGCGTTGCAATGAGCAATACAGCATCACGCCTCGTCAAGACGTCGGGCTGTACCTGAGTGACATCCAGGACCACGTCGTCACCATGATGAGCAATCTTGGACATTTCGAGAAGATCCTTTCGCGCACGCATGCAAACTATCTAGCACAGATCTCGGTCGACAACATCATTCAAGGCAACATGGCTAACAAGACGCTGAGTAAGGTGACCTTCATCGCCACTGTCTTGGTGCCTCTGAACCTTGTTTGCGGTCTCTTCGGTATGAACGTGCCAGTCCCCGGGAGGAGCTCGGACAGTCTGGCTTGGTTTTTTGGCATAGTCGGTGTGCTTGTTGCATTTGTCCTTATCAGCGCTGTGCTGGCGAGGCGGTTGAGGTGGCTGTAGTTCATTGTCAACATTCGCTCACATATCTGCCTGGTCTTCGTGTATATTTTGGTTTATCTATTTGGTTCTTCAATACCTTGCTCCTGTACTCAAGTACTATACCGTTCTGAGCACGAGCCATCCAGGATCTGCCTGGATCGTCCATAACTCCAAATCCATTGTACCTGCATGATTTCGTGCATTGCATTGCATATATCTGCTCCAGCTCTAGCCTCAACACTTGTTTTCATCCTGTAACGCCACCATATTTATATCTGAACTGCCTCCATTCTCCAGTCCCTATACAGCACGGTCTCGAAGGCACGATGACGCCGTGAATCTAGCACAAACTCCGTTGGCTCTTGGTCACGCGGAACCTTAAGTCGCAACTTCAAAAGCGGGGCAACGAATGGCGATACGCTGCCGGGCAGCCGTCCCGCCTTTTCCAGGCCGTACGTGATGCGCCGAATGTTCTCATTGCGCCATTTGTGATATTTGTAGCAAGTTTCGTTATACGACTCCCTGGCTATCGCCACTGCCTACCTTATCCAGTGATCGCTGAGCTGGTCTCGTGGTTTGCTGGTCTTCGAGTCCTCCCAGTGGCTGCCGAGAGCTCTTTGAGCGAGCGTCGATCGCCTACCCTTTGTCTAGCGAGCATCTCCTTACGACTATGTGGACCTCTGGGTGCTCTGGACTTGTTTACATCATTGTTATCCCGCTATAGGTCTCCCGTGTCAGCGCTGTGTCGCACCTTTGCGTTCGGATATGCCCGGACGTGAACATCACAGGTCAAGGAGCAGCATCTTTAGCAAGGTCCCCTTCAAGCCTCTCTCCACCATCAACGATGGCTTCGCCGACAGATCTGTGACCCCTTCGACCTCGGACTCAGGAAACACTAGCAAGCCAAGAAGACATCTAAGCAAGTCGTCTGGTCAACTTTCTTCCCTTTCCAACGAATACTACCAGAACTCCACGAACGATGCGCCCAGCCCACTACTCACCCAGCTCGACTCGGCTAGACAGTCCACATCAGACTCGAACCCTCCATCTCCCACACCAGGATCACCAGCACCCGGCTCGAGGCCTTCTCTGACGCTATCACGAAAAAGTATATTTGGTAGTTTGAGGGGGCTGAGGTACTCGGAAGATGAAACTCCACCTGGTTCGGCAGTATCAACGAGCAGCCGCTCGTCATCTTTTCACTGGCGAGACTTTGGCTCGAAAGAGGAGTCGAAGGACTATATCGATATTGGTAGAAATCGTACAGTCTTGCACCATGCCGAGGTCGTCACGAATAGTAGTTTATTCTGGAAGAAGCGGGAATATCTCGTGCTCACTGAGACACATCTGATCAGGTTCAAGTCGCAAGGAAAGGCCGCTGAGATTTTCCATAGCATCTCACCATACCCAGGCAGGTCAGGCTCTGTACGATACTCGCAAGCGCCCGTGCTCGAGCATGATGATCAGGGCTCAACCCCGTCGGAAGACTCTGGAGACAAGGCTACCGCGATTCCACTCAACCGGGTCGTAGCAGCTTTCCCACCAGTTACATCGGATGAGAGCAAGACACTATACGCTCTAGACATACATTATCTGGAACATGAGCAAGCTTCGTGTCTTACGATCCAGCTCAGTGACGCTTTGACGAGAGATACTTGGTCGAGTCTAATACGATGCGCTGCTGATCGTGCTCGACTTGTCGATATCAGCCCAATACCCATCAAACTTCTAGAACATGCTGCGCAATACGTTGAACGAGAACGAGATTATGATCGAACTCGATTTTGGATATATAAGGTCATCAAGCGTGCACAAGTACGGGCGAGTAACACAGATGATGAAACACAGGCTGTCAATAAAATTGGCGATCTCGCATGCTTTTTGGTGATTGGGCTGCACAAGATACACATTATTACCATACCAAGAAGCTCTGCGCCTCAAGCCGGCCAGTCACAAATGCTGAGCGAGACACGAGATGGTGTCAGCTTCGGGATACTCAACGTCGAGTGGATGCTTGTCAGGACTGATAGCGATACCTTTACTCTTGGCTGTCGTAAAACATTCCAGAAGCCTGTCGAGTTCCAGCTTGTTTGCGGAGCTGGAGCAGATATTGCGCGACAGCTCAGGCAGTGCTACAGGAGCCTGACGCCACTTTGGCAGAGTAGACCAGCTACATTCCTAATCCCTGACGACGATGATGTGGACGAAGAGATCCAAAGTATCCAGACTGCCACGGATGGTGATCTCGCATGTTTTGACAGGACACTGATGGCATTCTGTGCGTGTCTGGACGTCAACGCATCCGATATACGGTATACAGTCATCTACGATGTTGAAGATGCTCCCAGATTTGAGCTACTTTCACCTGACAAGCGGAGAGGTCCAGGCGGAGAGCAATATTCTGGTGCAGAACTGCTGGCTATCCTTCGAAGTCTTCGCTTTGTCGAGCAATTTCAGTCCATATCTTTCGCGAGAATCAGCTTCGGAAACCTGCATCGCATGGTTGACTACCACGATCGCGACGAGCTGTATAGTGGCGCAAGCTTCCACGAGTTTATGGAGTGGCCAACAAGCTGGAAGCCAAACACGACTGTTGTGATTACCGAGCTTCGAGCTATCGCTATGACGAATCTTAGACTCAGGAGGGTCGACTTCTCGTCATGCATAAAGACTTCATCTCATTTCCCACAGTTTTCGAACGAGTTGTCTTGCGACTTCATAGAGGCAATTGCCCCGCTGTGTAGGACGCAAAGCACGAATGTCGACTGGTTGACCTTGAATCATATCAGCCTGATCAATCGAGATGTTGACTTTTTATGCGATATACTCTCGGAGAAATCGTCTCATCTGCGCGGGCTCGAACTCAATGGTGCGCGGATAGGAGAAGAACTGGTCGATAAGCTGTTGGGCTCTGTAGCCGCACAGGAAAGTACATTGGAAGTGCTTGATATTGCGAAGAACAAGGCTCGGCTGGTTCCAGCAACGATATCACGTCAGCTTGCGCCACTTTATCTCTTGCGCAAGCTGGATCTGTCTGTTGCAACAATGGTATCTGATGGCTCTCCTTTGCTTCCACTGAATGTGTTGTCGACCTGGCGCTTGGAAGAGCTTAGATTAGGACACATGGTTCTTGACGATGTTACCATCAAGAACCTTTGTGGGTAAGTGTTCACTACATTGGAATCAAGATCTTTCAAACTAAGTGTACTGTATAGATATTTGGCACACTCACAATCTGAAGTCCTTCGCGAGCTCTATCTAAGGAAGTGCTCCTTGACTGGCTACCACGTCTCCGACCTCCTCCGTGCTATGCCCCAGGAAGAAGGCACTGCTCGATCGCTACATCTTGATATCAGTGAGAACGATCTCGAAAAGGGGCACGACGCCATGTTGGCTGCCATTCGAGACAATTGTGCGCCCACGCAGGTCACTATGAGGCGTATCACTTACGACAAAGAGGACAGCCTGCGAAAGTTATGGACAGCACTTGCCCACAATCGTTCCATCAGGAAATTCGATCTTGCAAAGCTTTCTGCTCCTGGTGAAGCTAGTCCTGATACACTGCGGGCATTGGAGCACTTCTTCGCCAATAATCAAGCGCTTGAAGAGTTAGACCTAACAGGGGAGCCGCAGAGTCGATTAGACCCTTCAAGAATGTTCGAAGCCCTACGACAAGCACTACCAGCACTCAAGCAGAACAAGACATTAGCAAGATTATCACTTAGCCAGCAGCGACTAGGTGCAAAGAGTCTAAGTCTGCTGTCTGAAGTCTTGCACGAGAACACCACTCTCCAGCGCATCATCTGCGAGCACAAAGAGATCAAACTTCACGACTTCACCGACCTCGTCAACGCCGTCGTCTCCAACAATACAATACTCTTTCTCGGCGACTTCACGTCCGGCCGTGACCTCGCACTCCAACGCGCACAGGCTGAAATCCTTCGTGATAAGACCAAATCCCTGAGCGCTACCGACCTCAAACACCCAGAACCTTCTACCCTTCGCCGCACCTTCACAGCTCTGACCCTATCCTCTCCAAACTCATCGCCCAACTCCCGCGACGCAAAACACATCCGCTCACTAACAGAACAAGACGCTCGCGCCGCTCTCGACATCCTTAGCAAAAAATGGGACGAGCAGATCAGCCGCCTCAACATCCTCCTCAAACGCAACCTCTCCCGCCTGACCGGCCAGCCTGTGACCGAACTCGACATCGCCGCCGTCCTCCCTAGTCCTGATATTGAGAATGAAGAGCGGTCCAGCAACGAAGACCGCCCTGGTACAGCAGATAGTATATCCCAAGTCTTCCGCCAAGTGCAAGAACAGACGACGCCAACGGCTGAGCGGCCAATGGTGTTATCTGCAGCGACGTCACATTCAAACTATGCTGCTTCACCATCACCGCATCCTCCTCGCAGCGCAGTCCCAGCGTCATCACCGCCACTCTCACCCCGCGCATCGCCAGCACCACATGGCTTGAAAGCCAAAGTATCCTCCCTGTTCAGCACTTCCAGCACGAATACGACCACTCCATGGCCGGCACTCCGCCACGTCCCCTCTTCAGCCCTAAGCAGCTCTTCTGTCCTCTCGGATAGTATGCTAGCGTCTTCGCCGAGCTTGCTGGCTAGTGTGCAGATTGACACGAGTCCGATGTTGGGTAGTGATGATGTGGTGGGTATGCTGACGGGAAGGGAGGAGCCTGTGGCTGCAGAGAGCGAGAGGGTAGAAACATTAGGGGGACGGCATGGAAATGGTCCGGACATCAACGGGCCTGGTCGTGGAATACAACGTGAGAACAGTATTGAGGAGGAGGAGGAGGAGGGACTTATGATGGCGAGGAGTCCGCCGAGAGCGAAGGAGTTGGGATTGGGTATTGGAGGGGTGTTCTAGATCTTGATTGCTGGCAGCGCGGTGCAGTGTAGTTGTCGGAGTGCAGACTGTTTGTTTGGCGTTTGGCGCTCTGCTCGGACTGGGCACAGGCATCGTGCACAGTGGGTTTGGTATAATGGCTGGAGCATGGCCATGAGGGAGGCACGCATTGTCTGAACATGTACTTGTATATACCACCATAGATAGCATAGCTTTGCATTTGACCACATCAAAAAGACACTACAGAATTCATGAGAGGATATGGCACAATGTCAGCTCAGAACAACACAAGCCATGCCGAGTCTCAAGCTCAAAGTCTCAATGCTGCCTTGACTCAATATCCTATTCTTTAATATCAAGTCGTGACTGTACATACATCCTCCCCTCCCATCCCACACATCACCTTCCCTGATCCCACCTCACAAATGCGGCGCCCCCACCGCCGCTAGCCCCAAATTCACGATACTGCACAACCCCTCGCCCAGAATAAGTCCACTCGCCAACACCACCACGCCCGTCTCCCTCTTCCCCCTCCATCGCACCCAATACCACGCAATTGCGCCCCCAGCCGCCCTCGCCAGCGTGAAACTAGGCGTGTTGTACATTCCCACCGCGACTGCAATCCCGCCCGGCACCAGACTCGCCCATGCCTTCTCGGGCTCGCCACGCAGTCGTAGCACGGTGAGTCGGGTGCGGATGATGGTGAGGAGGGCGAAGAGGGCCGCGAAGCCTGCTGCGAATTCGGCGGAACGCGGCGGCAGCCCGGAACCGGTCACGAGACGCGCGGTGAAGACCCAGACGTAGGCTGTTGGGACTTGGAATTGCGGGCCGGGGATCGTGTAGACGGCCGTGTAGAGTTTGTACACCGCCGCGCTGACCACTGCGCCCACCACACTTCCGATCAATTGACCGTAAAATTGCGCTTTCGGCGCCGCGCCTAGCAGATGTCCTGTTTTCAGATCCTGCAACAGGTCGCCAGCTTGGAGGGCGCCTGATTCGGAGATTGCGCCGGCGAGGAGGTTGACGATGATAGCATTGGGGTTTGAGGACGCCGGGATCAGCAAGGCGAAGACGAGTTGGGTGAGTTTGGAGATGCCGGAGACAGGGTTTAGGTCTGTTTCGCCGAGGGCGCGGACGCCCATTAGGGAGAGCAGGAGGGCGAGGATCAGGGCGGAGAAGGTGGCGAGGAAGGGGAGAATGCGGGGGAATGTTAGATGCAGAGAGGCGAAGTAGATGGCGACGGAGAGTAGGGCGGAGATGATGAAGACGCGGGTGGAGATGAGGTGGGAGGGGGGTGCGTCGATTTCGGGGTCTGGTGATGGAGTTGGGTCGGAGGAGGCAGTGCTGCTGCTGGGGTTGCTGATGGATGTGCCGGGGAGGGCGGAGTAGCCGCTGTTGCTATCGGTGTCGGAGGTAATTAGATAATGAAAGATCTCTCTATATTGCCCGTTTCTGGCAAGACGGACGATGTCGTGTCCGTAGCGTCGAGAGAAATTGATCACAGGACGTAGAATGAGCCATCCTAAGCTGACGAGAGCATCGGCGAGCATAATAGCTAGACTTATCCAGACGATCCAACCTTTGCTGCCATCTTCCCAGTCATTTACTTCTCCTGGAGCCCAGCCTTTATGCTTTGCCAGCGGTGACAGAACACCCCATCCCAGGATAGCACCGAAAAGCATGTGTGCTGTAGTTGTGGGCCCCATGATTATGCCTTGACCTACATATGCTGGAGACGGATTCAATGCCCAAAGCCAGGTTGTCGCCATTGGTAATCCGAAAATAGGTAGATCTCGAACCTGCGGTATGAAATATGTCCCGATAGTGTAAAGAGACGACCCAAAGAATGCAAATGTCAAGAGCTTGATCCTGTCCTTCCAGTCACTATCCTCTTTTGTTGTGTCATTCTCCTCAAGGTGAGCTTGCGAGCGTCCATAATTTTGCCCGACCTCATCATCGCCAACCGGCTGTCTGTCGCCCTTTGACACAGGCTGATAGTCTCCTCCATCATCACGCCTGTTCTTCCCAGCATCGTCTTCATCTTGCTCTATCAGTGTGCCGCCCTCTTTTTCGCCGTGCAGGACTCCGATCATGAGTGCTGTAGCACTTCCAGTAGGGAACTTCAGCTTCTCTCGAATAATAACCTGTTTCCTCAACGGCACTGCAAATACCACGCCAAACAAGCAGATTCCTACTGCCCATAGCATGAGCTTGCCTAGACTGAGCCGTAGCGGACCGTTCTCTTCTGGTGTCAGGAGGTACTCCAACGCTGGCATGACACCAACAAAACCACATCCCAGCGGCATTGTCCCGACAGAAGACGCGACTGTCTGAATAAGGACATTCTCGACCGGCGAGAATGGTAGTGTAAGTTTTGAAGAGATGGCGCGAAAGAAGCCGAAGCCTAACAGTGCTGAGGGCATGGCCATTCCACTGATCCAGCCGGTTTGTAGACCAAAGTAGATGTTGGAGAAGCATATCACGATGCCGATGACCAGACCGACGAGGACACCTCGAATGGTGAAGTTTTCCGGAGCATTGGCGCGCTCAGCAAGTGCTTCCTGTGCTTCGGCATGGCTGCGCGCGTGGTCGTCGCTGTGGGACGCGGATGTGGAGGGGGAGGATTGATCTGCGGATGTGGAAAGTTGGTCTGAGGTTCTCGCTTGTGTGAGCGAACCATACTGACCTCCATTGCCCCTGGAGGGCGCCATATTGGAGATGGTGAGTCCGCAGCAAGCAGGAGAGAAGGGGAAAGGCGGGCCGGGACGGTGATGTACTAGATCAGAAGCACAAGCACAATTACTAAGAGCGATGATGTGATCTCGGCGCATTAACTCCGAGAGACAACAAGGTCCTCATTTTCACAATTCTTGAGTACCATCCTTAAGCCATCTCAATTCCTATTGCTTTATAGAAGCAGTTCAAAGCAGAAGAGCAGTCGAAGATGGCAGCGCCATCGCCGTCCCAATCGATGGCGCTGGCCGAAAGATCACTGGAGACTGATCTCATGCCTCCACCTCCGCCGCCGAAGCGCATCAAGCGGCCGCCCAAGGTTTTGGACGAAGACAAATACACGGCGGCACTCTCCCAAATTATTGCGCGAGACTTCTTCCCCGGTCTACTGCAAACGGAGACCCAAGAAGAGTATCTGGATGCTTTGGACGCAGGAGACAGGACCTGGATTCGGGAAGCTGGGCAGAAGCTGAGACAGGCAATGACACCAGGAAGACAGACAGGAAGAAGAGGGGTGAGCATGACTCCCAGGACAAGGCTTAGTGGTACCGACACCCCAGTGAATCTCAAAGGTCAGACTCCTGGCGCAACGCCGGCAAGAAGCGAGGCTGTAGACGCCAGCTCAAAGGAGGAGGAAATTGATCACAGTCTCTCTCTATCTGCCTTCCAAGCAAAGTACACCTCCGAAGACAACGAATCCTTCAACAGCGTCCTGGATCGCCAAAACGAGCTCAAAGCGTCCAAATACCGCTGGCTCTACAACAACAACAACAGACTCCCCTCAAAGCAGCTCCTCCTTCAAGCGCGAATAGCGCAGAAGAAACTGCAAGCTGCAAGTGAAAGCAACGGTGCCACAGGATCCGCGCTCACCCTCCGACCATCCCAAGACCCCAATGACCGACCCGCCTTAATCGCAGCACCACCCTCCTCCCTCATCCCGACATCCCAAGGCCCTCGCAACGGCTTCATGTTCTTCCCTCAAGACCTTACCGATTCGCAACCTCAACACAGCACAATCGCAGACGAGGCACAAGCCCGAAGCCTAGCCCCGCCGCGAGCAGTCACATACGCAGCTACACGGCTACCTAACACCCTTCAGACCGACACCTCGACCGGCGCCGACGACGACGAGACAGCGAGTCTAAGCCTCACAGCAATCGATGCCGCAATTCGCGGCCGCCCGCGCCGACAGGACCTAGGCAGTCTCGCTGGCCCTTCTGACTCCGACGCGGGTGCTGGAGGCGAAACGCCACGCGTCAACGGGTATGCCTTTGTTGATGCGGAGCCTACAGATGCAGAGTTGCGAGTCGCTCGTGGCGAGCAGCCAGCGCCCATCGCTGATAATGAAGATGACGACGACGACGACGACGACGACGACGACGATCTCCTTCGACAACTAATCCTCAACTCTGCCTCTTCCACCTCCGGCACCAGCGGTCCAAACCCCTTCACCATCACGACGCAAACACCACGGGAAGCGCTGCACCATCGACTCGTGGACAAGCAGCTCGCGAGTGTGCGTAAATCCGGCACGCCCACGGCTCGCCCGCAGCTTGGCAGGACGGCGACGCCGAAGTTTTTGAGTAGTCCCAGAGTCGGCGCTGGTGGTGCTAGTGCTGTGATCGGGGCGGGTGGCAGGACGCCGGGTGGTAGGAGACGCGATAGGGAGGGGTATGGCGGGCTGACGCCGGCGGCGAAGGTGCTGTATAGTAAACTTGGGAATGGCCAGGGGAATGGTGGTGAGGGTAGGAGTGGGAGTGCACAGAGGCTGGATGGCAGTGCGTTTGGTAGTGGTAGCGGTGGTAACGCGCGAAAGGGCGCGTGGACGCCGACGGCGTTGGTCAAGAAGCGCATGGGGTGAGACGACGGTGTAGGCTAGTTCTACCGCATAATGTACGCAATGACGAAAGTTTCAAATGTCACATTCCTGGTCTCGGCAATGTGCAGTAGTCCAAAGTGAGGTATAATCATCCGGTCGAGCTGATTAAAGTTGAGATAGTCTACGTCAATGTGATAGTTTGACGCCCTCACAACGCAGCAAATCAGCACTTGAATGGGTATGCTATGAGCTTGTCATGATATATCCTCATCTTAGCTCTATCTCCTCGCTATGATCTCTTCAATCTATTCCTCCCATCGTCTCCCATCACTTTCCCTGCCTGCCCGTTTTCCGATCCTGGTCCATGCTATGCAATGCCCTAAAAATACCGTCCCAATTCCACCATGCAGGCTCGCTCTCAATATGTCCGCGCCAGTTTGAGCAACAGCATAAGCATAAGTTCAGCGCACAGCCCAGCCAGCCTGCACAGCCTCCCTAGCCTCACGCGTGAAAGACTCTGAGCCATCGCCTGCAGCCTCGCCTGGCCGTTCTGGCTCTTGATCCTGCTGCTCCTCCATCACTTGTGTTGTCTGCTGCTCCTGCTCAGTTGGTTCCATCGACTCAGCCGGCACATACCCGACATTCCTGTCCGCATCCTCGCCCTCACCCATGGGCACATCCTGATGCTCGTCCTCATCGACCTCCATATCGGCGCCTCCGAGCTCATCCGCGTCCACGTCTTCAGCATCCGCAGCCGGCGGTGGCGGCGGCGGCGGAGGCGGTGGAGGTGGCACAGCGGCCTCGACAGCCGAATCATCGCGAAGCTTCTTGCTTGAAGGCAGAGGCTCGTCATCGACAGGTGTGAGTGGGGTGTCTTCACCGCCTAGGTCGTCTCCTCGTTTGCGCTTGAGACTATCGCCATTTGGAGACTCGTCTTGGTCGGGTGAAGGGTCGGCTTCGTTGTCGGAGGGGGTGTGCATTTCTTCGTCCTTCTCTTCTTCTGATGCGATAACGTCTTTGCCGGATTCCGGTACCTCTTGATCGTTGTGCTTCGCGGGCACGGCGTCATCTCTGCCTTTACCACTATCCGCCTTGTCATCCGTGGATGCTGCTTTCTTTCGTGCTTCACGATCGGCGTTTCTGGCAACGGCTTTGTCGAAGAAATCTTTCACGAATTTCTTGATGTTTCGCTCTTGCTTTGTTGTTATCTGTGTTGGATCGATGACACGCTTGTTCTTGTAGTCGGAGGCGACCAGTTTCTTGCTGACGTCCTTGGCGAAGCGTTTCAGATCTTCTCTAGGGAGGCGTGATTTGTATTTGTCCATGACGTGTTTGATATGGGGAAATATCTGGAGAATATTCATGTCAGTGGACGTGGTCGCAGCATGGTGAGGGGATGGTGGATATGCTCACTGTGTTCTCATATACTTTCATCTGCTTCTCTTCGCTGTATGATCGCCACTTCTCCTCCTTCTTGTCCTTTTTGTCCTCTTTTGGCTCTTCTTTCACAGCAATTGCGACAACCTGTTGAGGTGTACCATTTAAGGAAGTCTTGTCTTGTGATGTTGTGACCGAAGATGGCTGTGTGATACTATTGATGATGTCCTGTAATTTCTGCTCATTCGTCTTTTCTTTTGGTGGAGGCGGCGGTGCTATTGCTGGTGCACTTGGTCGGGTCCAAGTAGTCTGGCCATTGGCACTGTAGAAATACGTTTTACCATTCGCCTGCGCGGAAAACCATCCAGAAGGTAGCGGCGCGACGAACGCCGGTCTCCGGAATGGAGGTCGCGGAGGCAGTTGTCGTACTACAGGCTGCTGTCTTGAGTTGGGGCCCGAGGGACCTTTGGGGATATCCGGTGACTTCGATCTTGATTTCGACCGCGTCTTTGCCTTTCGCCGGTCGTCTCGTTCTGCTCTTTCTGCTCGCTCGTTGGCAGCTATTACTTTGGGATCGCGCTTCACTCGAGGTATCCGGTAGCCCATTTCGAGCTCGCTCCATATCTTGAGCAGTTCCGAAGCCTTTGGTTTGATGTCCTCGTTGTCACCATTCAACAGCTTCTCTATTGTAGACTCGATCTTCGAGTCCTGAATCTTGTTTCTAGTAATGCGTGGCAGCGTATGTAGAATGTCGAGAACCTGTAGTGCGACGTTCGGATCTTCGGTAAAAGTCTTCAGGACAGTATTGAGAGTCTGATAACCATGCATCTTAACCACCCTGTTCCTGACCCGTTCCTCGTCGCAGCGCTGTATTCGACCGAGAAGCTTGACGGCGATCCATTTCTCCTTGCATTGCATCAATGTTGCCATGACCTTCGTGACTGCTTTTTCATCGAGCGACTTCGGCTGCAAGCTGTCGACATATTCTTCTTCATCGTGTCCAGCCTTCTTATTCTTTCTTCCTTTCTTGCTAGCAACAGCGATATCCCAATCATCACCATCTTCGATCCCAAGAGCCTCGATTGTTGCCGCTGAGAGCTTTGTCGCACGCTCGGTTTGAGTCTTGCCACCAATGAAGCCTGTGCAATTTTGCTCTCCACAATAGCATGGTTGAGGATTCGCGCCATACCGGTCGACATTGTAGTTGAATACCAGCTCCTCTCCCGCTTGTACATATCTCTCTGTGAAGATGCCCATGCGCAATCGCTCTCCGACTACCCATTTGTCAACGTAGCAGTTTGGATTGCATGAATGATTGCAGAAACGACCCAGATTGCCTTTCTTTGTTGCGTCAATGAATTCGCCCTTGTTGAGAGACATGAAGTAGAAATGCTTGATACCTTCTTCATCGTACTGAACAAGACGTTTTCGAAATGCTCCCTCGCCAATGACCTCCCCGATATACTCATAAATGAGCTCATTGGCGGCAAGGTCGACATTGGCTCGCAGACCATAACCTTTCTTCTCTGTCTTGACTACCGAGACATCAGAATACTGTTTCTGCACAAAGCGTTGGTTTTGACAATTTGCCCCGCAGTTACAGTCACTTGGACATTCGACACGGGTAGCACGGTTGATACAGTCAGAGTCTTCCCCACAGGCCAGATTTGTGGAGGTCGAGGAGTCTAGTGTGCATGTTAATGTTGGCGTCTACAAGCATGTCTCTGTCATGCTTACCCCAAGCTTCTGTGCAGTCACACTCATATGCTGCATCAGTCGTGCCGAGGGTCTTATTAGCATAGTTGCACTCTGACAGCACTGTGAATGACTTTCGCGCCTCTGAGGTTGCATCGGCGAGGTGTGAGAATAGTTGCGGTGGTCGGCTTGAGATCTTCTTTGAGGATTTCGACAACTTGGGCGGTTTCCCCGGCTCGAGCTTCACCATTATATCGCTGGCAGTAGTCGCCTCGCTCTCGGTCTTGAGCGCAGGCGAATGCGGCGTGCTAGACATCTTCCTAGGTATGTTTGCTGCTTCATGAGGCGTGCTGCACGAGCTCTCATCTTCCGTCTTGATCACAATATTGCGGGCGTCCGCATTGCTTGGTTGTGGTCGCCTCGATTTCCGTGTGCCATTCTCTTTTGAGTCTACATTCGTCTCATTGTACATCTTGAATATGTGCCCTGGAGGTTCGCCCAGGTGTGGTGTGTTGTGCGATGCGAATTGGGTTGATCGAAGTTGGAAAGGTGAGGATGTTCTGGTTGGCGGAAGGCGCAGATGATCTGCCTAGTAACGCAGGCTTGTGAGACACCGTGGGCATTTGCGGGAGATTATAATACTGGTCGGGACTTTGACTGAATACGCTCTGATTTGACGGGCTTGTTGTACTCTCAAGAAGAAGTCTGCGAAGCGCAGGGGTCGCTTGATGAACTAGGAATGCGGCCAGTTACAGATGCGCAACGACTGAACTGAGGTGCGGCCGACTGGCGACAAGATCCAACGTAAAAGCCGGTGCTGCTGGTACCGCTGAATCTTATTTTACTTTCGATGCCTAGTAATGCTGTATAAACATTCGAATGCCAGTGCGCCAATAGGATGAACAATAAGGTAAGGTAGACAATAAGAAACCTGGGCACGATGATGCTGAACGCTTCGTCGCAACTGAAAAGTTGTTCTTTGTTGCAAGAAGATGAATATAGTGAAGCAAGATAAGAGCGAGAACACTGCAGACCCGACTGCCTCTGGCACAGAGTCCTTTGCCTCTCCAGGGTGCGACTCCAAAGCGAATGTTCAGTTAGTACCGCGCTGCAGGGATGCGTGCAGAGGCCCTGGATCTGAATGAGGCTCAAGGCTGGCCGCATCTCTACTTCCTCGAATGAGCCTAATGCCGAATGGTCTGTGGCCCAAGACTTCAATGAGCTACCCTGTCCATGAATTCACCATCATCATCAATCAGATGACACACAGACACACATACTCTGTTTCAATTACCTTCACTCATACAGACACACGTCCTACGTATCTTTGACCTGATCATTTCCTGACTGGTCTCCATAATCCTTCGGCGTCAAGGCTTCGGAATGAGCTTGGCTGCACATTCGTAATCATCGTGTGGCTCATGTTAGTCTACATTGGATATAACCTACTTTTACTACGCGCTCGCTTTTGCTACAGTCTAAAGGTTCAGCTGACAGTATATGATGCAGGCAACATCTTTCAAGCTACCTTCGGGCTGTGTCATCCGTGTGTCTACGGGGGACATACTGCAGTATATGCCGTCCTCCAGTGCACTTGACCTGTCTTTTCGTTAGGGGAAATTGCGTCCCCGTCTACATTTCGAGCATTCCATTATTCATTATTGTCGTGTGACACCGCCTGTGTTGACCAGCTCCGTGTTGACCAACTCATGCTCATATGGTGCAATATCCGTGCAACATTCGTGCAACAAACGTGCAACATTCGTACAAGCTACTGATCATGTCTCTCTGGGTTAGGTGCCGTGGTTCTATTTACTTCACACTCTTTCGTCCGAACTCGGCCTCTTCATCTGGTGTTCTTGTCACACAGGCTAACTCGGAGGTTGTGCTCGATATGGAAGGTCGGAGCAATGCACTACGAAGTCGCACAATCAACACGTTTTGCTTTGCGATATTTGCCATATCCGCCACGGCTTTGGAAATGCGCAGGAAATACTGTAGGTATCAGTCGAGTGGAAGGATCAGTTGAGACGGGCGAAATATCGGATATTGCTAGAGCCACGATTGCCCTGTGTGTCACTATGTCGCCTTTTGGTATGTTCTGCAGCAAAAGCAAGCCCGGGCAAGACTCGGGCCCTGCCGGTCATGCAGGTCATCGAGATTTCGCTCACGCGCACTTGCACTTGCGCCTTTTCACTTTACTCGATTGAGGAAAAGATCTGCTATGGTTTTATAGAACGCCTTGGTGCTGCTCATCTCATATACACATCAGTCCCCCATGTGCGCGTTCTCTTGCCACTTCAATAGTGTCGGGAACCCTGGTAGATGTGACTCTACATGTATCGTTGTTGGAGGAGATGAGCTCACCATGCTGTTGAACACGAAGGGCTGAAACGCGACCGGAGGATTACTCACAAAGCGGGCGACATGTGGACAGCCTGGGTGGGCTGGCCGGGGCGTGCCTCAGTATGTTTTGCATCGTTCATTTAATTTGTGCTCAGCAGCGGACAACCTTAATCCTAGGCCGAAGTGCCGTGGCACACTGCAATCGCAATCAAGCAGATGCCGGGCATTGGCATCTGGCAACAATCTTGCGCGAAATGAGGCCTGCAACTGGCTGCAATGGCCGGACGCCCCAGCCATGAAATCCTCTGCGACCAGGGCGTCGGAAGCGTAAGACGCAACGCTTGCAACCGTGGCTCGCGCACCCGCTACGTGCACGTTGAGCCCAAGTCTAGCACCAGAAGATCTTCGGCCACTTCTGCTCGACGATTGGCAGGTCTTGCGCAACCCATACAGCTCTCCCTGTGTGCTACCTTGGATGCTGTCAAAGGACTCGTTACCCCTCCAAGTGTACTTGCCAGCTCTTCGTATCCTCTCAACGCAGATGTCGAAACGGGCTGTCTAAGAAGGACTCGACATGTAAATTTGACATGGTGGTCATGCGAGTGCGTTATGTGCTCGTGATCGGGCAGCGGGCCATGCCTCGCTAAGCGCATTATGATTATCAACTAAGTATAACCCCACCCTGGACCTCTGACCTAACTGGTTCGAGTCTGACTAGCCTCCGCCTCCTGGTCGTTGCGCCTGACATGAGGGTGAGAGGCACCTTTTGGCAGGTCGTGCATGGCTGTACTTGACGCTGCTGTTCCCACGCGTTTCCACGCAAATCGTATAACTCCCAGCTGCTGCACATCATGCCTGATCACATCAGCCTGCAGTAGACTGCAGGGACGTCCAATTTACGGCCCTCTTAGCCACTTCACGCCCCACTCCCTGCGTGCGCTGTACTTGGCGGCGTGCCAGCGTCTTCTCCCGACCGCACAAACAGCAATTACGCTGCGTCGTCCGGTTATTGATATACGCGTCTGCCTATACTGGAATCATACACTGCTCTCAGATGCTACGACGCTCTTCACAATTCTTTGGACGATACTTTTCAAGCAGAGATCACATTATTTGGCTTCATAGCCAGCGAGCATGAGCCTCGAGCTCAACGTGGATCCTGTTGTTGTCCTGCCTTCGATTCAGAAAAAGCACTGTTCAACACATTCGTGAAATATTTTGCATGACTACTGTTGGACGATTTCGGTCATCGTGCTCAATTAGGACGTCGATAAAAGCTGGTCTCTATCGAGCCAGGTGGTGTACCGAGGCGTAATCCTCGTTTTCTGCAAGGCGCACAATATCACACTTGATGAGCGCCCACCGGATGCCCCCTCCTGGTAGACCTTTTACGGACGCCGAAAAGGTAAGCTTTTCTAGAGGCATGTGCTAACGCTACAAGCACAACACAATGCTTCCGAACATGAGATCAAGATTAGATCTCGCATGGCTAACCACTCTACCATATAGCTGAAATTATTATCAGATATTGTGAAGGCGAGCGGGCTCCCTCCACAAGCTCTGTTGCGAACTATTGTCGACTACAATGTCCAGCCAGAGTGGAATCATATACCTCTGCCCGAAGGTAAATCTAGACTTGCCATCATTCATACTCGGTGTGATGACAAATGGAAAGTCCTGATTGCTAAAGCTAATATTTCAAAGGTCGTACCGTAAATCAGTGTCAAGTAGCACTGCAGGAAATGCTCGATGGCTACAGATCAGCAGATGAACGATCACCACAGTTCATGGAGCCAAGATATGAGCCATATTCGAGCGCTGGTGTTTCTCCTGCTACTGGACTACCAGTACCATCTTATCATGGCTTGCCACCTATGCGCCCTCTTCAACCACGGCCTACGTCCTATCATGCCCCTCCCCCGGCGGACCCTTCCGTACAGCCTTACGCGCCAGTAATCAACGAGCCTCCGGCAAAGCGGCGAGGACGAGGACGTCCGTCGAAGGCGGAGATTGAGGCAGACAAAAGGGCCGCCGAAGCACGCGGAGAGGAATATCCTCCACCAAAGACATCGAGGAAAAGAACGAATCAGGACCTTCCATCGCCATTACCACCTGGATATTCACATCAAGGGTCAACCGCATCATCTGTAGGACCAGAGCAACAGCCTGCACAGGGACCGTACATCAGTCCAGTAGAGTATACTCTTTCCCGAGGAGAACAAAGAGTTGATCCACGAGATCCCAATCGATGGGCAGAAACAGTTGGATTTACCCTAAGTGGATCTGGAAGCGGTAGTGGAAGTGCCTCAGCTACTAGACAGACATACCCAGCGCCTACATCAGACCATCACCGTGGTCCACCTCAATCACAACCGCAGCAGTATCCCAACACTCCACGAATCGCTGCGACACAACAGGAACGAACTCATAGCCAAAGCCCTTCCGCTGTACACAGGACCACCGGCGGCAAGTGACGGAGGTGAGACCGTTAATGACATGACGAGTCAAGGAGCTGGCATCCATACTAGGACTTTAACATGACACGAAGAAGGTCGATAGTATTTGTCAGGTTGCATTCGTGGTGATGGCCAAACCCGTTCAACTTACCATGGATGATTCCGAAACGGAGAGACACAACACCACGGCACGCAAAAGAGATCAAGATAAGGGTGGGATTGCCGCGAGCGGCTGGTAAACCCAATTTTTCTGACTTCGGCTGGATTCGTCACTGTTGAGAGTGGCGCAAGATCTGGATTGTTGATGTCTGCCGAAGAGAGTCTGCTTTGGAGACATGAGCTGGAGCTTCACTCCAAACATATCATGTGAAGACCAAGGACAGTATAGACTTGTAGCATAGCATCGTCGAGAGACTGTAGCATCTTGGCGGATTTGAGCGCTTCTTTCTTGCATTCTTTGTCATCGAGCATAAAATCACGAATGGACTTATGTGTAGGTCCGAACAAGGATGGATCAAAGTGACTATCAGCACATACACGATCATCTTGCCTATCTAACTCTTTGAAGATGCTGCGTCGTATAGGCGAACTGATTGAAATCAAGAATGCTTCATCATGCGCTCGGACCTTCCTGTCGCTGATTGTACACGTGACCACGTAGCGACCTCGGGAACATTTCCGACGCTGTTTCTGGCAAAGTCCGGGGTCGAGGCTGAGCACCACCTTACAATGTCAAGATCAGTTTCTATACCTCCCATTGCGATACTTGCACGACCCTATACGCAGGCCGTGCGTCCGCTATCCTCACGATGTAAAGCCTTGTACCTAGGCTTCTCCACCAGGCGGCAGTCATCAACTTCTACTCTGCTCGTTCGAGACGACCTCATCCAGCTAACTGTTTCAGTCCCAAAGACTCATGACTGTCTGAGATCCCGCCAGGAGGACGGTGAGGCTTATCATGGAGCTCGAGCTCATGCGGAAAAGATTGCTGGGTTAGATACTCGCAGACAGTCAAGCCCTTTCCAGAAGCAAGCTAGTCGACAGTACTCAACCTCTGCGAGAAAGCCCAACTTCGAACAGCTTCAGCACGACCTCCTCACTCGACAGATACCGATAACCTACGACTATCTCAATCCCACGCCCTCGCACCTCCTCAATGTATCCCTCGCCGATATCTTCGCTGCGCCCACAACCACGTCCGCGCCAGATGCAATTCCCGCCACCCGTCCAGCACTAGTCCTACCGCAGACCAATACACCCACACCCCTCACCCTGCCGCCAGCTCACCATATCATCTACTTTCCTCCCGCCATACCAGCTGCCCTGCTCCTACCCGACGGCACCGACCCTCTACAATCACCTGGCCCGCCTTTCAATCGCCGGATGTGGGCAGGTGGTTCTCTGCGCGTGAACCCAGCACGACCACTTCTCCTCAACGGCGCACGCGCAGCTTGCATCGAGCTTATCCACGATGTCATCATTAAAGGCCGCGAGGGCGAGGAAAAGATATTTGTCGGCATTGAGAGGCGAGTGGGTTTATGTTCGATGGATGGAGCAGAGGAGGACGAGACGAGTCTCAGACACCGGCTGGGTGCGTTTCGCCCCAAGGATACCACTTCGTCATCCGCAGTGAGCATTGCAGACGACGACTTCGGCGAAAGCAGCGTCATCGAGCGGCGCAACATCGTGTTCATGCGCTCAGCCCCTCCTGGCTCCAACTCCGGACCTGCGAGCCCAGCCAAAGTACTTCCGCCACCCACATCCACCCCCGACTTCTCACACACCTTCATTCCTGACGAACGACTTCTGTTCCGGTACAGTGCGCTCACGTGGAACGCGCACGCCATCCACCTCGACTCGGCATTCGTGCGGGAGGTCGAGGGACATCGCAGCCTGTTAGTACACGGACCGCTGAGTTTCACATTGCTGGTGACGGCGCTACGGCGGCATCTGGCAATGCAGAGGGTGGAAGGGACAGGGAAGGCCTCAAAAGACGAGCAAGAGGTGGTTGAGCGGGTCGAGTACAGGAACTTGGCACCGCTGTATGCGGGGGAGAAGATGCGGGTCTGTGGGCGCAAGACAGGAGAGGGGAAGTGGGAGGTATGGGCTGAGACGCTGGAGGGTGGCGTTGCTGTTAGAAGTGTGGTGAGGATGGCAAAGGCAGCAGGAACGGAGGAGGCAAAGTATGGAGATTTGGAAATGCTTGGATTTGGAGATTAAGAAATAGGAGACGGCGGCATCGAGCTGGAGGGGCTGCTATCTTCGTATATTTTACGCCATCTTTGCAAGCATAGCTTTGAGAACGCTGGGCTTCGACGACTGCCGTTCCGGTCCCAAGGGTCATCCCGCTGCCAACTCTTCTTGTGCATGTTCCCTTCCTTCTCTTACTACGCGTCGCTCTATCGAGATCCTTGCGAGGCCTGCCTTGATACCTGCGTAGCGTGCTCGAGTCGAATGCTTTCAGCAAAACACTGATGAGTTGTTCAGTAGAACGACTCGACCTGAGACCTTTGTTAGTGACAGAATACCAAGCACAGCAGATCAAGACATACCATGGTGTCTTTGTGAGTCGTGTTGATCGCATTCGGTCCGTTGCCCTCGCCCAGTCGGAACACACTCTCCACTACACTGAGTTCCGTCGCTGTCGTGTCAAGTCCTGCGCACACTCGTTAGCAAGAATGCTCAATATCCCCCTTGACCGATCAAGCCCAGGAACACAAGCCAGAACAACATCCCTCCTCCCATTTCCATCTTCACTCACCAGTAACAGCCAACCAATCATTAACCACCATCCCCGCCCCAACCAGACTACTCCCCCGATTCACACTCCCCGCCACCAACGGCACCTGCAACAAACTGCTCAACTCATCCTGATCCTGCACGCTCGTCTTCGGATGCACCATGCCCCCCGTATTACTCAGTGCCATGTACGTCCCCACCAGCACATTATCCGCGACCGTCTGCCGGAACACCTCCACCCCCAACACATCCGCCACCAGCTCCTCCGTCTCCCGCTCCACATCCGGATGCACCAGCGCCACGTGATCG
>Ga0268250_10000181_pt1 | contig 30861 bp, 25 predicted proteins | sample AgamicAsSfe_FD_200448 | JGI IMG/M metagenome (GOLD analysis project Ga0268250, IMG submission 200448) | Agave microbial communities from Guanajuato, Mexico - As.Sf.e (v2) (version 2) | ecosystem: Host-associated > Plants > Phyllosphere > Phylloplane/Leaf | place: Guanajuato, Mexico | collected...
CGACCCCGTCGCTCGCCCCCACTCCAAAGTCACCGAAATCGCCCTCAGCGACGAAGAGTTCAAGACCTGGCCCCAAGAACTCATCGACCAACTCACCAAAGTCGGCGTCAAAGCCTGCATCTGGTGCATCGGCGGCTTGCCATCCGCGTTCCCGGATCTGACGGCGGCGTACCATGCGAATGTCGAGTTGGCGCTGGCCGCTGCTTCGGCGTTGAGTCGGATATCGCTGTTCTCGAATGGGAAGATGTTTAGCGGTGCGAAGAAGGAGAAGCCCTTCCGTTTCATCTATCTGTCTGTGGCTGGTGCGGAAAGAGATCCTAATGCGAGACTCTGGACGCAAGCGCAGTTAAGGAAGATGAAAGGAGCGGCGGAGCTGGCCCTGTTCGATTTCCAAACGACATTTGAGGCGGAGAATGGCGCGGGGCCGCTTGAGATGTTTGCGCTTAGATTGGGCAAAGTGCTGGCGGGGGGGAAGACGACGGCGAATATTGTGACGGAGGCGGCGATTACGAGTATCAATGTCGAGAGGGTGGCGAAGGTGTGTTGTGATATTGCTGCGGATGGGTGGTATGGGGAGGACGGGACGAAACAGGTCGGAGGGGTCGTGGAGAATAGGGATGTCCTGGGGCCGGATTGGGCGGATGTTGATAAGTATCCTATCCCATTATGAGGGAGGCAGAGCATGTTTGGACGATTACAGCAAGATGGGTGGATGCTTTGTGCTGTGCAAGAAGAGGACAAGATTCAGGTCGACAGCCTGGCAGCTCCCACCACGAAACAATGACCAGCTCCGACGACATGCAACAGATCACATCACAGCCATATCAGGACGCAGTGATTCGCTGCGTACATTCCACACGCACGTATAGTACTTCAATCAATTCGCGTACGTTCGTCCGACATCCCGGAATGCTGGATCTCCTTAAGCCGCTGATCAGGCGAGCCAGCTTGGTGGCGACTCTGAGGAACGCAACGCAATAAGCGCAGGAAATGCTTAGATGGAAGAACCGGAAGGGTTCAAAGACTTGGGATGACTTGGAGCAAGAGCAACACGGTTTGGTTAGCAGCCTGAAGATGCAGGCTTGGTCCGGGGCTAGAGGATGCCCTTGAATCTCGTCACAGCAGACTGCCTTTCGGGATGAGAATTGGCATTGTTGATTGGAGTTCAGGTCGCCAATGGGAAAGTGTTTCCACGATGTCACGACTGCGGATAGGTAGCCGCCGTAGCACGACAGTCGCATCACTATGAGGCTTTACGAGATGTCTGGAGTGATGGAAGTATGTGAATTATAGAGAGTGTACTAGCGTCCATGGCCAATGAGAAGTGCTGCTCCCAGCACACACGAGTTGGCGATCTCCCCGCCCCTACACAAATGCCACGTTCCGAAGCAACTTTATATCGACCTCCTCTCATGTACTTAATTCGGGCTTTATCATGTCTTATAAGCCCGGCTAGAGTGTGAGAGTGACAGTATAGCCTCGCTTTGCACTTCTCGGATCAGGTGAAGACCTAACTGCCAGCCCACGGGACGTCACCTTTCCCCAAGCGATCCAGAACGCCATTGATACACTTGGCGAACATTGCCAAGAACTTGGCGCCATTTCTCCCGCAGTTTGCACAAGCACCACTTCTACTATAAGATTGAGCCTATATACCGACTTCTCCTCACCTGCATACCTGTATATTCTGCATCTTAACCCTCCCTTTTCCAGATTCTCTTTTCACATTGGGCATCTTCTATCTGACTGCTGAATGTAATGTGCTCAGGGCGACAACCAAGATGATACACGCTGTCATGCTGCGCCTCCGCATGCTGCGTAGTTTCCTCTTTCAGAAGCTTCGCTATGAGAGCCTGCCCAATCCTGTCGTCTACGTCAGAAGGTCAAAGTATCTGAATATCTGCAAGAAGCTCATACGATTGGCTTTCTATACCATTTTATTCATCCTCGCTACCATCAGTTTCGGCTTGATATTCGTAAGCTCAATGCATTCCACATCTTGAGCATCCTCCAGACTGATCATGCAACAGGGCGATACTATATTCGATGCCTTTGACAACACGGAACTACCATTCACCTATATCGAAGCAGGCACAAAGCTCCACGTACTAGTGCCCGCATCACGCTCAAACCCTAATCTATGCAAAACGACTCTCAGCCTCCAGCTCCTCGGCTACCCCGCCCCTACATTCATGGGCTGGGATGAGCGCTTCCTGGACGAGCACCAAGTCGACGGAGGCGCCAGAATTGGCACCAAGCTTGTTCATGCTGTCCACTCTGTACTCAAGGCGCCGGCACATGACGACGACCTGGTCCTGATTGCTGACGGCTACGACACGTGGTTCCAGCTACCTCCAGAAGTGCTTGTCGCGCGGTACAACGCCATGAACCAGGCAGCCAATGAGCGTCTTGCACTCAAAGCAGGGAAACGAGCAGTTAAAAGCCTGAAGATTGGACAGAAGATTGTCTTCGGGGCAAGGCGATCTTGTGATTCCATGCGTGTGCATGGCGCGCCGTGTCAGTCGACGCCTGAGCCGCCAGCAGCAAGACAGTGGTATACTGGGGACAACTCCATCAGTAACACACAGTACAATGTCAACCCACCACGTTTCCTCGACTCTGGCTACATCATGGGCCGCATGATTGATGTCCGCGCCTTGCTCGTCCGCGCCATGGAAATCCTCGAAAGTACCGCTCACAGTGACATTGTCTACGACGGCAGTGCCCAGCCCATCTTCAACAGAATCTACAGCGATCAGGAACATCAGCGGAATCGCTGGTACCACAGAGTCCTCCCTGCCGTACTTTCCCGAAAGGCAGAGTTTGGACTTGGAATCGATTACTTCTCTGAACTCAGCCACTCCACGTCCGACGCCGAGAAGAACGCAAAATACCTCACCTACACCAGCGACGGCGACGTAGGCGTCGCAGATCCCAGATCCGGCCTCCTCCAACCCCAACTCGCGGACCACTACCTGTCCGACTGTGTCCTCAACCTGCCCTCCGCCCTCCCCACGGACGTCGCCGCATCCACACCCCCATTCATCAACGCCAACATAACCCTGCCGTCCGACCAAGGCTGGAACGACCTTCCCCTCCTCACCAACCTGTGCACAGGCACGATTCCGGTGCTCATACATCACAATGGCGACAAGGCGGCAAGGGAGAGCACGTGGGAGAACATATGGTTCGCGCCACATGCGAGGGAGATGTTGGGGAAGATCACGGGAGCGGCGGGCGGGTGGACGGATACGAGAAAGTGGGTGGAGTGGGAGGAGCTGTGTCCGAAGGAGTGGGAAGGGGAGCTTTTCGGGGCGGGGGAGACGTGAAGGGATAGGCTTTCTTCTACGACATTGGCGAATGTTCGCACGGCATGATGCCAGTTGCGTAAATGTCGAGACCAAGGACGCGGCATATGGACGCTGACGTTTCTATCTCGGCATCGGTCGACAAACTACTGTTTCCGAGACGAGCGTGCCAACCACAGGTCTTTCCTGCTCGCACCAGCAACTGCAGAAAGATGCAAACAACGACACGACCGAAAGCTGCACGGCAGAGCCAGCTTAGTGGGCAAAGATTTGCAATCACTCCACATTCAGCACAAACAATCGGACCTGACACCCGCCAGAGGAGGTGCTCACTCGCGCCTTCCGACTCGCATTGGTCCTCGAAATTGGACGAGCGCTACAAGCCAGCAGTGGCGCCCACGATGGAGCAGGACATCTAAGTCTCGCTATGAGAGCTGTCGGTGGCTTTCTTCAAGGCTTGCAGCGCACGGTGCACTAGCGCCGCGATATCTAGCTTGTCGCACTGCAGTCTTGCCACGAGGCTACGGCAGGCAGAGGAGAGGTGGGAGCAGTAGCTTGTACATGGGAGAGAGGGTCTGGGCTGGTCTAACATGTCGACAGATATGATGACTTGACTGCACGGATCAAAGGTATACTGCCATCAAATCAGATATCACAGAGAGGCCTGGGTATCTGGGAGGAAATCACAAACGGGTGAACTGCAAAGAGGACGAGGACGAGTGTCAGAGCTGATGCTGGTGCTGCTGCTGTTGCTGCCCCAACTCCGGCGAAAAGGTCGAGTGAGTGAGGTTGCCCTGACGGAATACAGGAGTGAGGGTAGTAGAACAACTTGACAACAGCAATGGAATGCACCAAAGGTTCGGCCAAATGTGTCGCTGCGAGATTGTCTAATTTTGCCAAGCACGAGAAAATGGTCTTTAATAGTTGCATAGTTGGCATAGTTGCATAGTTGCATAATTGGCATAGTGCATACCAAAAAAACGATCTCCCCTCGTAGCAAACTTTTACTCTTTCCTCCTCCCCTCCTCCCCTCCTTCGTCGAATTCGAGCTCTGCATCTATGTGTCCTCCGCAGTCCGCAAGAGTGACCTACTGGACGCTGAACGTGCCGTGTCGATGCTGTGTCGATGCTATATCGTGCTATATCGTGCTATATCGTGCTACATCGCGCCGTATCGTGCTATACTTTACAAACACGGCGCTTATGCTATATTGCGCTCTGATCCGCAGAAAGAGCTATGCTTATTCTATCAGGCCATAGCCACGCGCTCACCTCTCAGTTTGCGAGACAGCTACCTCATTCAATCCCCAAGGATAACTTTCAGCGCCACTGGTACGTCAGGAGAGCCCTGGGAAAGCTAACAATGGCAGAGAGGGACCAGCTGACGAAGGCCTCGAGAGGAGGTGATCTGCCGTTGGCGGTGCTAGAGCACTAAGACGCCGTGCTTGAGACGCGAAGGCATTGTAGTAGGCTCAGATAATATGATATGGTACCATACGCACTGGACAATGGAACTTGTTATTTCGATTCAATCCAATTCAAATCGATTCGCTTGTTCTCTCATAGCTAGCTAGTTGCCCTCCTAATGGCACCGCTGTTGCTGAAGTTTTAATCGTACACCACCATCACCACCATCCACTCCCTCCGTCCCCTGTGATTATTAAGTACTGTTTTCATACCCATACTCATACACTGTTTTCTCTCCGTTCCGCAGCCATGCTTCCCACCCCTTTCTTCTTCGGATGAGTCGTAACGAACGTGTAATCGCAAGCAAGCAAGTAAACGCTACCCAAGATGAGCTTCTCTCCAAGCAGAACGCCTCATCCTGTTCATTTTCAGCATCCTCACGTTAAACATCACCAGCCATTATCCGATCGTGCGTGCCTCGTGGTGAACACCCGCGCCCCACTTGGGCTCAGCCAGGAAGATCATTGTGGTGTAGGAAGATCGTCGTGGTGAAGAGATCATCGTGGTTCGTCAAGCAAGAAGATCGTCCTATTTCCTCTTGCAGATCTTCATATGTCGAGCTTGGGATAAAGAGTGTGAGAAAACGCCGGGCATATCACAGTTGGTCAAAAGTAAACGAAAGACAAAGGCCGTGTGTGACCGCCAGCGAAAGCCAAAAAGCTGTGGGTGCAAATGAAGAACGTGCAATTTTGCACTATTCCTCATCGCCAGAAGCGGCACGGCCCTCATTGCCAGCGCGATGGCACTTCTTGTGACGACGGAGATTGGACACGACGGAGAAGTGACGGCCACAGCCTGCAAAGTCGCACGCAAATGCTATGAAGGACAGTTAGCTTTGAGATCTCGAAGGCCATCGAAAGGTGACTCGACTTACGCTTCTCGCCAGTGTGACTGTACATGTGCGTCTGCAACGAACTCGGTCTCGTAAATCGCTTGTCGCAGATCTTGCACTTGTGCTTCTTCTGCGTCGCGCCAGCCAACTTTGAGTTGAACTGGGTCATCATCGAGGATGGTTCGGGAGGGAAAGCAGGCGTGCCCATGAGCTGACCTGGCACTGGAAGGGTACGGTTGGAAAGGTTCTCAGCTTCTGAACTGTAATCGGTAATGGACGAACTGGCAATTGAACCATCAATAGATGGGTTGTGAGAGGAATAGTAGGGAAAGCCACTAGCTCCACTGGCTGATGACATCGATGAGTGTGCAGAGTACTGCGTGGGAAAGCCGTACGAGTCGATGGAGCCGTTTCGTGGGCCGTAGATGTTGCGAGGTGTGATGTCTGAGGATGCTTGGTTCAAGGCGAGCATGTTCCTGCCTGCAGCGAGTTGTTCGTTGAAGCTCTCGTCGCTGCGGTTGTAGCTTGGCTTTACTCTGTGTTTAATCGTGTCAGTTAGTGAGTTCCTCACTTCCTACGACTCGACTACTCACGGATATGAAGCTCTTCGTGCTGCTTCAGTTTGTGCGTACTGGTTCATGTTTGTGTAGTCGTGAGAATAGCGATGCTGCGCATTAGATTGCGAGTATTGTGGGTAGGCTGTTTGTGGTGCCGGGAATCCAGGTTGAGGGTAAGACGAGCGCTGCTGTGTCGGAGGAACTTCTGTGCGATGACGTATTAGTCTGGGAAACAGCTGACAGGGGTGTATGCATGTCTGAAACGTACCGGCACTGAATGAAGAATGGTTTGATGAATTATTTGGAGGAAGAGCATATGCCATCGCAGCACTTGCAACTGAGATGGATCCCGGTCGAGAGTAATGTCCTGGTTGTGGCTGTTGTGGCATCTGCTGTTGGGACTGCTGTGGCTGCATCGGCGGTGCGCCATTGTTGCCGGGTAGAGAGGAAGGATATTGAGCATTACCAGAAGGTGCACCCCAAGGATTTGTGAATTGCGGACTTTGTTGTTGAGGACCTTGTTGGAAGCGGGCATCGTATGGCATGCCATTGAAGTTGGCCTGCGCTTGAGGCTTTTGGTCGATGATAGTACTCATTGTTTCGAATGTGTTTGAAGAAGTGATCTTCCAAAGGCGGGGGTGTTGATTCTGAGCGTAGGATGTGCAGTGATCGGAGGTGATGAGCTTTGATGTGTTGTACGCTGCAGATCCGGGACTGGCTGAGAGGACGATCAAGGGTATATGAATGCCTGTCTGCTGGGGGTGGATCGGGAGAGCGCCCTAAGCCTTTGTGGATGCTCTGGGAACTGGAATGTGGAAAGACTGGGGCGGAGGGACAAGACAGTAGGGACACTGGTAACGTGACTGGCCTGCTGGGAGTATTCGAGTATCGAGTATTGTTTCGCTTTCGCTTTCGCTTCCGCTTTCTGGTTGGAGGTGAGGGAGATTTGGATCGCGAGTGGAGAATTAGATCGACTGTTCAGATAAGATCAAGTGCTGGCTGGCTGTATGGCCGCTTGCTCTGGCTTCAACATGCAGAAGTGGAGTGGGCAGTATAGCTTGTCCGAAGGCAGGGGCAGCACAGTTTGGTCGAGTCTGCTCAAGTAGGCAATGATGTGTTGAGCATGTAAATCTCAAAGGCGAGAAAGCTGGAGACTGAAGATCAGAGGGTGGCAGGCAAGTAGTGGTCAGAAGAGTGCAGATCTGGGGGGGGGAAAGGAGGGGGATGTGCGGACAGCTAAAGCATTTAAGAGTTGGGAAATGGCGACCCCATGACGAAATCATCCAAAACGGACAAACGTCACCAGAACGTAGGGAGGCCACGGGCAATACAGAATGCGATATCCTCGCTACCTTCTCCGTGCTGGGAATAGGCGAGTGCATGAGAGCAGTATCGCAGTACACATTCATCATTCGCTGGCCGGGACGCCGCATTCACAAACGCAGAAGATGATGCCCGGACACCGCTCACCAAACTTCATCGAAGCTCAACAGGCGAGCAGGAACGCCATTGACGACGAAACGAAGCCAATCTGAGCTAAAATACGCCACGTCCGAGCAACTTTATACCAACCACCGTCCATCACCCGTTCGAACGCTCATTCCTCCTTCTTTTTACGTGTGTGTCGTTGCATTCTTGAAAAGGCGTCCAATTGCAGGGCGAAGCTGGGAGCCGGGAGCATAATGTGCGTTTATATAATCGCCTGCGTCATTGTCTTGGCATTGTCGCGAGCTCTTCATGTTTGTCGCCGAATTCGTCCGCCATTGCTGCCAGAAGGCGTGCAATACTGACTTACACAGTCCGCACCGCTTTGTATGTTTCAGCTCACAGCTCGGTCGGCGGAGTCGGATGAGTAGAATGCTAGAAGCCAGGTAGTCAAAAGTCGAAGCTTTGAAGCTCGAAGCTTCGAAGCTAATGCTCACGTTATACAAGCACGATATGCCACATCGTCATCGGCTCACCATCTTGCACCTTCATCCAGCTTGTCTGCACCTCTCCTCCTCCTCTTCCTCTACAAGAGTCGATGCGAGCGGCGAATCGCGATTCACATCACTCTCATCTGCACACACGCGAATTGCATGCCTCCATCCTCGTACGAGCTTTGGAAATCCTTCGTGTTGTACAGAACTACCGCGCGCGTTCGTGCTCGCCCACCCGTTGTAAAAGCACAGAGCTGGAGGCGGAATTAAGATGTGAACTTTGTGAAGAGAGGCGCAACGTTGCTCGTAAAGCCGAATGCTTAAGACTGATGCCCACACTAACGACAACCCTGACGAGTGACCTTTTTCTTTTCTTTCTTTCTTTTTCTTAGCAAAAGGGCATGTTCGACGTCACTCGCTTCTCGTATTCCCAACATGGCATCCGGCTGAACTGCTTAAATGCTACACTGCACTGTAACCATCAAGCCAAAGTTGGCGACGATATGATTAGAACAAAGCAAAGCGAGTTGAGCAACGCAAGGTCCTTCACGATCCAAGCACATCGTCGCCTGCGGAAAGTGCCGAGCACGAATGAATCATGAACATTCGATAATCATGCTGCCATGGAAGTCTCCAACCGAGGCCTCCCCTGACAGCCCTCGCGCAGACGACCAACACCACCAGTATTGTTTCTCAGTCCCGTTCCATTTCAATGATCCGCCCTCTTCCCCTCACTAGTCTCGGATCTCCAAACCTTATGTGCCGGAGACGCCTCTGAAACAAACGCCGATCTCGTAACTGCTGCTGATCTTCTTGGCCCTGAAGAGAGATGAGATTAGTGTCTTCCGAGCGTTCCCCGCCGTCCGTTCCCTGATTACCTATACCACACCTGAAACAGTCACAACATTCTTGACTCGGACTGCGAAAACCCGTGTTCGCAATCTCGCCATCTCAGGTGCCTCTGAAGTAGACCTTGGCATACCTCGGCATGAAGCGAGTAGTGACCTTTCGCACGCGATGCGACAGCGTTTCTGGCCATTGAAGGAGCCTACACTAGCGCGATAGGCAGTCAAAAACGTGCCGGGACGCAGGAACATCGATGCCGCACCTGGTGAAGCCTGCCCTAGGCAAGTCCGACTTAAGCTCCGTGCAGTCTTGCGCAAGAGATTTCACCGAGGCACCCCCAGCCTTGCCGTCGTTCCGTAACCGCACCCTGGCATGTCCGTGTGGGTTGTGGGATTAGACTTTGCGCCAGAGAACACCTTACGAGTATGCATACATTGCCAAGCAAGCCACCGCCGCCACCACCATTAGTACTACTCACAGTGCTCACTACAGTACTATCACTTGGCGCGAATATTACCGCAGCTGAGAGATAAGACAGAGTAGCGGGTCCTCGGCGTCGAAGTACTCGGGCTGGAGCTGCTGGGGACGACACGGCGATATCGATTGATCCTGGCATATGCTGCGTTCGTTCATGGTCTGTGATAATGTGCGGATGAGCTGGGAGACGGGCGGGGCAGGGCAAGATATAGTGTCGAAAACAGACCATTGCTTCTCTCTGACACCCTTGCACACTTCTTTGAAACCCTTCCATTTCAGACGGAGTAGATAAAGCAGTAGATGACCAGTTCGCGAGCTCCTGGACTGCAGGTGTCGAAGGCAGTACATCTTGACGGCACTCTTCACAACAGCATCAAGACCTCATTAATTACCACCCTCTCACGCATCTCCAGCTTATCAACGACCAGTACCCCGTATCTAGAACAGCGTAAGGACTAGGCCTGAATCGCTACGGCACTCTCTCTGACTGACCTAGGAACACTATGCCCGCCCAAAGGACGAAGATGTCCAGAGGTAAGAGCTACTCGAATCTTCGTGTCATACGTCGTGCTTATGCGCTTAGTAAAGTAGGGGCACTCTCCTAACCCTATAAAGTGGCATTGTGATCGCAGCCAAGCAGAGTAGCAGGGTGATAAGAGCTAGTCGAGAATTGTTGTTCTTCAGCTCAGGTACTGAGCCTTTCAGGTCGACGACACTCTCCTGCTCATGACAAGGCAGTGTAATATGCATGTAGTCTTCGAAGGTGGACTCGGGATTTGTTAGCCACTGCCTTGACATCTTCGTCGAGCATGTCGAGGAGATCCTGGACAATTTCCTATGGCGTTACGGAATCGAGAGCTTGCTGCAGCATCGGCGGGATAGGCTACAGACGACGAGAACCTGACCATACGCCTGTCGCCAGGAAGATTGTCGTACGCACCAAGAGTTCGACTTGCTGATCGGTCGGGGATAGTGTCAACTTCGCGTCGCATTCGTCCTTCTCTTGCTGCCGGATGGCAGACATTGGCGGCACAAGAGATTTTGCACGGAAAAATAGAATGTCTTAACTGTAAAAGGGTTTCACGCGCGCTCTGTGGTCATCCTCAGGCTCAGACGCCTGGACCTCCAATTCGTGTTGTGCTGATCGAGCCTCTGCTTGCAATGCCACCACTGCGATGCGATCCGAGAGATCCGCAATCTCGTCGTCGTATGAATGCAGCAGTGCCACAAGCCGTCGATGTTCCTCGCTTGCTTTTAGTGTGCCAACAAATCCGCGAGCTGCTAGCATCTTCCGGATCTCTTTCACACTGATGTCGAAATAGATGTCGCCCTTCTCATGAGCTTGGGCCGCATTCTTCACATAAACCTCTTCCTTTCGGTCGAGGGCCTCAAGTCTCGTGATCAGGACGTCCTGCTGTTCTCTGGCCGACTTACATGCTTGGAAATCAGACCAACCTGCGCTCTTTGTCCCGTTCGGGAACCAGTTCGGGATACGATTCTCGATGATAGCCTTCAGCCCGACTACCGTCTTCCCATTGTACGTAGAGCTCGACGTGTTGAGCCATTCCAGGACTGTGGAGTACCTTCCATCATCATATCGACGTAAAACAAACCGCAGCTCGTCACAACTTTTCGCTGACCATCCTGGTCTGAGCTTGTCCGTCGTCAATATGCCCCGGTTCATGCAAATCTTGTTGAGGTCGACCGCCTTCATCTTGTCGTAATCCGGTCTTCCGTATCTGCCTGCGAACAGGTCCTGTCTCCACTTATCCTGATCACGAAGCGACTTCACAAGCCCGGCATGGTCGAGTTTCGGAGGTGACTTGACACCCTTCGGAGATGTAGATAGATACCGTGACTCGAGGACTGACTGCAGGCGAGTGACTGCGAAAAGCTCATAATTGTCGGGAGAAGGAGTAGTAGTACAAGACAGACCAGTGATGACAGGATGCTGGAACAGATCAGGGCTAACGCATTGGCAAAGAAACAGCATGAAGAGTACCGTGGGTATCCTGGCCACGATGGTCGGCAACATCAACGTAAGACTATGAGACATAGATGGGCAAGAAAGATAGAACTGATAACGGTACAACACATCCATAATCATACGGCACTCCGCAGGGCGGACCAGCCCACACCATCAGCGAGCATTTCGTCTGTATGTTTGCCACTACGCCGGAAAAGATAGCCAGTGTCTGATACGTGCATAGCGATTTGCCAGGAGTTCGGCACTCTCCCCGACTAGTGTGGGGAGCCAGGGGAGGCATTGGTGACTGGTATGTCCGGAAGTGTAATTTAGAGTTGCGCTTGCTGGTATTCACATGGATAGTAGACTTACTTCACCACGGCACTCTGCCTGCCACAGCCGGGATCAGTGCAGAAGGTACGAGCAGCATGTTTCAGCCTGGTTTCAAAGCATTAGATAGCTGACAGAAGGGTCCCTAGCTGGCACGCTGCCAGCCCACGGCACCAGCCACAGCACCACCACCACCACTAACATCACAGCTAGTATAATGAAGTATTTATTCCTTTGGGCTCAAGATGACTGACATTGTAGGCTTAGGAAAGCCATCGATGACTTACGGCACTCTCCAGCCTATCACTCCGGCACGAGCAGATGCACGCGGCATGTCTTTTTCCAGTAGCAATGTTCGACAGAGAATCGAGTTGACCAGATTGCAGATCAGCGAATTCGCCGCCTGGGCGGATGCCAGGTGAGGTTCGACCCAGTGGGGCAATGCTGCGGCACCTTGAGACAGCCCAGTGCAGCAAGTGCCCTTGTAGCACTACGGTACTCCTCATGGTAGCCTTGGACCCGTCACCCGCCTACACTGGGTGGCAGGTCCGAGGCAGCTACATACGTTTCCGCAGGCTCGTTTGTCCCCGCTGTAACGACTTCGAACTCAGTGTGGTGAGCACCATGTTCAGTCATGCCGAGCAGGGCGACTGTTTGTACAGTCAGTTTGACAAGAAGCGGGATGGATTGTGGAAGTTATTGAGAGAGATCTGGCAAAAGATAAAGGGTCCGAAGAGAGAGATCTACAATTGCAGTATCTGAGCAACTACCTATCAACCTCACCGAACACCAAGTCCATCGTCCCGATGATGGCGACAGCATCAGCCAGCAAATGTCCCCTGGAAATCTGATCGAAGCCACTAAGATGTGCAAAGCCTGGAGCACGAATCTTGCACCTATACGGCCTTTCGGAACCGTCCGACACTGCGACATGTTAGCAAGAAGAGCTAGCAAGAGATAGATCCTCACTCACCAACAAACACACCCATCTCACCCTGAAATTTGACGTTAGCATACTGAAGATCGGAAAATGGAAGGGGAGGATATCACCTTCGGCGCCTCGATAGCACTATAGGTTTCACCGGGTGGTACAGTGTACCTAACCTTGATAAGTACTACATTCACAAAGATGTTGGACACAACTGTACTCACCCTTTCGTAAAGAGCAGGAAGTGATGAATGAGAGCCTCCATGTTTTCCTTCATGGCGGCACGAGGCGGTGGCGAGATCTTGTAATCTTCGGATCGAATGGGTCCTGGCGGCATCTTGTTCAAGCATTGATGAATGATACGCAGCGATTGACGGAACTCCTCCATGCGACATAGATCTAGGATGATTAGCTGGGCATCAAGAATGTCGATAGGAAAGTGATCAAGTCAACATACAGCGGTCGTAACAGTCACCGTTAACTCCAACAGGCACATCAAAGTCCACTTGATCATATGCATCGTATGGCTGACTCTTGCGAATATCCCACGGCACTCCAGACCCTCGTAACATTACGCCAGTGAATCCGAGGTTGAGCGCATCTGCAGCACTGACGACACCGACACCCTCAGTCCGTCCCTTCCAGATACGGTTGTCTGTGAGCATCTCTTCTGTCTCGTCAATGCGATCTCCGAATTGCGTTGCCCACTGATAGATGTCGTCAAGAAGACCAATAGGCAAGTCTTGGTGCACGCCACCAGGGCGCACGTATGCAGCGTGAAGACGTGCTCCTGATACACGCTCGTAGAACTCCATCAACTTTTCGCGCTCTTCAAAACCCCAAAGGAAAGGTGTAAGTGCGCCAACGTCCATGGCGTGTGAAAGGACAGACATGAGATGGTTGAGGACTCGAGTGATTTCGCCAAACAGTGTTCGGATCCACTTCGCACGCTCTGGGATGTCAATGTTGAGTAGCTTCTCGACCGCAAGAGAGTAACATTGTTCGTTTGTCATCATAGAAACGTAGTCAAGACGATCGAAGTAGGGCAGCGCCTGTAGATATGTGCGGTATTCGATGAGCTTTTCCGTTCCACGATGTAACAGGCCAACATGCGGGTCCGCACGGATGATTTCTTCACCATTGAGCTCCAGAATTAAACGCAACACACCGTGGGCAGCAGGATGTTGGGGACCGAAGTTGACAGTGTAGTGACGAATCTTTCGCTCGGCGGACTCTTTATATGTGTCGGGTGCAACATTGACAGTCTGGGTGTCAGTGTCGCCAGAGTTTGTGGTGTGGGAGAACCGATCGTCGGTCGGGATGAGGCGAGTACGATTGTTGTCATCGAGCGCTGTGGCGAGGCTCTTGCTGGACGTCGAGGAAAGAGGGCGAATAGAAGTGCGTGTGGCGATTGGGCGGATAGGCAGAGTACGGGCGCTGCGGACGGCAAGGCGGGCAAACGCAGACACCATCTTGATCGACGGGATGCTGTCACCCAGCTGTCTGTGAGTGTGTAGGAAGGAGTTGAGAAGGAGAAGGAGTGGAGAGTCTGCGACAAGCTGGATGTTTAAGATGTGTGAGGTTGCCTCGCATTGTCCTTTCCCGTCATGTCCCAGAGAATTGTAGGCCAAAAGAGGAAATTTGTGATCACGGTCAATCACGCCTGCGACAATGAGCTTTTCGGAAGCAACAAGCATCGCTGTGAAATGTCCAGCACATTACAAGAAATAGGCTCGACAGTAGCCAAGCTCCGTAGCTTACTAACAGAAGCCAAGAAAGACCTCGCTCGGATTCAGAGCTTGCAAGATGTTCTTACATCGTCCTTGGACGTATTCTGGGATAACACCCAGATAGTCTCCTCTGACCAGCAATCGTGGAAGCAAACTCTAGCTCTAGTAGCATCGGGAAAGACTTTATCTGTCGCTTCTCAAGCTGAGGATGTGTTGAGAGCTACAGATGGCACGATCAGACGGCAATCTTGGATCAGCAATGGATCCGAGTACTGTGCATGGCTGGCAGGAGGTATTCGAAGGCTGTGTACTGATGCTGAGGCGCTCGGGGACCAGCAACAAGCATTTGAGCGTGCTGCACAGCTGTGTGGTAAAAGCCTGAGTCTGGGTCACAATGGTTTGTAGCTACATCTGAGATTACAGACGCTCTGTGGTGAAGCTAACGTGCATTAGATGTTATTGTGAAATTTCTTCTTGACGACCTCATAATACAAGAAAAGATAGAAGCCCACCATTTCAAGGCATTTGTCAAACTGTTGACGACATACGAACAACGACAGTTTCTACTTTCCACTTTGCGTGTGATAAGCAGCAAATATATAACGACAGTAACCGAAAAGGCAGAGTCGAAAAGTATATCGGCATGCTCGGCACTTCTGCAGTGTCTCCTAGACGGTAATGTCTCCATCACCGATGACCTACACGAGTATCTCTACACAACGCCATGCAGTATTGGCCTCGCACGCGTAGCAATAGCTGCTCTGAACAGCCAATGTGTGGAAAAGTTGCTTTATAGAGTGTGGGAAAATTTTGGCGACAAGCTACGTATCAGACACGATTCAATCCTCCAGCAAGAGTCCACCGCAAGACTTCTGCTCCTATGTGCAGGCTATGTACATCGTGCTCAGCCGATGAACCTCTTCATGCATGCAAGGTCAAGTATACACGCGAACGCTATGTCAAATCGGCTCGCGTCTTCCTCGCCTCGTGGTAGACTGCTGGCAATGTTTGTTGGCGAGGCTATATCTCAAGTAGTTGATAGTGGCAAAAAGACGAAGATGATTTTCAAGCTTGAGGGCGTCGAGGGCCAGGAAAGTGATTTGTGGAGGAAGCTTGTCTTCATTGTAGACAAGCCTACGGCAGCCTCATTCCTCAAAGCCACAATCAGTTCGGGCCCGAAGCCTTCAGCTAGTGTAACCTTGCCGAAAGCTATTCCTATCAGAAAAGTAAGGGAGGCAAAGCCTATGAAGACCAAGATTGTGGAAGTCATGTCTGGTTCTGACGACGATGACGATCTCACACCATTCGCGAAACCTGATTCTGATCCCGAAGACTCTGACGAGGACGCGACTCTCGTGCAACGAAACAAGCCCAAGGCACCAGTGTTAGTGAACTTCAGGGCTTCCTAGACGGATGACAATGTTGACAAGTTTACAGATACATTCGCGACCTCATCACTGGTTTACTCGACAGCTCCAATCCGGTAATACACAGTCTTGCTCTTCAGTCGGCAGCAACACTGATTCGCCGCAAAATCAACTTCGGCACTGAGCTCCTCGATCAGCTTCCTGCATTGGCGTCTGCACTTACAGGCCTGCAGGATCATTTTGACCTCGATGACTTTCAGGACTTGCGCCAAGCGGCAATGATTGCCACGATCGTAGCTGCACCAAAAACAATGGGACCTTGGTACGCTAAAGAGTGTTTTGTGGGCGACTACAATATTGGACAACGTGCGGGAATCCTCATAGCGATTGGTCTAGCAGCTCGAGATCTTGGCGGATTCGAGCGGATTGGACGCATTGAGATGAATAAGAGCGATCAATTTCCAAGTCGAATGCTGCCATCAAAGAGACTGCATGAAGCGTATGGTGGCTCAAATAATTACGACTCCAGCAATCATGATGGGCAAGAGCTGTCATTGTTGCAGACGAACGAAGTTGATACTCTGACGCGGGCGATGGAGCAGAGCATGCTGGTGCCAGTGTCGACGAAGAAGTCGAGATCGACGCAATCACGAACACGAGTCATCAAGAATGACCTTGCAGCAGTCGTGGCAGAGTGTTTCTTCTTTCCGTTAACAGGCTATTGGTTGGCGCACACTCGTTCGAGGTACAGATCCCTTCACCATCATGTAACCTTCGACTCTACTGACCAGCATCTTGACAGCACATACTCTCCCTACAGCAACGCTAATCTGCTCTCATTGTTCCTCAAAACGCTAGCGATCCTGCTCACGTCTGCTGGCCCTTCCGTACTCGTGCTTCCACAATTGACGTCCGAGTTTTGGTCCCTCCTCCTTGAGCAGCGCAACAAAGCGCTCAATGATGAAACTATAATGGAGGCAGTTCTTTTTGCCTTCTTGAGCATACTTACCGTCAACGAGGGAGACCAAAGACGAATGGCATCGGAAAATGCCAGGGAACTGGTAGAGACACAAGAATGGGTTGGTCTTGTTTGGGACAGATTGGATGCTGTCGGAGCAGGAACGCAAAACAGACAAGGACTTGCGGGTTTGACGACGGGAAGTGCCGCCTCAGGCGGTGAAACGGAGAATGAGCAGGACAGATGCAAGGTGCTGGCAGCAGGCGTGCTGGTGCAGATCAAAGAGGTTATGGACCAGTATCAAAGGCTCATGATTGGGGACATATATCGTGCTTGAAGTAACTTAGCCTCTCCTGGATCAATTATGTAGCGTCAGAGTGTCACGTTCGAAAAGCTTCATGCGTCCTGGCACAACAGTCGTTTGCTGTTCAGAGCATCGCCGAACCTCAGACAGGCAATTGCTCCGGATAGGGCAGCCGTTACAGCTTCCCCGCATTTCTCATTGCATGTTCACTTTTTTCTCTTTCGAGCAATTTGCAGTAGAGTGGCAGTATCCTGATTGCCACCATGGCGCCGTCCCAGCTTACCCAACTCAAGGCCAAGATCCAGGACCGTCGCGCTGGCAAGTCGACTGCCGGATCGCAAGCGCAGTCGTCACGAAAGAGTGGCGCACCTGGTCAGAATGGGGGTCAAAAGAAGCAGCCTCGACCAAAGTCGATTGGGGAAGAGCAAAGAAAAGCTACGCTGCTCAAAGAACTCCAGTCACGGCATAAGGTTGGAGGTATCATCGACAGACGTATAGGAGAAAATGATCCAAGCATGGCACCCGAGGATAGGATGCTGCAGCGATATGCTCGGCAGCGAAGTAAACGGGATACAATGTTCAACCTAGAAGATGCGCAGGGAGGATCCGAAGACGAAGAGGCCCTCTTGACACACGGAGGGCGAGCAATATCAGGATTACCTGCAGACGATATGCACGACGACTTTGATGCTGATAGGGAGGGTTTGCAGGACGATGATGAGGATGATCTATTCACAAGACCAGCGAAGAAGCGACGGTTATCGGAAGAGATTGCTGAACTTGAGGCAAGAAATGCTGCAGCAGGAGACGAGCCCGAACGCAGGAAAAGCAAGAAAGAAGTGATGGAAGAGGTGATCGCAAAGTCAAAACTGTACAAATATGAAAGGCAAGCAGCCAAAGAAGACGACGAAGCCATACGGGCGACTCTAGACAAGGGAATGCCAGATCTGATGGCACTACTACGTGGTGTACCAGTCAAAGCGCCACAGTCTGCGCAAAGACAGGAGCCAGTTAAGACGAGTAACGCAGCAATACATCCTGATAGACTGGCTTTCATGGACTCCGACGAAGCCAAAGCAAAGCAGGCAGAGAAAGAGTATGACAAGAGATTGCGGCAATTAGCCATGGACACAAGGGCGGCACCGACTGAGAGAACAAAAACGGAGGAAGAAAAGGCCGCATCGGATGCAGCACGGCTGAAAGAGCTTGAAGAGAAGAGACTAAGACGCATGAAAGGCGAAGAGCAAGACTCTGACGAAGCAGAACTTGCAGGCGCAGAGGTTGATGAGGTCGACGAAGAGGATGACGACGAGGACGCTGATAACGAAGCAGTTGAATTTGGTCTTCCTGATGCTCCGACAAGCAGGAGAGCAATTCTTGATGTTGAGGACGAAGATGATTTCGTAATAGACGAGGACCTCGTGGCAAGCGGGTCAGACATTGACGAAGACTTTGATGAGGACTCAGATGATGAGGAAGAGGAACAGATACCGGACGATGACTCGGAGTTCCTGGCAGGCGTACTGCCTGAGGGTGCTGCTAACACAGCAGAGGCAGGCGACAATGCCAAGACTGGATCGCGCTTGGCCTACACCTATGCCTGTCCGCAGATTCACTCACAGTTCCTCGACGTCCTGAAAGATATCGCGGACGGGGACATGCCAGTGGTCATTCAGCGTATCCGAGCACTATATCATCCTCAGCTCAACGCACAGAACAAGGAGAAGCTCTCACGATTTGCAATTGTGCTCGTTGATCACATTGCGTACATGGGCTCCCAAGGGTCAGCCTTAAATATCGTCGAGACCGTGATCCGACACGTCCATTCATTATCTCGTACATATCCCGAGACGATTGGAGGCGCATTTCGAGCACACCTCGTGGGCATGCAAGAACGTGGCACGCTGCAGCCTGGTGATCTCTTCATACTCACAGCCATCGGAAGTATATATCCTACATCCGACCATTTCCATCAGGTTGTGACACCTGCAATTACCATCATGGCTCGTTGGCTAGAGCTGACGACGCCGCGAACCCCCCAGGACATGACTGCAGGGGCTTATGTTGTAGCCTTGACCATCAGCTACCAGACCTTGTCCAAACGCTACATACCAGAGGCTGTCCGTTTCACGCTTACCGCACTCAGCCAGTCACAACTGCCAGAGACATCACTTGCGCCTCATCTTGATAATCTAACTCGTATGCTCGACCTATATCGCGACTTACCATCCTACTACGAGATCTTCTCTCCCTTCCAGCTCATCCTGAAGCAAAGTCACCCTCACAGTCGAACGGCAGCAAGCACTAGTCAAAAGCTCAACATCGCCCTTTCAGCATCTATTCTGGCACGTCGACCACTTACCCTTCACCATCACCGACCCTTACCAATCAAGTCCAGCATTCCCAAGTTTGAAGATTCCTTCGATCCAACGAAACACTATGATCCTGACCGCGAGCGTGCTGAGGCCAGTAAGCTCCGTGCAGAATACAAGCGGGAGAGAAAGGGCGCATTACGAGAGCTCAAGAAGGATGCAAGCTTCTTGGCTAGAGAGGGGCTCAAGAGGAAGAGAGAAACAGACGATGCTTATAAGGCAAAGGAGAGGAGGCTTATTGCGGAAATTCAAGGTGAAGAGGGTCGGGAGGCGAAGGAGTACGAAAGGGAGAAGAGGAAGAGGAAGGGTCAGAGGTAGTACGTGCATACTGTGTTATGCATCCCACTATCTAACTATGTCTTCATCATGCTACTATAGCATTCGAAATACTAGAACCGTAGTCCGAGAGTATCCGACCGTGATTTTTTGAAAACACTTGTTTGATGACGGTAGCGCCGGTACCCATCGGTTGAAGTCTTCTTGTAGTAGACTCGAGAGCTTTGCACGGCTTGCTGCACGATCAGGGGTATGGAATTACCACCGCCAACGTCATTCGAGCAATCACATGCAACGCTGCTTTTCGCTATTTCATCTTTGCGCCTGAAGCTGGAATGAAGCGAGAGACAGGTCGAGCCTGAATAAATCAGCAAAGATCATGAGTCTGGTATGATTGAGTTATTAGACGTCCACTTGCTGCCTCATCGTCTGTTGCGTCAAAGATCTCGGGCGGCTGGGGGGCTAACAGGTTCAATTATAACCACTTTCTTATCGATAAAGAGCGTCGATCTCTTGTGTCCCTGAGATACACTTAGGTGTGTAACCTCATCGTCGACCACCCTTCCCCAAAGCTATCTTCGAGGATTTGCCCTCAGATTCGGGCTGCTCATCATGTACTAGTAGCATTCACCGTCACAAGATTTTGATAGCTTTGCGCGAGCTATCAGAAGGGCCCACACTTGCGACGTGATGAATCCGTCGCATCGGGACGGCTGGGCGCCTCAAGCTCAAACCTCGAATGCAATGAACATGATGAGATCTACTGAGCAGGCGCAAGCTGCGCGTGCTGCTCCAGGCTATAGGTGAGCTTGGGGTCCCTTACAACAGGCGTGCTCCTGGCAATGCGCGAGCTGGTGACCAATACAATATACTAACAAAACTTTCCATAGCAGCGTACCTCCTCCACAACATCATCAGTCTCAGTCAAATGGAGCCCCTCCAAACCAGCCAGGTATGTCTCCGACTATATCCAACCACTAAAGCAGTACTGACGTCGATTACAAGGCTCCTTCTACTCATCTGGACCGAACGGACCTGGTCTGCCTGGCATTGCTGGCATGACACAGCCATCGCCCGTCCTCGCGCAGAATCGCCCCTCGGTGCCACAAGAACCACCTGTTACTCAAGGTCAACCATATCTTCCAGGTATAAATCAAGCTACTACCGGTCAAGTTCTTGGGGGTCATCCTGGCTACGAGCGCGAACGCGAAGCAAGAGAACGCGAAATGCGAGAGCGCGATGCATTCGACGAGCAGGCAAGACGAGATAACAGGGAGAGGGATATGCGGGAGCGGGAGCGAGAGATGCGCGAACGTGAGCAACGCGAGCGTCAACAGCAGAACGCAGTACACCAAGAACAACAACAGCTGCAATTACATCAGCCTATCGCCGTGGGGCCAAGGATGCAGACAGCTATACATGGACCTAATGGCTTGCTTGCCACTGGAGCTCCTCCCCAGCAGTCTCCGGCACAGAATGCTATGAGCCTCTTCAGCCAGCAATTCGAAAATGCTCCAAGAGCAACGCTACAACAGGCTAGTCAGATGCCTCCTTCGATGTTGAACTTCGGCACTCCGGGCATGCCTGTCCCTCAATCAGGCATGCCCCCAAATGGGCAACAGCCTATCCTGAATGCAAGTCGTACTCTTCTAGCCGTGAGGACCAAGCTAACAACATCACACAGGATGCGCTCAGCTATTTAGATCAGGTCAAGGTGCAATTCTCTGGCGATCCCCAAGTATACAACCAGTTTCTTGACATCATGAAGGACTTCAAGAGTCAAACGTGAGTATACTCTGCGCTGACCTATGTAACTGTTTCCGCTAATTGAAAACAGTATTGACACACCTGGAGTCATCCGGCGAGTGTCCACGCTCTTCGCTGGCAATCCGAACCTGATCCAGGGCTTTAACACCTTCTTGCCCCCAGGGTATCGCATTGAGTGTGGCACTGCTGACGACCCAAACGCCATACGCGTCACTACACCAATGGGGACTACAGTATCGCCCATGGGTAGCCATCTCCGGCCTGCAGGCGACAGAGTGACAGGAATCGTTCCTCCTCCATTCGAACCAGGACGTGCTGATTGGCACCAGTCGGAGCAGATCGAAGGTATACTTGACCCTGCAGGCCGTGCTCAAGTCGAGTCACTTTTTGCACACCAGCCTGGAGTCAATCAAGCTCGCATGTCTCCATTCGAAGCAGCCAACAGTGGACCACTTCTTGCTCAGCAAGAGCAGCGCAATGTTGCACAATTGCAGAGTGCCGCAGCAGCAGCTAATGATCCAATGATGCGTCAGATGACTGCAGCCTCACCTCAGCTTGATACCAATTCGCCCATGCAGAATGGTGCAGGAGGTCTTGAGAAGAGAGGTCCTGTTGAGTTTAACCATGCGATCAGCTATGTCAACAAGATCAAGGTATGCGCCAACCATACACACGTTAAATTGAGTAGCAACTAATAAATACATGCTAGAACCGATTTGCATCTCAACCTGAGATATACAAACAGTTCCTTGAGATTCTGCAAACATATCAGCGCGAGTCAAAACCGATACAAGATGTCTACGCGCAGGTCACCCAGCTATTCGATGGTGCTCCTGATCTACTGCAAGATTTCAAGCAATTCTTGCCCGAGTCGGCTGCTCAAGCAAAGGCGGCGGCTGCCAGGCAAGCCGCTGAGGAGATGACTCAGCAAAGTAGTCTTCGAGGCGACTATGCCAGCCAAGGTCTACAGCAAACACCACGCTCAGAGCAGCACCGGCTACCACCTGTTGGCAACTTTGCACCCACGCCCAGCGCGAACAGGGACGTCAAGCGTAAGCGTGCTGACCGCCAAGCCAATGCACAACCTGTATCAGAATCTGGAAAGAATGGTTACGCTCCCAATAAGGTATGTTTTGAGTGACAGTGTAGTCTCTGCACGTTACTGATGGCACTATAGCGTATCAAGTCCTCTCAGGTCCAGCCACAGCAAATCGCAAAAGCTTCTGTACAGCCCGAAGCGGCGCCCGCTCTGGCTCCCATTTCACCCACTCTTGTACCTGCGCTTCCGGAACCTCTACCTGCCGAGACCACGACGTCAGCTACCCATGACGAGCTTGCCTTCTTCGACCGAGTTAAGAAATATGTTGGCAACAAGAATACCATGAATGAGTTCTTGAAACTCTGCAACCTCTTCTCGCAGGATTTGATTGACAAGAATGCTCTTGTACAGCGTGTACAGAACTTCATTGGAGGCAACGTTGATCTCTTCAACTGGTTTAAAACTTTCGTTGGTTTTGATGGGAAAGATCAGATCATCGAGAACAAGGCGAGATCGTTCGAAGGTCGTGTTTCACTCAGCAATTGCCGTGCCTATGGACCTAGCTATCGCCTCTTGCCAAAACGAGAACGCCAGAAAACGTGCAGCGGTCGTGACGATCTTTGCAATTCCGTTCTCAACGATGATTGGGCTTCTCATCCGACGTGGGCATCTGAGGATTCTGGCTTCATCACCCATCGCAAGAACCAATTCGAGGAACACCTCTATCGCATTGAGGAAGAGCGACACGATTACGACCATTACATCGCAATTCTCGAGAGAACAATACAAGTCCTGGTCCCGCTTGCACAACACAGGCAACTGATTCCCGAGCCGGACCTACACACCTGGAAGTTGCCGAGAAATGTAGGCGGACAAAGTGCACCAATCATCAAGCGTGCTATTGCAAAGATCTATAACCGGGAAGCCGCCGCGGGCGTATATCGAGATTTGATCGATCGTCCTGCTGTAGTCCTACCCGTACTACTCATGCGTACCAAAACCAAGCTCGAAGAGTGGAAAGCAAGTCAGCGAGAGTGGGAGAAAGTATGGCGTGACCAGACTCAGAAGTTCTTCTGGAAAAGTCTCGATCATCAAGGCATTAATGCTAAGATGAACGACAAGCGGCAATTCCAGACCAAGACTTTGCAGAACGAGATACAAGTCAAGTTTGAGGAGCAGAAACGGCAGCGTCTTGTACTGCACAATAGACCACCGAACTTCCAAGCCAAGCTCGTTTTTACGGATGTGGACGTCATTATTGACGCATCACGCTTGCTGCTCACTTACGCAGAGCACACCCACTCGACCGATTTCCCCAAGTTGACGACCTTCATCAAAGATTTCATACCTCTTTTCTTCGGTCTGGATGTGGAGGCATTTCAACAACGCATTCGTGACATATTCGACGGCAGCCCTTCCAATGAGGAGACCGAAGACACTGCGATGAGTATCGAGGACATGGCGTCACAGAAGGGACGTAAGGTGAATGCAAAGAAGTCTGACCTCCTTCGAGATGTTCTGGGTCGTGGCAAGAAGCCTGCTCGTGGCGACAAAGAAGGCAGTACTATATCGAGTAGAGCCAGCACACCTGGAATCGAGTCCGTCGCAGACGAAGAGATGATTGACATCGCTGACCTGGCCGACCCTGAGATGACGCAAAAGTCATGGTTCAATCATGCCGCCAACGGCAATGGCAAAAAGAAGCGCGATTTCAAGATCAACGAACCTTTCAAGCGCACCACGTTCAACTTGTATGGCAATCTCTCGATATACTGTTTCTTCCGCATGTTCACAATCCTGTACGAGCGGCTCAACTACCTCAAGCAGAACGAGCGCGATGTGCACGAAACCGTCCGACGAGCGAAAGCGCCAAAAGCAGCAATCGAGCTACGTATAGTCGATAAGTCGCCAGACGACTTCTTCGCAGATACCTCGCCAACCGCAAACTACTACAACCTGATGTTGCAGATGCTTGAGGACTTCTTGCAGGGCAATGGTAGCATGGATATGATCCACATCGAAGAGGTTCTCCGTCGATATTACTTGAAAACAGGATGGATGCTATACTCCTTTGACAAGCTGCTGAGTGCTCTCGTTCGCTTTGCAATTGGTATCCTTGGCAATGACGCGAAGGACAAGAGCACCGAGATACTGCAGCTTTTTGTCAAAGATAGACGAAAAGAGTTGACAACATATCAAGATGAACTCATCTACAGGAGGCAGGTCGAGAAGCATGCCAAAGACGGCGACATTTACCGGATAGCATTCGTGAGTACTCCTATTCTATAACTTCTTTTCAGTATGACTAACACACTTATCAGACCCCGTCTGACATGATGGTAACTGTGCGAATCCTGACTAAAGATGAAACTACCTTTGACCTCGCAAATACTCTTGACACGCCCGGCGCCCTCACTGAGCAGCAACGCTGGACATACTATATTTCGACCTACGAATCGATGGACCCAACGGAAGGTGTGCCCCGTGACCGTTGCCACCCTGGCGTTTTGATGCGCAACCTTGACGCTGCTCTCAAACACAACAATGGCGGCCGCGACAGTGCTCTGGGCCTTGACTTTGCGACTCTCAGCGAAGACGATGCTCGCAGACTCGACAGAGTTCGAAGTAGTGAAATGCTCAGTCTGCGCATCAGCCCAGTCAATTACACCATCTCGTGGGACACAAAGACGAATGCAGAGTGGTGGATCGGTGGCTCAAGTTTAGAGCAGCCTCAAGCTCGGCCTAGCACCGAGGGCCCGGAACAGGGCCTACTCAATGGCAACGGATCTGTCGATGCTGCCAGTGGTGCTGCATCTGGAGCAGCCAGCCAGAGCGCTGCTGGAGCTACCGGTACAGGCCCACACCTCGAGGCGGGTCACGAACATGATCACGAAGAGCATGGTGGACGTGATGGCGAGTTTGATGAGAAGTTCGTCATGAACAGTCGATGGATGGCAGGTTTGACACGGGATGCCGTGGACGGGAAGAACACTGAGTATCGGAGTTGGAGGGGTGTAGTGGCGCCAGCGGCGGTGGCTACTGCTGCCGCTTAAGATATCTCGATGGCTCATGATGCTTGAGTGTAGGATAGATTGATGGTTCACTTCAGATTGTGCGTAGTCAAATTAAGCTTTGTTACTGTTTCTTCGGTGCATGTAAAGACACCTGGATGCGTCTTCCTGACGAAAATTGTATCTTTCGTGTATGATTGCACGACGATCGATCGGAATCCCCTCCTCATCTTAGTGCTTACGATCAGCTACTTCGCAGCCGCATGGAGGATATCACGTAGTACATAAGCTTGGGTTCCCTCGTCCCATATTGTGATTCACTTCTTCACCTCTTCTTTCGACACACGATCTATGCTTGGCGTTGGTGTTATGAAATTTGCCACACAAGCACTACCGATGTCGCACTCGGGGATAGTGCCTTAATACCGCTTAAACCCCTCCCCCTCCAGGTCGGAGTTTCAGACGAAACGATGATGTCGTCTGGAAAAAGAGAGAAAGGATGATTAGCTGATCGTCGTCGATTTTCCTGATATATAACCGTGTTCGCCTCCTTCTTCAGATTGGTTTGTCACTTTTACCACATCTGCCTCTATCTCAATCTCTCATTCACAATCACAAACATGTCTGGACAGGATTATAAGTTCTTCGGCTGGCTGGGCCATGATGCCAGCTCTGTCAAGGGTAATATGAAGTGGGGCGAATTTGAGGTATAGATCTGGACTGCTGTTGGATATTTGATCGATTGCTAATACTTTGAAAGCCCAAGCCTTGGGAGGAGACTGATGTCGACACTGAGATCTCCCATTGCGGTATCTGCGGTGTAAGTGTACTATCATGGACAGGTATACAGGCCTATTTGCTGAATCTCTCGTCTGATAGTCTGATCTCCACATGCTGTCCAGCGGCTGGGGCCCAGCTGAGTTCGTGCAAATGAACACCGACCACCAAAGCCACTGTTAACCATCTCCCAGCTACCCATGCTGCGTCGGCCACGAGATCATCGGCAAGGCCGTCCGCGTCGGCAAGCAAGTCAAGCACATCAAGCTGGGCGACCGCGTCGGAATCGGCGCCCAGTCCGGCTCTTGCCTCGAGTGCGAGCAGTGCAAGGCCGGCGACGAGAACTACTGCGCCAAGCCCACTCACACCTACGGCGGCAAGTGGCCCAACGGAGGCAAGTCTTACGGTGGATACGCGACGCACAACCGTGCGCATGGCCACTTCGTCCTGAAGATCCCTGAGGGTCTCGATAGCGCGGATGCCGCGCCGATGATGTGCGGTGGTATTACTGTGTACTCACCCCTCAAGGCGAATGGATGTGGGCCTGGTAAGAAGGTCGGAATTGTCGGTGTCGGAGGGTATGTTCATCGTTGCCGCAGTCTTTGTTGATCTCATTCTGACAATCGTCCTCAGTCTCGGCCACTTCGCCGTCCTCTTCGCCAAGGCCCTCAAGGCCGACGAGGTCATCGGTATCTCGCGTAAAGCTGCGAAGCGTGACGAGACGCTCAAGCTCGGAGCTGACAGGTACAACTGCCAGACACATTACTTACACCACATCTTGCTAATTCAAAAATCTAGATACATCGCCACCGACGACGACAAGGACTGGGCCTCCGAGAATGCTCGCAGCTTGGACCTCATCATCTCCACCGTCTCCAGCGAGAAGATGCCGTTGTCTGGCTACCTTGGTCTCCTCAAGCCTAAGGTTGGTGTGTTGATCCAGGTCGGTGCGCCTGACGGTGGCAACTTGCCTCCTGTCAACGCATTCCAGCTGCTGTCTGGAATCAAGCTCGGAGGTAGCGGTATTGGAAGCCCTGGTGAGATTGCTGAGATGTTGCAGTTGGCTGCCGACCAGAAGATTAAGGTAAGTCTACCGTACATATATAACTTGGTTCTGTTACTAACTTCCCTATTGCCCTGGATCGAGGAGAGGCCCATGAGTGACGCCAACCAGGCTATCCAGGACCTGACTGCTGGCAAGCCCAGGTACAGATATGTGCTCAAGAACTAAGCAAGTAATGAGCTTGGATACAGATGTATAGATGAGCTACGCTACAAAAGTTAGTATGTAGATACAATCAATGATATAACGCATCACGGCATGAATGTCGAGAAACACGAGAGTTAGGGTTGATAAGTAGTACTGCATACCTTACCGTCAAGGTCTCATGTTGGAAGCAGCCCTTGTCACGTGCTCGTGAGGAATGCCAGCCTCATCCCCATACCTTTGCGCGTTGCATTTTTTGGCAGGCCGCCTCCTGATCGCCCTAGAGATGAGTCGTCGTGCAACAGCGTGCAGACGATGACGAGCTGAGATGAGAGAGCAGTCGTTTGTCATGTTGACCAAGTCTCTCCAATCATTTCCCTGATCAGCTGTATCTGATACAGGGCCCGCCAGAGCTTAAAGTTGCTTACAGGATTGCCGTTTGGACCCTTTCCCCACCCAACATTGTCTCATTGGAAATCACGATCCCTGCCACTTATATCGATTTATACACAGTGTGTACTCTCCTGTCGCGTGCCACCAGGACTCTCAGTGCGTTTGCTCCGTGAGGCCTGACCCTTACCCGAGACGTGCACATCCGAAGGCCTAGGAATTACAAGGTAGGATCTCGCGACGAACGACTGAAACATTGGCCACCTTGGGTTTCAGAGTGGATCGCCGCTTCTCCTCCTGGCAAAAAACAGCAAGGTGAGCCGGTCTCCTCGACTTGTGCAACACAAGTAGCAGCAGCAGCCGGCCGCCTGTTCTTGCCTCTTGTGTGTTTCTGCGGTCTCGTTCGCCTGTCTGCTGCGCCTACCATTGCTATGAATATCGATTGGGTTGGAAGGAGATGACTCCCACTTCCTGTCGCGTATACAAAATATACATCTTGCCCCATGTCATGACTTTTGTCTTCCATTCATCATCTCTGCTATGAACTGCTCTCACGCTTGTTATCAAAACCAACGCTAACATGGACAATTCAGTCGAGCTAGCTGAGCGGCAAGCGTCTTTGTCTGTTGCGTCGGGATCAGCTGGATTTTGGCACATTTCCGACAAGATCAGACGCAAGACCTCGTCCGATAGCCTGAGGTCACGCTCATCCTTCGAAAGCCAATCTCTGAAGTCAGAGCGCTCATCTTTCGGAACCTCGCACGCGGCACACGCCACTTCAGTCGGCAACGGATTCTGGACGAGAAAGCCACGACGACCCCTGATCACTATCCCTGAGACCACTTCTTTCACAAGTCGCAAAGACAGTGGTTACGGTTCTGCTGACTTCGCGTCACTTTCATGCCAAGCTCCCGACAACACCTCCCTGCCTAGATTTTCGTGGCAGACTACTGTCGAAGAACACCAGAGAAATACTAACAGACTACGCCATGTCGAGATTGTGATCCCGTCTTATGCACAACCAGTAACTGAGTCCCTCAAATCTGGCAACAATATCGTCAGCAACTTCCCAGCTTTCACACAGCCACCATCAGTCCCACCGAGCTTGCCGACACACCTCCGCTCGCGTTCGCGCCGTCATTCTTCAGTCTCGACAATCAAGCCTTCGGACTTTGGACCAAGTGCTGGTGTGGCAATGAATGGCAGCAGGGGTCCCTCCACTGGTCCGCAGCCTGTTCTGCAGCTGAAAGATCCAAGTACTGCGACTTTCCCCAGCCTTAACAGCAACAGATCGAGCATATCCCGAGGCCCGTCCCGTGCTGGAGATCATAGCTCAGCAGCTGAACTTAGTCCATGGTCAGAACCACGTATCGCAGGCGTCACCACAAAGACAGAGCAGTCCTCCAGTGCAAATGAGTTGGCATGCAGTGTAGCTCGTACTACTGGTAACGAGCCTGGTGCCCTGACTGGTGCAGCCACGACGATACTTGATGACAAGCTTTATGTCGTTGGCGGTCGCCATATCTCTTCAAGGTCGCAGGACTTCGTGAGTCATGTATACGAGCTGGATCTCATCACAAGGCATTGGACGAAGCTCGAGACACAGGGCGACATCCCAGCGCCAAGATACTTTCACACGATATGCGCACTTGGCGACTCGAAGCTAATATGTTACGGTGGTCTTTCTCCTGCTGCGAAGGGGGTCGACGACTCGCTTCGAAGCACTCACGAGCCGAACCTTGTTGTCATGTCTGATGTCAGTATCCTTGATGTCGAAACGCAGACGTGGACAGCGATGCCGACAGCTGAGGCTCCGCTGGGCCGATATGCACACTGCGCATCCGTGGTGCCGTCGACATCGTTCTTTGCCACATCAAGCGATTCTTCAGACAATCTAGATGGACAAGGTGGTGCTGAACTGGTCATAGCAGGTGGTCAAGATAACAAAAGCAAGTATATCAGTCAAGTCAGTATATTCAACCTACGAAGCCGCAAGTGGACGTCGACAGTTCCACTTGGAGGTGACTTTGGTGCGTACAAGAGTATTCTTGCAACAATGCCAGACATGAAAGCGAACGAGATAGGCTCACAAAGAGCTGGAAGCAGACCAACAACAGCGTCAAGTTCTCCCACGGGTGTGCGAGGCCAGCCTCCCCTGTTATTCTACTCAAATTACAACTTTGTGGATGTCAGGATTGACCTGAAAGTCGGCAATCCACCACTTCCCCCAAGAGATGTGTCAATGCAAGATCAACATCTACCGCCAGGTCTCCGCTTCCCGTCATGCGGCTTCCTCGCTGGCCATCTCATCATCAGTGGTACTGTCGTCAACACCACTGCGCAGGAATATTCGCTTTGGGCACTGAACCTGAGAACGCTCGCCTGGAGTAGAATTGATGCAAGCAGTTTACAGAGTGGTAGCTGGAACAAAGGCTTGCTCTGGAAGAAGCGGAATACTTACATCATCCTGGGCAACCGGAAACGCAAACAAGGTGTCGACTATCAAGTCCGTAGAATGAACTTCTCCCACATCTGTGCTGTCGAGCTCGAAGCGTTCGGACTTTATGACTACCCAGCTCCTCGATTGGCACCGATGACAGTATCTCGGGCAGAGTCTGATGCCAGTAATCGTACCTCAGTGGAGTCCATCCTTCCTGGTCTTTCACCAGCAGCAAATCTGGGGCACTTGGCCACAAAGTATCCAGATATTGCAGATATGGACATCATTGCTCTTACTGGTGAAAAGATACCAGTAAATTCTGCTATACTTGCAGAACGATGGGGCTCGTATTTCCACCAGTTATTAGATGAAAGCACGTCTGCTGCAGCCATCATTGCTAATGGCAACGACAAGCGTCCGATGAGCTTATCACCAAGTGAAGCATCGACTCTTCGACCCAGTCTTGCTTCTCGGATGTCCAGCAATACCATCATTCCTACTGCACGCTCGTCAGCGCGTGTCAGCATGAAGAGCGACCGGACATCACAGTCATCCGCCACACTACTCCCAGATTCCGCCATCGGCTCAATATT
>Ga0268250_10000182_pt1 | contig 30811 bp, 28 predicted proteins | sample AgamicAsSfe_FD_200448 | JGI IMG/M metagenome (GOLD analysis project Ga0268250, IMG submission 200448) | Agave microbial communities from Guanajuato, Mexico - As.Sf.e (v2) (version 2) | ecosystem: Host-associated > Plants > Phyllosphere > Phylloplane/Leaf | place: Guanajuato, Mexico | collected...
TCTTGGCTGAACATGTGATACAGTGGAAGAGATGGCACACCTGTTACGGACGTGGGATAAATGCCGGAAAGAGAGGAATAGAGGCCTAAGCTCTGCGTCTCGCCAAAGGACTAGAGATGAAATCGATGAAAGAAAGCTCTGGCCTCGACGAATGAAAGCCAGACAGGCATTGAGACCGTGCGTAATGATGTCCTGCGATCATGCAACTAGGAAGTGAGCTCCAGCCAATTGAGGTCCTAGCTTAACGTTCAGTCATGGCCCACGTCCCAGTAGTTGAGAGACGGATCGTATCGTACGAAGGAATCCAAAGTCCCGGAATTGTTGCAGCGGAAGCGGAACCTACCTATGAAAGTGGGCCCGTAGGGCTAGCCCTACACAACGATGCGACCGCATCTCTAGCCAAACTGCAGTTTCTCGGTTGTGAAGGCCTCGTGCGAGGTCCTCGGTATAGTAGCTCGGCTACACGAATGAGAATCTAGCGGCCGGGTAGTGTTGCTCTGCAGGGCCGTCCAGACCGACAAACCGTTGGTGGCTAGAATCTAGGTAGGGGAAGCCTCCACCAATCGTTCATTGTAGCAGAGGGCCAGGAGGCAGCGGGGAGTTGCCGAGATAGGGAAATGGGGCCAAAACCGGTGAGGCTCAATGGTTGCATGACGCCACAGGAACCAGGTTAAATCTTCATCGCTAAAGGCGCGAGCATTGGATCTCCAGAAGTGCCATACACATCACGTGGGTGTATGATAGTAAGCTGTCTGACGAATGCTTTCTGTCGACTTCGGTCCGAGGGAAGCAGTTTACTCATCGCCCTAGGTGCAGACATCGTTGGCATGTATTGTTCAAGGCAGAAAGGGGCCGATAGGTCTTTACGCAAGAGAATTGTGTCTCTAAGTTACGGATAACGCCGACTCTTACACTAACACCTTCTGCCTTGTATGGACATCTTCACCGGTGGAGGTGGGGTAACAGGAAAATCGAACAATGAGCGTGGGATTAGACAGAAGTGTATGCAGAAGGTCAGATGCTAAGAAGGACAAGTGAGTACGCGCATCTGCGGGAATAGAGATAGAACGGTAGTTTAGTATTGTACAGTGCATCTTACGGTGAGGGTTGTCGCCAAGGTCGTTAGACTGCAGGCCGGACCTAGATAATCGTTGGATAGCGTGTCGCTGCCTAGACCGTAACCGCGATGATGCGTAGATGGCATCGGAGGTTCCCGATGATAGAGAGTTTGTGTGGAGCGTCGATGTGACTGGAATCGTGAGGTGTTTGACTCGTGTTTCGCGGGCACGATCACAAGTGTTAGCGCGTCACGTGCCGACGTGTTTCACCGCGTTCTTTTTGAGCACTAGCTGCCTCGGCCAAACGCGCTTGCAAATAGAGCAGTTCATCTCCTCACGTCTCATTCACGTGTGCATCTCGCGTAGGAGTAGACGACCTCCGAAGAGGGACCACAATCTACAGCATACGGATGCAACAGCAGGAGGACCATGCTGTGTAATTGATCGTGCCCATACGCGATCCTCGAGCGCGCTCTAAAATAGGGCTGAGAAGACTGGAAAAGCAAGATTTCATAATTGTCGTCCCGCACTCGCGTAGTTCTGCGCAAGGCGCGCCGATGAACCATAAGAAAGACGAACTCGCTCAGAGGATGCACGCGTTCGGATGAGATGCGCTTGGATTGGACATAATTGAGCGTGTTGTTTCCTCAGCCTCAGCATGCTCGTGCATACGTGACGATCTGCAGTATGGATAATGGCAGATATGAGGCTGGTGTGATTGTGTGCACAGACGACGAGTTCAGGCAAGTGGTATGCACGACATAGGCAAGCGCCCGGCTCGGACCAATCTGATACGTACGCGACTGAAGACGCGCCTCGCACACTACTTTCCTGCCACCATATTGAACGCGTTGTGCTTCCTACTATAATATTCATTCGCATGGTAGACCTTCTTTGATAACACCAAGTTCAATTCCCGACATTCGTTGTTATCATCCCATCATGTCCGCCTCATCGCCCCTGCCATCGTTCTCGTCACCTGCGTCATCGCGTCTTCCCACTGCTAGACGCGCCAGTTTTAGTGGTCAATTGGCCTTTCTCGTGCATTCGCAGGAAACCGTCGCGAACCATATGCCGCCGGATGTTGACAACAAGGCTCTTGCTCGCCAGAAGAGAAGACGCACCAGGTATGCTTCTATCCCATTCAAGTTCTGCCCTTCCATCGCATCCGTGTCGACCCATGTTCAACGCGTTGGTTCGTGCTCAACCTACCATCGGGAACTACTTCGGCCTACCCCGCGGGCAAGCGACACTCCAACACCCCATCAGCGCTGACCACGACATCTTGCAGCAAGGAAGACGAGGACGTCCTAAAATCCGAATACCTCAGGAATCCGAAGCCAGACAAGGCGGCACGTCTCGAAATTGTCCGAAAAGTCGCGCTTGGCGAGAAGGAAGTTCAGGTAAGGCGCCAATATTGCTCCACGTCACGAGTGTGCGCGCCCCTGCTAACATCGCGTCCTAGATCTGGTTTCAAAGTAAGTATTACCGTCTGCTCTACGCGTCGCTGCTGCTTGCTTTTCATCCGCCTTCTATTGGATCGCGCCGATATGTCGCGTGTGGCTTAATGGACGCATGATTTTCGAAACACGTTCTGATCACGCTCTGCTTTAGATAAACGCCAAAACGACCGCCGTCGCTCACGGCCCCTCGAACCATCTTCCACGGCATCGCTGATGTCTTCTTCTTCCACCATGTCGGACCCGCTCACCGAGGACGAGACGGTAGCCATAGCACACAATATCGATAACGCGCCGGAGCCGAAAGAGTCGGACGAGTGCCCCAAGTCCGACCCACCAGAGCAGCCTGCAACACCAGAACTTACTTCAGACGAAACCATCCCAGAACCGCGCACCATCGACACTGCCATTTCCGCGCTCGATCCAGGAAGCTCCAATGAAGCAGTCGTAGAACCATCGACCGAAGCCCAAAGTACAGAAAATGCATCTGCTGAAGTAAGCAACTCGCAACAGACTGCACCATCCTCACAGGGCACCGCACAACAACGCACATCATGGATATCCAACCGTCGCAGCGCGTCATTCGTCCGATATCTCGAAGACTACACGCCCGAAGTCATCACCTTTCCGAACCCTCCGCAGCCTTCTGTGTCGCCCGACAATGCGACAAAGACCCCTTCCCGACCACTGAAGCGCAAGCATTCCTTTGTACGAATATCAACCAATGAGGACGGCACAGCACGCATCGTCACCGATCTTGACAAAACCCCATCACCCCCTAAATCAAAGAAGACGCCTTCTTCCTTCTCTCGTGCTGCTGCTGGCCTGCGACGGAGCTACAGCGCAGCTGGACTGAACGATCGCCTAGCCGCTGCTGCCCGAGGAGAGCCAAGCCCAAAGGTACCTAGGACAGCGTCGAACATAGGAAGGAGTCGAGATTCGCGCGCGTGGGAGTTCTGGTGTGACCCAGAGAGTCGGTCAACAACCAGCTTAATAACACGTGCGGAGCAAGAAGAGAGTGGCAGTGCGGCTGACGCGATTGGCATACTACGCGCGAATCGAAGAATATTAGCACAGAACCAAGCTCGCCAAAACAGTAGCCCCTTGATGGCACGTCACAGCTCACACAAAGTGCAGGGCAGCCCACTCGTTAAAAAGTCCCGCGGTGCTATGCAACGCGCTTCGACCATCAATGGTCGCTTTTCTAACGACGACTATGCCGACTACAAGAAGGGTGGTGAGAGCACTGAGTCGGACGAGTTCCCACAAACGGAAAGCGACAAGGAGAACTGGGAGCCTGACGCGCCCAAGTCTGTGCGACGCGATCGCCAGGTCGCCACTACACCTCCTGCTTCCCGTGCAGCTCGCCGGATACTGGGAGAGAACACAGACCTGATGTCACAGACCTCAAGTCTCGGTGCAATGCTAGCCAAGGACAAGCAAAAAGGCGGTAAGGGTGTCGTCGACCCAGAGCAAGACGATGAACTGCGGCAGTTTATGCACGGTGACGATGCGAGTGGTCGTTCAAGTATAAACTCTGCAGAAGAGGCGGGATGTGTAGAGGGCCTGCTGAAGCTGAGCCAGGGTCAATGGAGATGATCAGAGTACCTTGGTGTAGCGAATGGCCGCACACATTTCTAACGCAGTTGATGACGGGTTGGCGCAATATCGGTTTCTGGTTCTTTTATCTCCATTGCATTTCAGCGCCACGGCGTTTGTATTGACATGGTCTAGACTAGGGAAAGAGCCTATCATAATGGCAAAGGTGTTTGGGGGTAAAGCTGTCTAGTGTTGCATGTCAACAAGTCAGTATCTTTTGTCAAGCTTCCGCAAGGTCAAGCAACCTTCTGAAATAGAAGCCATATCATTCTTCAGCTCTTGTTCCTCCGTGTTGTGCTTCTTCAGCGTCCAGTATTTGCAGTCAAGTTGGGTGTGGCGCACAAAATGCATCCCTAACCACCATAGCATGGTCAGCCATCTTGGTGCAGTGTTGATGCCATGTCTTGACACTAAGCTTTAACAGAAACCCCCTTCCACGACTAAGTTAAGTCATTACTGAAGTATCATAGTTGCAACGAAAGCGCGTGTTGGAGAATTTACTAGTTAAGGAACTCTATAGGCCGAAAGCAAGGTCTATGATACGAACGGTGCATACAGTGCGCAGCAGGAAGACCAAAAGGACTAGAGCAAACAGAAAGCAACAACGACTAACAAGAGGCAGACGAGACAGATGCGACGCAGTCACAGATCGTAAGGAGATAAGGGAAATCCACAAAAGAAGCGATAACGAAGAAGAATGGTCGGCAGCTGTGAATCAGCAATTTTCGTAATCCACCAGCAAACGCATCTCACCCGTTGCTGTTTCGGACCTACATCCAGTACATAGTCCCCTTAAGATGGTCATACTTAGCCTTGGCGTTCGGTCTGAAGCCTGACTCAGCGAGGTCATGGATGGGCGTGTTCCATCTAGTTTCAACGACTGGCCAGATGTAGTCTCTCATTTGCTGCAAAACCTGTTCCCTATCGGCCTTGTCTTCTTGTATCTCTGCTGGCGTCTTCTTGTGGTTTCCAGTGCGCTGAGGACGATTGCGTGCAGCTTCTACATCAGCTTCGACCTGCTGGCAATGGGTCTCGTAGGCGTTGCGTTTAGTGTTGCTGGGATTGAACCATTCGCGCAAGTAGCAGCGACCCCGCTCCGCAAGTCTATCCGCATAATAAGCAGGAGATGCGTAAGACACGCCTGTGGTAGCCCGGACGTATGTATGGCATAGGTTGTGGGTAAGGTCCTCCAGATCAGATATCTCGATGCCCATTTCATTCTGTAAAACGAAGTAGTGGGACGATCGCGCAGTCCCCTTGATGGCGTTATGGGATTGAAGATAGAAGTCTGTGTAGTATGGTGACGTTATGGAGCTTTCCACAAGAAGTCCAGGTTTACAGTTGCCGTTTCCACGCATCTCGTCGTCTTTTTGACGGGGGAAGAAACGAGTATTGTGCCGCTTGGTGACGATGACCGCAGTTGTCTTGAATTCGGGAACAGGCTTCTTGAACTGCTTGGCAACTCCGATGAACGCATTTTTGATAGTTGAGAGCTCTTTGGTGATAACTTCGTCGTACTGGGTATCGCTCACACCGTCTCTATAATAGAGGACATTCTCGGGGAAGCGCCGGTGGAGTCGACACCACTCTGATAACCCTTCAATCAGCATGTCCCCGAGACAAGGGATGATCTGTTTAATCAGCAGCTAGCATAGAAGCTTGAGATTTGTGTTTCGTTGAACTTACCTCTTGTTTCGCGCTTTGCAACCGCATATTGCCGCGAAACCTTCCGCCATTGGCCTCCAGAGAGCTGACAATAGCCGCGATCGAAGGTGTACCCTGTAACGCTCCGCTTCCTGGATGAGTGACGTCTGCACCAATCACAATGGTGTTTTCCAGCTGCTCTTCCACGCCTTGCGCTGAGTGATTGATTCCAGCCATCTTCAGATTCTCTTTCATAGCAACATTGGCCATGTATTGTCCGAGGGCAGAGTCGTTGCTCCAGTCGAGATTCTTTGGTCTCATCTTATCTTCAGTGACGCAGATCGACTGCAAGATAAAGACGACATCTGTAAGAAACTTAAAGCTGGAATAAAGATGCTGATCCTTCGTCTTCAGGAGTAATACCACGATGTCGGGTACATCTTCTCGATTTTTTCCCAGGTAATTTTCGAGCATCATTTTTAGGGTGAATTCGGTGTCATCTGATAAAGATAGTACCTCATCGGCCCTTTCAGAGGTTCGTGAAACACCAGTCTCTTTCACTTTTCGATCGAAGTTACGGGTCAACGCCCTCACTGACTTACCATTTCGGTCGACACCTTGTCCAGTGATCAAGAGCCATTTCAGGGATTTGGCATTGCCTCTGAAGAATTGGGTCTCTTTGAGATCCCATCTTCCAGTGTTTTCGTTAACGGTCTTGGTAACAGTTGTCGACGAGTACATAATTGTGGCAGGGTTGAGATGAACGAATGGTATCTGGAGCATTCTAGGATCGAGGCTTATCGGATGGCAGTTTTCCTAGACATCTGTTAGTGTATACAATTCACGGTAAAAATAGATCATTATACCAACTGGCCAGTTGCAGTTATCGGGATGTGTCGGAGTCCTTCTTGTTCGATTCGAGATCTTATCTCTCGGGGTTCTCGGCATGCGTTTCGGTGGAAATCGTTTGCAACAAAGTCGGGAATGATCTTCGCATATATCTGATCTGGGAGGATACGTAGATGTTCAGGGGCGAACCATGTAGGTCTACCAGCGGTACCAACATTAACCGCAGGCAAGCCAGGATGTTGCAACACTCGAGCATACTCTGTGACATACGTTAGTAATGTTCTGGAAGATTGAGGGTCTAAGTTACGTCTCTGCTGGTATTCTTGGACTGTAGGTTGAACTGATTGGCCCGTAATGATATTGCCATAGACATCCTTGTGTTCCCACAAGAAGGTTTGCTCGCTACATGCCTTACCAAAACCACGAATGGTCTTGATACGCGCATGTTGTCCGTCCATATTAGAACTGGTTCTCGCGCTGAATTTGTCTGGTGGTATGGTGGTGCTGCAGTTTGGGTCGTTGCATTTAGGATGCTTGCACTTCTTGTCCTTGGTTTCACGGCTGTAGTCGATGTACACGCGTACGCCCCTGAGCGCTCTCTTAACATGATCTTTCGAATTGCCGAACGGACCGCTACCGTTCTGGTAGATTTGACTTACTAACAAAGGTCTCCAGAAGGCACTATTAGCGGGGCTGACATTCAGAAGGATATTTCCCAGAGTGGAATGAACCCTATATGAATAACCGCGCAAGGCACGAAGTGGAGCGACTGCATTTCCTTCGTTCGTCTTAAGGTCAAAGTACGCATTGCGAACGTAGAACTTGTGATTGTTCAGCTGCAAAGTATTACTACTCGCAAAACACCTGGTCATGATGATGTTAAGAGCGTTCTCCGCAGGGTGTGGGTCATGATTAAATGGGTCTGGACGAGTGGTATTGGAGTATTGTTGGAGACCAAAGATGTCTACTGGTCGCAGGTACTGGAAGCCAAGAGGCACCGTCGTATCGCGGTCAACAATATCGAGAAGTGCCCATGTTGACCCAACATCTGTCATCAGATCGCCGGACTGAACCCGCACACCAGGTATATGCTGGTGTAAATTGACCCAGGCTACGATGGTGTTTACGTTATCAGTGGCGAAGACATCCCTGTTGCTGTAAAGAAAGGGCACATTTCGAATGGCGGTGTCCATGTAGCGCTTCTTGCCAGCCCGTGACTCTGAGTCCGGGATGCCTAGAACTTGATATTCGTAGAAAGTAGTCTGTGGATCAATAGAAATTTTGAAGTAGTTGGTAAGTACCTCTCCTTTCTTTGGCCTTTCGCGAAGCGACTGTCTGATGGGATATTGTAATGCGGTATCCTTGAGTCTCTCTAATTCTCCGTTCAATTCCCCAGTGTCCACAAGGTCTGAATTTCCATTCGCGTAAGCGGATGAGCCGGGAGCTCGATTGTAGCGTGTGAGCTCCCCGAAATTAACCACAGGTGCGTCCTGAAGGTTGGTAGTTGGGACAGCAGAAGCAACAGAAGCGACAGCATTCAACCCAAAAGCAGAGGACTGAGTGGCAACTTCTGTATGAGGTTGATCCGACAACATGTTCGGGAGAATGTGGTTTTCTATGACTGAAATCGGGGCAGTCGCTGCAGGTGTAGAACCAGTAGTAGGCACAACGGACGAACTGGCAAAGCCGGAAGAGCTTTGATCGATGGACGTAGATGGGATACTAGATGATACGCCCTGAGTTGCGGAACTAGCAGGTGGTTGAGGGCTCGGGACAGGGATGATGGGAGTGAACGAAAGACCAGAAGGAGCCGAAGGAGGAGCGGGTGCAGTTTTAACAGAAACAGTGTAGTTTGAGGCATGTGGCCGCGAGAGTCCAGTCGAGAAAGTCGTCGCATTGTCATCCCGAGGATACACAGAAAGCTGTTTTTGATGAATATATGCAATTGCAGCACCTTCCTTACCAGCATTGAAGATCTCATTTGAGAGCGAAGTTTGGTCGTTCTCCGCAGGCTTTGTGGTAGGGCAGTTCATTAGGGAATGGTTTTTCTTCTTCGTTTTGGTTCCGCCTGCTTTGCACCAGATGCATTTGGAATGCTTGAAGTCGACGTCGATCCTGCGTGCGAAACCATCGCCGAGTTCGTCTCGTGCTGTGTCCAGACTCATGTTCGGAATCTCAAACATGGTTGCGATGTTGACAAAGTAGAATGAAGAATTGTAAATGAAGAAGGGTATCAGAAGGAAGTGTTGCGAAGTCTTAAGACTGTGTCCCTGCTTTGAGTAGTCAGGTAGAGTCTCAGTTATGCTCGCTGGTTTCTCAGTCAACAGTGGCCTGCGACAGCCTCATATACACATTGTCTGGCGACTCGTTGCTTGCTCATACTGTAGAACAAGCTGACACAATCGTGTTTGGGTCACAACTTTTGAACACTCCTACCTAAGTTGTGGTGTCTCATCGTGACGCAAACCTAGCAAGCTGGTGCTTGAGGCCAGTAAATCAATTCACTTCGCAATCTCACAATTAGTGATGGCCCAGCAATGGACGTCCCCCCGTTTGGGAGCGTAACTCACCTTGGCGTTGAGAGATCGCTTGGCAACATGGCGTGTGAGAAACTACGTGAGATGAATAAGGAGTTATTGCAAGTCCAGTACAATGAGACTCCACGACAGGCTGGAAGCAAGAGAAGCAGTTGGCACTAGAGAATTAGCACCGCAGAACGGCCCACGATTTCAGAATCTCAGAACATGGAGGAATCAGTTCAGTTCGCTTGCGCTATAAACAGATCGCTAGCCAGCCCACCCAGCTTCGGATAGAGAGATCTACAATGTGTACAATCCATGTTGTACAAGACCAAAAAGATGTCTCCAAAGAGACCACTCGTCGGAATAGTCCAGAAATTAGAAGATTACAAGGCGATAAAAGTGACATTAAGTTGTATAGATGGGAAAACCGGGTATATGCAGGAAGAGCCAGAGCAGGTAGTGTGTGGAGTGCATGCAAGTCGTTCAGGTATGGGAGTGAGCAGGAGAAACGCAAGCGGGGGTAGGCGTCTAGTACTACTTGGCGCCTGGTGGTAGCTTGACGTTGTTGGAAAGCCAGGCCTGGTGAACGTTAGTTGATGAAGCTCACGTGGCTTTGAGGGGATTCAAACGTACCAGTCCCTCGAAGATACCCTCTCCTGTTGTCGCGCAGCTGGGCTCGACCTTCCATACGTGGTCTTTGGCGATCTTGTCTAATTGCAGACGGTCTGAGACTTCCTTTGGTCGCATAGCTGTGGGGAGTTAGCGCAATGTCCTCGTTGGTTGACTGTGGTATGTACGCACCTCCGCTGAGATCCTGCTTGTTCGCGAATACCAACAGCAGCGCATCCTTCATTTCTCTATCTTGGATAATCCTTGTGAGTTCCGTCTTGGCCTCGTCGATACGGGCGCGGTCGTTGGAGTCGATAACGAAGATGAGACCCTGGGTACCTGTGGTCGCAGTCAGCACACGGGTCGATCTGAAGACACGGCAGAGGGTCGGATAAGGCAGGGAGGCCATGCGCGGTGCAGTCGCGTGCACACATGTCAACTCGCCTACCCGGAACGGTGCCCCCACGCGCCAACATACCAGAGAAGTAGTGTCTCCATAGCGGACGGATCTTGTCCTGGCCACCGACATCCCATACGTTGAACTTGGTGTTCTTGTATGTGACGGTCTCGACGTTGAAGCCGACGGTGGGGATGGTGGTTACGTCTTGGTCGAGCTTGAGCTTGTATAGGATAGCTGGGCGAGTTAGCGATGATGGGTGCGATGGCACGTAACGGTGGCAGCATACTGGTCTTTCCAGCGGCGTCGAGACCCAGCATCAACAGGCGCATCTCCTTGGATCCGAAGACCTTGGCCATCATCTTGGATATCGAGGCTCCCATAATGTCGGCTATTCGCTATACTTTGCTGGGATGGGCGTCTAAGGTTCCAACACTTGCGGGTCGTCGTGGAGAGAGTAGGCGGTACGTCGGCGATAGCGAGCTGTAGCTAGTGCGCGATTAGGTGCGGATGATAGGAGTCGGCCGTTGTGATGGAGGTGAGGTGAGGTGAGGCTGGTGAGGTTTGTGGGAGAAGAATGTCAAGATGTGCAAGGACGGCAAGGAGAATATCAGTAGCGACTCGGGTCAGGGTCTCGCGTGGGCGCTGGCGTTGTTCTTGAAATGAGGTTTCAAGCTGCTCAGGAGTGAAACCGCAGCAGGCGCGTTGCAGATCCCAGAACAAAGACGTCTGTGCGCGCCCAACGGCTCGATCGTGACGGGTTCATCCTACACGCCAACCACACCACCACCTCTCCTGCTTTTGCCAGACGGAAAAGGGGCGGCACGTCTACAGCCTTTGATTGCGAATCTTGGGTAAGATGAAGCAAAGGGATTCCGCATGCCTTACTCGCTGCGTCGGCATGCGTGCAAGCTGCAGGAAATCTGCAGCTAGACATATAGTTTCCTCCAGGGCTCCATGCGGTGTGACTTTGCCGCCGCCGTTCGAATCGCAAAATGCCGGTACACGCAGCCATGCAGGTACGCGGCGCTACTCCTGAGACTGATGAAGCCGTGGGGTCCTCGCCGTTTGCGTCCAACATTGCAGTCGTTCGCCATGCACATTGCCTGCACCGGCCTTTAGTCTCTTCAGTAACCGAGTCAATATCGTCAAGGCCTGAATAGTCGGGCGAAGTAACCCGATATGCCAAGTTTCCTACCTGCTACCACTTGTCCCTCACATCGTCATGGCCTGCCATGCACATCTTCCGTCGTGTTCCACACAATGGCCCGAGCATTACTGAACCTCGTTTGATGTCGGCCCGCGTACCAATCTTCGGCTACAAGACATGTACAGAGTCGACGCAAATTTGATACCAAAAATCATGACGTGTTACACCGTGCGGGAGAAGGGTCCAAAGAAGCATATCAACCGAGCCTGAGGGATTACTGAATCGGGGACGAACCCTGACGCCAAGCCCAAAGGAAATACGAAAAGCACTACGCTCAGCCGGAAAGAACGGTACTACTGAAAAGGAAGGTGATGGCAAGTCTCAGATGATACCTAAGCTGTTCAGTCCTATTTGTGGAATACACCACCTTCCCTTGGACTACTCAATATTTTTTTTTTTCGTGGGTTATAGTCTCCACTCAGCTATCTCTACGTGTACCTCTACTACTCTACAGCTGTCTACGCCCAATTGATACATGCAACAACCCCACTATATTGTGAAAACCTCTAAAATCCATCATCGATACCCTTGCTCTTCTCTGCCTGCCGCCTCTCATTGTTGACCGTCCACCACCACTCATGTATCTCCTGACTGCACTTCCCTGCCTCTTCATCCCACGGCTTCGGACTTAAGATGTAATGCACATTCTTGACCTCTTCGTCCCTCCAGATCGCATCATGCACACCTTTTGACCGCAACGTCTTCAGCGCATTGTAGGTATAGGGTAGCGCGACCCATCGGCCGTTGAACAGATCGCCAAGCAGCGATTGGTCGGCGAAATCGTAGTTTCCCGATGTCTCGTTGGAGAGCTGCTCGAGGATCAGGTTGTAGGTAGCGAGTGAGGGATTTACGACTTGGAGGCCGCCGTTGGGCATACGCAGGCCGGCTGTTGAGGGTGCGCCAGTTTTCTGGGCAGCATCGGGGTTGGAGTGTTGGGATGTAAACGCGCAGTTCTCGGGGATCCTGAAACTGCGTCAGTAGTGTCGCGTGCATGTGTTGGTTGGAGAGACATACCAGTCCTTGGGGTAATGCGGCTTCTTGAGCGGATTGCACACGCAGGCATGGCTTGCGGCAAACACCCTGTCGCCCTTGCCACCCATACTCGGTGCATCCAACTCCAAGTCCATCAGCTCATCCATGTTCTTCAGCACCAACATGTCGCTGTCTAGCTGCACCACCCTGTCATACTCCTCCAGCGAGAAGGGCGTCAACTTGCTCCAGCAATCGTAGAATCGCGGGTCGTTGCTGAAGTCTTTTGACACCTTTGGCAGCAAGTACTTGACATGCTGCTTTGGTATGCCGCGCTCATCAAGCGCCTTGTGGCCTTCTTCAGGAAAGGTGTCCGTGTAGAGAGCGATGAGGGGGTACTTGGAGCCGTGCTTCTTGAGCGCGTAGTCGAGTGTGAGAAGGCCGGTGAGATATGCTGTGTTGGTAATAAGAGTTGTCCATACTGCACTGACATTAGCATCTGCTCTCCAGACGCGCCCCGCCAAACTTCTGCTGTACCTTTCTTCGACTTTACACCCGCCGGCTCCGTAGTCGCGCTTGAAGTTACCTGCATGTTGCTTGTATGTAAATCACTCGAGTCGCACGCCAACAAGCTATCACGCAAGATGCGCAGTCAGTAAAAGCCACAGTGTATTAGTTGGAGGATCAAGTCGCGCCATCTTCGGTCGCATATTATGGCGTTTGTCAATAGAGGGGTCGAGAAAGAGCCGCTAATCTATGAATGAACGATCGTACCAATCTGGACCCTGGAAAAAGCCACTAAAACGTCTTCGGAGGTCCGAATGTGCGTGCGCCGATCGCTCGTCCCTGTCAACATCGTCACCACATGCGATCGCGGACGCTATCACGTTTCCGATATGCACGTTTGACTGACCGCTGCTGACTATTCCTGCGAAACTGATGGCTTGGTTGATTTCCCAACTCATCTCCATCGTTTGTATTGCTATCATCCCATGTCGTGTTGAATGCTTTTTCTTGGGCTAGAGGCATGATTCCGATATTGCATTGGAGAACAGCGACGCGACAATGGCTACCTCAGCCCTGAACCTGAAATCCGGCGACTCGAAGCCCGCGTCCACGGCGCTGATAGCTACGTCTGATGAGTCGAACAAGTCACCCAAGCACTATCGCGGCTTTGTCGCCGGTGTCTTCAGTGGCATTGCGAAGTTATCTGGTAAAAATGCCCTTCCCAAGATATATCCTAAACATAGCTAACAAAAGTAGTGGGTCACCCATTCGATACTGTAAAAGTCCGCCTACAAACGACCGAGAAATCGCATTTCCGGGGTCCGGTAGACTGTCTTATGCAGACGTTGAGGAAGGAGGGGTTTGCGGGGCTGTACAAGGGTGCTACACCGCCGCTGGTGGGATGGATGTTTATGGACTCGATGTACGTCAATCCTCGTCTCCAGACGGCAGTCATACGTCCTTATGCTAACACTGCAAAGCATGTTAGGATCTCTCAGCGTATACCGTCGCGTCCTCAACGATCGAGTCTTCAATCCCCCCTCACATCTCCGACTTGGTGAACAGCAGAGTAAGCTGCCCGTATACGGTCATGCATTAGCAGGGACCATGGCGGGATGGACAGTCTCCTTCGTTGCCGCGCCGGTCGAGCACATAAAAGCGCGCCTGCAAGTGCAATACGCAGCCGATAAGAGCGCACGCCTGTACTCCGGACCGATCGACTGCCTCAAGAAGATATACACTGGTCATGGAGTAAGAGGAGTATACCACGGTCTCAGTGCAACGCTCCTGTTCCGCACATTCTTCTGCTTCTGGTGGGGAACCTACGACCTCTTCACACGGCAGCTACAACAACATACCTCGCTCTCTGCACCAGCCGTGAATTTCTGGGCAGGAGGTTTATCAGCGCAGATATTTTGGTTGACCAGTTATCCGAGCGACGTAATCAAGCAGCGCATCATGACGGACCCGCTTGCACAGAGAAGATTCCCAAGATGGCGGGACGCCGCGAAAGCGGTCTACAGGGAACAAGGCTGGAAGGGATATTGGCGGGGGTTCGTGCCATGTTTCCTGAGAGCATTCCCGGCGAACGCCATGGCATTGGTAGCGTTCGAGGGAGTCATGAGGAGTCTGCCAGAATAAAGTGACGCATTCTTAGGCTTCTGTTCCTTCACGTTTTGGACTTAGCGACCTCATAGCATTGTGATACCATTGTAGACAAATCTCATCTAGCAAGAATATATTCATATCTTGTCATGCATCATGACGTCGTTGTCGTAACTTTTGTCGTATCTCATAGCTTGCCCTTGTTGTCCTCAAGCTCGCAGAATGCCTTGAATGTTACCAAGCCCTCCGCACCCTCCTCGTCTCCAGCATCAACCTCGCTCTTGATGACAACTTCAGCTGTGGCACCAACAAAATAGACAAAGCCTTCCTTGAGTTCTTCCTCCTTGGGTCCCACGCTGATTGTTCCCTTGCCCTTGGTGCAGAGGATGATGCTTGGTCCATCAATCGGGTCAAACGTCGCCTTGCCACCAGTGCGATTGAGTGCCGTCCGTACTACAGCGAACTCAGGGATCGGCGGGTTGTACAGCTTGTTGCTGCTGTTGGAGCTATACGCCGGCGCATTCAGCCTAACCTGGGAATAATCCCTGGGCTCCATCTTTTGCTCACTAATTGGCGCATAGCTGTAAGTCAGCATCTTTGTCAAATTATCAACGTCCTTAAACTTTGGTGTGAAGCCCGCGCGGACTACGTTGTCGGAGCTCGCCATGCACTCGATGATGTCGCCAGAGAGGTAAGCATGGATATCGTCAGCCTTCAGGAACATGGCTTCGCCGACCTCTAGCTTGACGTAGTTGAGGAAGAACTGAACAAAAAGACCGATGTCACCAGGGAATTGAGTGTTGAGGCGGACGACGAGGTCTGCGAGCTCTTTGCCATCGTTGGAGGGTGGGCCGCCGTCCGCGAACTTGTCGCCTTCGGACTTGGCTGCCTCAACAAGCTCTTCACTGGCTGATGATAGTGCGTCCTTTTCCACGTTCATGAGCTTTGTGAAAGCGGATTGTAGGGCTTTCTTGTTCTCCTGCATGTCCTCCTCCTTATCGGAAGTTTCCTTGCCGCTGATGGTATCCTCGAACTTCTTAGCTTCTTCTTCGCCAACAAGTTTACGCAATGAGGGAACGGTCTTCAGGAAGTGCGCGATTTCGGCGAGGGGTCGGAAGCCGCAGAGGCCATCGAAGGGAGTGACCGCGATGGTCATTTCGGGCTTGTGGTTGTCATCTAACGAGACATTAGTATTCCTGAAGGGGAACTCTGGGGTGATGCTGACCTGGGTAGTTCTTGGGATCACTGGCATGTAGCTGCTCAGCAAGCTTCTTGTTTGGGTGTGCCTGGATGCTCAGGGCCTTGTTGATGGACAGCACCTTGAACAAAAAGGGAAGCTTGTTCTCATATTTCTCGGCGATCTCTGTAGACAGCAAGGCTTGATTTTCTTGAACGAGGTCTAGAAGTGTCCGCTGGGTCTCGAGGTCTTTGGAGGGAAGCGACGGGTGTGTGCCCATCCATAGCTGGTAGTGTCAGCGACGCGTCAATCGAACATTCCGTGTTTCGCACCTCGGCATATGGCTTCTCTTCTTCAATCGAGAAATCAGAAGCCGTCGCAGCGTGGAATTTGGCGGCGGCGGAATCTTTACCGACTTTCCCTGGGTTGGTTCAGCATACCGCTGGCGCGAATGTGGGTGATGACGCGGGGCAGCGTACCCCAGTCGTAGCTGTTAACACCTGCGAGTGGTCAATTGATGTTCTCTTGCTATCTTCATTACCGCATTTACTTACCGCATTCTAGTCTGATAAGAGGGTTCCGCATCTTGAAGCCGGTTTCGGTGGATTGTGGATGTTGTGTTGTATAGCGACACCGCGATTTGGCAGAGGAGCTCTCGGCGGGGTCCACTTCTTGGTCCCGCATGAACGTCACCCTTGCTGTTCGATTAAGCTCATGGAACCAACCCCTCTTCCGTAGCTAGCGTATCCCACCCTGCATCCAGCGGAGTACATGCCCCGACGTTGATCACCTGCAGCTGTTTCTCTTTCCTCTACCTCACTTTGCTACTTCCACGCGCCAACACATGAGCTACCTGCAGCGCTTCAGGTAACACGGAAAGAGCTGGGGAGTTGACGGGCCACAACTTCCGTCAACATGGCAGCCCGCAGCAGGCCACGAGGTCAATTAAAGGAAGAGTTCGATGAAGAGAGGGTCATCTGGAACTCGATCAAAACCGATGGCCGACGCGTTGATCAACTCATGGTACGAGATTCATTTTCTTGATTATCACTGGCGTTGGGATCAACATCTCTATTTTCACCGCCATCATTTGCTCACTACAAGCGGAGTACCGTCGAATCTTCGTGACTCCGAAGGACATCTCGACCACAGCCGAGCTGATCATGAACGCCGTGCCCAAATAGACCCTGCTCTACTTTTAGTTGACTAGGCAAAGATTTGCTCCTCTACTGACATACCGCAGAAAGAGTCCGATGTCTTGCAAGAGAAGATCTCCGCTATTGTCGCAGAACAGTCTGCTCGTATCGGTCCGTCAACATCTCACCGACTGTCATGTATCGTCGTGTTGCTGACACTATTAGATCGCGGCGAGGAAACTTCAGCCCGCCTTGACGACGAACTTGAAGACCTTCTACGCGACAACATCCGTAATCTCAATGAGGCGCAAACCCTTCTGCAACCCGTCGAAGGCGGCAATGATGTCCACACCCAGATGACGCTACTGGCCGCCCTCCGCATGTCAGAAGAGGCTCCACCTTCAGCATCACGAGCCACTAGCGTTGGGCACGGGAAGTCGGGACGCGACCGCCAGGGCAAGCGAAAGCTGACCGATAGTATCGATGACCGCGACAGCATGGCTGCGGACAGTCCTGGAGGTCCTAGCCCAAAGGTCGTTATCAGCAGCCAAAAAGATCGACTGGTAGCCAAGTCGGGCAGTAGCAGAGCAGGATCAGTACCTGTTGCGAGAGAGGGCAGCGTAAAGATCGATGAAGACGATTCGGGTAAGGGTAAGATGGTTCTTCCTCCTTCCAAAACCAAGCCCACGATCAAGTACAAGACCAAGCGTTGAGCTGTACTACACTATCGGCGTTCCTTCTAGACGGCAGATGATACCCACTCTGGCAAATTTCCTTTCGGCTTGTTCGAGGTTTGTAGTCGGATAGGCAAGCTCATAATTTCACCTCATCTGATCTCATACGTCTTTTTCAAGTGCTCATGCCACATGTATTATCCTTCCTCTCATAGCGCCCGCTTCACGTTCCCGTTTATCATCCCATCTCCCTTCGAACATCACGACAGCTGACGACCATACTACAGAAGTCCGACCTCGCCTATCACCACAAACAGAGGTTCTCTACCGGAACAACGCAAAGAATCGCTCTTCTTCTTCTTCCATGTCATTCGAGGGTGAAGGCATTCTCTGCCGCGTAACGTCGGTGATCGGCGAAGGAAAGCAACGTCGGTACGAAATTATCGATGCTGATCCGGATCCCCCGACACCATCAGTACCCTACCGTGCTTCCGTAAATCATCTAATTCCCATCCCGCCACCCTCTTCCAACACCACACTGCCTGACCTTAGTAAAGGGAAGAACGTGCTCGCTCTGTACCCTGGTACCACTACCTTCTATAAGGCGGAAGTAGTAGCTGTATGGAGACAGATCGACGGCAAGGTCAAGAAAGAAGATGGGAGTAAAGAAGGAGAGCCTGTGGATAATCTCGTCAGATTGAGGTTTGAGGGTGAAGACGAGGCGGACCGTGAGATGAGTGTTGAGAGAAGGTATGTACTGCCTGATAGATGACCGGGTAGTATCGTCCATTTTTCAAAGAGCTAGATGATCCCAGTTCAGGCTGGCGATATACGAGATCTGAATACGGAAGTTTGGATAATGGTGATATGGAGGGTGTGGTTTGGAACGGACTGGTTGATACCGCGCATGTTGCATTTTTGCTTTTGAGACTTTTGCATACTGGAGTTGAGCTTTTTTTTTTGGAACGAATATCGTCATCGGTTTAGTATCTGGAATCTACATCTTTCTTGCAAATAAATCGCGGTGTTGTCCACCTGGATAGCCAGAAGGCACTGCCAAGCCACTAGCATCAGCGTCTCGACCCTAGGATGCACGTCGCCAACTTGAAGGCTTCAAAGACTCCGCAACTTAAGTCGACGTGACCCCGCACACGACACAATACGCATTCTAACCTGAAATCAAGTGTCGCGTCACTAAGAGGAACTTGGTGTGCGCCGAACATCCCACCAACAGACTCTCAATCCAATCACACACACGACTATCGACGCCTCTAACCCGCGCCGCACGCCGACTCCACCAATATCCGCAGCTATCTAATCTCCACCACCCGCACACACCGACATCGCCATGAACAACTACTCTTTCCTGGAGTCCTCCCAGCAACAAGCCGCCCAACAACAGCAGCAGCACAATCAAAACCGCCCACCACCTTCTCCTTCACATTCACAAGCGGGCAGCATAGCAGGTTCGCAAGTCAACGGCGGCGGCCAGAACGGCATTCCAATGGTCAATGGCTTGCCAAGTGGGGGCCAGCAGACGGACATGAACCATCTGTGGGCGGTGGTGCAGCAGTTGAGTCAATTACTAGAGGAGAACAAGGCGCAAACGAGGGGCATTGTGGAGGGTGTCGCTGCGATACAGGGGAGGGCTGCACAAGAAGAGGGAGGCGAAGTCGGCGGTGGACTTAATCTGAGAGGTGGAGGAGGGGTGGCCATGAGGGAGGTTAATGGCGAGATAAATGGTATGTTTAGTCTGCTTGGAGACAATACAGACAACCACATCCGACTGATACCCGATAATCACACACTGACACTCCTCACAGCAGCAACAGTCGCAAATCTACAATCACAGCTTACGGCCGCGCAATCCACAATCGCATCCTTGACCTCCACGAACTCATCGCTCTCAACCCTCCTTACCGACTACGAATCTGCCTTGACTCTTCTTCTCGATAAATTACGTCCTTATGCTTATTCTCAAACCTCAGCCATGCTCGCCCTTCACAAATACTATCAAAGCCTCCTTGATCAAGAACGCTCAACATCCATGGGGCTGCGGCTCGAACATGCAGACTGGCAAGCAGGGTTGAGTCGCGTGGCAGAGAACGCAAGGAACGCACTGCGATGCCAGAGTGAAATCGAGCAAGGCTTAAGGGGTAGATGCAAAGAGTTGGGCGAGGAGAATAGGGTGTTAAGACGTATGGTGGGGTGGGAAGAGAGGGAAAGCAGTGATGATGAGGCCGAGGACAAGGCATAAACGGATTGTTGCGAGGTAATCACGAGCGGTACACGTACGGAGAATGTTTGTTATGCATAGCGTCGGCGTTTGGGGCCTCACGAGACACCCACGGTGTTCGAGGTGAAGTGCTATGGCTTGAGGTTCGCCTTTGACATATCGGCTGATACTTGGCTTTTCATTCCAGAGACATTATTACATGTACTTGGATGTTGTCGAGGAAAGCTTGTTTGGACTCGAAGTTGGTTCGAGAGTAATCCGAATACTAATATCATGTTCAAAGTCCCATTGATTCTTGTGAAAGTCTACTAACCCCTGGTGGTAGTAGACTAATCAGTAATCTAACGGATAAAGGTCACATCCGCACGCTGCCACGGCTTGCCCAGACTCCCGTGGACGATTCCCTCGCTTACCCCAACACTACCCCAGAAATCTACCTCGGCACAGCTAGCACTCCCCCGCAGAACCCGCCTCATCACCTACACTTCGCGGCCCATCGGAGGCCTTGGCTAACGCGATGAAGCCATTAATCTTGCTATCATGGTATAGCGTGCTGTCTGTGCAGATATGGATGCCTCGGGGCATGTTTAAACCGGTGGGTATTGGATAGACTACATGATGCAGCGCGTTGTAACTTCCCTCCTGCGACGTTCTCATCTCAATCCAACGCCACGATAACGTTTACAAGGCGAGTATTATACTGTAAGTTACTGCTGAGCGTACGCGTGTATCCTTGAGTGGTCATTGATGCTGATGTGGACCAGGGACCCACGCCTACTCCTTCCGACTCCGCAGGAATTCAGGAAGGGATACAGCAACAAGCTCGGTGTCCAAGGGATCAATCGGCCGAGGACCAAGAACAATAAGACCACATTTTAGGTGATTCAAAGTGCTGCGCCCTCACCAAATATTCGACAGCATTACTTCCTCCCTAGCATTCAACAAATCGAACCGCAAAGATGGTCATCAAGTCTCGCTGGTCGTTCCCTATACCTAGCGTTTCCCTACCAACGTACATCTTCGACTCTCCAACTGCAGAACTACCGAAGACTCCACTCTACCTTTCTGCAAGCGAACCCGACAAGTACAACATTACATTGCACAGATTGCGGCACGATGCGCAACGTCTGGCTTCAGGTTTGCGACGCGCGGGTCTGCAACCAGGTGATCGCGTATTGCTGTACTCAGGAAATACGCTGTTCTTCCCAATAGTAGTCCTAGGTGTCATCATGGCAGAGGGCGTTTTCACAGGTGCAAACCCGACCTACATTGCTCGAGAGCTAGCGTACCAATTGAAAGACAGCGGAGCACGCTTTATGATATGCGCAGAGGGCAGTCTGGACACGGGAATCGCAGCTGCAAAAGAAGCGGGCATGGGCGCTGAGCGCGTCTTCATCTTTGACGATGGCCTAGCGACGTTTGAGGGTCGGAAAGTGGAGAAGAGTACCGAATTGGGACATATTCGCCATTGGACTGAACTTCTCGACACCCCAGAACGCGGTAGCGCTTACTCTTGGCCCAATCTACAAACACCAGAAGAACTCGACCGAGTAGTAGCGCTCAACTACTCGTCGGGAACGACTGGTGTTGCGAAAGGCGTCATGATAACGCACAAGAACTATGTCGCAAACACCAGCCAACAAATTCACATTCAAGCCACCGCACCGGACTACAAGGAGAAGCTGAAGAAGAAGAGGTATCTCTGCTTTCTCCCCATGTACCACGCTATGGCACAAGCCATCTTCTGCTTCGGCGCTGTCAAGCAACGCGTACCGGTCTACATGATGCCCAAGTTCGACTTCCTAGAGATGCTGCAGAATGTGCAGAAGTACCATATTAGTGACATGGTGTTGGTGCCGCCGGTCGTAGTGGCCATGGCCAAACACCCAGCGACGAAGAAGTTTGATCTGAGTTCTGTGACTGGTGTATCGTCCGGCGCCGCTCCTCTCGGTCGAGAAGTCATTCGGGAATTCGAAAGTATATGGCCGAATGGGCAAGTCAACGTTAAGCAAGGCTACGGTATGACGGAGGTCACATGTGCAGCAACTACGTTCCATCCTTCGATCTACTCTGATAGCTTCTCGGTCGGTGAGATTCTGGCAAACTGCGAGGCGAAGATTGTATTGGACGATGACGGCAAGGTCGAAGCGCCACAAGGCGAGAGAGGCGAAATCTGGGTTCGCGGGCCGAATATCATGAAGGGATATTGGAACAAGCCTGATGCGACGAAGGAGACTATGACAGAAGACCGATGGCTGAAGACAGGAGATGTGGCATACGTGGACAAGAACAACCACTTCTTCATTGTGGACAGGAAGAAGGAATTGATCAAGGTGAAGGGTCTACAGGTCGCGCCAGCAGAGTTGGAGGCGCTACTGCTTGATCATCCGGACGTGCAAGATGCTGCCGTTATCGGTATTACAGCGTGAGTTTACGCGATTCTCTCAATCTCACGACCGCTAATCATAGTCAGTAACGGTGATGAACTGCCTCGCGCGTACATTGTGCCTCAGTCGCAGGAAAGTGCGACTCCAGAAACCGCGGAGAAGATCAAGAACTGGCTGGCTGAGCGCGTCTCCAGACACAAGCGGTTGGAAGGAGGCGTGAACTTCATAGATGCGATTCCGAAGAATCCGTCTGGAAAGATTATGCGAAGGCAGTTGAGAGACAAGGCTGCATTGGAAGATACCAAGGCGAAGTTGTAGATCGGATAGATTTAGCGTTCACAGCGAGGGAGGTAGATATCTAGCAAGGCAGCGAGTGAGCATTCAAAATAGGCTGTCCAACTATTGAAGCTTTGTGTTCAAGTCAGCGCTGTGGTCCTCTTGCTTTCATTGCCTGTCGTTCTCCACAACACGTGGACGTCACTCGTCTGCCATGGCTCGAAATTGATGGCTCGTAGTTGTTGCTGCTTTGATATACACATGCAGCGTTCTCCGCTCGTGACTGACATGACGATCTGCCATTTCCGCATAATGAAACCTAGTTGCTTCGCTGTCCGTTCTTGGCTGCCCTCAGCTCGTCCATCTTCTTTACTCGCTCCTTGAACTCGTCATATTGGCACTTTTCGTAGGAATGTCTCTCGTTCTAATACTCTGGTCAGCCGCCTGTCGTCGTCTTTTCCTTGACCGGTTCTCCGCGTACCTCGCACTTCCATGGTAGGTAGTACTCCTCGTACCGACACCGGTTCAAGGGGATAAGAAGATGTGCGCATGAGTCTCGGTAGGCCAGTGGTAGTTTGGCGGCGCTCATTTCCTCACGGGTAGCCTCTACATTCCCGTCAGTCTTTATTCCTCATGACCAATTGCGTCAAGATGATTGGCCCGACGTACTCCTCGGCTCGCCGTCAAGGCCGACGGCATGCTTGATGGTATCGGTGATGGTCATAGTGGCGGCCCTCGATGGTGTTCGTCTTCAATGGCGCGCGGGGGGCTGGTGGGCGGAGAGTCGTTTGCGGGCGAGCTTGCTGAGGTTCACTTGCGGTCGGCAAAGGCAAGCTGACCACCGCCGGACCCCGACGCTTGGCAGGGCAGGCGCGAACGCGGCCTTCCAACGCGACTTCCCCCAGGTCTGACGCGAACTGTAGACACGCCCTCACGAAATCACTTGACACGCCTCCCAGACGCCTTGTTACTGCTCATCGAATGGTGAAGATGCCCCCCGCGCCCGATGGCAAAATCTATTCGGCAACCTACAGTAATGTGCGTAGCAATCACCGCTTGCGACTCAAGTCTCAGCCACCACTTTGCGACAATGCACTGACAAACTGCAGGTTCCCGTCTACGAGTGCAATGTCAACGGCAACCATGTCATGCGCCGTCGCGCTGACGACTGGATCAACGCCACTCACATCCTCAAGGTAGCCGACTACGACAAGCCTGCGCGTACCCGTATCCTTGAGCGCGAAGTCCAGAAGGGCGTGCACGAGAAGGTCCAAGGTGGATATGGTAAATACCAAGGCACATGGATACCCCTCGAGGAGGGGCGACATCTGGCAGAGCGGAATGGTGTGCTGGACAAGATGCGCGCCATCTTCGACTACGTCCCTGGTGACCGGAGCCCTCCACCTGCGCCCAAGCATGCGACAGCTGCCTCAAATCGCATGAAGCCTCCAAAGCAAACCGCTGCGGCTGCTGCTGCCGCGGCCCGGAATGGTAAAAATGTCTATTCGCTTGAATCTATGCAATGTAGGAGGTCACTCTCATTGGTCATTGTTCAAGCTTTAATGCGCGAGACATGAAGCTGACTTGCATCGCAGCCTTTGTAACTACATCCGCGCAGTCTCAAGTTAGCGAAGAGCCCTACGAGGCCTCTCAGATCAGATCGCAGATCTTCCGCGAGGAGACGCCGGACAACGAGACTGTCATTTCGGAATCCATGTTGGGTGACGCCGATATGCTGGATTCTTACTCAACGGGCGGAGGCAGAAAGCGCAAGCGGGGGATTGACCAGATGTCTCTTCTGGATCAACAACATCAAATATGGGCCGATCAGCTACTGGACTACTTCATGTTGCTAGACCACGAATCCGCCGTCTCCTGGCCCGAACCACCGCAGAGCATAAACCTCGACCGGCCGATCGATGAGAAGGGACACGCAGCTATGCACTGGGCAGCGGCGATGGGTGATGTTGGGGTAGTAAAGGAGCTGATACACCGAGGAGCACGCATCGATTGCCTGTCGAACAACCTGGAGACACCCCTAATGCGCGCCGTCATGTTCACGAACAACTTCGACAAGGAGACCATGCCCAGCATGGTCAAGATCTTCCAGCAGACGGTTCATAGGACAGACTGGTTCGGCAGTACCGTCTTCCATCACATCGCGGCGACCACCAGCAGCTCGAACAAGTACGTTTGCGCAAGATGGTATCTTGACTGCATCATCAACAAACTCTCAGAAACCTGGATACCAGAAGAGGTTACTAGGTTACTTAATGCAGCAGACCAGAACGGAGACACAGCCATCATGATTGCTGCGCGAAACGGCGCGAGGAAATGCGTGCGAAGTCTGTTGGGACGCAACGTCACAGTCGACATTCCTAACAAAAAGGGTGAGACGGCAGACGATCTTATTCGAGAGCTCAATCAACGACGACGAATGCATGGACGCACAAGGCAAGCTTCATCGTCACCTTTCGCGCCACCACCAGAACACCGACTCAACGGACATGTACCGCATCTAGATGGAGGACCACTGATTCCAGTACCATTCCCCAGCATGGCTGTTCGAGAACCTGTTCAGTATCGCTCACAGACGGCCTCACATCTCATGACCAAAGTCGCGCCAACACTACTTGAGAAATGCGAAGAGCTGGCTGCAGCATATGAGACGGAACTTCAGGAGAAGGAGGCTGAATCCTTCGACGCAGAACGTGTGGTGAAGCGACGCCAAGCTGAGCTTGAAGCCGTACGAAAACAAGTAGCTGAGTTACAGGGCACATCAAATGGCCTACATATTGACCTCAACGACGACGAAGCAGACCGGCTGCAAGAAGAGGAACTGCGGTTACTGGTGGAAGAAGCCGAGTCGCTCTTAGAGATTGAACAAAAGGCCGAGCTCCGTCGACTGTGCAGTAGCATGCCGCAACAGAATGCCGACAACTCGCCTGTGGATGTCACGGAAAAGATGCGACTAGCATTGTTGCTACATCGCGCGCAACTCGAGCGGAGAGAGCTGGTCAGAGAAGTTGTGGGTAATTTGAGCGTGGCAGGTATGAGCGAGAAGCAAGGCACATACAAGAAGCTCATTGCGAAAGCACTGGGTGAGCGCGAGGAAGATGTCGAGTCCATGCTGCCTGAGATCCTGCAAGAGCTGGAAGAGGCGGAAACGCAGGAAAGGGCTGAGGGACTGGATGGAAGTCCGCTATAGGTTTTGTTACCTAGTAGTAAACCCGTGATGGCAGGACAGTGATAACGAGTATTTACGACCAAGATAGCGAGCATTTACCTCTTAATGTATACATGTTTCTGGCTGGCCGTTCCAACGATGACGCGAATTGTTCAAGGCTGCGGCGTGTATCTCGAAAACATCCGGCCGCGCTCATGGGATTCGTGATGGTGGTCTCCACACGGCTAATGCGTGTCAGTTGCTTGTGCATGCGTGGGGTTAACGACTTTCAGATGACCTTGGTATGCAAGGCGGCTGGATGTGACTGGATCACGCATGGGGCTAAGCTATGACGTGATTCAGACGGGCTGGTCGACACCCAACTTTCCGCACCTCAAGACGGCGGACTTGATGGAGCCGGAGAGCATTTGTCGAGGAAATGGCGTGGATCAAAGGGGGAAATTTGGTAGTCGCCAGGCTGCGTATGCTGGGACGCGTAGCTCGGAGGTGAGCTTGGCCGCGATTGGACCATGAGGCGGAGTGTACGGCAATGCAGGGGCTTGGCTGTAGGGCATTGCACCAACACCTGAAGACAGATATCAGCAGTTCGCAACTGTCCAACTGACTAAGACAGCATAGCCCGCCGCCGCCTAATCCCAATACCATCACACGCTTGCAGCGGTCCCACCCACCTGCCATTCGGTACTGTCACTCGCTTGCATTCGTCGCCTTATGCCTGAGTCCATTCCGCTGAGGAAGAAGCCTCCGCCGCATCCTCGTACCCTCGTCCACACCCTCTCGGAAGACTTCAGCCTCGAGCCCCCAAATAGAAGCACCTCGCCCGTCGTTGCGTCCGGGTCCAATTCCCGACAGCTTCCACGAACACGCTCTTCGTCGCGACAACATCGAAAAGCGAACGGCAAGGCCGTTTCTGCGCTCAAGGAACCGGATAGCCCAGCCAATTCAGAACTCGAGTTTGACGACTGGGATGAACACGACGCCGCCATGCCCTCAGATCTCAGACCCTCCATCGACGTCAGAGATGGACGCGCGAATGCGCCCCTGTTAGGGCGCAAGACCGAGGACGACAGCATGGATGAAGGCTTATTGGGGAGGAGCACACATCACTTCCACGAGCGGGATCCAGAGCTGCAAGCAAAACACGAGACGCGCAAGAAGTACACCTATGCCGCTTTCCTGCTTGCGCTGAGCCTGGTCAGCTTCACCGTACAGACAGAGACGGCCGTATACATCCAACATCAATTGAAGTGGGAGAAGCCATACTGTATGCTCTACATGACCCACGGCTCCTGGGTTGTGCTCTGGCCAGCAACTCTCTTCTTGCTACGTCTCCAGCACTGGAGCGAGCCATGGCCGACGTTCTGGCGACGACACGTCCAGCTCCTCCGCCAGACCGCTCTCATGGTCCAGCACCAGAACCTCCACCCAACACCCCGCCAATCCCAGGTCTCGCCTGTACGATACATGCTCAAGATGACGGCCTTCATCACATGCGCCCTTACACTTGCCGGAGGAAGTTGGTACGTGGCTGTGAACCAGACCACAGCCAGTGACCTTACAGCCATCTACAACTGCTCTGCCTTCTTCGCCTACGCCTTCAGTATCCCCATTCTCCACGAGAAGGTCCGCGCCAGCAAGATCATCGCCGTAGCCATCGCTATTGTGGGCGTCTTCGTCGTCGCATACGGCGATACCTCCCCCGCAAAACATGGTTCCAAGTCTGGGGGTGGGGCCGGCGGTGATAAAGCACCCCCGTCGCATGAAGCCGAGAATCGCGCTTTTGGTAACCTCGTCATTGGCATCGGAAGTGTCTTGTATGGTCTCTACGAAGTGCTGTACAAGAGACTTGCGTGTCCACCCGAAGGCGCTGCACCCAACAAGGGCGTTATTTTCGCAAACTTGTTTGGAAGCTTAATTGGTGCTTTCACTCTGGGAGTCCTGTGGATTCCGTTGCCCTTCTTGCATTACATGGGCTGGGAGCTGTTTGAGTTGCCGCATGGAGAGCAGGCGTGGATGATGGCTATCAGTGTGTTGGCTAATGCTAGTATGTTTCCCTCCTCCCTGCAACCTCGTGAACAAAGCAGCGTACTGACCCCATCCCAGCCTTCTCCGGAGCCTTCCTCGCGCTCATCTCCCTCACCTCTCCCGTCCTCTCCTCTGTCGCAGCTCTCCTCACCATCTTCATTGTCGCGCTCGTCGATCAGCTTCTCCCTCCGCCGCTCAACTCGCCTCTTACACCTGCTGCTATCGTTGGCGGTCTTCTTATTATTGGGGCGTTCACTTTGTTATCATATGCATCATACAAGGAGATGGACGAGGAAAGGAGACACAAGCTCGAGGAGGCACCTAGCGAATTGGATGATTAGGTGTTATCGAGGGGTATGGACAACTTTCTTTCGCTACATAGAATTCTCCATTCTTTTGGGAACTGTTTCGCATACTACACATTTAGGAGTGGTTTGCTGGGGCAGGCTCTCATGCAGACCCTTTTTTCTTCTTGGGTTTATCTACGCGGGCAGGCCGCGTTAGTTTGTGTGTTTTGGCATTGCGTGCTTTGACTCGCATTAGCATGGTTTGCATATATGGCGTCACTGGAGTTGTTACAGGGTAGACCAAATGGTCACCTTGATGCTAGAATGAATCCTTGTCGTTTTACTACTTTTGAAACTTGATTCTTCTTTGCGTTCAACGTGTTCACTGCAGTAAGCTTCTTGTACTCAAAGCGTAAACGCCATACCGGACGCACTGCCGGCAGACGAGAACTATTCGGATAATACCACAAGTAGAAGATGGTGCAGTAAAGATGACGCGAAAACTTGAATGATGCTGTAATAGGGTCACGGGTTACTCTTTGGCATTGGCCTACCCTATGTAGGTGGTGGAGACAGATTGAGGAGAAATGGACCCTTCGAAGAGGGTCTGTGAGTTGGGAGGATGTATATCACTGAGTAGTCTGCCGCTCATGCTTTGCTTTCGCAGAAATCTCTCTATTTAACAATGTGTTCCTTTGTGGTGTTCTTTGTAGCCTCAGTTGAGGCGTATTGTGTGGGCAGGAGGTCATTGTCTCCAACCCACATCGGCGGACTTGATCAAGAACGGCTTCTGTTGAAAGCCACGGAAGTTACTTTAACAGGGAAGTCGACCCTGGCTCTCAACAGTACCAAATGTGTCTTCACCAGAGACGGTCAATTGGCGAATGTCAAAGTGTAATATATGATGGCAGGACACACCTGCGTATTACAACGAGCAAGAATGAACATCCAATAGTACCCTAAAATACAGGCGCCACTTGCCTACAAGAAGACGTGTGGGCTTGGTACCTGGGGATTCCAAAAGACTTCTCGTTTCCAGACACATACAGCCTGCCATTATTATTACTTGTGTTCCCAGCATCTATATACCCTGTTGTTCAGCGACTGTTGTCAATACCTCATCTTAGCCATGCCCCTTCTACAGCCTTCATCATCTCGTCACGAAGTCGAGGTATCCAAGCCGTTGCGTGTCAACAAGCCATCAACCTCTGTTTCCTCTTCTTCCTCTTCGCTATCGCCACAGCAGCCTCGACCGGTATTGAAACCAGAACCAGACCTACAGAATCTCGAGTATCCTGAGCCGTTTCGTATCAAAAGGTCAACAAGCACTACCGCTCCCGTGTCTTCACCATCACCACGTCCTCGTACTAAAAAGTTCATTCGGCCGCTAGCTACGAATGAGCCATCAATTTCTACTCCGCTACCGCCGGAATCAGCTCCATATCAACATCGCCGTCTAGAGATTTCCCCCTTACCACTACGACCTCGTCTCACTCCACCATCAAAAGAGACGCCAGTCGACCCTGTTCATCGAAAGTTGGACGCGAAGACTCCTTGGTAAGTTCTCCTCTTTATACTTCCTTCCTCGAAGCGCTTAACTTGCTATAATCTATATCTAACTTGAGTCTGCTAGCATCCCAAACTTACTCATCAGACGGAAAAGAACGTATCACATAACCAACGAGCCAGCAACAGCCGCCCTCCCTCCAGGAACCCATGTTTTGATAACGACAAGAAACACAACTCCCTCAACGTCAAAATCATCTAGCTCCCTCTCCGTCCCAATCTCTCCCTTCCGAGACCAAGAGGACCCACCTCTTCGAAGCAATTTCAACACCGGCGTCGACGCCATCCTTCCAGCACCGCTAACGCAAACCCTCGCCAAAAACAAGGAAATTCTTCAAATCCCTCAGTCCATATTCCCATCACCCACAAAACGACGCACAGAAGTCAAGAGGAGATTGACAGTAACGCGGAAAGCCATTTCCTCTTTACTTGCCCGGAATCTCGATGCAAGATTGCACAAGGATCTCGACGTAATAAACGAGAAGCTCGAAATAACTGCACAGGCGGTGACCAAGTCAGGGGAGGAGTGGAGAAACTATGCTACTTTCGTGCCGACTAGAAGTGATTTTGGCGTATCTCAAGGGACCAGGAAGGAAGCGTTGAATGGTGCGTTGGAAGTCCACAGGTATACTGATAGAAGAACTGGGGAGAGCGAGCCGGTGCAAGTGAGAGACACTACTGTTCAACAGATAGTTGAAATCAGAGGGTTGACGCTGGAACACATCAGGTCGCGTGGGCGGCTTCACAGGACGCCGTAGTCTTTATTAATGGGTTCAAGGCTACCTACAGGAAGCCAGTTGTTAGTCATAATTACATATGCCAATCCGTGATGATCATCTACCTAGATATACTCAATGCCATGTATACCCAGTGTCATCTTTTCTGAACGCCATTGCACCCTCTGTCCCGTTTTTTTCCTCTAGTCAAAAGGCACTCTCCGCAACCCCCTAGCACCACCTTTCCGCGCTTCACTCTCGGCACCAACAGCAGACGGCACGGGAATGCCGCAGCAATCTCCCCAGCCGACACTTGCGTGTACATGTCTCTTTCCCATCTCATCATCAAACACTTTGACCTCTCCACCCTCTTCCTCCTCTTCCTCCTTCTCCACACCCGCTTCCTCCTCGGTACTCATTCCATCAACAGGCGGCACCAGGCTGCCAAACAGGAAGTGCTGCATGACAGGCAACTTCTCCAAGATTTCCTTGCGGAACATTTTGCGCATTCCGGATTCAATCTTTGACCAGTTCTTCGCCGAGGATATGTCGTCAAGCATAGGTGAATGCCAGCGCAGACCTTCAACATTCTTGACCGAGTTGACAAAGGAGATTTGGTCTAGGTAGAGATAGTTCTTGCTCTCTTCTTCTAGTACCAAAGCGTTGTGTATGCTTTTCGGTGTGATGTAGGGATGATGAAGGAGTTGGGCTGCGC
>Ga0268250_10000183_pt1 | contig 30808 bp, 29 predicted proteins | sample AgamicAsSfe_FD_200448 | JGI IMG/M metagenome (GOLD analysis project Ga0268250, IMG submission 200448) | Agave microbial communities from Guanajuato, Mexico - As.Sf.e (v2) (version 2) | ecosystem: Host-associated > Plants > Phyllosphere > Phylloplane/Leaf | place: Guanajuato, Mexico | collected...
GTCTCTGCTGTTTCTACAGTCACGTTCGCGGTAAAAACTACTGTCTATCGAAAGTTGACAAGCAGAGCAGCTTCTATACATGTTTGGACTAGACACTTACGACCTGAACAGCTGAACATGGCTGAGTGATCGCAGCTTACCATGGTCATTCTTCTTGTACCCCTCAACTCTTTTTTTTTTTGCCCACAAGATATGTACTTTGTACAAAGAAACGTGCGCGATTGTGATGCAATGCGATGATAACGTCCTGTTGAACAGCAGAGAATGTACCTAGATCGCTTTGACCGCATAGAACCTATGTGCAGCGTGCATCCGCTGGATGCACAACATGTATGCGCTCTGGGCGCAACGCTCGTCATCAAAATGCCGCAACATCAGCAACTCAGTGCACTATCAGGTGAGAGTTTTGCTGATACGAGCAACAGCGGAGGTACTCCCACCAATTGATGCCATTAATAGCACCGGATGGTGGTCCAGCCGCGCTAGGCTCTCGCTCCAGATCTGGGCCCCGTTACTGACCAGTATACAGAGACAAGACTGCCGGCACACTGCGGTTGAGCGCGACGATTGGATGAGTCCTGACCACATCAAGGGAGGAACAGCGATAGATGGATCATGGTCACCTCGTCTGTCATTACCAGATGTAGCGAAGCTGAACAACTCTTTGCAGTAGATACCTAAACCTGATCACCCTCAACACATAACTTGTAGCGATGACGATAGGCCCGGTAGCCCCGCGAGACACGAAAAACGCCGCCTAAGGTTGCAACATACCCACAAATTCCGGAGAAACTCAGTCACATCACTTTCGTTAACTTGGATACCAGTGTGGGGCGTAATCGTTGTTCGATCTTCCAGTAATCTTCGCAAATGGAACAATAAGCGTTGACCTGCTGAATGCTAATGAAATTTTGGACGCTCGGCTTGATTTGCTGGTAGTGCCTCCATCGGCGTCACTCTGCCTTTCAAAAACGAACTGGCAGCCGCATATGCTAAGCTAAGAAGCAGTAGTAGAGGCTACCATCCGCTCAACAAGAATTTCTACAGCTACGCCTAGGCTGTCTAATAAGGTTAAGACGGGATAATCATCCGAAAGAGCGCAAAGTGTCCAATGGAGGTCACTGGTGAGGGCTGGTAGTTCGTCAAGGATCCCACTGTTCATGCAGTTGAACATGAAGGTGAGGCGACTGTGGATCTCGATCTCAAGTGCTTCGAGAAGCGAAGGAGGTACGGCCGATGCAGGCGCAATTTCAAAGTATGCTTCCTGGCTGGGTTGAACGAATGTAAGCTCTGGCGTAGTGTTCCAGATGGCATTGGTAAACATATATTCGTAGTCTTCTATGTCTGTAGTTTTCAGAGGTTCAGGGATGCAATTTGAGTTCGAGATCGGCATCGCTGGTGATTCAGAGTCATCGTCGTCTAGGAAACCTAAACGACGACTTTCCAGCGGCTTCACGAATCCTCGATGATTGGCAAAGTCCAGAGAGTCTCCCGAAGAAGACGAGCCGGAGCATGGTGATTCTTCCTCCGAGATTATGGGCAATAGCTGACGATTAGGTAAGAGTTGAGTGGCAACTCTTAATTGCGGCATCTGACGCTGGTGTCGAGACCTATTGCTAGAGTAAAGTCCATACGGTTTACATCGTTGGCGCGCGGTGGGCTGGAGACTGAGTTCAGGCTGAACGGGTGCTGGCGTCCGAGAAATGCCTGAATACAAGTTGGGGCTAGATCTGTTTGGGTTCAAGCTATTTCGTAGTGGCAGCAAGGTTGCATAACCTTCTGCTGTTGGGTGAAGAAAGACCAATTCAGCAAGGCCGATCTCCGCCGGCTCTTCATCCTCATCGGCGGTATTGCGGTGAATGACTGGCCGTGGTTCTTCTTCCTCCATCGCCAATAGTTGGTTCAAGGCTGTATAAGCGACAGACTGATCTGTGTCAGTGTCGACATATTTTAGTTTTGGGTGATGATTCAATGACAAACTTTCTGCGTCTGGATCAGAGACATCAGAATCACTCTCGTTGTCGCACGTAAACGATGCAGCGTTAGAGCTAGACGGGTACAACAGCTGGTCAATTACCTTGGAGGCTTTCACATCTTGTGGAGTGGTGTCAAAGTATCCACTGTCAAGAGGTAGCACTTCCGAAATGCCTGTATGAACTTCGTATACGTCAAACATGTCCGCATTGACGAACTCATCTATAAGCTGAGATATGTCTTCTGTCGTGGGGTACATGTCTGAGAGACTGCAGTCGTCGTCATCGTCGTCGTTATTAGCAAGCATGAAGTTCTCGCCAGGCACGCGAAGACTACACATCTCACCATCTAAACATGAACACTCGCCATCTTGACAATCATCGAGGAAGAATGTAGTGGCATAATACAGATCTTCGATGCTGTGGTCATACTGGATAGTTGCGGAGCGAGCAGTGATATTGCGAAGATGATCTAATCCTGGGAGCATTGGAGAACCGGTGGTGTATCGAAGGATGGGGTCGCATTCAAGTCGCCAGGGTCTTTCGGTCGCAGTCCCCCCTGCGAAGATACTACTTAGTGCTAGGTTCTCATCGTGTGTGAATGGAGACACTGCATCGAAAAGTAGCTCTGCATATTCCGATGCTCCCGAGAAAGAAGGGCAGTCCAGCTGCTCGCTCTCCTGGGTCGGATCTGAAATGGCAGCAGACCTTGTCCGCGTCTTTGTCGTGGAAGAACTAATCATCTCATTTGGTACATGATCAAATGAGTCAAAGCACCCCAATGAGCGCAGTAGATGTTTAGCAGCAACTGTAGCCTCACACTGCTCTGTGTAAACTTCTTCTGCATCTGTGATTCCAGTCAGCACCTCTGAGTGGCCATGTTCATCTCTCGCCTCTCCAGTGACGGATGGATAAGGAGATCCGTATATAGGCATAAGGTACAAACATGTCGACGGTAAACTAGGTTTCCCAAATGGGGTTCGAGCTAGACGCCTACCAGAGACTGCATATCCAGATGCAGCGGGGAGACCCATATTGAGAGTTATGATTCAAAGAAAGTGGAATTATCGGTGCGTATCAAGCTCAGAGTTCCTGCTTACATTGATCACCGGGATCAGTTGAATTACGGTATGCGTATGCAAAGTTGCTTGTTGTTGACGAAGCTGAACCAGCGCCAGTATCTCACTCTGTGAGATGTAGGACAGATCGAACCCCGTCAGAGAATTCCTTATAGTCAGTCAATCTCGTACGCTGTACAGTCTATGGAAGTGCACTGTGTGGTATGTTAGCTTTGAGGCCAAGAAAATACCACAGCGTTGTGGGGTAATATTTCTGTAAACATGAGTAAGCCTACAACATTCACCATGCCTGTGGTAGGATGAACAGTTAAACTGCGTTGATGGTTCTTCGTGTTTTAGCAAGGTTCAGCTTGTGAGCTGTCTTATAGTATGCTCTAGTTATAAATAGGTACAAAGAAGTGAAAGAGAGGAGAGTGGACACATGATCATATACCATGTGCGAAGACCATCCTCGACGATGATGACCACTGTATCGTGAATGCATCACGAAGCCTACAGGTTGATTTGCAGACCCAATGTAGCATCTACAGTGGCTTTCCCGTAGAAAGGCTCCGTACCTGCATTACCCACGTTGACATAAGTGCTGTCCTTGAAAACACCGACCTTGACAAGCGCTTCTAGCCACTCTTTTAGGTCTCCCTGGAAAGGACTCTGAAACATCTTATCAGGCAGCAAGCTTGAGACTGTAATACCGGTATCCTCGTTCTTACCCTGGTACAACTTCCAGCTCGTACCGAACAAGTTGGGGATTGTGGCTTTCGCACCAGCAGGCCATCCGATGGGTAGTTGGCCACCAGTATATTCAAGCCATAGCATGAGCTCTTGGGCGGAAGAAGATGTGGAGTCGCCTTTAGTATCGGAGGTCATAAAGTCGAAAGCAATATTGCCTTTGTAGGCGGTGGTATTGGTGCGCGTCCATTCGTATGTTGCAGGAATTGATTTGATAGCGGAGAGCTTTGTCTCGAGGTTTTGGGTCAGGCCGACGAAAGTGTAACCCTTGGGCACATTGTCGCTAGACTCAGGTCAGTGACAAGATCATACAAACCTTGGTAATCATGAAATTCGAGTGTACATACGTGGCTTTTACATAATCGATGTCAGTAACCGCACTCCACTTGATCTTCTTGTTCCCATCTGAACCAGTCGATACGGAGTCGTATGCTGTGCACATGCTTCCCTTGGTTTGTGCCGAGTTGTAGAACATGTTGTACACGATCCATGGGGTATCAGTCAGAACGACGTTCTGAGCCGTGCCACACATCTTGATTGGTGCCTGTGTCGCCGAGTTGGAGATGGTGACGCCTTGGGGAGATGGCACTGCCAGAGCTGGAGCGGCGGCCAGCGCAGCGCTGAGAAGTGCAAGGGTGAGCATTCTTGAAAGAGCGTGATATAGGTAAACGAGTGACTGGATGAGAAATGTGACGACGAGTGGCTTGATGTGGCTATCCTGATGGTCGTGATCTGATACTTATCAAAAGACTCAAATGATGTGTTATTTCCCGAGCGCGGGAACTAAGGCGGTGAAACGCGCTATGTGTGTAATCGAAACGAACCATCAACGGGTAGGTCCGCCGCATCCGATCGCAGCGCAAGCCTAGAACGATATGTGATTCTATGCGTAACCCCCTCAGTAAGTTGCCTCCGTGATTGGTGGAAGTTGTGGTCGTTCCGCCGACTTTGAAGGGATTGGACGACAAGGCATGAGGCAGCCACAGTCGCATGCAGCCCCAGATCGAAGGGCTAGGTAGTTACGCGTCAGCGCAAAGAAATTGCGATATGAAGCCGGGGCCAAGCACTCGCTCGGGGAAATCCTTTACGATGAGTAATCGCTCAGACTCCACAGTGAAGATCCATCTTCTTGCTGATACCTGTGGAGTCGTAAATCTCTCAAGCTTTCCAATAGCTGAAGGTTCCAAGCTCACAACCCCTGGCTTCCTCTTCCGCTGCTGCGAAGGCCTTGGGGTTCTTCCTTTTCTCTTGTCTGAGCGTATGCTTCTCCCAATCTTTCATCACCTGTAATGTTGCCACAACCATCGCTGAATCCACAGTTGCCGAACGAATATGAACCGATTCATCAGGCAAAGACCCTCCACTTCCATCACCATATCCGTCCCAGAAGCAGTGATCTGCAACGATACTGCCATAAAGCGGATCCGCGATGTTGCCCATGGCAACAAAGAGAGCATGTCTTAGTGTGTCATACCTGGAGCCGTGAATGGACGATACCTTGGTGCTCGTAACCCACATGTAGGCGCATCCGTCTGGGCCGATGAAGCGTAGGGAATCATAATTAAGCGCATGCACGTAGGTTGTCAAGATGGATCTGGCATTTGGACCTCCATAGCTCAAGACTTCAGACTTGCGGAGATTAGTCCTGGGGTCCAGCTTCAGATCATAGGTCCAAATAGCTTGATGCGCTTTGGAAACCTTTTTGCTCGATTCAGTGTTCTCGTCGGGACATGTCATTGTCCATGAAAACTTGGGACTGCGGAAGCTGCTACTCGTGCTCTTGAACTTGAACGAGTATGATGGTGGAACAGGAGTTTGCGCATGCTCTGAGGGACGTATTGTTCGCCAGGCGCACGAGTCTGGTGTTTCCAACCAGCTGGATCCGGATGGTCGTTTGCTTTCCTGGTGAGCATACAGGGTTGAAACAACGGGTGGTGGGTTCCATTGAGGCGGGTATGGTGCTTGGCGGTATTGCTCAAGATATCCGGGCAACGATGATGGTTCCAGTGCGATTGACGGTCGCTTTGTGGGCTGTTGATCCAGTAATACCGGAATCGGTAGATTCTCAAGTGGCGACTGGGGATCTTTGTATACCGGGTATTGCTCCACGACTACTTCGGGCAAGGTACTGAACCTACTTAGATCTTGCGGTGAATCGAATGATCCAGGACTCCATGGTTCGGCGGGTGCTCCAACGCTTCTCGAATGAGGCCGTAGGGATTGTGCGGAGCGCTGATGAATGAGAGGCAGAGGCGCGACTTGCTGGGTAATCACTGGAGCCATGCTCACTGGCCGCTGATCGGCGAAAGAAGAGACGCTTCTCGAATGAAGTCGCAAAGATTGCGCGGATCGCTGCTGATGTAGCAATGGTGACAACCCTTGGGTGCTAGGCGGCATCATGCTTGCAGGGCGACCATGCTGGCTTACTGCACTTTGCGATCTTTTCCGAATTCCTTCCACTTCCAAATGTTGCATCCTGTGCGCAAGCAGCTCATCCTGTCTCAATTGCTCCTCAGTTGTTGTAGTTGGTGGAGCTGGCGGTAAGGGTGCTGGTAGCTCTGCGATAGTTGGCACCGGTGCATCTTCGCTATAGTGTGGTTGTATATAGGATCCTGGGGCAGGTGCATACTCCCCGTAGTACGAGTGGTTAGGCGATGAGGCCGGCGAATAACGGTTTTGTGGGTACCCTGGCTGTTGTGGAGGCGACTGCTGGCGGCGATGAGTCTGCCAGCCCTGCCATTGAGGAGTGGGAGTCAGCGACGACATGGTGTTTACCACTGGTACGACGTCTTAAAGAACGCGATGACAGTCGAGATTCTTGGAGCGTAGGGACTCGTCTTCAAGTATTGGTAGATCAGCAAGATTTCGCCCCCATCCAAAACATGTCAACCCCCTCGCGATTCTCAAGGCGCAAGGCGCCCAAGATGAACGACGAACACAAGCGACAGACTCAAAGACACTGACGGACAAAAGCAACAAATGGGTTAGGTGTTAGTAGAAAGCAAGGCCTATGCGAGGTTTGTGGGGTCTGCGTAAGGGCAGACGAGTGAGGGATCAACAGGATCTTGGTGCCTGTGTAGCCGCGGGAGGCTGGACGCCTGAAACATCGCCTCAGGCCGCCCTGCTGAGAGCAGCCGGCTATTTTCCAAAACGGCTCTTGTCGACCACAACGACAGAGCGACGCAACACAAACTTATATGAAATCGATGGCTCCTCACAAAGCATATGCCGATGTACAAGAGTGGGTATGCATGGGTTGTGATTGTCTTAGGAAGGTGGGATAGATGGGGGAAGATCCGCGAGCGCCAATGATAAGAAGAGGGTTATCACCATCACCCTCCTCAACAATCGTTGATTCCAGCCTCATCGAACATTGACAAAGTTGTTCGCCTACTTGCATCATGACTTTAAAGCATCGATTGGGTGTGATTGATCAGAAAGTGCGCCTGCATGGAGACGACGAAAAGCACGAACAGACGGATGCATGGAGTAATCGCGATCTGATCCCACTCCCGCCAGAGCGGAGGACATGGGGTTGGTTCAACTTCTTCGGGTTTTGGGCAATTGCGTCGCTGAACCTCGCAAATTGGCAGACCCCAAGCACATTCTTGGGTAAGCTACAACGAAGGGCGAATGTTGATATTTGATAGCTGATAGTCACGGAAGCTACGGGTTTATCCGTCCCACAGGCTATCCTTATCATCGTTGTCAGCAGCATATTGATCGCCCTATTCTCTACAACCATCGCTTGGGTTGGATTGAAGTGGCACATTGGCTTCACAGTACAGAACAGGTATAGTTGGGGTATGCGAGGAAGCTTCATACCTTTGCTACAAAGAATCCTACTCAACTTCATTTGGAATGCGGTCCAATGTAAGCAAGGCTCTTTATGGGTGATATAGCACTACGAAACTGATCCAGGTTAGGTTGGAATGGCGGCCGTTTAGTTGCTGTATGCCTTACTGCGATCTGGCCATCGTACGCACGCATGCCGAACACTTTCAGCCCTAGCTTCCCTGCCACGACGGACCAATTCGTAGGCTTTGTCGTGTTCTGGTTCTTATCCACCCCATTCCTGTGGCTGCGGCCAGAGAAGTTCAAGATTCCATTCCTCGTAGTCTGCATATGGTGCGGCGTCGGCATGTTGGCATGGATGATCTGGGCAGTGGTAACTGCGAAAGGCGTAGGCCCTCTCTGGAACGCTGGCCAAACCATCCCTTCAGGCTCCCCTTGGGGTACTTCATGGCTCATCATGGCTGGCATAAACCAAACCATTGGCGGACTTGCTGCAGGTATCACCAATGGCAGCGACTTCTCACGCTATGCACGTTCAAGGAGGCACTATATCCATGGTACCATAGCTAGCTGTGTGATCACAAACGTCGTCGTCTCATTGGTTGGACTGGTCACCACTGCTTCGGGACAAAAGATTTATGGCGAGATCTATTGGAACCCACCAGATCTACTTATGCGCATGATGGACAACGGGAACGGCTCATCGCGGTCCCGTGCGGGTGTATTCTTTCTGGCTGCAGGTTTTGCCTTCACTGCAATGTTCGAAAACATATGCGGTAACGCTGTCTCTGGTGGAATTGACCTTGCTGGTCTCTTTCCGCGTTACATCAACATACGTCGCGGTGCCATTATCACGTTTGTGGCTGCATGGATCGTCCAGCCATGGCAACTCATCAATCGTGCCACCACTTTCATCGCTGTCTTGTCGTCCTTCTCTGTATTTTTGGCGCCTATAATTGGTATCATGTCATGCGATTACTTTCTCTTGCGAAAGAGAAGGGTTCGCCTGAGTCATCTATACCGAACAGAGGACTCGTCGTACTACTTCACCAAAGGCTTTAATTGGCGGGCGATACCGTCTTGGCTTTGTGGTTGGGCACCAACTATTGGAGGCCTCGTCGTGACCGTCAGAGGAGATGTTGATCCCCCGCGGTCCTTAGTGCAACTCTACAATATGGCCTTCTTGATAGGTAAGTAAGGTATTACAGGCTGTAGAGGTTACACCATCGCTTACATCCAATCAGGCTTCTTTATCAGCGCCGTTGTCTTCTACATACTCAACCTGATCTTTCCCGTCCCTGATATGGACCAGATCGATCCCACCGATCTATACGGTACCTTCACGGAGAGGGAGGCCAGGCGAGCTGGTGTATCTCCACTAGACGATGCGCCAATGCAGGTGGCAACACATGGACGGCGATCGACCGAACATGTTGTGATTTATGGAGAGAAGGGTGTGTAAGTTCGAGTAGCATGCTGGTAAATTACTACGTAAGGAGAGTTACGCGCCGACATAGAAAGCAAACTCGGCTATAGAGCCATAGGGCTGAAAAGGTCAAATTAGAATATTATGCAATAGTGATGCATGGGAAACTTTGCACCGACTGCTTAGCGAGCTTCATAGTATCTATACCATCGCTAGACACTAAAACCTGATTATTGTCACGCAACAAGCACATAAATCACAATACTGAAACATTTGAGGTGTACTTTCAGAGTCTCAGAGAGAAAATTTTGTCCTTATTCCGTACTACTACACTCATTTCACAACTGGAATCATCTTCAACGGAGCAAGTCGCATCTGCTTAATTGATGTCTGAGGCCTTCACAACCGTTCCAAACATGTCATCAATCTCTGTCAAAGCAACCTTCTTCACCTGCCCGGCGGGGATGTCCTTCATATCGCGCTGTCCAACACCATCTTCAACAACAAGGGTCTCGTAACCTAATGTAGTCGCTTCACGAGCGGTACTTGATACACAACCATGTGCCATGTATCCCGTGAGAACAAGTTTCCGGAGTCCAGTCTTCTTGACAATCTCTGCTAGATTCGTCTCCGAAAATGATCCAGCATGTTTCTTCCATACGATGGTCTCGCCTTTGATGGCTTCAACACCATCCATCTCTTTGGTAAGTTTGCCATTGGACTTGAAAATGGGTGCTTCATCGGAGCCAGTGTCGTGCAGGACATGTACGACGTGGCCGTTTTGCTCCCGGTATTTCTCCAGAAGGCTGGAGATTGCGATGTTGACCTGTTTGTAATCTTGAGCTGGGAGACTACCGTAGATGTACTCGTCCTGAGCGTCGATGATGACAAGGACGGAGTCTTTGACCGATGCTGTCGAATTGGGGATTCCAATGACTTGGCGAAGCGAAGGGGTTGGCATCTTGGATGGCTCGTTTGGAAAAATTGAAAAGTTGAGAAATAATTGGTATGTATAAAGACGATCAATGTTCAAGTAGTTAGATTAAGTGTTAAGAGTTGAGTGCGTGTTTGTGAGTGTGCTGGATATCTGTTCCTTGCAGACACCCAGACCTTTATACCATGAGAATGGTAGCCCTTGCAATCTTCTCTAACATTCGTCCGTCGCCTACCAAGACCGAGATCTTGATCTGATGTGGTAATCCAGCGAGTATGTTTCCTGAACTGATCAATCGGACCGTGCTGGTAGGTAAGCTAGTCGAGAAATAATGCTACCCAATGTGGTTAGTCCATCCCGAGGTCTGCTACCGCCCAGATCATCGAACAGAGCCTCTCAGTGAGGCGGACAGTTCGTAACAGATTCTGCCTAGAGTACCCCACGCAAAGACTCTGGAAGATTTCCGATACGAGAGACTTGTACGGAACTTTTCTGTATCTGGCATTGCTGACAAAGGGAATGTATCGCCTACTTCTGCTGGACGAATCCATGGGCACGGGAGCTTCTAGTCATTCGCACTAAGCCCCTAGTAGGGTAGTCGGAGTTCCATCAGCCATGCATTATCTTCTTCTCCTTATCCTTCTTCCTCATCCACAACAGATCGCATCAAGTCAACTCTCATGACCCAGATTCCATGAAGTCCTCTCGGATGTCTTTTCAAGCGTAGAGAGTCAGATTCAGCTTGCTAGGCGCATTCCGCAGAGCTCAATTCCCATTGGAAAAGATATTACAGCCCGTATCAGAACACCTGTCTTTTTTCTTTCTTTTTTGCTTTTGTGCATGGTCGGATCGACTTCGTCTATGTATTGTGGCCTCAATGGTAAGATGTCGATATGCAATACCTGTGCTTGTCATTTGGGTAAGTGCGAAGCAGGTCTGGCCCGTACCACGACACGACCACTGGAAAGTCATTAGTGCATCAGCGTTAGTGCAAGTAGGCGATGTAATGCCTCTGATTCTATGGGTTAATTCGCTTCTCAGAGAGTTGGAGGATACGCCAGGGCAGAGGTATGAGTTATACGCATGATACTACCTTTGTGGGTATAATGGTAAGTAGGGATACACATTAACGTCGATGGTGTAGGTACACTCAGCTGTATTTCCTTTTGTTCCGGACCGATTGCAAAGGCCAATCTAGATGTCGACTTTCTGGTAGCGCCGCATGGCGTGGAATTTAGCTCTGGAAGCTATACATACGTCATCGATCCGGTAGTGCCGAGCATCAACCATATCCAAACCTGAGGCCCTCTTTACAAAACCCTTGCTGTTACCATATCTACCACTATCAACAAACATCGCAAGGTACAGGCACGATGGCACCAGGCGAAAACCTTCCCGATTTTCTCACAAACACGGAACTCGATCCCAGCTTCGACAAAGACATCCTCGACACGCATCTGATCTACGACTATGACGCGCAAGATAGCAATGGCAACCCCGAAAAATGGCGATACGAACTATGGTGTTTCTCTTCTGACCGTGTCGTCTATGCCATTCATGGTGGTCCGATGGCCGGTCGCGTGAACTACCAACGCGCAACATACCAATGCATACGCCCTGGCGAACTATGGCAGATAAACTGGCTCGAAGAGACAGGTACTATCGTCTCTGCGGTTTACGACATTAAGGAGAAAAAGATGACGACGATGATTGCATTTTCGGAAGGTCACTGGAAGAGAGCAAAGGAGGCACTGGGCGACAAGAGGAAGAAAGAGGACCTGGATAGATGGAGGGGTCTGGCCGGTGTGGGAAACCAGACTTCGAGGTTTATGCTGAGCGAACAGGCGCAAGTCGTGGAGACGTTCAAGGGAAAGGGTGAACTGGTCCCGATCAAAGAGAGTGATCCCCTGTTTTGAGTAGTATATCTTCCATGATGTCACGTCAGTAAATATAGCGGTACCATTTGTCCTGCGTGGTGCTTCGTCTCCTTTCTTGAAGGGAATATAGAATAGCTCTGTTCTGATGCTGTTCCACGTTTACAATCGAAGTATGACGTATTCGTGGGGATCTCAGTTTTTCGGGACCATAGTACCGGTAGTTAAGTCAAAGCGACGTACCTTACATTGCAGCTTGACAGTGCGACCATCGATACGATGCTGTGGAGCACCAGTCAGTATCACAACGCAACCGAGGCGGTGAGGTTCGCAACCTGTTCGGCGTTCTGGTGCGTTGTTGCATCCTCCCCCAAGGTTCCGTTGCAACGCGATTCAACCTTCCATTTACTCACGAGTTGCGTTTCCTTCGAAGTTGGTATTTCGTGTGGGTTAGCAGCTCTTGATGATGTATGGTGGTAAATCGCAAGGACTTCTTCGTAAGTCCTTCCTTGAGCACTGCTAGTCTGATACAGAACACACGTTGCACTAAGGCAACGAGAGGCGCAGGAATCAAGAGGGAATGTCTCAGCATTACTTGGCTTCAATAGGCCAGTGAACCATCTGGGTCCCAGTGAAGTCATAAGGTGCGTCCGGAGCAGCGATAGCAAGCCAATCTCATTCTTTAGTGGAACATGTGCTTGCTTTTACCAGCGCAGTGGTTCTTTGTTCTCGTGGCGGACTCGATGCTTATGATGATCGTGGTTTCCAACAGGTTTCTGCGAGAGCCGACGATCTCTTCCATAGGGCCACAATTGAGCATTCGACGTATCTCCCCCGCGCATGTCGCAAACAAGGCGAAGACTCTTCGGGGGGCCGTCTGAGCTGGGTCCGAATGGCGACTCTGGCACTTGGGGGTATTTTTGTTTATTCTTTCGATATATGCCTGCGTACTTGCCAAGCTACGCGATAGAACATAATCTCTCGCAATAACGCTAGGTGTGCGACATGTAGCCGTGCGTGAAAGGACAAAAGGATGAGAAGATGGTTTTGTTCCTCCCGTACGGCGAGCCGAAGGGAGCTGCAGCACCAGATAACGGTTGTGGGGTAGAAGCCTGTCAGCAGCCACGTTCCATGGCGACGCTCCCTGTCCAGCGCGCTTTACAGCATTCCTTCACCGCGAAACCATCTGACCCTGCGTGAGAAGTAGGTGAGGTTCGTATCGAACGTTTCAAATGCTTCGCGAAGGTGCTGGAGATCCAGGGGTCGTGGAGGCAGCGCAAGCCACAACTGTTAGTGGGTGTTCGTAAGTGGTGTGTGGGCTGGTTAGACAGAGAACAGACCGCATGTTCGGAGTCCGATGCCTGCTAAGCGCCCGCAGTCTGCTGCTGTAAGGACGGTGAGAGTCGTCATTGCGAATCCGCAAGCGGCATGGTCTGGTCTTACGCTGAGGCAGACATGCACGAGGCGGAATAGGCGAAAGACGAAATGGTAATTTCCACTCAGGCCACGAAGGATGAAGCGAAACGGCAGCGTGTCGGCATCTTGACGCTATCACGCGGGCGGCATAACAGGTTCTCGGGACGGCCGAGGGCATGCAACTAGGCGTGCTGCAAGACTGCTCGCAGTGGAATGGCCAACATGTAGAACCACTGTTCCGATGCTGTGCCGGGGCCCTGCACATGGAGTTCCAATCTCGCATTACCCCATGCGGCTTAGACTAGCGCAGCTGCAGCTGCACCTCTATCCCATGCCACCGCAACTTGGCCCCCAGCACGCCATGTGCCACAACAGCAGAAGGTCGGTATGACAGGGTGCGGCGGGCGCGACGGGGATCCAGCGCGACCCTACTCGTCCACCTACTCCCATGGTGCTTCATCAGCTGCTGCCAGCCTGGCCACGATGACTATGCTCTTCAGCCCGTCGTCCCTCATTCCACCTGTGCCTGTATATTCCTTTTGTTCCTGCGCGACACCAGGCTGAATCACAACCCCGTTTCATTTCGACTTGCTTTTTACTCCTCGTTCTGGAACACATCGCCTTCACATCTTCGCAAACATCGTCTCAGTCAACACACATAGCCCAACCATGGGTCATCCAGCACTCACGTCACGGGAGCACCTGGAGCTTTTGAGGAGCTCTGCTTTCGAATCCGAGCACGCCTGGCTCTACGACAACTCCTATTTGCAACACGAGGCAGCGGCGTTGGCGCTGGAGCAAGAGATTGAGCAGTCACATGCCAGCATATCGCCCGACGACAACTCCGACGAGCAAGTCCGCATACTCAAGACGCAGATCAACATCCACAGAGAGAGACAGAGGGCGCTGAGGCCACACCTTGAAAGTGGGAGCGATCAGATTGACGAAGAGGGCAATGAGTGTGTCTTTGTACCAGCACCGAATCAATGGGGAGCCAACGGAGACTTGGACGAGGAGAGTGAGAGCCTATCCGCAGTGAGTAGCAAGCTCGCTCCCACGGCACTGTTGAGCCAAGCTGACATGGTTTAGATCCATAACCTCCTCACCTGGCAAACTTCCTACTCGCCTGTGTCACATGCTCCACATGACGAACTCCCTTCTCCTGACATCCCGTACCACTCGTTACTCGATCCTACACAGCCTACAACGACGTACAATCTTCACCGCACACGAGAATGGACCGGGTCTTCAGGCTTCCGGAAGTATATCTACAGCGCACGCGACTACTCGAACAAATACGCTTTGTATATGCTTGAAGCCACCCATCGCGACGACAGTCAAGTCAACGCTGCCGACTTCTTCCGCGTCGCTGAATTCCCACAACCGTGCATATCTATCCTTCTCTCTGGCATCGACAAGAAGCGTATGGCGACTAAAGATGCTGCCTACAAATCGCGAAGCATACACCTGAAGGGCCCCTTCTCGCAACCGATTTCTGAATATCCAGATAGACAGCACAAGATTCCGTGGTCGCCACGACGCTTTAAATACGGCGGACGACGGTTCGTGTGGAAACAGGGTGATCCAAACGATGATGCAATGCCGGAGACATTGTACGAATACCAGCAAGATTGGATGAAACCTGGAAGCAGGACGGGCAAGCGATGCGACGACGCGAAGCCAATCAAACTAGTATGGGGCGAGAAGAGAAGGAAGGGCAAAGTGGACAGTTATACGATCCATTTCAGAGGTGGCATGGACCAAGTATTCAGGGAGATTCTGCTTGCAAGCCAGATGGCGCGGCAGGTATGCCTCTTTACTGCAATGGACTAAGGCGCCGTGGCACGTTGGAAGGAGGTGAAATTGTACTTGTATAACCACACAGCGAGGGGCGTTAATGGGGCCGTATGACACGGTATGGATACCATAGAGCAGCGTTTTGGCACTTGGCTCACATTGAAGCATTTTGTTACTACTATTTACAGTATCTTGGAAGTGGACAGCAGGCTTCTCTACTACCTAGGACATATTCGGAGCCCAAGGGCAACATTGATCAATTCAAAACTCTGATACTACTACGATACTGCAATGCGTCCTCTGCTCCTCGCGCTGCAACTGCCGGGTCAAGATGCGATTGTGAGTGATAGGTAACAGTTGTTGCATGCCTTACATCTGACTCATCCTAATAACTCCGTTGGAGCCAACAGAGGGAACTTCCGTAGCGGCGTCGCATGGTTGCATGTAAGCCGCATATGTATGCTACGCTGTAGATTGGGTCACGGCCTTGCTGACGTACGCCGTTACGGCACGCTGGGCCGGTCGAAGTTATTGGCGGATTCTGACCAGGCAAGGATCGCATTGGTAGCTTTGGAGCATTTCAGAATATCCAGGGGCATGGGTCTTGGATTGCATTGTTGGTGAATGGTGTGTTGTCTTTGCGACATGAGTTGAAGTGGGGAGCATGATGCAGACGACTACCCAGGTAGCTTAATACTCTCAGCATACAAGGCAGCTCCACACCCTGTGAAGAAGAAAAGCCAAGAAAGACGGCGGTACCAGGCTTGGGCGAAAAACAAAAGGCTCTCTGTCATGATCATTGCTTGTGAGCAACATGGAGGTGCAAGTGCTGCAGGCCAGCATCACGATGACTTCATCGCAGGTCCTCCTACCATCCAGACTATCACCGATCGCGCACGCTTTTTCGCACGCATCTTCCACGGTGGGCAGTATTGCACATACCCGAGACATCTGATCCCAGTTTATCTGTCCCGTATCAAACATCGTCTACTTGGCAATCAAACGCCCCCAAGCTAGAGTCTTACGCGCGTCTTTGGCTGACGCCCATTGTTCTGCAACAGAACCGACAACCTGTTAGCTCATCTTCTCCACACGGAACAGCCGCCCGGTACCCAAAACGTCGTCTCCGCGCATCGAATCACACACTTGAGCGTGTGAAAGTGCAGGTAGACCTACCGACCAGCACGCAACAGTACCACGTGCATCGCTTACTGCGACAACTCCCAACGCTTCCATATCCGCTTCACCGTCTCTCAAGGTTTCTCCCAGAGAAAGACCCACCAGTCATGTCTTCAACGCGCAACACTGCACTGCGGGAGACAACCCACTCCTTCTGCCGCGCGTTGATATCGCCGCCGCCTCCTCCCTCAGACCTCCTATTGCAGTACTTCAGCAATGCGCCCAAGATCACGGAGCACGGCCCTGAGTGGTCACGTTCGCGGCTACCTTTCTTAGCTAAGACCTTTTCTGGTAGAGATGGATGCGAGGAGTATTTCAAGGTGATGACTGATGTACTGGACATGTCTTTGCCCGAGGATGCATTCCCGGGAAAGGAGGGGTTCATTGTGGATGCAGAGGCGGGAATGGTAAGTGTCGTTGGTAAAGGACGATTTACAAGTAGGAAAACGGGCAAGGGATGGAACGAACAATTCATCTATAGGTTTAGTGGGTTTGATGAGCAGGGCAAGATAGGGCATTGGGAGGTCTGGGCGGATCCATTGAGTGCCTGGAACGCTGTTGGAGAGTAAACTCCATTTCCTGACGGAGATATCAGATTATACTGAATTCCGTGCAGGGTTTTTCCACGCTTAGCGTTGCGAACACATCAATCAGCGCGAAGAGACTGATATGTGAGATTCACAGACGACATGTTGCACATACGTGCTAGTGATTTTAGTGAATGAAAGACGTTAGCGCGTCCTGGATGTGGGTCCTGTCGGTGGTTTCTGCACCTTCTTCCGAAACCCTTCAACTTTTCTTCCTCGCGCTTTTGCACCTTGACACCAACTCTCCAACACCATGGCGCAAGCTCTGTAAAGCTCAACAGGGCGACCACCCTCTTCGCCAACATCTCCCCTATCTTAGACGACTAACATGTAGCTCCTATCTACAGTATTATGTTTCAGAAGGTACGTTTAACGGTTTCTTCTTATCACAGCACTCGCATAATTGCGACGTCGACACAAAGCTCAAAGATGATATACATCGACCATTAAATACTTTAGGAAGAGCCGGAAAAGGTATGGCTAGCATCGACATATGCTACGCCGTCGCTGCTTATAACTCGGTCTCTGAAGAGCATCATCATTCCTACATCATAGAATTCAGTTGTAGAACCGCTGCTGACGATGTAATGAACAGGCTACGAAATCACCTCGCGACGGCTGAAACGAAACAGGCGTCGCTGTATGACGCACAAACCAACGCGGTCTTTACTCGATGATCCATGATGGAGCCGGTTGGCAAGCAAAGGCTTGACAGGATCACATTGCAGTAGCATGAGCATGCTTAGTAGCAGTTGCATGACGCATATATCATAGAATGAATGCGCTCGCATATATGTGGATACTATGGATACTATATTCGCAGGCTACTCGACATGCTACTGCTGTCGAGCAACGCAGCAGCATCCAGCTCAAGTGTTGACACTGGTAACTCCGCCCTCTCATAGAGTTCCGACATTGCTGGCCTACCCACGAAGGCATCGGCCGGCCAGGAAATAGACTGGTCGAACGCATAGTTGTCGCTCCAAGACGCTAGGAGATTGCTCATGTTGAAGTTGAAATCGTGATGGATCGCAGACGAGTGCTCCTCGGGCACGCTGAAGTCGTTCATGTTGAGTGGACTTGAGTCTGCTCCCATATTAACTAGATCATTGAAGTCGAATGTATCCCAATCTCGCAATTGGTTCCCTTCATCTGCACTCGTCGTTGAAGCAGATATTGTGCCGGGGCTGTTGCGCTGGGCCGCAATATTCTTTGCGTATTCCTTTGGCGTCAAGCCTGTCTTGTCTTTGAAGATCTTGTGGAAGTACCGAGGCGTGAGGTTGACCTTCTTAGCTAAGTCTTGCAGTCTCAGTGAGCTGGGGTCCTCCTTCTTCAAGGCTTCGTCGATCAATACACATGCTTTCTCTACCGCTCGCTCCTGTGGATCTTCAAGTACGGTATTTGGCTTGCATCTCTTGCAGGCTCTGAACCCAGCTGCCTCAGCTTCAAACGGAGTCGCATAGAATCCAACATTTGCCCGACGCGCTAATCGTCCTGGACATGTTGGCCGGCAGTAGATCCGTGTGGATTTGACAGAGTAGATGAAATGGCCGTTTGCGTCAGCATCTCTTACTGTGAGGGCTCGCCACCGTGCAGCGTCAGTTGCGTAGGCCATGGTACAGACTCAGTATAGGTTAACTACGAAGTTAGCATGAGTCCAAGTGTTTGCGCAGTTGTGTTCAGAGCATACTTCTGCCGAGTAAACAATCTTGGGATGTTTCTGAGCGAAGAATCGTGAAATGGTGCTGATCTAACTGCAACACTACCGACTCCGGGTACTTCCTGGCTGTAATAATGAATGCAATTCTGAGGTTGACAAAATGATCGATTAGACATGTATAGTGAACTTGACCGCGGCAACGGGCCATCTTAAGAGTCGAAGTGTTCCTAGGCCCCAACGTGATGCACGCTGTGATTGGTCAATTTGAAAGCCATCTTGAGAGCTATGACGCAGGCTGACCTTATGAATCACGAACGCGTTAGTATCGTATATCGACATGCGACCCACGAGATAACGCCCACGGAAAATGTAACATTCATGAGTAGCACCATGGCGCGCGCAAGGTACGAGGCACGTCGCTCTTTCCGCCTCGAGCCCAGCTTGTGGAAGAGGTAGGCACGATGAAGACACTCACCGGGGGCTCTCCTAAACCACAGGTCTCACTCAGTTTTAATTACATTGCACAAATGAGACCTTCGCACCATCATCCTCACAACTAACGGTATGTCGGAGGGCCCTAAAATCGTTGCTGTACCCGGCATCGCGGCGCTTTCATCAATAGCAGCGAGACAGATTAGTGCCGGGCAGGTCCTTGTTGACCCCAGTTCTGTCGTCAAAGAGCTCATTGATAATGCTCTGGATGCGCGGGCAAAGAGCATCTTTGTGGACATTACTGCCAACACAATCGACTCTATCCAAGTCAAGGATGACGGCCATGGCATACCAGCTCAAGACCGCCCTCTTGCATGCCGGCGCTCCTGTACCAGCAAGATTAGAGACTTTCGCGATCTGAAAGGCGTCGGAGGTAAATGGCTTGGCTTTCGTGGCGAGGCACTCTCAAGCATGGCTGAGATGAGCAGCTCGCTGTGCATCACCACTCGGGTAGAGGGTGAGCCGGTCGCTGTGAAGCTCAAATACGGTCGTGACGGTGAGCTTGCTTCGTAAGATGCCCATTGGTGCTTGCGCAAGAAACTATCAGTACTAAACCATACAGTGTGGAACATGACTCTCACCCTATTGGCACGACGGTCAAAGTTACCAAGTTCCTTGACTTCATACCTGTTCGAAAGCAAACAGCGAGCAAGAATTCAGCGAACTTGCTAGCGAAGATTCGGCGACTCATGCAGGCCTATGCGCTTGCCAGACCAACCACACGATTCAGACTCCGCGTGTTGAAAGCGAACAACAACAACGGTGACTTCGTTTATGCCCCGAAGGCCGATGGGAATGTTGAAGACGCAACTCTGAAAGTGATTGGCAAGAATTGCGCTCTACAGTGCGACTGGACTGTTCTGGAAGCAGATGGCTTCGAAGTTCACGCTTTCTTACCCAAGCCAGGTGCGACTGGACCAAAGATAGCTCATCAAGGAACCTTCATCTCGATCGACGCAAGACCTGTATCGAGCAGTCGCGGTACCATGAAGCAGATCGTTGCAGCTTACAAACACCGACTCCGCAAGTCAAACCCTTCACTCGCCGGTATCAAAGATCCATTCTTCTGCTTGAATATCATTTGTCCGCCTGACAGCTATGATCCCAACATCGAGCCCGCTAAAGACGATGTCATGTTCGATAATAGCAATGTGGTTATTGGCGTTGTGGACAAATTGCTCAAAGCCTATTATCCCGAGGCATCTCAGGAGGCTCGGGATGCTGAACCTCCAACATCTGCACAACAACAGTATGAAAATCAGCCCAGGCAACGAACAACAAGTTCCACCGAAAGCCCGATCATAGCTCATGAACACACGTCTACTAGCGCGATCGAGGAACCTCCGGCCACTACGACGCAAGCGCAGCCACGTTGGAGGTCAAGCATGTATGGGATCGACGAAGATGATCTACAGTTTCTGCAAGAAGACCACACACCGTTAATTGAAGAAGAGGAAGGAATTCGTGCGGCTGAGATTTCTAATCCGTGGACTATCGCTCGAATGAATGCCAGAGTTAAGCCCAAGCAGTCCTCCAGCCATGAACAACTGTTAAGTCCAGCTAAAAGCCAAGAATATGCCAACTCGTATTCTGGTTCTTCCAGTCCTATTGTCACTCACAATCGGCCTCGCTCGGCGTTGCCTTTGACCCCTCAAACATTGTCAAAGACGAATGTAGTGAGATCTCCACTGGACGCAGAACTAGAGCCTAGTATCCAGCACGTATCGCAGGCGAGTTCAGAAATCAATACCTTGGACAACATCACACAAGAGAGAGTGACAGGTAAAGAGCGTCGTTACGAGTTTAATATCTCTCCTTTCCACACTGGCATGTCGAATCACTTCACGCAACGTGAGATTCATCCAAAAGACTTAGAGGTACGAAGCTTCAGTCAGTCAGCTACTAGTCCGCAAAATATGACTCCTCCGGGATCTTCAGCTCCTCGCAGGCGTCGTGCTCAACAGACCTATGCAAACAAGCCATTTGCACCACTAACTCGGGGATCGCATGATACCGTGCTGAGAAAGTCTTTACCTGGCACACAAGCTTTCCAACAAGCTCGTAGTCAGCATGGGACATTTAACCAAGGGCTACGACCTTCTGCCACCACTTCGTCGGCATCACGCAAATCTATCCCAAATTCAGTTGAGAGTACGATTCAAGATCAACTTGATTCGAAAAACGATAGCGATATCCGTGACTTCTTCGGCTGTAATGCACAGCGAAAACCGCCAATGAGCTCAGGACACGTTCCAGAAACTGTGCTTTCCCGAGCTTCCTCAGCGGAACCACAGCCCTGTTCAAAACACGTTAGAGATGGTCTAATGCTTGATGATGACCGTGGAACGGATATCAATCTAAGCAGATCGATTGACAAGTACCGACCATTATCTGTAGGAAGTCAAATGCCTATGGTATTTGACCAGCGATCGGTCGGTGATAGAGATGCTCAAGGTGTGTTTAACGAAAAAGGGAGTAAGCTGGAGCCGTGCAGCGCAACCCGCCAGTTCCAGATTCACGATTACGCCTTCCCTTACTCGCCTACTCCTAGGTCTTTTGATACCCGAAGTGACCATCCCCTCATTCCTCTGGAGTTCAGCCGGGTAGCAGCCGCTGAGGACGCACATCGTCACGACAATAATGCCAAGGACATGGAGGCATACTTTAGGTCACAAGAAAAGCAGCACGTCAACTCTCTATTACACGCCAAAAATCCTTCTCAAAGACAGGAACCTCACACAGTCCCTCCCTACGAAGCCCCGAGCAAGACACTTCGTCCCAGACGTCGCACAATCGACGCCCTCGAGCGAACAAAGTCCTCTAGACTACCGCTTGAGCGCATACCTAAAGGTTTCAACATCCAAGATCTAATCTTGCCCCTTCCCATGAATATCCGCACTGTCCTACAACACTGTCATAAACTGGACATGCGACGCAACAGCCTAGAGTGGGGGTACCCAGCCGAAGGTGTATACGACAACTTTGCTGAGCCAGTGTTGAAGCAGAAAATCTTGGAGTGGGTAACCAAGCTTGATGCACTGTTGTGTAAGCGGTATGAGAGGATTGGTGGCGCAGATACGAGGCGTGAGATACAGGAAGGTATTCAGCGGGTGCTTGATACGAGGAAAGAGTTAGGTGATGCCATACCTAGGGTTGTGAGTGTGGGTCAGGATACAGTGGATGATGCGGTTAGGGTATCAGATGAGCATGTCTTCCCAGGCGATGGCAAGGTTACTAGTTCCATCGTTCGGCAGCAGGCTGTGGAACCTGAGAGGAAGGCAGATGATGAGTTCGATTTCGACATGGAACAATATATTGATCTGACAGCGGATAACGAGAGGCAGATCACAGAGACAGCTAGCGAGGGGAGCATAGAGGTGGCAAAGAGTGAATACGACGAAGATGTCGAGGATGAGATGTTGATGGATCTATGAGAAAAATGGAGGAAGCGATGGAAAGGGCGAGTCAGACCTGGCCCTGACTCTAGCACCGCAACGGAGTAACATATCCTACTCAGTAGATAGTGGTATCAAAAGGCACGTTTATAAAAGGTCAGATGTTGCAAACTGCGAAGGCTGCCACTGCGCGCGCCACACTTTGATGACACAACATCATCATGGCTCATGTTGTCCAACATCGTTTGTCAACCTCCCTTTCGTGTCCACAGCACCGAGCTCTATATTTGCCTAAAAGCAACTTCCTCGGGCAATCTAAAACTTGCACAAAACATCCTCTTCTTAGGCGCTACGTCCCTTACATCATGTATATACACATCCTCCATATCCGGTGTGATGGTTGTACTCAACTGCCTGCTAACCTCGTCGCAGATACCCTTGATCTCCTCTACGTTGTCGTCGCTCTTTGTAGAGAAGCAGTGTACGTGGATCATGGGCAGCTTCTGGGAAGTGTGCGGTGCGAGGAGTTTCTTGATATCAGCAGCGGAGTGGCCAGGGACGTTGGCGTAGAGACCGATGAAGGAGGGGAGGAAAGTGATGGCAGAGGCGGGCAGGTTCATGACGTAGTGTGAGAAGAAGCGTGGCTGAACAAGCGTCTTGAGGGGCTCTGGTTGTTTATTCTCTTCTGGTTTGCTGCGAGAGAATTTTGTCTTGGGATAGATGGCGACGGAATGCTCGTCGCTGGTCAACAGATCGGCCGATGCTTGACGAATGAAAGCTCCACCATCGGTGTTGAAGGAACGGACAAAGTCACCTACTTTGTTGATCTTGATGTTTCCGACGAGCGAGTTGTAGGATTCGGGGTTCAGGTCATTGGCCCAGACGAAACACTTCTTCTTTCCAGCTGGTATGGCAAAGGGTCCCACGCCGGCCATGACGTCGCACACTGCCTCGCCTTCACGGAACATGTTGCAGAGGCGCTCGTGCTCGGTGTGTAGACGTGTGTTCCAGTACACTTTTGCAAAGTCGAATTTGAAAGTACAGCCTTGCTCGCGCAGTTCGACGTTCATGTCATCTGGTCCGTGGAGCACTTCGTACTGGAAGGTGCGGAAGGCATTCTCGGTGCCTACGTTATCAAGCTTGTTGATGACAGTCTTGACCATGGGGTTCTTGTCCACAAGGACAGTCCCGATGAGGTGTTTGTAGGGCCAGTATCGTTCGCGGAGGTTCAGGTGGGCGACATGACCAGCGAGGGCAAAGCCCTGGGGTATCTCGTCGTCGTGTACGGATTCGGGCGGGGGAATGATGGCACTCGTTATCTCCGAGTAAGTGAAGTAGTCGTAATCGAGCTGCAGCTGGTAGGGTATCACGCCCAGTGTACCGTCTTGCTCAAGGCTCTGTAGCTTAGGGGACCATGTCGTCCGATCTGCCTGGTTTCAGACTCAGTACTTCCATGTACTACCACCACGCTGTGACTCACCACCATGGACAATTTCTGGTCGCAGAAGCAGGCATTTTGTTCCTTTGGTCGCTCTTTCCGGATCGGGGTCAGCTCTTATAGGGTCCACCCGATTGTTTGGGAGCGTGTCCTTGCTGGCGGTGAGTTCCTTGCGGCATCGCGATATGTCTTTGGGGTTGAAGATGCGGGCAGCCGAGGTGGGGATGGTCTTTTGGAAGAAGCTGCGATCCAGCACCTTCATGGCGCGGTTCACGGGCGGCGCGAACATGTCGTTGGTCGCTTCTGTCGCCGACATTGGATTGTGCGCGTTGAACGGGTGTCGCGTGCCTTGGCGTGGTTTTGTCGCGGTCGTGAATTATTATTATTTTTGGTGAGGAATGACGCACTGCGCAGGCAGAGTTAGGGTCCCCAGCATTCCACATGCCAGGTACCGACCCGTTCTGGAGCTGCCCCTCGACAAGTGGAAAGCGTGCCTGGCAGAAGACGTGCCATCGGCAGCTTCATCTTTGTAATATATGTTTAACTGTTGGCACAAGTGTCAGTGTCTCTGAACCGTGTCAGGGTCCCACTGCACGACAGCCAGCATTCAAGTCCAAGCGCATTAGTGGGCTGCAGGGATCGAGGACTCGTGCCAGGATCGCGTACCTAATCTTGAGCAGTTGGTGGTTAATGAGCAAAACAACAAATACTCTTGCACCACAACACCACCCCCTGAGCCGCGAACACGCCCGACCAAGCCCGTTCGCCGTCGTCGCCGCCCATGAAGTCTCCCAGATTCCGCGTCTGACCGCTGCATAGACCGAGCGCCCCGTTGCCATCTCCTTTCTCCGAGTACCCCGGATTTCCCAGGAATTAAGTTACCGCACCCATCATGGCGTCTGGCGGAGGGAACATCAAGGTCGTGGTGCGATGCAGGCCCTTCAACGGCCGAGGTAGGCTTCACTTGGATCCAGGCAAGGCTGCGACTAACAGGGCGCAGAAAAGGCGCGCAATGCACAGTGTATCGTGCAGATGAAGGGCGACCAGACCATCCTCTCTCCCCCATCACACGCCGACGTCAAAGGAAAAGCCGCCAAAGCCGCCGCTGAAGGCACCAAGACGTTCGCATTCGACAGGTCGTACTGGTCCTTTGACCGCGACGCTCCCAACTATGCGGGCCAGGACAACCTACACGAAGACCTGGGCAAGCCGCTGCTCGACAATGCCTTCCAGGGATACAACAACTGTATTTTCGCCTATGGTCAGACGGGTTCAGGAAAGTCGTACTCCATGATGGGCTATGGCGCCGAGTACGGAATCATCCCCAAGATTTGCCAGGACATGTTTGAGAGAATCAAGGGATTGCAAGCAGACAAGAACTCCTCGTGCACCGTCGAAGTCTCGTATTTGGAAATCTACAACGAGCGCGTGCGCGATCTGCTGAATCCATCCAACAAGGGAAATCTACGAGTTCGAGAGCATCCATCCACCGGTCCCTATGTCGAAGATCTGGCCAAACTCGTCGTTCAGTCCTTCCCCGAAATCGAGAACCTCATGGACGAAGGAAACAAGGCTCGTACTGTGGCTGCAACCAACATGAACGAGACGTCCTCCCGATCGCACGCCGTCTTTACCCTTACCCTCACCCAGAAGCGCCACGATGTCGAGACAAGCATGAGCGGGGAGAGGGTGGCCAAGATTAGTCTGGTCGATTTGGCTGGATCAGAACGAGCGCAATCCACTGGTGCAACTGGTGCAAGATTGAAGGAGGGCGCAGAGATCAACAGGTCACTATCCACGCTGGGTCGTGTCATTGCAGCGCTTGCAGATCAGTCATCGGGAGGGAAGAAGAAGACACAAGTGCCGTATCGAGACTCTATCCTAACATGGCTCCTGAAAGACTCATTAGGAGGAAACAGTATGACTGCTATGATTGCCGCCATCTCTCCCGCCGACATTAATTTTGAGGAGACACTTTCGACCCTCCGCTACGCCGATTCCGCCAAACGCATCAAGAACCACGCTGTCGTGAACGAGGACCCCAACGCGCGCATGATCAGAGAACTCAAGGAAGAGCTTTCAAAACTGCGGTCCCAGCTAGGCGGAGGAGGGGGCGGGGGTGCCGGAGGAAACGGCGTCGTGGAAGAGCAATATGCACCCGACACACCGCTGGAAAAGCAAATCGTTTCTATTACACAAGCAGACGGTTCGATCAAGAAAGTCTCCAAAGCTGAAATTGCTGAGCAGCTTGATCAATCCGAAAAACTCTACACCGAGTTGAACCAAACCTGGGAAGAGAAACTGCAAAAGACAGAAGAGATCCACAAAGAGCGGGAGGCTGCGCTGGAGGAGCTTGGCATCAGTATTGAAAAGGGTTTTGTTGGCCTATCAACACCCAAGAACATGCCTCATTTGGTCAACTTGAGCGATGATCCACTCTTGACTGAATGTCTTGTCTACAATTTGAAACCAGGGACAACGACCGTAGGCAATTCTGACGTCGAAAACCAGACTGCTCAAATACGTCTGAATGGTTCACAAATTCTTGCAGAACACTGTCACTTCGAAAACGTGGACGGCAAGGTGACTGTGATACCCCAGGAAACCGCCAGTGTCATGGTCAATGGCGTACGCATCGATAAGCCAAGGTTACTCAAGAGCGGTCACCGCATCATCCTCGGCGACTTCCACATCTTCCGCTTCAACAACCCACAAGAGGCAAGAGCTGAGCGTGCTGAAGTAGGCACAAGCCTACTCCGCCAGACGGTTACTGCCAGCCAGCTCAACTCTCCTTCGCCTGCACCAAGACCCGGTCACGACAGATCGTACAGCGCCATCAGCATAGCAAACTCCGATTTCGACCCCGATAGTCCCAGAGCAGGATCGCCTGCATTCTGGCAACGCGGTCGTGAGTCCGAATTCTCTTACGCACGCAGAGAGGCTCTTACCGCCTGGCTCGGGCCTGATAAACGGATCGAGAACCTTCCAGACGAGGACTTTGAAGCACTATTCGAGGATCTCAGCAGGTTGCGCGAAACCCGCAAAGCCCGTCCTGAGAGTAGGATATTCAGTGACGAAGATACAGAGTCAATGTCGTCGTATCCTGTACGAGAGAAGTATGCCTCTGGAGGGACACTGGATAACTTCTCGCTCGACACCATGTTGACGATGCCGTCCACGCCGAGGCAAGACGGCAGTGAAAAGATGGAAGAGATAAGAGAAGACATGGAAGACCAGATAGACGAAAAGAAGGGGGAGTACAGTGCGAAAATGAAGGCTGATGCAGAAGCCAAAGTTGAGTTGGAACAGCTGCGGGCTGCGAAAGAAGAGATGCAGAAGCAATTACAACAGCAACAAGAGGCTTTTGCGCGCCAAATGAAAGAGCTTGGGCACGAATGGGTACCCGAGAGCGTACCCGAGAGTAATGGAGCCTCTGAGGTCGGAACAATACCCGGAAACACCGAGCAGAATGAACAGCAACTAGAGTTGATCCGGACAGTGTTCAGACAGTGGCGGCGAAGAAAGTATGTCACTATGGCGGAGACGCTTCTGCAGAACGCAGCTATCCTAAAGGAAGCTCAAGTCATGAGCCAACAGATGGACAAGCACGTGGTTTTCCAATTCTGTATTGTCGACGTCGGCCATACTGTTCCGTCATCTTACGACTTAGTCAACATGGGCATCCCCGGCGAAGACGACGAACACCTCGACAGCCAGTCTAAGCCATGTGTTGGTGTTCGTGTCATCGACTTCAAGAAGGAAGTGGTGCATTTGTGGTCATTGCAGAAGCTCCGCGATCGCGTACGACGGATGCATCAAATGCATCAGTATATGAACCGACCAGAATACTTTCAGCACTTTAACCCTGAGTCGCCATTCTCCGAACCCTGTATGCCCGAGTTCTCGCGCATTGGCGATGTGGACGTTCCGCTTGCTGCTGTGTTCGAGTCTAGAGTACGAGACTTTAGTCTAGATGTCATCTCTCCTTACACAGCGAACCCTATTGGTATCATCCGGCTATCGCTAGAGCCTTCCTCTGCGGAGGCTCCCTCTACTACGCTGAAGTTCAATGTTGGTATGCATGAACTTGTTGGGTTTCCAGAACGAGAAGGCACTCAAGTCCATGCTGTACTCTTCGTCCCCGGTATCTCTGACGAGAGTGGAGCGACGACCACAACCTGGATCACCGATTTTAACGAAGGGCCTATCCGCTTTGAGAGTGTACACAGTATGAGCCTTCCCTACCCAAGCCCGCGTGAGACCTTCCTTCGAATCTCTATCTTCGCGAAGGTCACCGACATCCACCTCGATAAGCTTCTGAGCTGGGATGATATGCGCGACTCTGCAGAAAAACCCAAGCAAAAGCGCCGTCATGCGCGATTGCCAGAGTCGGAGTTTTACACAGAGGATACACATGACATCTTCTCACGCATCCAGATACAAGAAATCACGGACGATGGGACCTACCAGCCTGTTGAGGTAACACAAAGCAACGTTACGGACGCCGGGGTATACCAACTTCACCAAGGTCTTGCGCGTCGCATTGTTGTCAACCTTACACACACTTCTGGAGATACAATTCAGTGGGAGGATGTAAAGTCGGTACGCATGGGTCACATTCGAATGGTCGACGCAGCTGGCAACAGTCCCAACTACGGCTCACCTGTGAAGGAAGTACCTGTCGATCTCATCTCCCCACCCGTCATTCGGAAGAACGCCGATGGCACCACGAATGTCAAATTTGTAGGACGATGGGACAGCACGGCTCACGCGTCACAAATACTAGATCGCGCGACAAAGGACAACTTCCGCGTCAAGATCACGCTCCTCTTCGACGTCACATCCTCCAAACTTATCGAACCGATGTCCTTCTCTTTCGACCTTTTCGTACAGATTCGAGGCCGCTCGTATATGCGCCAAACGTCACTCTTCTCTTTGGCCAGTATCTGGAATACCGTGAAAGTTGTTCACTCGACAGTAGGAATCTTCAATGTCGCAATCCGTCCCACATCTGTCAAGCGTGCGACAGACCTCTGGCGCATGAACACAAAAGACGACTATGTAAAGGGCGAAGAACAGCTCTCGGGCTGGACACCTCGTGGTGTCTCTTTGGTACGCGACTTCATTGATGTTGAGAAGCGCCGCGCTCGCATCGCAGATATAGAAACGGCGCGTTCCGTCTTGTCGTCGAAGGCACTGAGCATACCCACTTCCGCACTTGCTTCCAACAAGGACAAGCCCTTAGAAGACGCTCAGATAGCACTTCTGCAACGCATGATTTCACTCTGGAAAACCAAGAAAGCTCCGGCAGAGATCATACTCAACCCCACAAACCTTGAGCCACCCGTCAATGGCGCCGCCTTCGCGTCACGCTCTTCTTCTCCGTCGCCAAACCCAACACCTAGCTTAACAGCTACCGTCCGGTTCATTAGCAAAAATCCGAATCTCATGAAAGCGTCCTATCTCCTCACTCCGGATCCAACGAACACGCGCTGGATCCGGCGATACGTTGAGCTGCGAAAGCCTTATCTCCACATCTATTCATCAGATGGCGACGAAATCAATGCCATTAATGTCAGCACCGCGCGCATTGATCATTCGCCGCAGATTGCGAAACTACTTGGAGGCGGACAGCAAAGTAACGGACAAGGAAATGCTGGCGTGCACAAGGACGTTGTCTTTGCCGTCTTTGCCAGAAGCAATACTTATATCTTCCGAGCGAGAAGTGAGAGGGAAAAGATTGAGTGGATATTACGATTGGATCAAAGTTACTTCAGCAGCGAGGGTAGTGAGGCGTCGTCGTAAGGGCACAAGAGTATCTGGCCGGAAAAATAATATTTAGACACGAAGCGCCATGTGAGAGGTTTCTAATTCTTGTGTCTAAGTTGTAAAACAGTAGAAGATGGTCGATTGGGATATTGTTCCTGTCTTATTCCTTCTTTGGCGTTGCAGTTGGGCTTTTTTATAGCTTTTCTTGGGATACCCAGAGCATAGTTGATGCTCGTCTTGCGCGATTATTTAGCGTAGAGATTATATCAATTCAGCTTCATTGCTGCACGGCAATCCTACTCTGATCAGCGCTGACGATCCTCATTACCCAGTCTGCTCGACTTGCTGTTCGCAATAACTGCGCCTTGTCGTAGATCCCGCCCCGCAAGCACCGACTAGCTCGTTCCCAGAACCCCTCATACGCGACTTCCCGAGGCTAACCTCTAGATCGACACAACTTACTCGAACAACACTACGATCTCCAATGCACAATTTTAGAACCACAATGCATCTCGTGTTTCCACCTGGATTCACCTGTATAATTGGATCTGAGAGATAAAGAAAGCAGAAGTTGGCTCACCATGGCTAATACACAGAAAGAGAAGACGCAGCATGATCTGGACGACGTAAAGCTTGGATCATATCTACAGCAAGAGATACCCAATCTGCAGACACCTGTGATATCGACAAAGATTGGATATGGACAGAGCAACCCGACATACTTTGTCGACGATGCCTCTGGTACACGCTATATCCTCCGGAAGAAACCCAGCGGGACTATCATCTCACCTGTCGCGCACCAAGTCGATCGAGAATACAAGGTATTGAAAGCACTCGGAACAGTGGAGGGTTTCCCTGTACCAAAAGTATACTGTCTATGTATGGATCCTTCAATCATCGGAACTGCTTTTTACGTACGTCCCATTCTCTTTTCATCTTTCATCTCTTCCATCTAACATGTACTGGTAAACAGATCATGGAGTTTGTGAAAGGCCGCATAATAACGGACCCCAATCTCTCCACCCTCCCTCTCTCAGACCGCTGCGCCGCGTGGAAGTCCGTCATATCTACCCTAGCCTGGCTCCACTCCATCAACCCAGACACCATCGGTCTATCAACCTTTGGCAAGAAAACCGATTTCTACGCCCGCCATTGCAACACTTTCTCCCGTATCGAAGCTCAACAAGCTCAAGTCCGCGATGTCGCTACTAACCAACAACTTGGCCGTGCACATCCCCACTTCGACGAGATCGTGGCCTATATAC
>Ga0268250_10000185_pt1 | contig 30674 bp, 37 predicted proteins | sample AgamicAsSfe_FD_200448 | JGI IMG/M metagenome (GOLD analysis project Ga0268250, IMG submission 200448) | Agave microbial communities from Guanajuato, Mexico - As.Sf.e (v2) (version 2) | ecosystem: Host-associated > Plants > Phyllosphere > Phylloplane/Leaf | place: Guanajuato, Mexico | collected...
CCCTCAATCAACGCCCCTCCACCCCTCCAACAGTTCATACCTCCCACCATTCCACCTCTCCAGCGCGCCCTCCACCCTCTCCATGATGCTCAGCACCTTTTCCTCCTCCAACCTCCTCCCAACCACTTGCACTCCAACAGGCAACCCATGCATCTTCTCCGCGTCATAGTACCTATAAATCCCCTTCGCAATCCCATTCATCTTGCCCAGCTCAAACGTCTCGGGTAGCTTATCCTTGATCCGATCAACCTTCGTCACAGGGATGACGCCGGCGGTATAATCGAGCAGGTTGAAAAGGAACGTGTAGCCACACGCCCAGGCCGCTGTGCCCATCGCATCGTGCGGTGTGGCAGGCAAGGCATTCACGGGGCAGAGGATGGCGTCGAGGCCGGACTCGGGCCTCTGATTCTGGACGTCCCACCAGTCGAAGAAACGCGATCTATATGCCTCGCGCCTTGCCACAAGCTGCCATTGCTGTACAGCAGACCTCTCGCCACCAGTCCATTCGCTCAGGAGGCCCGCCCACAGCTCATCACGCTGCACGTAGCGTACCCAGAGGTAGTGTGCTTTGCGGAACAGCCAGGGAAGGCGCATATAGTTGTACATTGCAGCTGCAGCAGTATCCCACCACTCACCGGGCCGGGTGAACGACGCGAAAGTGCGGCAGCCATCGGCATTGAGGAGGATACTAGCGATGCGAAGCGCTTCGTAGGGTGGTGGTGGCGGTCGGGCGGAGAGGTCGTAGACGTTGTGGCCGTCACGGCGGAGTGCGGCGGCTGTTTCTTGGAGGGCGCGGGAGCAGGCTGGGGAGGGATCGACGACGTTGTCGGTGGTGAGGAGGCCGATGTTCAGCTTGGGCTTGGTGCAATACTCGTCGGCAGTGGAAGATCGCCAGGGTAGGGGGTGCACGGTGTAGTCGAGCTTCCAGGGCTCGCATTGGATGAAGGAGCTGGTGAAGTAGGTAAGATCACTCAGGGTGCGGGTCATTGGACTGTAGACAGACGCAATACCTTCTTGCCCGGGCATAGAGGTGTTGAAACCCATCTTGGGCCAGCGGCCCGTCGAGCAGCGGAGACTGTAGCAGCCTGAGAAATGGGCGGGTGCGCGGACGGACCCGGCGACGTCGGAGCCTATGCCTATGCGACTACCACCGAAGGCAAGAAGTGCTGATTCTCCGCCGGTAGAACCACCAGGTGAGTATTTGGAATTGTGAGGATTCGTCGTGCGGCCCCAAACGTCGTTGGTAGACTCGAAAGAGAGGAGGGACATTGGCAGATTCGTCTTTACATACGGGACTGCGCCGGCTTGCTTGAGCAGGCGAATCATCACGCCATCTTGAGTCGATGGTTTGTGTGTGTAAGAAGAATAGCCCACTGAAGCATCATGGCCTTTCACCGTGATTGAGTCCTTGACTGAGACTGGAATACCAGCTAGTGGTCCTTTGAGATTGACTTCCTCTTTCGCCCATCGTTCTGCATCAGATAGCATGATCTCCGTCAAGCAGTTTGTTTTCTTCTGTGCCAGCAAGGCAACCTTCCCGTATGCTCGCAAAATATCCACCGGATCTATAACCTCTTTCTGGACATCTTGGACCAGCTCTTCAATTGGTCGCTGGAGAATAGTAGTGACTTCTCTACTGCTGACAGGTTCATGATAGACAGCGGGCAGACTCGCTATCTTCTGCTTTCTTTCTTGTCGTTTGCTGGCGCTACGTTTTACTCTTAGTACAGCTCGGTGACAGTAGGGCAAGGCAACCTACCATTCTCGGCGGTGCCGAAAGAAGTCGGAGTAGAACACCATGCTGTCGGCTCATTCCTTGATAATCTTCGTGCACCTACTCGATTGGGTGAGACGAGCCTGACCAGTAGCAGTACAGCTCACTGCGAGTGACAGAGCGAGTGTGCATACCAGGGGCAATAAGTAAACAGCGCACCTTGTGACGAGAAGGAAGGAGCTCATAATGCGGGGAAGATAAGGCATGTGATGCTGGGCAGCGGAGCTCTATCCGATCACCCTATGCTTACTCCATTGTATTACCTGAAGCGGCAATATCAGCCCAGACACAACCTCTCCATTCCACTCTGTTGCAGCAGCACTATTGCTTTGGATCAACCGATTGGAAGAGTCGAAGGATGAATCATTGATGTATTACATCCATAATATATTGTATATCTATACACTCTTTACCAGTCCTTTGATCTTGACAAAGCTGGGAGCGCCATGTGGAGCCGCTCAGGCACTCTTCTTCTGTACAGTCAATCCAGTCAGGATCGTTCAATGTGGGCAACCTTGGCAAAGGTACGGTCATCTAAGCACATTGGCCAGGGTCTGACATCTTGTCAGCATCTAGTAATCGCTCAAGAGTGTACACATAAACTTACAGTTTCTCTTGGTCAATGGCTGAGGGATGATGCCAGCAGCAGTGAGATTTTGGAAATGCCACTCTGGACTCGATCTAGGCGGTGAGTTAGCTGGTGAGGGACGGGAGAGGAGTGCGGAAACGGAATTCAGGGTAACTTACTCAGTCTTCCAAGCCCAGTAAATCCAGCCAGCAGCTTGCTCGTATGCGTCCAATTGTGCCTCCGTAAATTTACCGAGGCTAGTCTTGACGCTGTCGGGCAGAGCATCAACAGTACCAACATCGAGACCAGCACAACTGCCAATGTAGCTGGAGCCAACACCCTCGTAGTTGAATGTGCCATCGTAACGTGCACCTACGCCTCGTCCATTGAGAGACAGCGCGCAGTCAGTCATAGCTGAAGTCCTGATATTACATTAGTGCATGTAGAAGTAAATCGTGTTCGTCATGACACTTACCACTCTCCGCTGATAGTCCACTTTGTGTCTGTTGCCATTGCAGTACCGAATGCACAAGCACTTCCGACGTGTGCCGCAGTATCCAAAGCTAATTGACCAGCATCGAAGACTTCGTAGTGGTGAGTATCAATTACGCTAGCGCCTATCAGTATCTTGGCTCCTCAGGACGACACAAGTGTCAACATACATGTTGGGTTGTCCAGGCAAAAAGCTGTTCCATGCTTGCGGGGTCTCGAATGCATCATGGAATACAACCGCGTTCCCATCAGTGTTCAATAAGTCATACGCCGAAGTGTAGAAAGATTGGATTGCTCCCATGCCTACACTAGGTCCCATCGGCTCGTTTACAGGCTGTATACCAGCTACAGCAGGGTGCGAAGCGTGGTCGGACACGATTTGTTGCAAGGCTGCCGTGGTTTGTGCAATTGTGTCTCCTTGGTTCCAACCAATGCCTCCACGTCCTGCAGAATTGTCAGTACACACTCGCTTATGCAGGTTAGAAGATTCTAGCATACGGCCAGAGTTATCGAAGCCATTCTGACTTCCTGGCGTGCCATGAAGATCCACAAGGACCTTTAGGCCTGCTGTTTGTGCCCAGTCAAGGGCTTGTCCAAGCACCTGGTATGCTCCTTGCACGTAAGGCTCGCCCTCAATCGGTGCAACGGACCAGTAACCGACGGGAATGCGGACTAAGTTGAGCCCGAGAGCCGCAATCTGGTTGAAATCATCCTGAGCTCTCTTAGCACGTCAATGTCTTGGTGGAAGGAAATGTCTCATACCTGTGTGATCCAGGTATTCCAGTGTTGAGTGAGGAGTGACTTTGCAGCGTCTGGCCCGAGCTGTTGAGTAAGGGTATACTCATCGACAACGTTCGCCGGCAGAGGGTTGAAGATACTAGGAGTTATCCAAGGCTCAAGGAGGAGCCAGCCTCCTAAATTAACTCCGCGAACTTTCTCGTTCCAGAGATCAAACTTAAGGGATTGTTGGCGTCTTACAGGTGAGGCAACCGCAGAGGAAGTAAGGAGTGCCGTAAAAGCAATAGCAGTGCTGAACAACATTATAGAGGATGTGGTGCAGAGTATTTGAGTTGTATCGGTGTGGAGAGAGAAAAGACTATGGCCTTCCGACGAACACTAGTGCTAAAGTGGTGAAGTCGGTTTTATGGCTGAGGAAGAGGCGATGCAGGAGAGACAGAAGAAGTGCGAGCAGCGGCACTATATATTCTTTACTGCTGCTTTCATAACCTGAAAAAGTCCCCATCCTCACTCCCGAATAGGAAGATAATGACGAGCTCCGCAGCTGACTTTACTGGACGATTTTTACTGGACGATTGGTGGTACAGAGGTCACGCCGGCTGCATGCCCGAGGATCATATCGCGGCTGTTGTCAGACAAGACTAGACCATCCACTCGGTGCTGATAGCTTCCGTCAGGTGGTCTAACGAAGACTGGATGATGTGCAACTGAAGTCCGGAAGTTAAGCTTACGATGACGATTGTGACTGATTGATTTGCAAGACTCCAGCTTGGACCTTCTTCCCCAGGATCTTGTGTTCCAACCCCGCATCTCAATTGGTCCACCCACCATCTCCGCAGATCAGTTTCAGGACCTGGCCCTCATCTTGACGAGAAACCAAGTTCTCGAAGAAAGCAATAAGAGATGGTTGTATGGAAGAAACCAAGCTGGGCTGAATTATTATGAGCCTCATTTCGGGCGGACCTGCAGTGGTTACATAGAGAATTGCTTCTGGAAGATCTTCGTTTGAGCTTTTCGAAACAGACGCGATGAACCTTGAATCCTCCACTGCAGTTGACCTAGGTATAGACCTCGGTCCGTTCAAGCCTGACATCATGAAACAACCTGGAGGCCTTCAGCCGCCAATACGTGATAGTGCAGCCTGAGAACAAGCACTACGACATCTAGAGAACGCGTGGACCAAGAAACATAGGAAAACTGACTATATATAGAGGTCCTTCGGTCAAGCTGAGCACAGCTCGCTCAATACAATCACACCTCGACAGCCTCGACAGAACTTCAGGAACAACAACTTATTTTGATCAGTCCCTTCTCGAGCACGCGCTGTCCGGCCTCCGCGTACAGACGAATACACATCTCCATCCGGGCTCGAGTCTCCTCATCTTGCTCCTCTTCCTCTGGTGGCCTCCCCAGTCGGTGTCGAGAACAGAGGATGAGGCAATGTCAGATATATCTAGCGTCTCTATTCCGGCATCAACAGGATATTCCTGATCTGCTTTTCGATTTGGGTCATTCTCTTCCTGAATCTTGTTCATCAGACTCAGCTCTTCAACCATCGAGTCCACAACTGCATCCGCCTCAGGATCCTCGCCTCGTGTACTTCTCGCTTTAAGATCTCCGTAGTAACAGTTTGTCTCTGCGAAAAGCAGTTCTTTCCTGGTCCAGTCGTCGACCATGTTGAAGAGAAGCTGGAGAGTCCTGATCCGCAAATATGGGTCGTTGTAGAGCTCCGCCAACAGTTCTTTGCAGAGTGCCCTGGCTTGCTCGTTGTGCTTGAAAGCGCAGTCTTTGCGTGGCTCATGTTTGAGTTCGTAGAGGTATGAAGCATCACGAAGTGTGTTGAGCACCGAAGGATGGGATGGTCGATCTTTGCGCAAATATCGAGCCATCTCTGAGTAGTCATGGGAGGCCTGGTGACGACCTCAGAAAAGAGGAATAATACGTTGTAGGAGAGAAGGAAGTGAAGAGTAAGTAAGTAGAAGTCAAACCAGTATTCAGGCGCGACTAGCTAGCTAGCCGCCCACCATGATCTGGTACAAGACAAGCACTTAAGTAAGGAGGCTCGTTCTTTATACACTATAGACATAGCCGATCGTGAGCCATACATACAGTATATCATAGACATGTTCCCATATACGCCATATCAACGAGATGCTCCCTCCATCTACTATCGAGCTTTCGTACCTTCCGAACGCCGCGCCATTGTCAACGTACACCCATCTCACGGCTCCACTATCCCCATCTCCTGCGCCAAACTGCCCTCCAACTGCCCCTTCTCCTTCTGCACCTTTCTAAAATCCGGCGTATTCGGATTTCCCTCCTTACACTTTCTCTTGTCCGGACCCTCCGGAATCTGCTTACAATGCGCTCTGTCCCAATCGCCAATGCGCGCCATCCCCTCGTCCATTTGCTGCCTCAAATCACTGTAATGAACAACCTTCTTAGCCTTCTCAGGCTCGAGGCAAAGTCCGAAGCCTTTACAGTAGCATTCCGGGATTGGGGGACAGTGCTCGTCCTTGTCTAGCCAGAGATAGTGCCAAACGTACTCCATGATGCGTCCGGCGTATCCGTCGCTGATGTCGGTCTCGAAGAGCCAATCGCGGAGGCGCTCGTATTGGGCTAGTGGGACTTCGCGGATCTTGTCTCGAGACAGCGCGAATTGCGAACAGCATGGTTGTGCCAGATATACAGGGTTGTGTGTCCGATTGGGGAAGATCTGATCCCATAGCTTGAGCGTGAAGAGATCTGCCGTACGTTCTGGGAATACTGCGTTTTCCTCTCGCGTTGGGTTCCACTTGATCCAGCGTGGACAGCCGGGGTACAGCTCACAGCGCATGTTGAAGTAGCCTGTCTCGACGACGTGGCGGCGTTGTAGGTTGTTCACCATGATTGCACCGTCCTTGTTCATGAGGACGTTGTTATGCCATGCCATGCGGCTGGAGTGGAAGAAGATTGTGACGTCCGAAAGCTTGTCGTAGTGCTCGACGATGTATTTCAGGTAGACCATGGCTTCGCGACCTTTGTTGCGATCGAGATGAAGTGGCGCATTCACGTCGTCCACAATGTAGATTGCCTTTGTGGTGATATCTTTTAATTCATTATGCAACCATGCAACTCCAGCGGGATCCTTGTCCAGACGCCCTACTACAATTGTTGTGGTCAAGTCGTCAAAGTTATCGGGCTTCTTTACTGCTAAGTCTGAATCTTCGAGATCTTCTACAATCTCAAACTCGTCGCTTGAGCTTAGCCATGTTGGCTCCGCTGAACCCGATGATGCGGTCTCATCAATTGGGGATCCTGTTGCTGTCGTCGTATGGCTTGGTATTGTTGTCAGTGCCGATGATGATGTGGACTTTGTTGAAGCAGGAGGGGGATATGAGACTGGCGAGTCCGTCGCAGCTTTTGTTGATGTTGATGTTGAGGATCTCGAGCTCGTTGATGACTTCGAAGAGGAGGACGAAGACGAGGACGAGGAGGATGATGACGATGATGTGGATGTACTTTTCGACGACGTGCTTGACTTCTTGATTGATATCCTATTCGCCTTCTCTTTCTCTAGCTCTTCCGGCGTCAAGCCATACGTAAATCCAAGTCCTTGCTTTTCCGGGTTATAGGGTGCTGCAGAATAGCCATCGAGGCTCGGTGGTCCAGGCGCCGGCGGTATCGGAATAGAGTATGTCTGATAAAACTGAAGAAGAACCCATACCGACACTATCGCTCCTACCAGCGTTCCGAAACCTCTTGCGCTGCGAAATGAAGACCGACCACCTGGAGAGCCCGGAGGCGTGTTAAACATGATGTGGGGCTAGCGACGAAAAGTTGAGATGAGGTGAGGTCAGTGGTTATGATCTCAAAAACACCATGACTTTCTGAGCGCAAGCAGCGAGGAACAATGCGAGGGGGATGCAGAAGTCGGCGACGAGGCAAGAATGAGTAGAAGTATACACAGTTTGCTGAAGTCGACAGGAGGAAGGAGACTCGCGCCATCTTAGGTCCTCTTGGCAAGGGCGCCAAGCCTTTTGACCACCATCCATCATCCCCGTTGGACGAGTGCCGGTGAACTATTTACTTGGGGTGCGACGTCCTTGCTAATGCTCTGGCATTGTCTATTGACTGTTCACTGTAGGTCATATGGATATGGAGAAGGCTACAGCAACGACGAAGCAAGGAATCATTCTGGGGGACGTGATGTATCTAATTTGGCCAATCCTCTATTTTCCTCATTTGTAATGACTCGCAGATACTCGATATCCCGAGTAGATACCCCTGCATGAAGCTGCAGCAGTACTCGGTCCTCCTCATTTCTGAAGTCAGAGATTTGTCTCGTTGCAGCTAAGGTAGAAGTAGAGGCTGTAGCAGAAAAGCCACGATTCAGGCTTCTGAGGAGGATGCGGTCCTGGTCACACACAGGCGCGAATGAGTGCCACGCAGGGAGATATACACAGTGATGCCAAGATGTGATACAGACCTCGTCGCGTCGCAGTACTGACTTCGTAATGGTCAGGAAGAAGGAGAATCTCAGTTGAGTAGTAGACCTGCCGTATCTATGACCAGCGAACCGCATGTCTTGAACCACTCGCAGGATTAGTAGCATCGACTTTGCGTCGTGAATGTGAATACCACGATCCATGAGGCGCATGATCCCGCATTGTCCCCATATCCCGTTAAGGCGTGCGGATATACGTTAGCTGAGGTATCAAGGACCGTGGTCTTTCCAGCACCAGCATTTTGCGACAGACTGATGGTAGTACAGACTGAGGTAGAGGGGAACATGGAGTGATTGCGAGGTATATGATATCTCGTTGATTATGCATGCAGTATCGTATCCTCTCGCTGCATAATTTGCGCAGGCAGCACGGTACTTTTGTCCCCCCCTGAGGCACAACGGCTCTCCTCTTTTCGGTGTCTCGGGCCTGTCCACTCGCGCGCAACGTAATAATCTATTTGGAACATCTTTACCTTTTCCGCCGCTCTTGCCTTCGTTGTACATTCACTTTCCAGTCCGATGAGCTGACCATCTTCTTCGGCATACACGTTCTCATAGTCAACGCCCTGGTCACTGATTTGCAGGTCCTTATACCGTCATTTTCGAGTCTCCCACTGGTTTCGCGCCGACACACGATAACGTACTCGAGACTCTGGAAGTCCATACGCATACACCATCTCCCCTACGACATGCCATCACTGGCTGGCCTTGTACGCCTTCTGCCAGCAATCGCAGCACTCTTCACGGCAGTAACAGCCGACCCACCGGCCTTCCACTCATCAGAAGCAGACGAATATGACAAAGGAGGGTTTGGCCTTTATCCTGAAATCAAGTACAAGACCACGGACCTCGTCGGAGCGCACATATTGAAACGGAAGTGGGACGAAAGATGTAACAAAGACAACAAATATATCTTTTTCTCACCAAGAGGTATGCTCGTTGGCCACCCCGGGCCAATGATCCTCGATCACGATGGCCAGATGGTCTTTCACACGGAAGCGTTTCCAATTGCGTACGGCCTGACGGTGCAAAAGTATAGAAGTGAAAACTATCTGACATTCTGGGCTGGTGACGACCAAGTTATCGGTCATGGTCGAGGGTCTTACTACATGGTATGCAGATAGTGCATTCCAGGAACACGAACTGTACAGCTTACTAACATCCTTCACAGTTCGACCAGAATTACAGGCAGTATAAGAAGATTGACCCCATCGGCAATCTAAGTGGACAGGCTATTACTGGAGACTTGCACGAATTCAAGATTACAAAGGACAACACCGCACTGGTCACATCATATGTGCAGTTACCCTGGGATCTTACCTCGGTCGGCCGGCCTGCAAACAGCTACATTTGGGATTGTATATTTCAGGAGATTGACATCGAAACAAATACGCTGCTCTTCGAATGGAGAGCAACTGAGCACTTTACCTTCGATGACTGCTTCAATCCTGTTCGCCAAACCGGTGCAGCGAACAACGCTTGGGACTGGTATCACATCAACAGTGTCGAGAAGGACAAGCATGGCAACTATATGGTCAATGCACGTTACTCTCATGCGCTTACCTATATCAATGGCAAGACTGGCGAGACGATATGGCACCTTGGCGGCAAGAACAATTCCTTCACGGATCTGTCAGATGGAAAGGCTACCAACTTCGCTTGGCAGCACGACGCACAATGGGTTGACGATTACAGTGCAATCACAATGTTCGACAACCACGCGTATTTTGCAGACCAGGTTACGCCAGCCCGTGGACTGAAAATTGCGGTCGATATGAAGCACAAGACGGCTGCTCTAGTAACAGAGGCTATACACCCGCAAGGATACATATCTGAGTCCCAAGGATCAGCCCAGCAATTGCCTAATGGCAATCTTTTCCTCGGCTACGGAAGTGCTGCAGCTTTCTCTGAATTCTCGTCCACTGGTGAGCTGCTCTGCGACATGCAATACGGTGCTCTTCACTATCACAAAGATGGCAGCTTCAGCCCCAGTGCGGTCATGAGCTATAGAGCTTACAAGAAAGATTGGGTTGGATATCCCTCGCAACCACCCAAAGTCAAGTTCGATGAAGGCAAGATGTTCCTCAGCTGGAATGGTGCAACAGAATTGAAGCAGTGGATCCTCGAGGGCACAAACTCGCTTGGCGCCTCTGCGAATGATTGGGATATGCTTGGGCACATTCCACGAACGGGTTTCGAAAGCAATATGACAGTACAAGAAGACATCTACCGCATTTTCAGATTGACGGCGATGGACAAGGACCAGAAGATGCTCGGTATGTGGATCGTTTACTCGGGTGGCGAGGTCAAGTCCATACCATATCCTGAAGCAAGTACTTCAAGAAGTCTTGGTCTTATCGTCTTTGGTGCGGTTCTATGCTTGGTTGTGATTGGTCTCTTCACCAGGCAGGCAGAGCTGCGGCACCGTCTTGCAGTCGCCCTTGGGTCGACAAAGCCTACCAAGTCTACGTTGGACTATGAAGACGTAGAGCGGATGGGGTTAGTATCGGAGCCGGAGGCGAAACTGTAGGCATGGCAAAGGACATGCATCATGAAAGGAGTATGGGGGAATATGCCTTGGATCAGTCAGGAAGACTTTGGAAGTGGCATTTAGTGCACAAATCATGGACATATGTTTAGCGTATATCGATGCATCACTCGACATGAATAATAGCATTACTATATCACTTCTCGTGGTTTTCTGTGTCGTTCTGAATCGGTTGCCTCTGGTTCGTCCACATGACTAAGGTATGACTTCGCAGCAGAAGATTCTAGGTCGGATTTAGGCCGGGCTTTACGCCGCTCCTCATTAGCTCATAAGCTCTTCATCTCTCACTTCCCTCTGCGCCCTCTGCTTCAACCTCAAACAACCTAGGACAGAATGACTACAACACTACGGCGACCTTTCGCCATTACCAGCGCTCTGAAGCAGATTGCCAAACCCGCCACCTTCAACGCACCTCTCCGCGCCACATTCCACCATCAAGCACCTACACCACTCGCCAAGAATACAGTCCATCCTTCCTCGGCATCAACGCCACTAGGCCTCCTCAGCTCATCGAGTCGAAATGCGTTCCGCCAGACATTCCGCCGTTACCAATCATCGTATCCCTCGGTTGGCGTCAACACTGGCGACTTCAAGCAACGATTACTATATGGTGGCGCAATCTTCGGAGGCACTCTACTTGCCATCAACTTAGTCTTCAACCGCGAGACGCGGGAAGATGGTGGTATGCCGCCGTTCGAGCGCAGCTACCTAAATGAGACATTCATGCACACGGGACTTGGTATTGGCATAATTGGAATAGCTGCAAGTGCACTACACAGGAGTGGATGGTCTGTCAGGCTTATGTCTGCAAACCCGTGGGTTGTCATGGGATTGGGACTTGTTGGCTCGATTGGATCGATGTACGCCACATTCAACACTGCACCTGAGAAGTAAGTCGTCCTAGCTAGCTATTTGGTAACTTTCATGCTAATGCTATAACAGCTACATCCCCAAGTACGCCTTTTGGACCGCCTTCAACGTTACTCAAGCCGCACTCCTGGCTCCTCTCTTCTTCATGCAACCCGCCATCCTGGCTCGTGCTGGCCTTTACACCGTCGGTATGATGGGCTCCATCGCCTTCGTCGGTGCCACCGCAAAGACAGACAAATACCTCTACCTCGGTGGCCCTCTCCTCGCCGGTGTCGCCATCGTCGCGCTTTCCGGTCTCGCGCCCATGGTCATCCCCGCCACCGCAACAAGAGCGCTCATGTTCACTGAGAACATTTGGCTCTACGGTGGCCTTGTCGTCTTTGGAGGATTTACTCTTTACGATGTACAGAAGGTGCTCAAGCACGCACGCATGGCACAAGCTGGTATTGTCAAGCGTGACCCTGTCAATGAAGCTATCAGCCTTGAGTTGGACTTCATCAATATCTTCGTGAGATTGGTGCAGATTCTGGGCATGCAGCAGAGGAGGAAGTGAGTGGGTATGACGAGTGGATGATGATGGTTTAGTTGGAACGACGTAATCGTAATGAACAAGATACCGTCGAGATGAGAGAGCCAGAGAGGTGTGAATCGGTAGGATAGTAGAGTACAATATTTCTCGGAAGGCTAAATATCATAGTCAAAGCCGATTCTCTTCTCCATTCGAAGTCCCAGACCTGCAGTGCTTGCCGTATATCGAAGAGTCCACGGGCTACATCACCTCCTCCATTCGTGTAGATCCTCGCCAACCTTTGCACTCGTCCATGTCCTATGCAAAACACCCAACAAGCATTTTTCAAATTTTTGTCTCCACATCGAACGTCGACTCTTTAATTCCTGCGCCAGCATGACCATCGCTCCTTCACTAGTTCTGTTTCCTCTCCTCCCTGTCCCTTCCTTCATTTCCATGACCAGAACTCCTCAGAACCAAGTCCCACGCCCCCTGACCCACTCCCACTAACACCACGCACCCCACCCCACCGCCTCCGCCGCGCCCTTCCCAAACACCTCCGTCTGTCCAACAAAATCCCAAATCACCCTCCCGCCATCTCCACCAGCCGGGTCGTCCTTGAGGTCAAACCCCTCGGCATCTCCTACACCACTACGGCTCGCACCAGGCACAACACCGACCGCCCGGCCCCAGATGTCTGAATCACAGGCTATGCGCATGGCGACATTGACGACGTCGGCTATGCTCGCGACTGCCAGGCCCGCTTTCTGCATGGCGTTGGAGATGGATGTAGAGCTGGACGTGGGGCCGAGCATACCTGTCGCCACCCACGACGGCGCTATCAGGTTGGCGCGGAGTGCGTAGGGGAGCTGCGGAGTGTATGCGCTTGAGCGCATGGAGGTCGACTCGGCGGAGGTGGTGGTAGTGGTGGCTGGAAGTAGGGTGTCAGGAAGGCTTGCATACCGCACGCTTTTGAAGAGCCCGCGGACGCTGAACTTGGAGAGGGTGTAGAGTGCTGTGAGCGAGGTGGGTGGGATGGCGTAGGCGGCGAGGGAGCCGAGGAAGATGAGCTGTTTGGTTTGTTTCGGCTTCTGCTTTTCCTCTTTCACCTTCTCCTGCTCCTGATTTTGCTCCTCTCCCTGACACTCCCCCTCAGTTCCACGTTCATGCGTCTGCTGCTGCTGCTGCTGCTGCTGCTGCTGCTGAACACCCTCGCCACCACGCTGAAAGTAATGCAACGCCAATACAGTCGTGTAGTAGGCTCCTCGCACATTGACCTCGAGTGCTTTAGTCTCTGGCTCGGGCAGATCTTCTCCAGGTGCGAGATCAGGCGGAAAGCAGACGGGGAGGAGTGAACCACCTGCGATGCCAGCGTTGACGACGACGATGTCGAGACTATGATGGCGGGAGGTGGCCAGAGTGCATTTGAAGGCGGATTGGAGGGAGGAGAAGGAGGTGACGTCGGTGTGGTGGAAGGAGACGCTGGCAGGGAGTTGGAGTGTTAGTTGGAAAGAGAATTGGGGTGGTGGTGGTAGGTAGTGAATGATCCGAGAGTGGGGAAGAAGGTAGCGAAGGTGGGAGAGTGCTCACTTGAAGCCTTCCTTGGTCAGATCGTGTGCCGCTTTGATGCCCAGATCAGCGTTGATGTCTGCAATCGTGACGATGGCTCTGGATGTGTAAAGACGTGGTCAGCGACTCTTCATAGTCTGCCTCAAACGCGATGTGCTCTAGTCAACGTACCCATTCTCGGCCATCGCAGTCGCGATTCCAAGACCGATTCCATCGGCACCGCCAGTGATGAGGACGGCGCAGCCAGCGATCTGGGTGAGATCGACTGTTTTCCCGAAGTCGACGGGATTGGCGAGGGAGGGCATGATTTGTGGATGGATAGAGAATCACTGTATTGCTGGAGCAAGGTTGATGAGGGGGATGTTGTTGATTGTGAGGCAGAGACGAAAGAAGTGGATCCGTAGAAGAGAGGCGAAGAGGTTGATGTGGTGGAAGTGTGGAAGTGAATCAACAGATGTGAAACGTGAAATCAAAATATGAAACAAGGACGTCACTACAAACACCCTGTGTCATTTCTCGCTCTCGAAATAGGAGATCTTCACGAAGACTTGTCGATCTGATCATGACAATGATATCTCGCAGAGAGATTCAATTCTAACCACGATCATTGATGTGGTGGTGGCCGGCGACACTTATTAAAGTGCAGAACGAAGCACTACTAAAACAGGTAGTTTGACTTTTGTGTTTGATTTTTGAATATGCGTACCACCTCTATTCCTTGCGTTCAGAGTACATATTAGATCCTGGAAGCCACCGAGCTTGGTGACTTCTACACGCGAATAAATCTTCTCCACACCGTTTCCCAATGCGAATTGCGAATAACCAAGATGCCCCAACTCTGACGGGTTGCGCTTCGATCTTTACAAGCTGCGGCGCCTCCTCAATCCTCATTCTTCCGACTCTCCGATCAAAGCTCTCTCTCCTTGGCAGGGCGATAGTCGGCATATAGGGATGCTTCTTCTCCTGACTCGCCATCGCAGGCCGCCATCAAAGCCACGTGGAGCTCCTCATCGTCTTCATCCTTGTAGACAGTTCCGCTCGAGGTTTGTGTTTCATTAGGCTGCGTCATCACCTCGGTTTGTGGCAACGCTCCGATGGACATTCCCGCTGTAGCAGGCTAAGAACCGAGGTGCGGGTTCGCTTGCTCCTCTTCTGTGCCACCAACGTACGGCAACGCCGTTGGGACAGCATACATCTCGGCCGGCCACAAAGATGACGCGCCTACAGGCTCCACGACCTCTTCGTTCTGCGTCGATTGTTCCATGGACATCGCTTCCACCGCAGGCTGAGCGTCGAGGTATAGGTATGGTACTTCCTCTGCGCCAACATCGCAATTCGGCCTCAGCGCCATGGGGATCTCGTGACCATTTCCACCGTGAGAAGGATATTCGCGCGGCAGTGGCGCTCCAACAGGCTCTGCTGTAGCAGGTTGATGCTCACGGGATGGCCACGCCTGCTCTTCTCCCGTTCGCAGAGGGAACAACGGGGCTATTTCGTCGAGATCCGCGACGGGGTTGTACGGTTCTTCCGCGGGCTGCGACAGCTCCTGGTTTGGCACCGCCTCGACAGCCGCACTTGGCGTTGCAGGAATACTGCGAGTCCGATCCGCGGTCCTTTGTCGCTTCGACGCTATGTCCCAGTGGTTCTGTTTGCTTGATTCCGCACTTACGTCATCGTCGAAGACGAGGTGGCGGTGGGCGGTACCGTCCTCGGACTGGACCGTAGTTCTCTTCCTTGGCTGCAGTGAGGGTTTGATAGCAACAGTCTGCAAGGCCCCTTGAGCTGGGAGCGGGGCGGCAGATTGCGCAACATTGACGTAAGAGTTCTGGACTGGACCGTTGTTGAAGGTGCTTCCAGTGAAGGCACCGTAATAGACTGGACCGTTGTTGATGGTGCTGCCACCAGGGGGGCCGTGGGAGACCGGAGCCGAAGGGTAGTGCATTGGAGGCTGCTGCGGTTGGTACCGTGCAGACACGAGGTGATTGACAGGCATGAGTTGAGGCTGCTGATGACTGGCGGGGACAAGCTGGGTTTGGAGCTGGTGGTGGATTGGGCGGTTGATTGCAGCTACCTCGGGCTGGTGCTGTGGGTGATTGGGGCGGGGAACAGAGGGGACATGAAGCTGCTGCTGGCTGTACGGAGCCTGCTGAACCTGGGCCTGCGAATAGGCGAGGCGGTCGACAGGAGCCCCCTGGGGATGGTGCCGTGGGTAGTTTTGGCGCGAGGCTTGTGCTTGCTGATTGGCTGGCATCGCGCGTGTTAAGCCCTTGTTGGACTTGATCTGACTGCTGACTGAAAGGTCAGATATCGCTAGGGAGAGTGCCGTAGAGATTCAGATTAAACTTACAATCTTGTACTATAGTTACCACCTGACGCTAATGCTGCTGTTCAAGTTTGAATAGTATATGTCTTCACTTAATCCAAAAGTCTCTTGAAGACGTAGCGTGTTGTTCTAAGACTGGTATCAACTGTCTGGCGTTCGCTTAGATAGAAAGCTAGTCAAGACGCTCAGAAAAGTAGTGTGTGTATGTCAGTAGTTTTCGGTTGTGAAGGATACCGTGGGAGGAGGAGCGCTTATATAGGTAGTCTTCCCTTACGCTCAGAGTGGCGAAAAAGTCAACCTAAAGCAGTGTCATCGGGACCAGATAGACTCTCTCTCTTACGCTCAGACTTGATTCCAGTCACAGTCTCGACGTGCTCACTGGTCAGATGTGCCGTGCCGACAAAGACACCTGCCAAAAGCCCTAGTCCGGCAAGCACCGTGTACATAATCCACATGTTCTGCATCGCAGAAGCATACGCTTGCTTGACTGCTTCCTGCTGGACAGGGTTTGTCAATTGACCAGCAAGAGCGACATTCGCAGCAGCTTCCTTGCCAGACACCTCCTGCACAACAGCAGCTGGCAGCCCAGCGCGTGCCAGACGTTCAGACTGTCCGTCCATGCTATTCTGAAACACCGCTCCTCCAATTATGACACTGATAGCAACAAAAATGCTTCGTATAAAGTTGAAAGTCGAGGTTGCCGTAGCGACGTCTTCCTGTCTCGAGCGAGTCTGAAGAGCAATAAGAGGTGCCTCGAAGAGCATGCCAGAGCCAAAGCCGAAGAAGATCGTCACTCCGACGATTTTCCCGATAGAGGAGTTGGCGTCGAGCGTGATGAAGGTGCCTAATGCCGCTGCGTGCAATGTCGTGCCGATCCAGATGAGCTCCTGGAATCGACCGGTCTTGTGGATGATGAAGCCGGAGAGGACCCCTATGAGTGCTGTAGCTACAACCAAAGGTATTAATAGCACGCCAGACATGATTGGCGTTTGTTGCTTTGCTGCTTGTAAATATAGTGGCACGTAGTACTCCCCAGGAATGAACGCCACCCCGTGAAACGCTGTCACGGCGAGTGCCGCCACATTCGAGCGGTCCTTGAAGAGCTCCAGCGGAATTAGTGGGTATCGTGCGAGCTTTGCTTCACTATACACAAATGCACCGAGCATACACGTTCCTATCGCGATCAGGCAGATGACCTTGGCACTCGACCACGCATACACGACGCCGCCGAAGTCGAGTCCGAGGAGTACCATGAGAGAGAATGCGAGAAAACTGAATAGGCCCCACCAATCCATGGCTTTTATGCCGTCGCGGAAACTGGTTTTCTCGTGTTTGATGTCGAGGAAGAAGAAGAGGAGGACGAATGCCAGGCCGGAAATGGGGAGGTTCTATGCCAGACTTAGGATATATCAATACAGATTTGGAATGTTCTTACCAGATAGAAGACCCAGCGCCAGGATGCGAGACTCGCAAAGACTCCTCCCAATGGTGGTCCCAAACCTCCAGCAAGCGCCCTATTCAGCATGATTAGCTTCGCTATGGCAGCCATGCATGAATCGAGTCAAACTCACCAAACCCCCTCCGTAACACCCATCAACAAACTCCTCATCTTCATACTAAACAAATCACTAATAACCACATGCACTAACAGTATCAAGCCACCCCCAGCCAACCCTTGGACCGCCCTCCCTGCAATCAACACGTTCATCTCCCTCGCACTCCCACAAACCGCGCTCGCGGCCGCAAAAATCGTCACAGCCGCCAACATGATCGCCTTGCGGCCCCAAATATCGCTCAACTTGGCCCATACTGGAGCCCCGATCGCGTTGGCGATGAGGTAGGACGCCCCGATCCAGGTATACCCGGTTGCGGAGTTCAGCTCGTGGGTTATCACGGGCACTGCGGTGGCGACGATTGTGGCGTCGAGGGCGGCGACGAAGAGGGAGAGGAAGAGGGCGAGGAGGATGAGGGAGATGCGGATGCGGGAGCGGGAGCCGGGGTTGGGTGTGTCGATGCCTAGCGTGTTGGCTTTGTCGAGGCTGGAGTTTTCCGTGATGCCTGGAGGTATGGTGGTTTGCGGCGGGGATTGCTTGGGGTCCCCGGAGATGGGATTACTGGGATGAGCTTTTCCCATGATGATGATGATTGCTGTGGAGGACGTGGATGTTGGGTCCGGGTGCAAGGTGCAAGTGGCGATGGGACGTGCTGCAAATTGTTGACAGGTAGTGTGATAGCAATAATCACAGCAATAGTCACACTTTGCTCTTTCCTTCCTCCTTCCTCCCTTCTTCCAATCTTCAACAAAACACAAAAGAAGTCACGGCCGTCGTCCACGCGATGCTCTTCTTCCTCAGCTCCACAGTATTTCACTTTGCTCAAAATGATTACATTTAGCACCTTATAAGTCACAGCAAAGAGATTACAAGTGACATTCAGGTTTCGACTCTGGTCAAGCAAATCCGGCGCGCCCCGTCTGTGCGCGCGCCCGGAGCCGCCCGTCCGCCAACCTACCTACCTTAAACTGGTCCGGGCTCGTCTACTGCACATATACATGATACACCCAAAGTTGCCGGTGATGAGAGTGTGTAAGATCTCCCGTGATTGTATGTATTGGAGTAGCATAGCATGGTGACTGGATATGCAGCGTGTTTGACCGCAGCGCAGGGTGCAAAAGTGCGGAGTCGAGGAAGTTGCGGCCGATACTGTACTCTACATACACACTCCAAAAGTCACGCCCTTTTTTTGTCGTCGTTTCATGCACTATGAGTGAATACTATACCGAGCAAAGGCTCGGGCGAGAAACAATGGAAGGTAACAGATGAATCGGATCAGAAAACCAGGCAAGTGCTTGCTATTATACATGAAAAAGAAGCTTCAAAAACTGAACAATATTACTGGACGGTGGCAGAGTGGTAGCAGTTATCTCATTGATCGTTTAGCCCTCGATCCACCTGCAAGTCCTGTCCTGTGCTATCATGATCTTGGGCTTGGTTCGAGAATCGCCGCGCCTGTCCGATGTTCAGGTTCTGGGGACAACCGGTGTGCTTCCTGCCTGCCGCCATTCTTCATCGTCCAGCGAGCCCTGTGCAGCTTCCCCAGTAGTGCCCGCATCGGCATCAGCATCGGCATGCGCATATTCATCTCCATTTCCATTACCCTTCCCACTCCATTTTGCCAAAGAGATATATGTATGCATGGGTATCTTGCCTGCCTGCCTGCCCAGGCTACCCTTTCCTACCCAGTATGAAAGTTGACATAGAGATCGTGAAACAGTATTCTTGAAAGAGAGTCGTGGGTCTGGCATTATTATTGTGGTGTATGTGGTTGTAGTGAGGTTCCATGAGGAGGAGGAGAAGGTGTGATAAGGTGTGGTGTGGTGTGGTGAGCCGGTGGTGTGATTGGGACAGAAACAGGAGAGGAGAGACTGTGTTGTATGATGTGGTGAGGTGAGGTGGTGAGTATGTGGCGCTGGTTAGGAGGCGGTCGAGGAGATTGTCGAAGGGTATGTGGCGGTGAACAGAATGCAGTCAAGGAGACTGTCGAAGGATACGTGCCCGGGGTGTGAGGTTGAGTTCCTTCGAGATCCGATGTGATTGTGCTGGTTCTATTTGTGATGGCTCACACAGCTTGACGTCAACATAGTGCAGCCACGGTTGTACTGCTGTTCGACGTCCTTGGGCAATTCGATACAGTATGATTCTTGAGTCTCCTGAGATCTTGTTCATTTGCGAAGTCAATTCGCGGAACGGGTTGGGGTCTTGCTGGTTGTTATTCTTCCTCTTTCATTCCTCTCGCAAGAGCATCTTGGAATGTTTGAGGTTGGGAGCCCGCCCCTTCATCAGGACTGCTGTCGGGTGACGACTACAAAAGCAGTGAGAGGTGGCTCTTGGGATCGGATGAAGTCAAGTCAACTAACCCTGAGGTGCCAGCTGCTCTGCTGTGAAGTTGTCTTTGGCATATTGTTCGCAAGCCTGTGGTATATTGTATGAGCAGTGTCACATGGTCACACAACTTTCCCAAGCTACATACCTTTGCTGGCTTGCCAACTTTAGCACCAATGACCTTCCATTTGCTTGCATCGTATTCTCGAATTGCTTTCAGAAGAGCCTGACTCTGTGTGAGCAAGATGCTGGTGTCAGTGAAGCAGCCACGTTTGAAAGACGACAGCGCTACCTGATGAGGGAGGGACTGTAGGCAAAGGGAAGAGTTTCAAAGATGTAACTAACCTCGTCTTCTGCGAATTCGGCGTAGTGCATGTCCTGAAGGTGTTGTTAGCTTCAACTTCAATCTTGAAAGGTCGTGATGGAAATGATGCCTACCTTGTACCAGTGCTTCTTGACACTACCTTCGGTTCTGTTTGGAAAGGACTACCAAATAATTAGCTTCAGCAGTCAGCTTTGCACAACAACCATGCCTACCTTTGCGATAGTTGCCCAGCTATCACCATTATCTCGCATGACCTTCAGTCGTTGCTCTTCAGCAGGAGTCCAAGGCGTGTTGACTCTGCTCTTCTTCACAATTGGCTGACTCATGGGTGAAGGAGCAGACGTCGACTGGGTCAGCGGAGCGCCCATGCCCATTGACGTTGACATTGGCGGAGGCATTGAGCTCGACAAAGGGCTTTGATCAGGGATCTGCTGTCCCATGAAGCCTGGAACACAATCTGCATCAGCGTAGGAGGTGGATGTCGACGTTGCAGAAAGCACAGAGGGCAAAGTAGTGGCGCTCGTACTGTAAGAGTCATCTGACATGCGACGCTTTCGAGGATTGTGGCTCGTGTGCAATGGAGGAGGAGCGACCAATGGTGGGATTGACATCGCTGGAGGTCCCGGAGGGTGGACGTAGTAGCTTCCTTCTTGGTGTGGTGCTAGGTGAGGTAGTGTGTGGTGCCCGGTCGAGTTTGAGTACTCTGTTGGTAGCATGTGAGGTGGAAGGTGAGGTGACATTGTGGGAACATAGCCGCCAGTAGCGCGGTGGTGTGTGTAGTGTTGTGGTCTGCTGGGTATTAGCTTGCGCCATCTTCGGCTACATGGAGTAATCTGAGTGCTAGATTACTGTCGAGCGCAGAGCTATATTCTAGATGTGCACGAGACTAGACAGATGATCGAATGACAGTTCAAAGACTTACTGTGTATGCTCTGCATAGCCATGAGTGCTGTACAGGGTATGTTTGTAGTCGCCCATGGTGGCGGTAAAGGTAGCCAGCGTGAATGTGTGTCGAGTGGTAAGTACCGGCTTCAAATTGGTCTCCCAGTTTCTGGTTGATTGTGAATGTGCCAGTGATTAGGTGATAGGCCTGAGCAAATCCCGACACAGCCGCGACACGAAGGGTATGGTAGGTGTGTAGTATTGTTTGCAGATTAAGTACAGCTGAAGAGATCCGAACCAGACAATCGGTATGCCGTTTGAGGAGGAGCAAGCAACAGATGCGGTCAAGATGCAGAAGTAGTGAGGTGGAAGAAGATTGCGGGGAAAGGTATTAGGTACAGGTACGAAGGTGTAGGTCGCGGGCCCTGAAGTAGATAAGGTAGTTGCGGGTGGAAGTCAGTAGCCAGCTGGTAAATGGTATTTCTCGCTAGGTATATCGACTTTGATGAGGGTGCTGGAGAAGTGACTTTGTGTTCTTTGTGGTGTGCAAGAGGTTGTGATGCGATTGAGCTGTATGTCGCCCGGTCGCCTCTCTCTTTGCGCTGGAATTTGACGCGCAGGAACGATCTGAGCCTCGAGTCGAGCCTTTACAAGCAGCTTAGCGAGAGCCCTGAGCCTAAATTGCGCCGTCGTCGCGTGAGACTTTGTACGAGACGTGTGAGAGGAGACGTCAAGATGTGTAGATGCTGAAGACAGTGTTGACAGTTGGACGGAGTGACAGGGTCAGACGAGTGGCATGATGGCATTATTCATACCAGCAAGCAGAAAAGAGGAGCGAACCCTGTCAGACGCCCAGAATAATGGGGATGGGAGGATGGAGAGCAGGAAGCGAAAGAGGAGTTGCCCACGAATCCACGATTCCAAACGACCCCAATAATTTCGACACTCGGGCCCTCTGACAGTTGAAGCGTTCGAAAAAGCTGAGCTGATGAGTGCGGGGAAGGTGAAAGAGAGCACAAGGCACAGGCTGGGGGAGAGTGGACGAGGCACAGCAAAAGGCGTCAATGCCCAGGCTCCAGTCCCTCCAATTCCAAATCCACGAAGCCAGCCTACCTACTTTCGGCGGCCTGCGCTGTGGTTCAAAGCCGTCAGCCGTGCAGCTGCTTCGTCTGCGGCATCCTTCGCCAATCATAGTGAGAGTGCAGAGAAGCAAAGAGGAGGATAGAAACGCCACCGATGTAAGGCGAGCCAGACCAGAGACGAGAGTCCAGCAGGCCCGGGGCCGCGGCTGGAGAAGTCAACAGATACATCGCCTGATCTGTTCTGATGCGGTAAGAGGTGAGATGGAAAAGTGCGGAGCCCCAGGCAAGACGACGCGGGGATGTGGCTACCAGTGTTATACAGCCAATCATGTCGCAGATCCGATTCAGAGTCTCTGGAGTAGTTGGGGAAAACGACCCACTTCCGATGCTCTGGTCCTGTGGAAAAAGCCACGCGACAAGCTATTGCTCGCCGTCTGACTCCGTGAACCAGATCTCAGTATATGTCACTCAATCCTGCAACTCGATGCGCTTCTTGCTAGGCTAGCAGCAAGATGGGCGCTGCTAAACTTGCTAAACTGCTGTATCGAACTCCTTCATCTCACTTTTTATCGTCGACCGATGCCGAGCTTCAAAGTTAGCACTTTGCAGAAAGTAGGGCAGGTTCCGCGATAGTTGCTTACTGCTTTTGCGCTTCCATGATCAGCGTGTAGGGCTGTCCTTTCCAGCTGAAATCTTGGCGACTAGAAGCGATTTGGTCGAGCTCGCGGTAATGCTGCCAATCTACCAGTCGATCCATCATAATCGACAATCGACCTTCGAGATCGACCCTGTATGTCAGAGCATGTCTAAAATAGAAAAGCATTTGCAACTCTGGAGTGTTCGAGATGGAAATCGATACACCATCATCGACCCAGGGAGCTGTCATTGTTGATCTCTACCTGCTGCTTCACTGCTGTCACCCGGATATGCGGAGCATAGAAGCTTAAAGCCTACATCTCGGATCGATACATGGAAGAAAGATGAAGCGGAAGTCATGCTAACAGTTTGAGGCGGCCGACAGCTGTCACCCGGATATGCGGAGCATAGAAGCTTAAAGCCTACATCTCGGATCGATACATGGAAGAAAGATGAAGCGGAAGTCATGCTAACAGTTTGAGGCGGCCGACGAACTGAATCCAAAGGTGGTCCAAGTGTCAAACACTCGTCATGGTATTGGTCCTATCATACGGTGTGGCGTGCGCAGGCAATCATTGGCTCTTAGAGCGTGCCGTCTGACTGCTCTTTGAACGATTGCTTGGGCGAAGATTTAGACTTCCCTCCTCGATCTTCGTCTAGCTTAAGTTGGGCGCCAATGGCCATGTGTGAGTGCGGAGGCTTTGTAACGATGTCATGTCAACCGCAGACTCTCCGACGATGGTGGGTGAGCATCCTTCGCTTAAAGGTTATTCCGGTAGCCGAGGTTATTTCGCTGTTCATAACGATCCATGGGAAGCAGTGGCTGCATAAATGTTTATACATCTAAACAGCATTGAAAAACAAACTACACTGCTTGAGTGGCGGAACGCCAGTTACTTTAGAGGAAGATCTGCTCCAGACATGCTCAGCCATTAACACAAGATTGTCAGGTCTTGGGACCCCGACTTCAGAATGCCAACGGGTCAGAGCTTATGTATTTCCCAACAACACTCCACCTCTTCAATCGACTTCTAGCCCCACAGCAAGCTCCTCAACTTCCGCATCCACCCTGTCCTGAGCCCCGAGAGCCCTTCTCACTCTCATCTTTCCTTTCGGCGTGCTGATCATCCTATCCGCGAGGAAGATTCCAAGTGGATTCCTCGCCTTCTCAGCATCATACTCCTCCTTCGTCTGTTTCGTCCTCTTCGCAGTGATCACCTCCATCTCTGCGGCGGCCTGGAGAGACAGTTCGCGCACCTTGAACTTCTTTTCCAAGCGCTCGACAACTTCGCCGGGCACATCGCCATAGAGCTGAAAGTGGGCAGCGGGACAATTGAGAGCAAGTAGAGCTGAGGACATGTTGTAAGCTGTCTCGCAGAATCTTCTGACATTTGCCTTCGTGAGCGTCATGCGTGTCTCGCAGCGATCGAGGCAGACAGATGGTGCACCTTCTGGGTTTGCAAGCAGAGCGTCGACCGCAGCACGATTCCGTTCCAGCTCGCCAGATACGGATGAGATGTAGCGAATCTTGAGGAGACGAAGGTCGTTGGGACCATTGTTGAGAGCGTTGACCACATGAACGATGTTGCCTTTGACGACTTCAATCATTTTCTCGCGGTGGCGGTGTTGCAACGGAATGTTTTCGCGGATGACAATGTTGAGATTCCTGATCTTTGGCAGATATTTCGTGTTCATATTGGCTCTGAAGAATTGGCGTGGATCGAGGAAGCTGCCCATTTCATTGATTGGGATCAGGAAGGTGTTCTTCGAGAAGAAGGCCACATTCGCTTCATGATTGAGCTGTTTGTTGGCGAGGAGGAGGCCGTGGGCATCTATAAGACGCTGGAAGCCGTGGACATTGTAAAGAGGGCTGCCGGGACTGATCATGAGGCGTTCTTCAAGGCCATCAATGTGATTGCGGGCGCCATAGGAAGGATCCTCTGCGTAGGCCAACAGCTCGTCGTCGTATTCTTCCTGTTGCAAAGGAGTGAAACGGGCCGTGAGGAGGATTTCGTAGATCTGTTGCTGACTTAGCTTCAGGCAAACAAATTACAGCTATCACTGTTTACTGACCTGGTTTCTGATCTCACGAGGAAGATTGAGGAAGTCAAGGACACCATTTGGCATGGGAATATGTGCTTTACAATGGTGCTTGTGGCGTGGAAAATGTGCTCTCTGGCAGTCTCGATTGCAATACCAAGTCACTCTGCATTTGCTACATCTGCTTGTGCCAGGATTACGGCATGAACCGCTTGCGCAGCGACCATTCGAGGACATTTTGTGACGAAGATTGTCACGGAATTTCGAGCAAGATGATGAGGAGATAAAGGAAAGGTCGTCTTGGTGTATTGTGAACAAATGAGGAGGAAGAAGAGCTTGTACAAACGAGGAACGCGCTAGCTGCGCCCTGCAGCTAATCGGTTATACTTGCCAGGAATGTCAGCCAGGTGACGAGATGACTGTTTCAGACTGGCTGAAACACCAAGGTTCGCGACATCAGGATCTGATACAAGCCAAGGAAGTCTAATCCAGCGAGCTTTCTCAAAGTACCGCATTTGCTACGTTGTCTATAACAGCTTGAGACACACCGACAAGCATGCAACGTACAAACACCCGTGGCCGCTCAAGCTGTGAGTTGGCTTTGGGAATTTGCCGCCTTTAGCAGCCACGGGGATTTGCTGGCGAGGAGCTCAGATGGTACGACGACGCTGCCGCGTGTTGAAAGTTTGATGACAGGGATTGAGTGATGTTTGACGCGGTAGGATTTTCATCGACAGGCTTGCTTTGAGCTTCAGAGAGCCCTGCAACTCGACTTCCTATAGAGCTTGTCCGCCAAGATGCTTGCATTGCGAAGATATCATTGATTTTATCCGACAAGCTGGTCATCTGGTCACACCACTAATACGGGAAGCGTGTCTGGCTGAGCTGCGCTTGTAGTCAAAACTCGAAAGATAGACTTTAACTGTTATATGAAACAGGAACGTCGAAGATTCGCATAGAGCGGCTTGGATACTGTCTTTTGAAGCAGGAGGGAATGCTCTGGGTACATGTTGCGAGACTGCAGGTAAACACAGCCCAGATGTTGTGGTCGGGGATGTGCGAACATGACTCGTGCTCTCGTCTTACGCCTCCAAAACATTCATGCAACATCAGAGAGCAGAAAAGCTGAACGTGTCCAGGCTGGTGAGGGAGTGATCGTAAGGTAGCCTTTGCAACGCTGTTCCCAGCTATTTCTCTACACACTTGTGCTATCTCACGCTCGGAGCCTCTACACAGGAAGAGGAACGTGATGGCTTCAGCTAGCTAAGCTAGCTGTCGCTAGCGAAGTCTACAATACTTCATGTCCTACAACCTATAGGCCGCGACGGTGCACCGCATGCAGAGGATCTCACTGCATGTCCAAAAGTCTTTCCGGATCTTGCTTCCAGAACAGCATGGTAATTCGTACCGTTGTACTTTACCTCTCCGACACTACCTTGTCCTTCGCACTATTCCAAATACAGGGCGAGCTACCCTAAGCTACTCCAAACATCCCGGCTTGGAAGACACAGCTGTGACACTGTGACAGCGCGACTCCATGCTCTTGCTGCAATTGCCCTATGGGCGCTCGACCGTTGATGTCGCTCCTCGTTCCAAACGTTGTCTCATGGCTATTACAGTATGGTGTGATGGATATCCTGAGTGCGTGTAGTCAAGCTTGCCGGGTGGTGATGCATAGTCTTGAGCTATGTCCCTCACCGAGTTGCTCCAAGAGCCCTTGCTAAATTGGATCGGCATCTATGGCTTTCGGTGGCGGAATCATGATGGTCCACTATGCCTACTACTATTTGTCAAGTACAGTACAAAGCGAAGGCTATATCGCGCAATCGTTCTCGTGACGCTTTTGCAGGCATATACTGACGAACCTGTGCAAGGAAGGGAAGACTAACATTCGCTGAAGCATTACTATGTATGTGGCATCAGCCCAACGACCAGGCAAGGCTGCCATATGTGATCACTATGCCATTCAATAGGTACAATTCTAGCACTACTAAAAAGTCAAACCCTTCAGCGGCGATATTCTTCGGTCTACGCCACGAAAGCCTTCTCCTCCAAATAACGCCACTACTCAAGCATATCAACAAAATTAGTACAGCCCGACAGATCCCCACCCAAACTGGTCCGACTGGTCATGCATCGCCAGTCAATCTCGGAGGACTATTTGCGATTCCTGCCGAGCTATACGCAGGAGCAGATACCGGGGCAGCCGCAGTTTCAGCAGCAGTATCAGCAACCGCATTCGCCACCGGTGGAGTTGCAGACGAATCCGGTGTAACATGAGATGGGAGGCAATGAGGTTGTGCAGGAGGCGTATATGGGGCTAGCAAGTGGATATATAGGTCCCGGTGGTCGGCGTCATCAGCAGCATTAAGGTGGAATCATAGTCAGTCATACGATTCTGCAATACGGCAGGTCAATACATTCGCGGTCAACAGTGCAGCAAGTATGCGATATGGGCAGATCTCGTAAGGAGAGCGGTATCAAATTACCTCAGTCACCTCAAGGGTTCATACTCTTGTGATACGCTTTTCTGGATTGCACTTGATTGTGTTAGTTTGTGGTTGAAGTTCATTCTCGGATCAGCAGACTCTCATGCGGCATTGTGTCCATCTGTGAAACATGTCACAGTGAAGGACGATGTGATACTGTTGATATTTATGATCATGACAGCCAAGAGATCTGCCTCGATGATACACTACAGAAACGTGGGCGCTAACGGCAGGAGACAGCGGTCCCGTCGCCGATGACGCATTCGAGAGCACGAGGCAGGAGTACCAGCGAGAAAGTCTAACGGCACTCCGCGCTGAGGTGCTCCATCTCTTTTCTCCAGTTTCAGATTTCATCTCTCTTGTTGCAACCTTGTCGCAAGCAAGCCGCCGCTCATTCCATACAATTCTTCCATCGAAACGTAGCGACAGAGCAAGCGTCAATCTTAGCGATCAAATTGGCAAAGACAAAGTCGAATCAACAAGATCTACACTGCGCGCGACCGCAGCTGTCGCAAAAAACAAGAAGCAGCTGCGCAAGTTCAGAAACACTCCGTTCATTGCCCGGTATATCTCGCGCGTTTATTGGATATAGGCACACCGGCCGGAGCGCTTCGCAAGATTCTCAATTCGTCCACAGCCTCGAGTTATCGTCCATTTCCACCAAGACTTCCGAGGATATCGACCTCACTTCCAATTTCATGTCAAGAACTGACCACGCATGATATTTGATTACCACAAGACCCATAGAATACTCTACTGCCGCCAGCGTTTATCCTTACCAGATGCCGGGTCGTGACTATACCCGTGCATTCGAGTTGTTCCAGCTGTCCCTCGATGATGGATACCACTGGAAGCCTCAAGCGGATGGCTTGAGAGGACTGGCTGGACTTCAAACACTACCTGGCGATCTGTGGAAGAGAGGTCTCATGGAACATCAGGACAATGACTTTGTACAAGGACCTCGACTCGAGGCAAGAGTATTCAAGCTGGATTCTACAAGGCACATTCGAACAGGAAGTCCCAAGCTTGAATATGGACCACCTACACTTGATACCACGAAAGGGATGCACACAACCCAGTCGAGCATTCTCGAATCGTCAAAGCGCATCTTACAGCTTCCCACACCAGACACAACACCTAGCAGTAGCGGCGCACTGTTCCAGCCTCATATGCCAGACGCCAACCTCTCTTCTTCACAGACTGCATCTTTCATGACTGCGCGCGAGACGTCCGTGACCCCTACACCTCATACTATCCCGCGGCGGCCACTACGTGTCGACACTTCCAATGGCGTGCGTTCGGATGCCACGAATACTCGACGGCGGATTGATGGCCTTGTGTCGCCCAACTCACCATTACCCAATATCAACAATGTACCCACAGGCTCGCCTAAACATGTTAAGCAAAAGTCGCGCGGCCAGAAGAGTCTTCGTGCTGACCTGGAAGGGGTGGAAGATGAAACACAGATTGAGGCCGATGATGAGACCGAGGATGTGCCAGTATTGATGCGTGGGCTGAGCATGAGGAATAGGAACCAGAGTCATCAGGAACTTGCTCCTCAAGCTTCCATACGGACTCTTCATCACACACCTCCACCGAAGTATAAGCTTGCTGGTTTGCAAGGATCAGCTGATAAGGCGATGCACGCGCCAGGAGTGTCGAGCAGCACTGAAGTTGTCGAGGCTCTAGTCGTCGATACCACACCGCCGCGACGTAAGCGTAAGCTACGTCACTCTGCTGGCGACGCCGATCTTCGTGATACAGTGTCGCACAGTGAGCACTCGAATCGTACCTCATACTCTGATACCTCTTTTGCCACAGTCAAGATGTCGCCGCAGCTAGAGCTGCCGGCTCAAAATCCCAGAGTACGACGTATGGAGTCTGATGAGGCTGAAATTGGTGGCTCACCAGTGTTGCGGCATCCTGGCAAGTTTGAGGTATGTTACATGGACGATTTTCGAGCTCGATAAGCTGACGTCAAACTCATAGCCTCCTCAGTTCGAACCTGAGCCGCTGACTGAGCTTCAGCCACAGACTGCGGAACAACCAATTACCATCTCGTACTCATCATCGTTGCTACATCAGCTAGAGTCCAGACGTTTCACCAAGGATAGCGGGACTGCAGCACGCACACATGCATCACAAGCAAGTGGCTCGCCTGGTCAAGAGGAACACATGCAACGATATAACGGACCTTACCACAATAGAAGCAACTCTGAAGGCTTAGGTATCGCCAACCTTGCTGCTGCAGAAAGGCTGTGGACGCCCGAAGAAATTGGCTTCAACCACCGTCGCGGATCCCATCAATCAATGGCGCGCCGGCCAAGCGATGTGCCGTCGCATAGTTCTGCAGGTTCAACTCGCTTCCATGGTGTTCATCCACAGTCATCACCGATCTCGTTCACTTCTGAGGGAGGTCACACGCCGTACCTGGACGAGGCGAGAGCAATCAATCTGTATCCTCATAACAACACTTCGTTGCTACTTGTGCAAGAAACGAGTATGCCCAGGTCGAGTGCGCAGACACCATCACTGCTAGGAAATGGGAGATATTACGCCCGGCCAGTTATCACTGTGGAAGTGCCGAAATCATATATTGAAGACAGGGACGACGTCGACGATGATAGCGGGAGTGTCGTCCATCATGAGCTCTCAAACCAAGCCAACCTGACCCCACCCATACTCACCCTAATCCCAGCATCTCCAGCCACCGGCCGCAACTCTGCGTCAGGTTTGCAGCTAGACCCCCTCGACCTCGAAGATCCCACCACCAACTACCCAGAGAGCTACTCACCCACCCGGGCCTCCTCCCTTCTCAAGCGCGCCCGTGCCTACTCCGACGCCATCGTCCAGCCCTTCCTGACCCGCACTCTCTCCAGCACGGGCAGCAGCGTCCGCCGCACCCTCAGCCGTCGCGGCCGCCGATCCAGCATCACAAGCAAACGCATCTCAGCACCCCAACCACTCGACGATCCAGAAGCCCTGGCGGCGCAGGAAAAGCTTCACCCGTTGTGGCAGCCTCGCGACTTTTGGAATGGGATTGTAGATGATTCGGAAGAGGACATTGTGGGCGTTGCGGACTATGAGCGGGATCTGCGGAGGGCTACGACATCACGGGGGAATACTGCGCCGGTGACGAACGACGCGGTTGTGCAGAGGGAGGAAGCACCAAAACCTGTACCAGCCTCGCGACTCTGGCGACGTGGCGGCAGTTTGAGGTTCCTGATTGGGAATACCCTCGGTATAGACAGACAGCCTACGAACAGGCGGCTGCAGATGGTGCGGTGGCCGACAGGCAGGAGGAACAGAAATACGCCACGTATTACGCGTGCGTATATCAAGCCGATGCAGGACGATCGCGCGGCGTTGCCGCCGGGGTTGGAGTATGTGAGCGGGCCGAGTGGAGTGTGGGTGGAGAGGTGTGATTTGAGGACAGGAGGGGGCGATGTGGAGAGTGGGAGAG
>Ga0268250_10000186_pt1 | contig 30665 bp, 33 predicted proteins | sample AgamicAsSfe_FD_200448 | JGI IMG/M metagenome (GOLD analysis project Ga0268250, IMG submission 200448) | Agave microbial communities from Guanajuato, Mexico - As.Sf.e (v2) (version 2) | ecosystem: Host-associated > Plants > Phyllosphere > Phylloplane/Leaf | place: Guanajuato, Mexico | collected...
GTTGGTATGATTAGAATATGATGAGTATCAAGTTTGATTCCGGATCACAAAATACTAAACAGCAATCGTCGAGACTTCTTGGCGATGTAATCACCAAGTTCTAGATCCACTGTACCTCCTTAGGGCCTTGCATGGTGTAATTACTCATCAAGAGAATTGAGCTCAGTCATAACAGACGGCTCGTAGCTCAGACATGTATGATCACCCAACAATTATCAAGCTTCATGGGTCGCGGGGTCAGATATCACCCCAATTGATTGATTGGCGGAATCCTGGAGAGCGTATATTCAAGATTATCTACTACATGGGAGCTATGGGAGGTATAGGCCTCCTACGGTGAATTTGAGAGTATCGACCTTGCGATGTGACGAACAGCTCCGAGTTCAAGGCGTTCAGGTACACGTCGTAGTAACTGGATTTCGGTAAGTGCTGCAGTTCCACATTCGCCACGACTTGACGGTGTAGACGCTTGAGTGTTTCGCAGGCCCTAAAACTGCTAAAAGGCATCATGCGGTTGTCGATATTACGACCAGCAAGCAGCTCTGCTATCTCCATGGCTACTCCGGCAACGGTGCTGATCGCTGAATCATTTGCTAGGAATACAGTAGCGAGGACAGTTGAGAGAGTCAGTCCAACCGAGTGAGCTATTTGCACAATTGAGCTCAGAGAAATTATCACAGGATCTCGTAGGAATTGAAGTCAGTATCTTGTCGGCACTAGCTATGTAGTAGACTGTATTAAGATGGCGATGAACTCTTGGAGTTATCGAAACTGAGCATATTTGAAGTGCGCCGGGGTCAGAACAGGCTGTAGTTCGCCACATGCGTATAGTCCCATCATCATGCCAGTGAAAGGCTGACCAACGGGCGGATTGCGTGTCATGACCTGAGTATCGATGTCGCCTAGCCATGTCCACTCTGTCTTCTGCTGCGGACCATCGTCGGCTTGCCGGTATCCGAATCGGTAGCTTGTGGCAGTGCTATCGATGACAAGCTTCACCTCGCCCTTCTCTGAGATAACATGCTCTACAATTTCCATGTCCGGTCGCGTAAGCTTAACCACGCGTTGCTGTCGACCATCGCGATCTGTGAGCGCGATACCAATGCTGGCGTAGCAAGTATGATTCCACCATAACACTGTTCCTGCCTCAACGCGCGGCACATCAGGCTGGAAATCTATTTGAGTCTCCCACACCACCGGCCAATGTCTTTGCTTCCGCAAGAACAGCGTTGGACATGTGGGCATCGATAGCGTGTAGGGACTACCATTTAAAGTAAGGTAATCGTGTCGCGCTGTCATTGAGTAGTCTTTCCTCACAGGTGTATCTACGTATGCGTTAGTAGTGTTTCTCAGAGCAGCTTCTGAGATGCTCACTCTTCCGATACCACCCAAGACCAAGTCTAACACCACTGAAGTTGTCTTTCCAAGCCTTGTCCTCATCAAGCATGTACTTGTTTGGTCCGCTCATTTGCAAGGCGACTGGCCTTCCCTCGTTGAATATCGGCCAGTTGTTCTCCCAGCGAATCGGAAGTAGCATGGACTCGCGTCCGAAAACTGACGTTCGCCATTCAGCACCTTCCTTCTTCGGCCGTACGCCTAAGCACATGGCCCACCATTGGCCTTGGGTATCCTCAACAATATCACAATGACCAGTGTTCTGGATCTCATCGTCTGTTGTGTTGCGCCAAAGTGGGTTATGTGGTGCTTGTTCCCACGGTCCGAAAGGGCTCTCGCGACTCCGGCTCACATATTCGCAGTGCCCTGATTCAGTACCTCCTTCCGCCGTGAAGAGATAGTAATAGCCGTTCAGTTTGAAGAGATGCGAGCCTTCTGCGATACCTGACTTAGACTCCCGGATCATCTTTGGCGTGGATTTCAAGGTGCCCGAAGCAAGGTCAATGGTAGACACGTGTATGGCAAAGTCTTTCAGTTTCGAATCCGAGGAGCGATCAACCTTCCGGTAAGTCGAAGAGAGATACACCTGACCGTCGTCGTCCCAGAAAAGGTCAAAGTCGAAACCAACCTGATCAAAATACACCGGGTCAGACCACGAGCTCTCGTTCCAGATATTGGTGGTTTTGACATAAAAGCCACGTGGCCATACACGATCATCGTTCTGCGGTCTGTATCGGTCGAAAGAGTTGGTAATGATGTAGAAAGTGCCCTTATGGTACCGAATGGTTGTTGCCCAGACACCACCTCCTGGCTCCGGGGTTCTGATATCGAGTTGAGACTTGCGCGTGAGTGCGTGGCCGATTAGTTTCCATTTGATAAGATCTTTGCTGTGATATATGGGCGCTCCGGGGAAGTATTCAAAGGATGAGGTAACGCAGAAGTAGTCGTCACCAACGCGGATGACAGATGGGTCTGGGTTAAAGCCTGTGAGGACTGGGTTGGCGAAAGTGCTCATGGTGGAAGTGGCCATTTCTTTTTTGGTCTCGAGAGTTTCAACGTGGGATGAGGCTCAAGATATTGAGTACTCAGGCTGATCTCGATGCGGCTCCAGTCTTCCGTTACGCGCCATATGCCGCGCAACCTGTTGGGCCCAGGCTGCTGTTGCCACGGCTGCAGCATGTTGACGGCCGTGCAGTTGCGGCTCAAATCGCATGCGAGTACGATGACGAGTTTTTCCTCGAATCACAAAATTTGCGGGTGTATCTCATGATGTTCCGGATCCTCGGGGTAGCTGTGGATCGTGAGAAAGGCTCGGGGTAGATGGATGAATGAGGGGTAAGCTTGGCGGGCTAGAGGCATTCCTTCACGGGCGAACGTCGGTAAACCTCGGGCATCTCAACAGAAACAACACACATCCATCCCGCGACTCAAGCGAAAATCCAAGATGCACCCCCACTATCTCACACAAGCTTCAGAATGAGGATTTCTTTCTTTCCACGGAAGAAGGCGGGCTAAGAACGCGTTGTGCAGTGCTGGAAGCCTACCGTCGTGCTCGCGACGCGTCGAGACAACACTACATTCGGCTGCTCATGCCAGAGACGAAACAAGTATGTCACGTGTCGCATTAAAGCTCCCAGCGTGCGTTCGGTACTCGCACAAGCTGCATCTCGACAACGCGAGCGCCACATAACCAGATCTGGCGTGGGGCTGGCCGCATATCGCTCGAGCTTGTCTCAACGTCACTGGCACTGAAGTTCTCGTTGGTACTATGTCACGTATTGCGGATCATAACCATTTGGCAGCAACTTGGTTACGTCAACGTACGGTGAAGATTGTGATCTTTGCCGACAGTCGTGCTAGCAGTAAAGCGAAGAGAATAACATCAGTAAGTAACCGCCATACCCCCAGGAAGTTCCGTCAGCCAGTCGCCACTCACACCAACATCCTCAACCGCCTGCTGTGGCTTCTTGCACTTCATCGAGTCTTGTGCAGACTGGATCTTGAGCACTTGACAATTAGCATTGGCACATTTGCCGCTGGGCAAAGCATCCATGGCCTTCTGTAGCGAGTCACCCTTCCAGCCGAAGAGGTAGTCGCCGTGTTGGCCGTAACCTGTACTGTTGCAAGTTAATCGCCGTTGTAAAAGCATAAGGGAGAGCACTCACCCGTCACCAAAGCTGTACACAAACGGCTGCTTTCCAGCACCGTACCAGGCGTTGTTCTTGTACCGTGCGGTATCCCACATGATCTCGTACATTACTTGTGGGATGGCCACGGGATGCGTACTAGGGCAGTTTGGAGTACCCAGACCACCGCTGTTCGAGTACGCGACGTGGCTCTTGTGATCTGGGGAATCGAGGTTCTTGCCGTCCCAGCAAGAAGGGAAGATGATAGTCGCTCTAATTCCACCAGGACAGTACTTGTTGGGCAGCTCCGCAGTGTCCTTTGCATCACACGGCGCAAAGCCTTCACCATTTTGCAAGCATCTGTGGCAGATGCTTGCCTTGTTGGGCTTCTTGGCCATGGGATCGCCCGCAATCATGCGAAACCCTGGCTTGAAGGCTGTCATCTTATTGTTCTTGGCAGAGTACGGCATGTAGTATACCGTCATACCGCCATCCTGTTGGAGCCCTACGTTGGCGAATTGTGGCACACGCTGGAAAGTACCGTTCTCGGGGGATTTGAAGTACAGCGAGGCAGTCCAGTAGTTGCTGAAGTCCTCGCTATACGTGCAGGATGTACAGGTTGAACGAGTTGGAGGATCAAAGACGCCGGGCTCCATCTGCAACACGTTAGTGAATGTCTGGCTGACGAGGCAGGCAGGTCGTACAGTAAGGTTGAAGGAATTTCCTCCGATGATCTGATGCGTGTGTGGTGAGGGTCGTTGACCAGGATTCACCAGCGGATCAGCTCTCTCGACGGTGAGTTGCGAACATGCAAAACGGAGCATATTCTGTGCAGCGACGCTTTGCGTCAACAGAGCGCCGGCGGCGATGGTGGACCAAATCATGGCAACAATAATATTTCGAATTACTGGAGAGTTGCGAGAAACACCAAGTCGATGGTTCGACCGCTTTTTAAGCCAAGCAGCAGACATGACAGCAAGTGTACACTGGTGGCTACTATCATCCAATATATTGGAGTGTGACAGTGACAATACCTCTTTTCTTGCTCATGCCAATGAGAACGCCGAGAAGTCTGTAGTCGCACATCTTGTGACGTTCATTCAGCAACAAACCTGTGGCGATCTCCCGACTTGATCATTTGGATGAAGGCTTTAATTAACATCGAGTGTCGGCAGTTGCAACGATAGTACCGAAGGCAAATCACGACAAGCTTTTCGCTTCTTAAATTACCGACAGGCTTGTTTTGGTCCCAACCGATCATGGTATCAGCGTAGTATTGATTGCTGTAACCATCGGCATGTATAGAATATCGGAGGATGAGTTCCAAGCCGAGGTGTACCGGGAGATGATTTTGGAAATTCACAGAGGAGACGGCACCTAAGTAGGCAACAAGAGTGATCGTCTTGCTCTACGACGGCCATCAGCCTGCACATTTTCATGATAAAAAGTCTCAAAAACTACAATGAGCTTGGTCGTATGGTGCCCTCGGCCGATGTTGCTGCTAATCCGGCTATGGCTGCCGGATTGGGCATTTTGCGGGGTGAACCGAGGATCTCCTCATCAGCCTGGATATCCGAGAATCTGGGATATATCTCAGTCACGCGTACAGACATCGTGTGTTTTTCCAATTCAACGTTCAGTTTTCCAAAGTCATTGGTGTCGCATATGCCAGCATGATGCAACAGCCATTCTCTGCTTCCTCCTCAACCGCTGGCTTCTTCCAAGCTCTTCCGGTACTACCACCACAATACACCAATCTATCTTCCCTTCCAGAAGCTCTCCAGTCTCGATATCCGGACTCTCTGCAGGCCTCGGACGATAAGGTCGTCGTGCGAATATTGGATCTCTACTTACCACAAAATGCAACGGAAGCAACCAAGCATGTACACCATCTAGCACGTCTAGCGTTGAAGCCATCTATCTTGAAGTATGCCACGGACGCGGAGACGAAACATCCGGTACTACGGCCACTCTCTACATTCGGTGCAGAGAACAAGATTGATCCTTTGTGGACGACGTCTGGGTGGCAGAAGCTGAAAGAGGTTGGATACCAAGAGGGGGTGGTCTCGGTGGCTTACGACAAAGCCCATATCACCTTCAACAGGCGTGTGCAACAATTTGTCGGAAATCATGTATGGAGCTCGACTGGTACCATGACCGGGTGCCCTCAAAGCATGACTGATGGCGCTGCGACACTGTTAGACAAGCACAAGAATGATTCTGATGGGGATCAATCAGGACGAGGCGAAGTACTAAGAGAAGCGTACGATCGACTTTGCAGTCGCGACCCGGATGTGGCTTGGACAAGTGGGCAATGGATGACGGAGCGATCCGGTGGCAGTGATGTATCCGGCACAGAAACATTTGCTGCACGTATGACATCGCAGGAACTGGCTGAAGATAGAAAGATGGGAAGAGACCGTGATGCAGTCGGTATGCAACTAGGCCCTTGGAGGATACATGGCTTCAAGTGGTTCAGCAGCGCAACAGACTCTGAGATGGCTGTACTTCTTGCACGTACAGACAAAGGTGGCTTGTCGGCATTCTACATACCCATGCGTCGAAGGGTGGGTACTCAATCGCTGGGTTCCGATTCTATGAATGAAGAAGTGCAGCCTCAAACTGAGCTCAATGGTGTTCGCATCCAGCGTCTGAAGGATAAGCTAGGAACTAAGTCACTGCCAACTGCCGAGCTCGAACTGAATGGTGCGCGTGGATGGCTCATCGGTACTGAAGGCCAAGGCGTCAAGGAAATATCCGCTATCCTCAATATCACGCGATTGCACACTGCAGGGGGCAGCGTTGCGAACTGGGGACGTGGTTTGGCTATTTGCCGTGCCTATAGCAAGGTACGCAAAGTTCGTGGTGAATTACTCCAGGCCAACCCTGCACATCTGGCGTGGATGGCTGGAGAGACGGTCAGATACTGGGCTAATACGCACTTCACGTACCTCGGTGTTGCCCTGCAAGGCGCTCTGGAACAAGATTGGGACAAAATGGTTGCAAACACGAAAGCAGCGAGGTTGATACCAAATAACAAGACTACGGTAGCGGCTTTGTTGAGATTGCTGCTGCCTGCGATGAAAGCCCAAGTCAGTGTGGCATCCGTTCATGGGCTACGGCAGTGTATGGAATGCCTCGGCGGTGTCGGATACTGCGAGAACAACGAAGACGGCGGCTTGATGAACATTGCGAAGATTTACCGCGATAATCTCGTCAATCCGATATGGGAAGGTACCGTCAGCGTTATGGCTGAGGACGTCGTTCGAGTGCTTACTGACAAGCGGTTGGGCGATGGTGATATCTTGAACAACGTGTTCGCGCCATGGATCAAAGACTTGCTCGACCAATGTTCGTCTACCTTTCATGATCAGGTTCCAATCGTCGAGGATATACTTCAGGCTCTCAACAAACTTGTCCATGATGCGCAGAAAGAAGAGCTCCTATACCACGGACGAGAAATTCTCGAACACCTCATGGTAATCGTTAGTGCTGCCGTGTTGATGTACGATGCGCAAGCCAACCCAGATGCTGTTGCACGAGAGATTGCAGTACGATGGATTCGCATGAATGCACACTCTCCGCAAAAACACGCACGCTCTCAGGATTGGAAGAGTTTGTCATGCATGGACAAGCGTATCTTTCTTGGAACGCCGGTCATCGATTTGGGAGTTTCAGCAAAACTCTAAGTCAAGAGCAATTTCGAAGGAAGTGAAAAGACATGGAAAATGGCTTTACGACATCTGGCCATCCGTGATACCCTGTCAAAATCAGATAGGGCTTCGAAGTGATTGCGAAGTAACTTTGGCCAATACTTGCTTTGTGTAACTATTTGAAGTTGCTACTTCGTTCTGGATTAGCAATGTGCCGGATGTCGCGGCAAAACTTGCCCTCGTGGTTCGTTCGGGGTGTTTTCAATTATCATGGCTTCCCATCTGATCACGCAGTCATTCTGGGGACACCTGCACTGTCTTATATCCCTCAAAAACCTCTAGACATAGACGAAGAAGCCTATACCTCCTTGCTAAACGTCGCATGTATATGGCTGGTACGTATCGTCGTTCTGAGAGGAACGCTTCATGACAACTTGAACGGAAAGTTCCGTTTTCCAGAAAACGAATCAATCTCAGTCGATAGTGTCGCGCGAATTTCAGACTTGACGAAAAACAGTTATAGTCGAGAAGTTCAAGGTTGAATAAAGAATGACAAGTCGCTTCGCCAAGTGAGGCTACGGGAGTCCGTCAGCGCGCCTCCCCGCATTCTCCGATGCGACCTCCCGAATGGTGCCCGCCACCACCACAATGGGTCTCCACTCTCAATGCCGAAAACAGTAAAGCTTCACATTTGCCACATTTTCGAAGATACATTTAGTAAGAGGTAGGAAGAGGAGGTTTGCGACGCGCCACGCCTTATCGTGCTGTTTGAGAGCAAATTCTGTGGAGAAGGGAGAAGAACAAGGCCCTTGAATCTGTAAAGAGGAGTGCAAGCCAGAGAGGAAAGCTCAACACTCGTCAGAACAGTCGCCCATGGTCCGGCTGCAGCTAGGGTCATTATGCACTATGCACGAGCTTATTGATAGGGCTCTAGGGCATCAGCCTTGTACCTCACATCATGCAGGTTGTGGGATCGGCGGGTTGAGAAACTATACAGGGGACCTTTCCTAAAGTCCTCCCGACTCCATGCATGCGTTTGATAGCGTTGATAGCATCTGCCGGCCAACCATTGACCAGCCGAAGCTTTGCCAATGCCCGTTGAGCAAGGATTCAAGAGTACACTACGGAAGTGCGAACAGACCCAGTCGCCTCGACTTGCCCATAATCGTTCATTTCACTACATTATCATTCGCTGATCTAGCTAGATTTTGCAGTAGCTGACACATCTGGTGCGTAGGGAGAATCAATCTTGACTGCTGATCGCGCATGAAGTGATATCTCACCGCATTGGGATCAATGCCGAGCGGTGCCTCCTCCGCGGTCTACCAGGCATTGATGAACCATAGACCGCGAATACGCCGAGTGCTTACAGGACTATAAGATGGCATCCTCGCTGCAGGTTCATGCTGGACTGCTCAACATCTAAGTAAACAATTTGCGACGAGTAAAGCAGCTTCAAGATGGCGACTGACCACAGCAACGTTGAGCTCATACCTGGCACGGAGATCGTCCAGGACAGCTCAGCACAGAAGACATTGATACCCACGCCCTCTTCTGATCCCCGCGACCCTTTGAACTGGACCCGGAAATGGAAGCGTACGTTGTTCCTTACCACAGGGTTTAGAATCCGCTTACAGCTTTCTCAGTCATGGTAATGGCCTCGCAATGGCTCTTCACTTGGATCTCCGTCACTGGTGCTCTGTCCATTGCGCCCATGTTCCCTCTCTTGGGTGCGCAGTTTCATCTCAACAACAACCAGTTGGCTATGCTGACTGGTATCACCGTCATCACACTCGGTTTCGCCAACTTCATCATCGTGCCGCTCTCCAACATTTTTGGTAGACGCGCTGTCAGCCTGGTATTCTCGGTACTGATTCTGTTGTCATGTGTGTGGCAGGCATTGGCAACCAGTCATAGCAGTCTGCTGGCGGCGCGTGCCGTAAACGGTCTGGTCTGTGCGACGAGCGAAAGTATCCCTGTGCAGATGATTGCGGACGTCTTCTACCAGCACGAGAGAGGCCTCTGGACCGGAGTTTATTTGTGAGTAATGCCTGCTCCACGCCATTGTACAGTATTTAATATGTCATGTAGCACTGGCTACTTCATGGGAGCCTTCCTTGGTCCAATCATGGCGGGATCTATGGCAGCCCACTATGGGTGGCAGTCATTCTTCTGGCTAGAAACAGCATTGTCCGGTGTTTCCATTATCCTCATCGCACTCACCTTTCCTGAGACAAAGTACCATCGCGGTAATGCGACGTTCATCATTCAGACTGGTAGCGACAACGTCAGCAGCGACGGCCAGAGCAACCTTGAGAAGCAGACGACGCAGGCTGGGATTCAAGACTCCGAACGAAATTCGCTAGAGACACCCATTGCCGTGCAAGGGCGCCCCTCACGTGCGCAGTTCATGCCGTTCATGAAGCCAGATGCTCGGTGGAAGATGTTTGTTGTGCGCGACACTTGGACGCCGATCAAAGTCTTCTTCAACCCAATCATCCTATGGGCAGGGCTGATGCTTGCTGGACCAGCTGATATCCTCCTCTTCTTCAACCTCACAGAGTCGCCAGTGCTCGCCGCACCACCTTACCTTTTCAAGCCAGACCAAGTCGGCTACACAAACTTCGCATTCGCAGTAGGTGCACTGTTTGGTCTGGCGACGGCAGGTCCATACTCCGACTGGGTATCTGCTCGCGCAGCGCGTAAGAACGGCGGTGTACGCGAAGCGGAGATGCGACTGCCCGCATTGTTCATCTACATGATCATTACCATGCTCTCGATAATCCTCGGTGGCGTCGCATACCAGCAACAATGGGCATGGGGTCATATCGTCGTTTGGGGCTATGGGTTCGCCGGCCTTAGTGTCACAACCGTGCCCACCATCGCCATCGCATACGCGATCGACTGCTACAAACCTATCTCCGGTGAGATTATGGTTGTCGCGACAGTCTGCAAAAACTTCATCGGTTTCTCGTATAGTTACTGGGTTTTTGATCTTGCCCACGAGAGCAAGAATGGGTGGATCACCCCCGCCATGGTCATTTTCGCTTGTGCGATGGGGCCTGCACTGTTCGTCTTCCCACTGTACTTTGGGTTAGGCAAGAGAATCAGGCAATGGACGAAGGATAGCGATGTCCATCGCATGGAAGAAGTAATCTAGATTGTCAGTGGTGATGGACGCGTTGACGCGTCGGGATCGGCTCCGTAGCTCTTTTTGTTCGTGCCAAGGATGATGTTGCGCGATCGCTGTCTTAGGATAGCATAATATACCCAGTTTTCTTGTCCTCGAACTCTTCCCTATCTAATACGTACATTCCAGTCTTCGTGGTCGAAGAGCTCGATGGTGAAGATGAAGCATCGTCCAAGTGGATACATTCTAGATGGTACTGTCAAAAGTGGGTCCCAGAATTTACGCTAACCGTTGACGTCATTCCAAGTTTTCCACCAGCGGGCATCGCCAATTAGTCTGAATCATCGATCAATCCGCATCCATACGTCAATCAATATTACTCGCATCTAAACATGTCCATTTCTAGCCTCCAAGACAAAGTCGCGATAATCACCGGTTGCAGCTCCGGTATCGGCCTAGCAACTACACGTTTGTTCCTCGAACGAGGCGCTTCAGTGTTCGGAATAGACATCGGCGAACAGCCGCAGAAGCTCGCTGAAGACTACTCAACATTCACCTTCTATAAGACTGATCTTACCGAGTCGCAAGCTGCTGAGCATGCTGTAGCGAAGTGCGTCGGCAAACACAACCGCATCGATGTCCTGGTCAATTGCGCGGGCGTGAGCGATGGTTGGAGCAGCGCCGACACGATTCACGAAGAAGAGTGGGAGAGGGTCATGTCTATCAACCTGACAGTGCCTATTCGCATGATGAAGGCTGTATTGCCGGCGATGAAGGAACAAAAGGGTGGTTCTATCGTCAACGTTGGAAGTAAAGCAGGAACTTCGGGGGCGAGTGCTGGTATTGCGTACACTGCAAGCAAACATGGTCTGGTACGTACAAACCCCCGGCCGCAACACCATACAATAGTATTGACAGCGCGATAGGTGGGTGCTACAAAAAACGTTGCCTGGCGATTCCATAAGGAAGGCATTCGATGCAATGGCGTGCTGCCTGGCGGCGTTGCAACCAACATCGCATCATCAGTGCAGATGCAGCACTTTGATTCTGCTGGCTTCAATGCTTTCTTGTAAGTCTTAAGCTAAATTGAATGTGTTCTGCTTTGCGCTTACTTATACAAACAGCCCTATTGTGCAAATGCACGTATCGAAAGACAGCGAGGGAACGCCGGTTCCTTACATTGGAGTGGATAACGTGGCGCGTGGCATTGCTTTTCTGGCTTCAGAAGAGTCGACGATGATTAATGGGGCAATGATACCGATTGATAATGCGTGGTCCACTATATAACATAAGGTTTCTACAGTAATACAGTAGCTGCATCAGTAAGTTAAAGCCGGCTTTATGATATCATACCGGTGCTAAGACACCACAATTTATTCGTCAAGTAAAATTTCCGTGGTATCAAATGTGTGGATGTCTCTAGGTTCTGAACCTTTCGCCTTGTACTGCTTCAAACCATCGCGAACTTATCTCCGACTCAGATAGTGGCTGTTTGGGGCGATCGTTTTGCTTCCCAAGCTCCTCGCCGATATACTGACGCACAGACAGCTCTATGTCCTAAGGTTCTTCGTTAGAATTCGTTCTCTACGTGTCAAGCTCCTACTTTCCTTGCTAAAAAGCTCATGAGGTGTCTCTTTTTCCAAATGCGGACTACTCGAAGAATGTTTCTCTGGTGACCCAGCTGCCTTATAGTCGTGGAAAAGCCCCGGTGTCAAAGAAATGCAATTCAAGACGGTTTGACAGGACAGCGCCAACGCATTATCGTACTGCGCAACAGTGGACTTCAACCCTATTTGGTAGCTGTTGGAGTAGTGAGATAAAGATATATATCTTGCGCTGGCTACAAGACTTACAGGATCTTCTTTGCTCCGTGGTAGCTGACTGCATACGCAAATGTTCCTAGTGGGAAGTCGCTTCGATGAACTCCTCGGCTTTGTGGCGGAAATTGAGACGTGCTTCTTGAATAGAAATCTGTAAGGGAGTCGGGAAGGGTGGGATCATGAAAGGTGGTCAATCCTGGGTCGGTAGGGTCGAAGGTTTCACCGTAGTGGCCGAGCCATAGAACACTCGTGGGAGTTAGCCATGTTCGCTTGTGAAACCACTCTAGCAATACATACTCCCAACTTTGTAGCCGTTTCTGACCAAGGTTGCTCCATAAACGTGACATTTGCTCTTGCAAACGCACGTCCCAATCTATGTCATCTTCCATAATCAGTGCGGTTGAAAGACGATCTTCAACAACGCTTTGGACAGTCAGCTACTGACATCAATTGAAGACCTTCACTCACGTCCTGATAACATTGAGGTGGCTTCTCCAGCTTCCGCGTGTGCCATTACTTGCTTCGTTTTTCGAACGTCCCTTGGATGTTTTGAGCAAGACACTTGTGATCCGTAGTGTAGAAGGACCTTACATATACCAGGGCTACTTCTTCGACTTCTTCTCCTTTCACAGCCCTTGAAAAGTCAAGCTTCATGTCTGTGGCCGCTGCCATCAGTTCCAATGCATCTCTTCGATCAGTTCGGAATGGCAGATTGATGACAAAGATCTTTTCAAATCCAAGTGTTTGATTCACATCACGACTATGCCCTACTTTATAGCGAGATGACGAGTACTGGGATTTGTAGGATGTCGAAAAGAGCGCGCAAGCCCATAAGGCACAAAGGAGCATAAAGAAGATTCCAAGTTTGAGGTGCATTTTCAATGATTGGTAGCTCAATAAGAACCGCAACTGCATACAGGAAGTACAAAGTGTTCAAGAAATACACCAAAACTATGAGCAAAAGATTGTCATTAAACAGCGTTGTGCCCAGCTTCTAGTACTAAATCGTCCATTAAGTCAATAAAACCTCAGATTGCTGAAGGAGATACATCCTACCAGAAAGTACCAATCAGGTCTTGGCGAGATTACGGATGTATGATTATCACGATCAGCGGCTGACGATTATGTGGGTCTGTAAGGTTTACATTTATTGGATATGGAAGTTCCGTTAGGCGGATGGTCACGGGAATAGTAATCGGGTCGTGGATCAGATCAACTGTTTCCACGTTCACTACATAGAAGTCCCGAAGTCGTTCCGCTCGGGGCTCTTGCGCGCCCAACAACAGCGGAAGCGTTTCATAGATTCATTCCGCCTGGTTTGAATCACTGATTGTGGCTTACCGCCTTATCTGCAGCCTCGTAAGGGGTATGCCATCCAACCTGAAACAGACCTATAATTTCGAATATCCCAAACTTCCTTACCCTTACATTCTCACTTCCATCGGTGAATCAGGCTTCCAAACCACTCTTTTCGTCTTCAACTTCAACACCAACTACCGTATTCTTTAAGAACATGCGCATCCCTGTTTTGAGGCCAACTAAACCTTCGCAAGCGAGTTTCTTGAACTGCGACGAGGCTCATGCTACATGTTACCAAATTTTGGCTACAGATGCAAAGTATGAGGATCTCTTCACCTTGACTGAGAAGGAAAAGAAAGTACTCCGGTTCATGCCATTGGCGACGCTATTGCCAATTGTTGTGAGCTTCTACTATTGGTGGATGCAATACCACTATCTGTCAGCTTCAGACGGTGCTCCTCCAAGTAAAGTCTTGATAGCCCAACGTGGCTATGTAATCCTGGATATGATCACCAATGGTACTTAGACCCTCCATCTCCCCCAAATGTGCAAAGCCAACCTTCGTAGTGCCCGAATATGTGAAGAAGATACTGGACGCTTCAGCAGTTGCAAAGGGCACCTGGAGACCTCGATTACGTCTGGTGGGCAACGATGTCCCGTCAGTCGATATCGCGATAGTATGCTGCAACGAAGACCTGTCCGTGATACTCGATACGGTGAGAGCCGCTTTGAACACAGATTGGCCGAGTGACAGGATCCGTATCATTGTCTCAGACGACGGGGCTCAAAAGAGTGTTGCAAGGGGTGTGCAACGCCTACAAGAGCAGTACCCCAACAGTCACCTCTTCTACACGGCACGTCAGAGGACTCCTGCAAACAGTCACAAAGCAGGTAATCTCAACCACGTACTCGAGTACACGGCAAGACTTCCAGGAGGCCAGGCACCATTCATTGCGGGATTAGATGCCGACATGATCCCTGCGAGACACTGGCTGAGAGCACAATTACCACATCTGCTCGGGGATCCAAAGATGGCATTTACCTGTCCACCATCTTGCTTTTATAACGTTCCTATGGATGATCCCCTGTCGCAGTCGCTCTTCGTCTTCCACAAGTTCGAAGAGACGATCAAGGATGGAGCAGGCATCGCGTGGTGCACTGGATCTGGTTGGGTCATGCGACGGACAGCCCTGGCCGAGATAGGCGGCTTCCCTTCGCAATCACTAACTGAGGATATTCTTTGTGGCAATCTCCTCATTGGCAGAGGTAGGCAAAGCTACTTGTGCTGAATCTAGCAAGTCCTAACTAATCCATCCGTAGATTGGCGGTCAGCATACGTGAAAGAAGAGCTACAGTGGGGTCTTGTACCAGAAACATATAGTGCACATATTCGGCAACGTACGCGATGGGTATGTAGACTGCTGTGCAACTCTCAAGCTTGTCATTGAATGCTGACTTTGAGCGATTTGATAGAGCACCGGCGGCTTTCAGGCAGGTCTAATCATGAAGCTGGGTCTCTATGGAGATCTTTCGGGCGGTCTTACCGGCTGGCAGCGAGCGTACACTTTTTGGTATCTTGTTCACAACGCGACAGCCATACTGAAAACGCTGGATGTCATAAAAACTCTGGTGATGCTTCTGGCTGGTTGGCCTGTCGTCATGTATACAGGAACAGAGCAATTAATCGCCCTTGTTCGAGTTGCATCTGCAGTTCACGCTTTGCTCTTTGTACGCCAATGCTTGATGGCCTATGTTTGCGGTTATGGAGCTAGCTGCCGTGAGCTACTTTGCGCACATTTCCTAAATCCATGTAAGCTGGTCCTGGAGCGTACTTGATAACAAGACTGACATCTGTATAGACTATGCGGTCAACCATTGCAAGACGTTCTTGCTACCCAAATGGCTCGGAGGGTATCCCAACGCTTTCTTCGCCAAGTTCCGTTCAACGGGAAGCTTGCCCGACGAACTTCATGAAAGAAGCCGTTTGCGCAGGGCTTCTCTGAGGGAGCGTTTAAGGTCAATTATGATCAAAGACGGTGGAAGTTTCCACTTGTGCATCGCTTTGGCGTTAGTTGCGGGGATCATGAGCAACCTCAAAACGGCCTCGAATCTTCACGGTCTAGCTTCAAGGGACGCGTTCCTTTACCTTCTTCCACGGGTACTATGGGTGACTACTCTCTGGCCTACGTATACTGTGGCTTTCTTCCAGCCGTTTTACTACGCCATTTGTCCTCCAACAATGCCTGACCGGGAGCTTTTGCTTCACCGTGATGCTGCAGGTGTTGCTTATCCCACCCAGCGGGCCAAAAACCCAAAATCTCCAGTTAGAGGACTGGGAATCGAACTAGTCAACACTGTCTCTGAGCTCTGGGCGATAGTTTTGCTCCTCTGGTTCTGGTAACTCACGAACAATACCGTAGTGGGCAAATGTGGTAACAGTGAAGGCGTGGCGCACGACTATTACTTTTAGATAGAGAGAAAATTAATTGCTTCTTTGGTCTTCACTACGCACTGCCACGACTGCGCCACAAACCCCACTCTCTTGGCTTCTGCCTTACCTGTCTCATCATGACATCTCCTTTCTCTCCACACAACCACTTTCTTAGCGATGCTGTTTCGAAGCTCACACCCATAATCATTTTGCGAAATACACGACGAACATGGCAGGTTCCAGCGCCGCTTTCGTTCATGAGCCGATCAATCAGGCTGTTCAGGAAATCAGGCTGATATCCATCATTCCCGAAATAACAGGACCAATCAGGTGCAACCTCATACATGTGAACCTCCAGTCCAACCCTACTCCCGAATACCGCGCTCTCTCTTATGTTTGGGGTCCTCCATCGCCTGTTCAGGAGATCCAAGTCAACGGTCACCGCTTTCTCGTACGGCAGAATCTTTACGACTTTATCTACGCCTTTAGGGAACGTCTATACAAGTTTCGAGGTGGTAATGGCTACGAAGATGAGGTTCAGTGGTTGTGGATAGACCAGGTATGTATCAACCAGGCGTTGACTGGAGAGCGCAACCATCAGGTCAAGATGATGTCCGACATCTATCGAAGAGCGACCTATGTCTACGTCTGGCTAGGCAAGTCTGATGGTAGTACGGAAGCAGTTATGAGAGCGTTGAAATCTAGCTACAGACGCTATCATGATTCTGAATCCTTGACCAAAAGATCGAAGACGTCCAGCAAAATGAGTAGGGACGGGACTTCGACGCAAGCCGAAGATTCGATTTGGACATCCGCGCTAAGGTCCGCGCTAAGGCACTTCTTCGGCAATCCATATTGGTTGAGGTTATGGATCGTTCAAGAGATCATGCTAGCAAGATACATTCGCGTCATATGTGGCGAGACACTGCTTTCATGGGACGAACTGAAACGCTTTTGCTCTTCAACGCTAACAAAGGTCTACTTGAATGGAAATGTCTACTTGGATGACGTTGTGCCGTCACAAGTCAAGTGGCTTACAGATCATGCCTTGTCAGCCAGGCACTACAGCTATGCAGAATTGCTTCTGACGTTCAGTGCGAGCCAGTGTCAAAACCCTCAAGATAGAGTATTTGGACTACAAGGCCTGATACCGGACGCTGAACGGGCTGAGATCGACTACGGACAGCCAGCGAATCAGATCTTTCCTGAGACCGCCAGAGCATTCGTTCGCAGTGCAAATTCCATGCCTCAACCCCCATTCAAAAGGAGTCTCGGAAGTTTAGACTACAAAAAAGCGAAGGAGACCTTTTTCAGCGATGCTACTGTTATCCTGATGCAAGAACATGAGTACGGTCTACGCCTCCATCTTGTGCATGTTTTGATGACTCTGGGAGACAATATGGACATGTCTTGTTCTGAACGGCCTGATGCGAAGGAGATGGTATTGGCTTTAGAAGCGATCCGAGCGATGTGGCAGAAAGTGGTATGGCACTGCGAACGTATGTCATATGACGACTTTATGTTTGGCTGGAGAAGGAAGCATGGAGCTCGCGCTCCACCAAATCCATCGAGAACCGACCTCATTGAACTTATCCGCCTCGAACAAACAATCGAGAACCTGTATGATAATCTCCGGTCTATCGTTAAGGAGTTGGTATCGAACATGCTCTATGGCACCGAGGTAAGAACGCACGCTTAACACAACAAGACCACGCTAAGTTTCACAGCGACCGTTATACATGCTGTACTTAAATATGCCGTATGTTGAGCCCCTACCCTATCTTGCACAAAACATTCTGACCTGCGAACAGTCGTATAGAAGGCGGATTTGTTGGAAGATTGTCTCAGGCTATACGCCTCAAGCCCCGGTAGCACTGGAGGCAACATCTCCATTCTCACTATACTATTGCCTGGGCGAGATTCCTTATCACAGGAGTATTGATTGTCTTGGTGAGTCGGAGTCGGAGTGAGGACCCGTACCAACTTCGGCTCGGCAGGATGTGTACCGTGGTCACAGCAGCCTCGCCAAGTCCACGCCAATCACATAGGTCCGACTATATATGTACATCGTCTTCTGAAAGACCGAGATGAGGTCGAAGGGTCGGTGTGCAATAAGGGGATGTACATCAGCACCGGAGTCAGGACACTATGAGGGTATATTACAACGCCTCGCATTCTATACGGCTTGTCACGTAAAGTCGTATACCACCAAAGCTTGACTACCTTCGCTCTTCTCTCGCAGCACAATCACATTCTGCTCGTCAAAACCAACCCAACCGCGACTAACAGAAGAGTCATCGAACCCCTGGTCTAGGGCGAATCGCAAGCCTACTTGCTGCCCTGATTCATCGTCCTGTGTATGATGCTCCTCACTGGCTTTGGATGGCTGCACACGAACACTCAAATGTCCGTTTCTTGAGCGCCTACGGTTTGCCGAAGAAGTCATGCCACCCTCCAAATCCCATACCCGGAGCTCGTCTCCTCTTCTACTCACGGACACGGCCTTTCCGCGCATGCCAACATGAGCACCAGATATTGAGGATGTATGGCCCCAGAGACGGTTGCCGGAGCTTATCGAAAGTGCCTGCGATGTGGACCGGACGAGGTAGAGCGATAATGTGTTGTCGGGATGTGCGACGAGCAGATACGGGTGGGAATACGACATGGAGGTGGGTTTCGATCGACTCGGCCCGCTCGGTACAGACGCTTCCCTTGCGCTGTTGGATGAAGGCGATGGCGGCAGCCTGTCAGACGAGGTCGAGCGATATGCAGAAAGTGTGAAGGAGTGCTCGTCTGCCGCAGTAGCTAATCGTGACTCGATCAAATCGCCCTTGTGTGACAGTATCAGTTCTTGCACGCCAACCGTCCAGCCAGATAGATAAGTGGGCAAGGAGTATGCGATGGCGGCGGTCATGCTCGTTGCTGTTGTTCGTAGCGAGAGCGATACGGGTGGCCATGCTGTGTTGGAGCGTAGGGAGTATAGGAGTTTGGGTGCGTCTAAAAGGCCAGTGGTGCCTGGTATGCTCTCGAAGGCGTATAGTGAGAGTAGGTGGTCTTCAGTCATGGTAACGAGGTAAGGCGATGAGTATGCGAGAGCCGATAGCATTCCGTTGGTCGATGGCGGATGGGTAAAGACATTCGTAAACGTCTTTCGGCTCGTCCTTTGGTCTATTCTGAGAGCGTATATGGAGAAGGAGCCATCCTCGAAGCCTACAACGACTCGTTCTTTATCGTCGCCCGTGTTGTTAGCGTCTGTAGCCATGGAGGTTGGCAATCGAGCTGTATCTGTATCACCAGACAGTTCGGAAGACGCCAGCAATTCCCTGTCATTCTTCGAATCCCACGCTCGGAGGCCTGACATGGAATCGGCAGCGTAGATGATGCTGTTGGACATCATGACTAGCAGCGGCGGATCTGGAGGCCTTTCGGCGACCACGATCTCGCTGACGGCGCATTGTCCCTGAGTCCAATTATGCCGTAGCCGATATTGTTGCTTCCAGTTGGTTTGTGTACCATCCTTGACCAGATAGCCGTCGTCTAACCATTTGGACAGGCGGGAGGAGTAGTGTAGCCGATTAGGGTTCGCAGGGCCCTTGATGCCCGGGATGCGCGACGCTCTCGGCAGGACGAATGTGCGGTAGTAGGCGGCTTTCCATAGTTCCGAGTCGACAGAAAGGCGGCTGAACTTCTTCGATACCCTATTACAGTCAGCACATGTCGCGACTCGGGGGAAAGGGCTGTACCAACCTTTGGCATACTAATAGCGAGGGTACTGGCACGAATGACAATACGCGCACGAGAAGTTCTTCGCTGAGCTTTGATAGTCGATCGGGATTCAGGAGCCGCTGTACTTTGGCTGTATGTTCGCCATCATCTTCCCCATCGCGCGCGCGCTTCATAGTACCTAGCGAAGGGCTGCCGTCTCGGCGGCGAATGCGCCTCGGGACATCATGTCTTATCGTTATCGCTCAATGTCCGAGCGTCAGCCCGTGACTTCGCGTTCCACTAGCGCGTGACTTTCGCCATTGCCGCCTAACACTACAATCACTGCCACGACCCATCCCAACATCGAATCGCTCCTTGCCGCATCTCTCATTTGATGCATCGTCGGCCTGATCAGACATGGCAGACTTTTCAGCCTGGATAGAGCAGAATAAAGGGCTCTGGACACGCGTGTACGATGAGGTCATTCAACCTGATCTGGAGAAAGAGTGGAAGAAGAGTTCGTATGTCCAGTCGATGCCTTGGCAATCGCTAACTGCATATCAGGGGAAGACAATCATAAGAAGGAGTTAGAGCAGAGTACGCGTTTTAATCCAACTCTGTCGACGCGTATTAACCATGTGTAGAGGAAGAGAACCAGCAGATACTATTCGAACATCTAAACGATGAGATTTTGAAAACTGCCCATCTTGTCAAGGAGAATGCGCAACTCAAGGAACAGCTCGAATCTGCCGGTCAGACCTACCAGGATGCTTCTAGGATTGGCGCCTCAGGTGCGTCCGAGGAAGAGTATCGCCACCTCGTCGCCGAGAATGAACAGTTGAAGCAACAACTCAAGGCGCTTGAAGACACAGCTACTCTGTCGCCAGACCATGAGACTTCCAAGGAAGTAAGAACGAACGCCTCCGAAGAAGAGCATCATGACCTTGCCGAGCGATTTAGCGAATTGACCAAAAAGTACCGTGATATGTCTCATAAAATCAAGTACCTAGAGAGGAAGAACGCTACTGTCATGCAGAAGAACAAGGATATGAAAGAAAACGTGCGCGCATGGCAAGAGTACGCGGATAGACAATTTGGAAAGCAAAAGGCAAAGAGTGAGGCTAGAGAGGATGGCAAGTCTAACGTGGCTGCTGTTCACCTTCTTCCTGAGGACCGACCTCACATGCCCTCCAGTCCAGGCTCTGCAGCCACTATCCGCACGCCTGGATCATTCGTCAACCCGGATCGCTCTTCTCCTGCTGCTTCGACTTTGTTTCCGCGTTCAGTCGTGGGAACGACAAATCGGTTGGCCTCCTCGACGACGGCTGGTGGAGAAGATGCCCAGAGTCCGACCACGACCATCACTCCAAAGGCTAGCATTCGGCTGGAAGATGCCCAGCAACATCAGCATCAACATGACGATGGCACCGGCCTCGGTGTCTCATCACACATTCAGCGCATAATATCTGACCACGAAGGCCACCGTTCAGCGATCCCAAGCTCTAGTCAGACAACCGTAGATGAACCCGAACAGTCAAGAAGCATATTCGAACCGGCCGTGGACGCAGATGATGACGACGTTCCCCAGTTCGTTTCTGAGCGATCGCTAAAACGAAAACGAGAGCAGCCATCAAAATCAAGGTTCGAGATATACGCAGATCACTCCTCAGATGGCACGCCGGTAAAGCCTCATCGAGTGAAGGAAGAGCCGCAGAGTAGTCCACCAGTTTCCATTTCGATGGTGGCTCGGACTGAGACGATGGATCTTGACGATCCTGCGCCCCATGGACTCAAAACGCCGCGCCAACCTCGAACGCGACTCTTATATGACGATGATGCTGCAAAAACACCTCGTCAGCATAGGCCCGACAGCGCACCGCTAACGCAGGCCATCAAGAATGAGAACCTGGATAATACTGATCTGCTTGGTCTCTACTGTGAGACGGATGATCCTCAAGTTGTTAGAGGCATCCAACCAAGGGCTATCAGTGAGCCGGTTGAACCAACTCAAGTAGAGGATGCCGCGTTGAGGTCTCTTGATCCTAACGTAGTGAGCAGTGCTTCGGAGGAACCTCCAAACAAGCGCTCAAGACAAGCCCAAGCGTATCATCAAGCCAAACATAACTTTTTGGCAGAGTCGGACGAATCACCGCCTCCGATGAACCATGATTCGCCGAGATTGCCACCTAGCACAGCTCGAGCGCAGATGAATCAGAGACTACAAGCATTGAAGAACCTCCAGACACCAGACAAGACTTCACCGAAGACACCCAAGTCAGGATCGGTGAAAATCAAGACTGAGCAAGTGGCAACCCCACCCGCAAGCTCGTCACGGCCCACCTATACACCCTCCAGCAGTAGAAGATCACGTAACTCAAAGTCGAAAACGCGCACGACGCCTCGCGAAGATCTGACGCCAGAAGGTCCTTTATGGACTATGAGAGCTCCTGAGACGCGTACCAGTGCACGAAGGAACCGCGTACCGCCACCAAAAGAGAAAGAGCAATGTCTCCGCGATAAACCAGTGAGTGCGCTTAGCGTCAAGGACTTCAAGCCAAACCCAGAATACAACCAAGGCTACAGCTACGCATTCTCAGAGACTGTACGCAAGCGAGGCGATCGCATGTGCCTCCCTGGCTGCACCAACCCGCAATGCTGTGGCTCCACCTTCCGAACTTTTGCCCAAGTCCAAGCACCGCTTAGCTCGTCGCAAGAGGAGGAACTGCTCGAGGATTACCTCGGCGATGCATACAGCACCATGCAGCTTACGCAGATGTCGTCTGAAGAACGACAAGAGCTTGTCCTGCAAGCCCGGACCAAAAAATTGGCCAAGGAGTCGGGCAAGCATCGTGAGGCGTATGAGCGACGAAGAACACCGCCGGGCTTCTGGAGAGTCGACTTCCCGACCACGCAGGAACAGCAGGAGGATAGGGAGCGTGCCATGGAGCAGGATAAAGCAATTGTGCAAGAGCGCTGGTTGGAAGCGCATAGAAGGGGTGGGAAGTGGATCTTTAGAGATGAATAGGTTGGGGGGCCTGAGGTGCTTTCTTCGCGCGTCACGAGATATGTTGCTTCACGTTCGATAACAATCATAGGTACTACCACGTACCATGGTGTTATTCATATTTGTTTTTTGTACGTGGGGCTATCGAGGTCTTTCCTTGTCCAATCTGCTTACACAACAAAATCTCTTCTCTACGCATCTTCCCTCCCGAGGAAAAGACATCTGCGGTATGCGTGACGAGTGGAGAGCCCGGGTGTTGGAATTGTTGTTGGAAAACACGATGGATCATCACAAGGGTTCTATTAGCGTACACTAGACAGTGACGAGTGTTGTTTGTACGGGACGCTGTGCTGTATCTTCCGAGGTATACTTGGGTGCCAACATATCGATTGGATTGTTCCTACTAATATTCAAAGCTTGATAACAACTATTTACAATGAAGTTCCCCCATGATACCCAGCCGTCACCCCACCAATCCTCGCCCTCACCAGCCAGGCGCACTCTTAACCAGAGTAGACAGCCGGTCCAGGGCTGACATACTTGAAGCTCGAGTCGTAAATCGCCTTTGTAAAGATGGGATCACTCGTCTTGTACCCGCCCGGAAAGCTAACACCCGCGGGCGTCGCACTGCCACCGCCCGTGACCTTGACCTGGAAGCAACTGACATACGGCTGCGGGTTATTCGCACCAGCATGCAGAGCAATAGCCTCAGCCCTGACCAGATAGTCTCCACTCGCAATGTTCTTGGGCACGGTGAAGGCGCGCTTTCCGCAGTTTGCATTGAGGATCTCGGTGCCCCACGAGGCTGTTGTACCCGTGTATCCGTCCTCGGCAACCTTGAAGAAGGATCCTGACGTGGCGGTCTTTGCGTCGGCTACTTTGGCCATGTAGATTAGGACGGGGCCGTAGTGGTTGCCGCCGATGGCGGGTTGTGAGCAGGAGCGCGAGTTGGGTTGTGCGTGCATTTCCACAGTCAGGGAACCGCCGGCTGTGAGTCACATAACAAGTTAGTATCATGGCTCTTTTTGAAGGCACATTTTCGTTGTAGAAAGAGGGGGGGGGGAAGGCTGGGAAACAAGAAGGTGGGAAAGAGGGTAGCGTACCTGCGACTTCACAGACTCCAGACGAAGCAGCGGGACCACGACCGCAGAACATATCAGGCGATGTCAGACTAGTGACGGGGCTGTTGTCCTTGACAGTTCGCACACAGGTTCCAGCTTTGTCTTCGGTGCCGACCCAGAGTTCCTGCCAGGTCGAGTGGGCAGAGACGGTCGCCGCGGCGGCGAGGAGTACAGTTGCGTACTTCATCTTGAAGGGAGCTGATGAGATGGATGCGAACAAGGTGAATGGGGTATCGAATCTTCTTTTTGTCAAACTCCAGCACTCCCAGTCTATACATATATATATACACCTTCTTTGCATCCCAGCCCTCCAACTTAGTATCCCATCCTAATGACCACGAAAACAATCTATCCGCTTCATATAGACAGGGCACCACTGCATACATCCCCGACGCTCTACAAGCACTAAGCCATGTGACAGCCGGCCCCCAGATATCAGTGCCGTGCCCAATGAGGAACAACCTGGAGCCATGCAATGTAAACTCCTTGGCGAATGGGCGAGTTGCGTGCAGATTGAGTGCTGACGAGCACGCGCTACTCGGCAGTTGCCAAGAAAGCTTGGTTTCCTGGGTGCAATTTATATAAGTGATGGAAGTGGGAGAATCATGACTGTAACGAAATGGACATTGGTAAGGCGGCCCCTGGGGCGGCATTTTGTTTCTTCCCAGTGTTTGGATCGTGAGGTTGTTAGCCATGGCACTGTGAGGATTCCTTTTTTTTTGTGAAAACTAGTGAATTGCACTTGATCTTGACAAAAAGTGTCCTTGGACTGTGATCTACTGTATTTTGGAAGTTGTCTTGTGGTGATTATTTTTTGTTGTTCCTGTTTGACGATGCAGATCAACCGGCATTTCGGGCGCACAGCCGCCTAATAATGTAACCCCTTCTAATTCGAAACGTGATCGAGACACTAGAAACACCCATCGTTGGCTCAAAGGCTCCCAAAGCCCCGATTGTAATCTTTTCTTCTGTTCGCCTCGGATGCTACAACGGGAAACGGGTGGAAAGAGGCGGATATGCGCCTGGTCGTCATTGACTTGGCTATTTCATTTCCGCAACACCCAGTCTCGACCATGTTAGATTGAATACCATTTAATTCGTCGTCTTGGCGGTAAACATGCGGCGCAAAGTCTACCGGGTTTCCGTAACGCCTCTTCCGCTAGGAACGGCCACTTCTGACGCAGCTTGGCAGGCTTTCTCGTAACCAACTATTCCAAACTACCAATATGCCCAGCCGTAGTTTCCGTGACGAAGTTCGTTTGGCTCAAGAACGAGAGCCAAGAGAGTCATCGACATGCTGGTTCTGCTGGAGAGATGAGGGAAGCGTCTGGCACCACAACGTGACCCAATGTTCACGCACCCTCTACCTTTACCTTCTCTTTCTTCGCGAAATAGTTCGCCAAGGTATTCTTCTGTGCAGGCTTCTCCTTCTCTTTCTTAGCATCCGCCTTCTTCTTCGCCGCTTCTCCAATACCCATCAACTTCTTAAACTCTTCCCACTCTCCCTTCCCCACGATACCCCCACTAGCCTCTTTATGCCCTCTTGCGAAGCTTTCACCCAACCTACTTCTCAGCTCAGAATTGTCAGCAACTATGCTCTCTAGCTTGCTGATGATGTCGACTTTGTCCTCTCCTCCCCTCGCCCGCGCACACTTGGCAACACGACACGAAAAGTTGACTTTATCAGCAAGATAGCCTTCATTCGCGCACATGACAACCTCCAACTTATTCGACTTGAGCGTCCCAGACCATCTTGTAGCAATGACAGGATGAATCTGCGCGGCAGAAGATATCGTGAGAACGGCGATTGTAGCGTCGGCTGAGAATTTGGGGGGCGTATGTGTGCATCGCTCCGTCTCACGGCGTACTTCCAGGGAAGCGGTGTGAAGCTTTTCATTCTTTGCAATGTCCAAGGGATTGGTGGCAGATATGACGGCATCCCAGGCATCCTGCACGTTGTAGGCTGCCGACCGCCGTGGTGCGTTGACTAGGGCTACGGCGTCGTTGATGGATTTCTTTGAATGGGATTTGAAAGTCGCGGTTAGGTCGGGGAAAGGGGGTTCCCATTTTATGCTGCTACCCAGGTCGCCGTGGGTCCCTAGTGCACACAACCAAGACACTTTGTCGTTGAGATCCGGATGGAGTGGTAAGCAGATTGTGTACGTCAACAGCGCACTAGTCGCAACAGGCGGACAGTCGTGAGCTGTCACGTAATCACTATCTTTTGGAAATCCTCCTTCGTCGGCAAAGTGGTGGTCTACGACGAGGCATGTATGCGGCAAGTCGACGACTGGCGGCGTTTTCCTGCTGCCTTGGTCTAGTATGAAGATGTATGATGGAGATAGTTTTGTCAAAGCTTCCTTTGTACTTTCATCATGTACGTTCGAGCCTTTTGGTGGGAAATATACGGATATGAGATCAGGTCGTAGACCTAGAGCTGTGAGGGTATGGTGAAGTATGGCGCCAGATGAGAGTCCGTCTGCATCCTTGTCAGGGAGGATGACGGTTGGCTTCTGGGCTGAGGCGCTTTGATGGTTTAGCACAGGTGTCTAGTGGTAGGATGTAGATGAATTTACCAGTTTCTGATGATTTCTCGAGCGCGTTCAATCTGCTCTTTTCTCGCGGGCCATACAATATCTCCAGACTCATCCTGTCTTGATGGGGTGAGATGATACGCAGGAACTACCGTCCTTGTTTTTGTCTCTATACTTGTCTTCTTCGCTTTCAGCGGCGATATGTCCTTCTCGGCTTTGCGTTTCGCCGGACCTGACATGGTAATTGTTGCGTGAAGCTGCCGAGCAAGCAAAAATGTCCCAATCCGTGGCGATGGTCGTGACGAATACAAACTTTGTGATGTGACGTTTGCCAATTGCGCCAATCGATAAACAAGACCTCTCATTATACGCGCGCAATAATGCTGCAATGTAAAGCGGACCGAAAGGTTGTAAGGACAGGTACAAGTATCGATGACGTCGTCGACACGCTAGTCCCATTCTCGCCCCAACCACCAAACCGACGCGACGCGCGTTGATCGTGTTGTTCTACAACGATCACAACTGCAGCATACTCTTCTTCTCCGCAAGCTTGTACCCATCGAAACCAAATCCTGTGACTTCAACCTCCACTTCCCGCCCAGCGTGTGCTTCCACAACCTTCTTGTCCAAAATACACTCCAACGCATACACCCTCCCCATCACCACCCCGCCCACTCGAACAACAAACCACGCCATGGGCCCGGTCACATGACTAAGCACCATTCCTGTATCGATTTAGATACAATGTAAGTCCATGTCTCACAACAAATATGCGTCAATAAGTCATAAACTTACCTTTATCGACCCACTCGCTCCCACTCGCTCCTTCAGTCTTCCAGATTAATCGAACTATATGGTCTTCCTCCCCTTGCTCTTGCCCGCACTGTACCAGCTTGAGGTCCACAATTTCAAAGACGGGTATATGGTGCAGCGTGAAGCGGGGCGTTATGCATATATCTCTAATGCCCAGTACTCGTACAGTTTCGCCGACTGGGGCGCCCCAAGGCCCTTTTAGGTGGACGCCTAGTTCGCGGATACGGGCGTTGGGTACTTGGTCGATTAATCGTTGTGGATCGCTGGACAAAGGTGAGGGGAGGTAGTGAGTCCCTTGCGTGGTTTTGAAATAGATGCTTATGACCGCATCTGTTGTTTGTGGGGTTATGTAGGATGGGGATGCGGGGCTTGGTACGGCAGAAAGATGGAGGGAGCCGTCTGCGGGCATGTCAAGTTTATAGAGGGGAAGGTGTTCTTCTATCGTTTCCGGATCGGTTGGGCGGTTCTGTGTGGCGGTGATTACTAGGATGTGGCTATTTTGTTCATTTTCGATGCGGTGTGAGAGTGTGACGGCTCCCGAACCAGGTGCGAGAATGGCTGGACGGGGCAGTACGGATTGCTGGCCTAGTTGTGCGTGTATGTCGTGGCCATCAAACCTGTCGTTTGCCTTTTCTCGATATGTTCCGAAAGCACGACTAAAATCCGTGTAGAATAGGTGCTCTGAGCCCGCCACGCGCTCCTTCGCCGTACGCAAAATGGGCCACTCTCTGTTCAGCGGATGCCGAAACTCGCAATCTCCGCAACTACACTGGATGTTGTCTGGCAGCGATTCACCTTCCCAGACAGCACGTTCAAGATGGCGTCCATGATCTGGAAAATGCTCAAACGACCACGCAGGCGCAAAAATACCTACTGACAAGCAATAGTCGGCTATTTTCCTAACAGCCATCCCGGTATTGGTACCTCCACCTCCAACCTCTGGCCATGTAACGCGTGGATGCCTGAAATCAGACTTGTTTTGTGCCCAGACATCCACACCGAAGTAGATGTTTCCCTTGGGTAGGAGTTTGCTGTACAAGCTCCACTTTAATGATTCGGAGACGTCAATATCTTTCCAGCAATAGTTTGTGAGTATGTTGCTGCATGCACAGGCAAAGTCCATGTTGGAGTTGTTGACTTGGTTCTGGTAAGAGATTTTGTTGGAGGTGGTGAGGGCGTCGTACCTAAGTCAAGTCACGCTTTAGTCAGGGTGGTAGTGAATGAGAGGATGTTACCATATGAGCCGCTTGCCAGCTGACTTGGGGTCAAGACCGACTCCTAGGTTGGCTTTCAACTGGAGCAGGAAAGCTTCGAGAAGCTTTGCACTCCACGATTCGCTTGGAAACGGCTTCTCGATGTTGACTAGCCAGCCATCGAAGCCAAAGTGCGTCGCGATGCTAGCTAGTTTCTTCGCCATGGGGAAGTGCATCTCTCCGGCTTGGTCAAACGTATGCTGTAACAAACGTTCCGAACCCTCAGTCTGCGGCTCAATCAACAGCGTTCCTAACACCTCGACGCCATTTCTATGAAGCAAATTGACCCATGTAGGCGGCGGAACGCAAGCCAACTTATGCGAGAAGTAAATGAAGGTATCAACAAACTGGAGGTATTCACACGAATAAAACTCTCTGTCCACGTCAACAGCGTTGATGCTTTCGTAGTCATGGTAATTGCCAGAGTAGTCATGGATTAATAGAACGGGGACTTTGACGACGCCGCCCCTCTCAATGCCGTCGGTCCCGCGTAGCAGCGGCGTGTTGGCTCGTTGCAGCGGATCAGAATCGTCTTCCTTCCACGACTCCAACTGCTCGAATGTATCGAAGTAGGCGAAGCCCTTCAGGCGATCTACTTGGCGCTGTCTGCGTCGCTCTTCAGGCGTTGGCCCAGTGTCGGGGGTAGGAAAGAGATGGCGGTATCCATCGCGGATTGGCCTAAGAATGTCTTTCCAACCAAGCAGATGGGCCATAGTAGAGTGTTCTCAAGTGTATACGGAACGTCGAGTGGATGGGCAACGCGAACGACTGCGGATGTGCTACGGGGGGTAGCGGCGATCGGGATGACGTGAAGCGACAGGGGCGGGTCTTGGCATGCAAGGATGCGCAGCTCCATCCCTACGTGATGCAGCAGTCGGAACGTGTCTTTTTATGCCAGGCACACCAACACACAACCCTCCACCACGCCTCGAGTCGCGACCCATTGCCCGCGATGATGAACCTCTTCCGACTGCTGGGTAAGCTTGGCGACAACAATGCTCGTGCGTATGGATGGAAATGCTAACACGGTCTAGGGGATTTATCCCACCTGCTATCCATCCTGATTCTGCTGCACAAGATGAAGGTGTCGAGTGTATGTTGATTCCCCGTGCACAAGTAATGCGCCGTATCGATTGACACGCTGCAGAGCGCATCTGGTATCTCGTTCAAGTCGCAATTCCTCTACCTGATCGTCTACCTCACGCGTTACGTCGACCTCCTCTGGACCTTCTACGAACCCAAGTCGCTCTACAACACCATCTTCAAAATCATCTTCATCAGCACTTCGGCCTACACCGTCTACCTCATGCTCAACGACTACAAGCCGACACACGACCCAAATCTAGACACGTTCAAGGTGCAATACCTGCTGGGCGCGAGCGCAGTGCTGGCGATACTGTTTCCCTACAAATACACATTCACGGAGATACTCTGGGCTTTCTCCATCTGGCTAGAATCGGTTGCCATCTTGCCGCAGCTGTTCATGCTGCAGAGGACGGGTGAGGCGGAGACAATTACGACGCACTACCTCTTTGCGCTGGGTGCTTACAGGGCTCTGTACATCCCCAACTGGATCTACCGTTACATTCGCGAGGTGCCCAAGTTCTACGATCCCATTGCAGTGATTGCGGGTGTCATCCAGACTATTTTGTACTCTGACTTCTTCTACATTTACTACACAAAGTAAGTCTTGGAGGATACACTGAGGCTTTGGTCGGCATGCTAACGTAGTTTAGGGTCATCCAAGGCAAGAAGTTCAACCTGCCCGTATAGACCCCCGCGCGCAAGGACGCTGCTCTCTTTCTGCTGCTGGTGGCCGAGTTCGGCCCCATTGCTTCGTATATCGGCATATCTGTGTTAAGTGGGCGTTTTGGCATCTGGAGGCATTCTAGGGAGGAAGGGTTGGTTGGGATATGACAGTCGACTAGCTGTGTAAGCTAGGCGTCGTAACGCGATTGGCGGTGCGCATGTAGGAAAATACCTTGTAAGAAATGAATACGTGCTACATTGAGTGAAGCGCCCGATAAGGCTGAGACACGTGAGAAGCAGTATGCATGCATGGATGCGCCACCGGCTGCAGCCTCGGGGTGCTTGACGCTCAGCCTTGTGCGCAGGTGAAGGGAGCGGCCAATCAAAAGACGCTAATATCGGCGGCCGCCAGTAACTCCGGACTACCTTCGCTGCCGGCAGTCAGCAACCCTCAACCTTTTCCTTATCCCAAAACCATACAAACGCATTTGTTCATTCTCCATCCGTTCGCTGCTTCCTATTCACCAACCTACTTTTTTTTTCTAAAGAATTGTCGCATTCGTCAGCACTTTGAAGCTGTCCCACCAGAATCAGCCTCAACTTGTTGTTATCGCCGAAAAGTGCGCGCTCAC
>Ga0268250_10000191_pt1 | contig 30522 bp, 24 predicted proteins | sample AgamicAsSfe_FD_200448 | JGI IMG/M metagenome (GOLD analysis project Ga0268250, IMG submission 200448) | Agave microbial communities from Guanajuato, Mexico - As.Sf.e (v2) (version 2) | ecosystem: Host-associated > Plants > Phyllosphere > Phylloplane/Leaf | place: Guanajuato, Mexico | collected...
GGAGAAGGGATCTTTAGGACATTCCGGCACTTTCAACAACAATACGCTTGGAATGACAGCAGGATACACTGGCCTTGCGAATGTGTACACACCCGAAGTCTGTCGCAACTTCAATGCGATGGGTGACAAACTTCGCCTCCGTCTTCAAGAGCTTTCGCATGGAACCAAAATGACCGTTACGGGTTTGGGAACGATCATGGGTATACATTTCTTGCATGATGGCAAGAAGGAACTAAGAAGCTTCCGAGATCGGCATGAGGACCTTGACCTGAGCATGCTATTCTGGCTCGAGATGATGGAAGCAGGATTCTGGATTACTCAACGAGGAAGCGTAGCCATCATCCTAGGTACACCCTGGGAGGAGTTACAAAGGTTCTCAGACTGCGTACGGGGATTTCTGGAGAAATACAGGGGATTGTTGAGTATTTGATCTTCATTCCCGAACTTCGTTGTTGCTGGAGATCTTGATGCGCTTGGCTTCCGTAACTTTCATGCGCAAGTGGCGCCTTGTGAAGCTCTCCCAAGATAGTCACCGCATCACCGTTGTTCTTTCGGAACTTTTTGAGATACGGAACTTTGTAGTCCAAGAGGTACATAAAGCCAAGCCATGACGAGATCAGGCACATCTTTCGGTAAGATGTCGTGTTCCATGCAACTGCAGCTTTCCCCGGGACTCTGCGCACCAGACTACTCGAGATATCCATGTAGAAGGTCTCATAGTATTGTCACTCCAACGGGGTGTAGTCGCACTCGATTGTGAGATGTTGTACCTCGGGCAACGAGTCACTGATGCGCTTGCTGTCAATAGTGGATGCAAAGCTCCTACGGATCATGATACGCTTGAAGACCCTGACCATACGCTTACCCCAATCAGCCAGTTAAAGGTTATCGTCTTTAAAGACCCACTTGTCGAGAGCCTCCTCGCAGAACGTCAGGGAAGCTTTCGGGTCGTCGTCTGAATACTTCCATGGGTCGGCTTGATCGAGAACATAGTCTAAGGGGCTTTGTTCAGGTTCTTCAGATTCCTCAGAGGAGGGGAAGTCCTGGAGATCAAAACCAAGACTCTCCGGCCAACTAGCTTCTTCACGCATTGCACTCTGAAGGAACGCCATGATGCCCGTGAATTCATGGAGACTGTTGAGCGTTGGTGTGCCTGTTATGACGAGGCGGTTACAAAACCAAGGTTACCTAGGTAGCTTTGTGACATGGTGTGCACGGATACTCTCGCGCTGTGGGATAATCATCCGAGTCGCATTGCGAACAGTAGTTCTATCACTAGAATAACTTGCTACGAGAGTGAACGGAAATTCTTCTTCATACTATAATAAAGCGTATTAAGAGCTATGTACATAGAGATAGAAAACCTAGAAGCCTACATTACTATTATTCTTTATGAGCTTTCTTTTAAGGAGTTACTGTAAGCTGCAAGGTAGAGCTTGTTATTTCTATACCTGTTTACGTTTTCTCTTGTATGTGGTGCTATCTGAAGATATGAAGCCGACAATGCAAAGCTTATCGGCCCACCCCACTTCCACAACTGGGCCGGGCCGCGACCGCCCAGTCCCGTGATACATTACCTAGGTACTTCATGACACGACAATCAAGCTCAACAGCGATAATCCGACACAAACTCTAAGATGGCCCCTCTAACCATTGATCCGCCCCTTCTCAATTCCGCAAACCCCTGGTGTACAACTCTCGATCAGCTTCAAGAGCTCTACAACTGTCCTCACACAGGCGCTATCACCACTCGCACCTCGCTGATCGGAGGTTTCCCTCACGACTCTGGACATCATCAATTCGCGTTCTTTAATCCCTCGACCCACGCATCCAGCACTCCCAACAAGGACCTTGGCGGCGACGCAAGCACGACAGGGAGTTTAAACACGCTAGGATACTCACCCATCCCACTCTCCGAATACCTGGGTTTTGTGAAAGCCATCAGCGATGGTCTAGGTGATGAGCCACCCAGTGGGAGAAAAACGTTCAAGCCCATCGTCATCTCCATAACGGGTTCTGCAGAAGAAGTAACCAAATGTTACCACTTGATCCACGAACTTGGCAAGTCCGTGAAAATGCGCCTTGCCATGGAAATCAACCTCTCTTGTCCCAACATTCCCGGAAAAACGCCGCCAGCGTACGATTTCACTGCATTGCGGACGTATCTCGAGGCGCTCAAGGTCGAGATCGATGTCGGCTTAGTAAAGGCAGGCGGAATAGATGAAAATGAACGAGTGGCAGTGGGCATCAAGATACCACCGTATACGTATCAGGAGCAATTTGAGGGGCTACTCGGTGTATTGAAAGAAAGTGTGAGCATGAAACCAGTATACCTGAGCTGTCCAGTGGACTTTATAACGGCGGTCAATACGCTGGGTTCGAGTCTACTCATGGTACCAGATACTGAGGTGGATAAGGGCGTCAGACCTACATTGAAGTCAACAAATGGATCTGGTGTAGGTGGTCTAGCAGGCGCGCCCTTGCATCCACTTGCACTGGGAAACGTGTATACGATCAGGAACATGCTGGACAAACACGAGGATTTGAAGGAGATCGCGATTGTTGGAACAGGCGGAGTGGAGGACAAGGCTGGATTTGAGAGGATGCGGAGTGTTGGGTCAGGAGCTGTGGGGGTGGGAACAGCGTTGGGAAGAAAGGGTGTGGATATCTTTGGGGAGATAGCTTCTGACTGAGAGGTGTTGAGATAGTTGGGTGTAAGGGTTTGCATGTGCGCATACACGCGTGGACCAATAAATGACGACATTCAAAGTGTTGTATTAATGAGCTAGCGCTACCCTACTCTTTATGATAATATACAAAGAATCCGCCTCAAGAACACCCCAGATTCCGCAAATTTCAAAAACTAAAAGCCACAACGCAGAGGTTCTGACCGCCCATAAAATGCTGCGCCGATGCATGCCAAAAGAGTTGCCAATTTCATTACCCTTTGTCTTACCATTATGCACCAAAACACCATGCTTGCAACCCAAAATGCACACAATGTGAAATAGACTGAACGTGGAAATGAAGGGAAGGGAAAAGGGATGGACGTATCAATATCGACTGTCCGACTTCTGTCGAGCGTGGGCAGCTTTGCTGTTCCTCCTCTTCTTTAGAAACTGGCGTAGCCTGTATCCTCACCACCAGCATCATCCATCCAGCCCGCACCAACCTCACCTAAACCAGGGCCATGGTGATGATTTCGCGCCATGCCCTCGCCCTCGCCTCGTTCGACCCATTCCTCGTTGATGTCATTCCAAATGCGTTGGAAGTAGAGGCGTAGTGATCGGAGGCCACGGAGGTACCCTCTATCGATGCCGTCGGGATTTTCAGGTGGACAAGGTAAGTCGTCTGGTAGAGGGTCTTCTGCAGTCACGCAGTTGGCAAAGTCGACAATTTTCAGCTTGATCTCTCCGTGCTTCTTGGGTGACGGTTTAGAAGCGACTGTCGGCCCTGGTGATGTAAGTCCAGATGGTATTGTTGAAACGTCTTCGTTGCTCGGGTTCGACAAGCCGTTAGGTAAAGAGGGTGCTGCGTCTTTCTCCTTCGACTCACCGTCCCCACGATCATAGAGCATCAACAAACTACTCGCGTAGAATCTGTATCCTGGAAGTTTTCGTATCATGCGTTCCAGTTGGCTGATCTTCTCCAATATGACGGGTATGTGTCTGTTTGCTGCTTTGTAGCTCGTCCCATCCCAAAAAAAGCGCTTAAGCGCGTCCTGAAATTCTTTTCCTGCTTTCAGATCTCGACCGAAGTACTTGTCCTCGAAGATGTAGCTCTGGGTCTTGGCGTTCCAAATTTGCATACCGCAGACTCGCACGCCGAGTTGAGCACTGGTGGTCATCTGACACTTGCGCCGTTGAGACCGCTGTTTCTTCTCATCGGCTTCCACACCATACTGGCGCGTACCCATCTTCAAGTCTAAGACACAAGGCCTTGTCATGCCAGCAGTAAGGTCTTCAAGAAGGATGAAGTGTTGAACGCGCTCGTCAGGCTGGTGCTGCGCCTGATCGGGGTTGGAAGGTTCGTCCTTAAGCGGAGCACCCGTGCCATTAGGAACAGCTGGAGCTGGCAGCATGGTACCCTCCGTTGGCCTCTGAGCATCGGAGCCATTGAGTGTGCCGGAGACTTGCACAGACCGACCCCTGTTCTGTTCCTTTGCGTCGGTCAGGGCGTTGCGATCCTCGTCCATGGCAAATACCTCCTCCTCGGCATCACCACCATAGCCGTCCTCTTCATAGTATTCCAAGTTGTGTCTCTGGATAGTATCTATTCCCAAAGGTCTCCTAGTAAGTCCACTTCCAGAATGACGACGGCGGGGAATAGTGTTTTGCGATGGCTTCAGAGTATCGCCATTCATTTCTGGTCGTCCAGCCGAGCTAGAAAGGGCAGAATCGGGGTTCTTGTCGGAAGCATGTCGGTGTGCTTCAGCTTTCAGAACTTGTTTTCGTGTGCACTCTTCTGTCAGTGGTGGATGCAAACCAGATACATCTGTGCTATTTCTCCTTATGGTAGGCGCAGAACCAGCCACAGTCTGTGGTGTATCTCTTCCAGCCTTGCGGGTAGAGATCCCATGGTGGTGGTGACGCGACCGATGATGGATGGGTGGCGGTGCGAAAACTTGACGAAGCACTTCTTCTTGTAATTTTCTGTTGATTGTCGTGACACCCCAACTGCTGGTATGCTGCAACGGAGGCCGTGTTGGACTTTGAGAGACATGTCCGTAATCACTCTGGTTTCGCCGATGTTGCTGCTGTAAGATCGAGGAATTCCTCATCCATGGATCTGGAGTGGTGGAACGTGGTGGCACACGAAATAGGTTGTCTGGGATGATATGCCGATTGTTCTCGAATATTACCTGAGGAATGGTCATACCAACTTGTTGCGAGTGGCTGACTACTCGGGGTTGTTCATCTTTGCCCCGATCTCCAGGAGCTTTGGAAGCCTGTCTTGAAGCATTTTCTGACTGTGTTGCAGAAGTAGTTGGCGCGGCATCAGATTTCGCTTTGTCCTTGGCGCCCTTTTTCTTTTTGGGTGCTTTTCGATAAGTCACGTTCAAGACACCAATGTACCTATAAGATAGCAATGTTAGCAAATGACTTAACTGAAACATGGGACGAACGCAAATATCTTGCTGAAGTCTCAGCTTTGATCGATAGCAGAGGGAAGTTGTCGTACCTTGGCAAGAATTCCAATAGCTCTGGGTGCTGCCGCTCCACTGTTTCGTAGAACTCATTCTCACGATTGTTCAGTTGTTTGCAAACTGCTCGTCTTGAAAAACGGTAGACGGTGGAATGGCCGCCCACTTGGTGATCGTACGGCTTCAGCTCCACAGCTCCCAGTGGGGCGGGTGGCTGAGCTACCTGTGGCGCAGCGGCTTTAACTTCCTGTTTGTGCGTAGTCGCAGTGGGCGTCGTTCCTAGGTCATCAGTCGCACTGGATTCATAACCAAGATGTGACTGAGTAGATTCGGCAATCGACTCAGATTCAGATTCAGCTGAAAGCGCATCGCCAGCGGACGTCAGCGGTTGTTCTTTGTCTTTCTTTACGGAAGTCGCCGTGGAGATATCACCATGAAGGCATTGATTGGTATCTTGGGACTGTAGAGAAATTTCTACTTCTTGTGGGGTTTGCACATCCTTCTCTGTGGCCCAGCCCTTTGGCCCCGCAACTTCGTGAGTTGAAGCCCTCTTCTCGACAGCATTCACCTCTCTATCTTGGTTCTGTGTTTCTGCAGGCAGTTGCTCACTTGTCTTGAGACGCCTATGGGGGAAGTATAGAGCTGAAGATATTTGCTCTTTCTCCGATTCGTCGTCTTCCTCCGAGCCCGGTGTACGTTCTCTGTTGCCTCCATCTTTGACTTGGAAGTAATCGGACGGCTCGTGATAGTGTGCTGATCCGTTCGTTGGTGCGTGTGCGTGAACCTTCTCCACCGCCGAGGTAGGAAGACTGCGTGAGAGCAATGATCTTGGGTCCGCGCCAGGGGTCAAGTTTCCGAAGCCGCGAATGTCCTCGAGAAGACGCCGCGGGAATTGCTTCTTGTCTGGAGTGCTCACATCCGGTCGCGTGCTTCCGTCAGAGGGAGTGGCGACAGCGCCTGGTTCCGTGCGAGGTGCGGCTTTCGCTTCAAAGTATGACTCAATTGGACCGCCCAGAGGTGACTGTACGACGGAGGACGCCATTGACGCGCGACGGAGCTGATCGATCAGAGCAACAGTCTCGTTTGTGGCTTCCTCTGAAAGCGTGGACAGGGTTCTCTCAACGGACGGACGCTCTCTCGCCTTGTTGTCCTTCTTCCTCGGTTCTTCGGTAGGGTCGCCATCCTTGAATACGCGTAGATAGTGGCTTGCTTTCCGACTGCGGGCAGACGTAGGTTGCTCAGTCTTGGCAAGTGTTGCTTCAATCTTCTTTTCCATCTCAACGTCCATGACAGGCTGGTCGGAGATCATGTTGCCCTTGAACGGAACAGGCTTTCCCTCACGCCATTCTCTATTCCTACGTCTCTCCTCGCTCTCGAGAAGAGCCTCGTATTGGAGTTCGGGACGCGGTGGGGTGCTGGGGTGCTGTACGGGCGAATCGACGGGACTCATAAAGGGCGGAGGACTGTGATGGATGGCGTCGAAACCCACACCAGCTGCAATGGCTGCGCGGGGGTTGAAGGGGGTAGTCAAGACGGCTTGGTGGTCGATAGAAGAAGTGGATGGCGGCAGGGTGGAATGTTTCCTGCGAATGATGGGCGGATCCATCAATCGCCTCTGGGGAGGTGCTGGTGCTGCCATCTCTGACAGACTGTGTTCGGGAGCATCGTTGGCGGGGTCTACATTGCGTGCGCTGGCCCGCGGAGAGGAGATGGGGCTGTCGGTGTGGAGATAGGTAGTCGCGAATATGCTGTCGCGCTCGTCCAGCTGGGGGCGGTCAATTGACGACTTCCAAAGGTTGTTGTTATCGTGGACAATGGGAGCCGTGCGTGAACGGCCCGTCTGGGAGAGGGTCTTGGGCGTCACTTGGTCGTGCTCGGGGTCCGGCGTGCGAACTCCATGGCTGGCGTTCGACCTCACCGATGCGGGGGGTGAGGTATTTCCTTGGGCGTCCGGCTGGGGTGACATGGGCTCGACATTGATTCGACCGTTGGGAAGGCACCTCGTGGCAGGATGGGTGGCAGATATTGCCGGGTGGGCGCTCAGGTCGTTTGCCAGGATGCGGTCGTTTGGGCGCGGCGGAGACACAGCGGAGGGCCAGCAGGGGCGGATCTTCCAGATTAGCGTGCAGAGCAGCGGCGCTGGCGGATGGGAGGGCTGCAGATGTGGTTCCAGGGTGCTAGCGAGCGAGACACCAGTGAGAGATGCGAAAGGTCCACGTTCTAATTCTGTGTGGTTTGGCGTCAAGGCCAAAGTGGCGCAAAGATTATCCCAAGCGAGCGGCCCAATGACGTCTGCCTGACTGCCACCGCGTAACAAAGCGCGTCAGTGCAGATGGCCCGAGTGGTTGGTGGTTTCGCGACGGTACCGTGCGATGTTTGTTTACACAATGCAGAAGACGGACGTGGAGAGGGCAGTTTGGCCTCTGGCGACAAAGACAATTGGGCTTGGCGGCAATTGCGCGGGCAATTGCTGCGACGTCGTGGTTGCCTGTCCATGTGAAGACGAGGCAGGAGCGTCCGTGCACAAGGAGCCACATGAACGATGTCGGCACGGTTCACGGACTGAGCTAGTCGACGTTGAACGCTTCCAAGGTTCAACCCACGACACATGCCATCACCATAGGCTGCAGTCACGCGCTGCAGCTTCACTTTGCAGCTTCGTTGGAAATTGGAAAAGCACAATTCTTGACATCTGTGACACAAGCTAGACGTCTTTTCGCCTCCGCGCCGTCCTCCCCGTGCCCCTACAAAGGCCCGTATCCAAACTATGCGGTACCGGCTATACCATCCCATCACGATTGCCTCACCCCTTTCGCCGATATCAATCCGTGCTCTGCCCAAGGTCTTTTGCTTGCATTGACTATGCATGGGCTCCAGACGTCGACGACCAATCACTCGAGAACGTGGCCTCTCACCGCCTGCTGCATCCTTACGTGACTATCGCTGCACGTCGCTGTGATACCGGTACAGGAATGCTTCCATCTGGCAGGACCAGAGTGCCACGACGACCAAGGCCACTGGTGGGACGTGAACATGCCGCTGCTTCCGTGTTGCTCTGACCCGCACAGCATTGCCTAGAGACGAAATCATATTTCCTCTTTGTCATAGCATTCAAGTGTCGTCTATATTACGAAGGAATCGATCTGTAAAATCCAGATCACCAGTAGGGCCGAAGTCACCTAGTGACGTGTCGATGTCCAGTGCTGGGAATCTAATGTCCTTCAACGCCCCCTTGGACATGTCACCTAAAAGCCCCTGAGATCCTTGTGAAGCTTTGTCTGTAGTGAAGCTCCAGATCGATGTGATGTTGTTCTTATCCTTCAATGGAATTCGGTCGGTACCAGGAGTGGGGCTCTTAGCGATTGCGTCAGCTTTCAGTACCCCATCACTAGGACTGAGAGCGAACCGCAGATTGCTTCGTTGTGATTCTTCAGGCTTCTTCTTCACTGTGCTGAACGCGAATGGTGACGCTGCGCCAAAGAGGTCCTGCGTACTGATGGGTGGAGCCTGCAGTACAGTCTCGGGTGCCAGCGGTTCGTCTCGCTGGACCGTGAAGCCAGAATGGGGTGTAGTTGCTGCGATGGGAGCGGCCAAATACGGACGGGGTGTATCTCGAAGTGAGGGTTGTGAATCCAATCGAAGGACCTCAGGCGATACTATGGGGAAAGTGCTTTGCTGGAACTCAAGCTGAGCTCGCAGCAATGCGGCTTGTGTAGACCAGTCAGAATTATGACTGCCTCGACTTGTGCGGAAATCCGAATTCTCATCCTGGACCACAGTAACATGTCCTTCCACCTGCGGAGATGCTTGCACTTCGACGGTAACTTCCTCTGTACAGACCTCCTGCAGCTCATTCTTGGCTTCATCCTGGGTAGCAGTCTTGTCAGCAACTGGTTCTCTGACTGAGGGAGCTTTCTCTGGCGATGAGTCGAAGTTGACTGCTCTCGGCCTCAGTTTCGATTTTCTAGAAACTGGCCTGGGCGTGGACGCATTATGTGTATCTTGGTGACTGGAGCGTCGTGGCGGTTCTCTTGGGTTCGAGGCTGATGTTGAGTTGATAGATCGGCCCGCAGACTGCTGTACATCATCTCTTGTACGTCTTCCTTGACTTCCTATCGAAGAAGTAATGATCGGTACTGTCCGCTGTGACCGTTGTCCCGACTGACTGCTGTGAGGTGTTGCTATGGTCAGAGCCGGAGTATCACCTGCCTCGGTTACTGAGTCTGCAGCGGTTAGGACTTGTGCCTGAACTTCCGTATCGGCACCCCTGGTAGGTGAGGATATCATCATGGAAGCCGACGCGCTTGATGCCCATTCCTCTTGCTCCAATGCTCCAAGTGCCGATGTCTGAGCCTGAATAGGTGCTTTTGGGAGACTGAGCCGCAATTCTGATAACGTTTGTGTTTGTGAGGCGCTATTTCGCGATCGTGATCGTGTTGGAGACGTGTCCGTGTTCCGGTTTGTGGCTTTGCGCATGTCGACTCTGGCGGAGTCAGGGCGACGCAACCAGAATGGGTTTGTCATGGGAGAGCGACTTTGTATGCATCTAGCCGTGGATATGCTCACGGATTCTATCGTTTCGGGTACATCTTCTTCGTCGTCGTCGTCGGGTAAGGGCGCTGTCGCGGGCGGGACTTCGATTTCGTCGAGGCTATCGTCGTGTTCGCGGCGGTCGAGGTCGTCCTTGGCAGCCCTGGATGTTTCTGGCGACTCTGTCTGGGGCGGCGCGGATTCTTCGACGACAACGCTTTCAGTGCTCCTCCTCACCCTTGCGCTGCTCCTATGCCCAATTGCGTCTCTTCGACCAACAGCGGCCTTGTTGCTCTTGTGTGATATCTTCTTCTTCTTTTTTTCTACTATGGGTTTTGCCCATGGGTTCTTCCAGTCATTGTTGAAGGGTCCTCTTAGCCCTGCTGTGACAATGACGGGTGCTCGGCCACGCAGATATCGGGATGCAATCGCTTCGATTCTTCGTCGCTTCGCTGCCCGGTGCTCAGCGTCCTCGTATTCTGCGAGTGGTTCTTCGAGGAGGTCTTCTGGGTCGACATGGAAACCATCAAAGTCCAGTCCCCGCTTCAGGTGAGGGTGTAAATAGAGCGGCATGTTTATGGGCAATCGTGACGAGAAGCTTGTCCTCGACACAATGCAGCTCTAACTAGAGTCCAGCATGTGACAATGTTCTATGGGTAGCAGCAGTGATGATGTAAAAATAAGGTGGGGTCGGGTCGAGTCGCATCGTCGTTCGGCGTCTGTGTCGTAGCTGCCACGGCGGCGTGAAGGGAGGACCAAGCTCAACAAACAAGCTCGGGAGACAAGCGAATGAATCCGCCAAGACAAGATCTGCTACCGTCTCAGAGATGGAATAGCCGTTTTCTCGGGACGGTCTAGTTCTCTTGATTGACGGGATAGTCATCGTCGGCGCATTGTCGTCTTGCGTTTTGCGGGAGATCGTATGTGGTTGCTGTGGGAACGACTCCTTAGCGCACGCGGGGATAGGCCGTGCATCCGGCATCAGATGTCATAGATGCTCGCTAGTATATCGATATACACCCGATAACAAGTCAGCACGACTCGTCGACGCGTTCTTGGACGTTGCGCCCGCCATTGAGAAAGCCGCAGAAGCAATATGCCGTTTGCGCTAAGATAGCAGCATTATTTTGACGCGTCGGCGCCAGCCAGCAAGTTTCCTCCTCACCGCTTCATTTTCCAGCGCCCAAACTTGAGACATCAACACGGCCAACGCGGCACCGGCCGAGACAACCACCACAACCACCACCATGGCCAAAAACCCACCACAGCCCAGCTACTTTGAAGGGCTCTCCGAAGAATGGCCCCAGGAATCACCAGCCACAATCGCACGCAATGTCCAAAGCCCGGCCGTGACTCCCCAGAGCGCGGCAAAGGCCCGCAGTCGTCTTCCCCGCATGCGACAGTCCTCAGGCTCCTTCTCCGAGATCCAAGTGCGCAGCATCGGCAAAGAGCTTCGGCCGCCAAAGCAGAGGAGCGCCCTCCTCGAGCGCAGCTACAGCGACATCAACGCCCCGCCCGCCCCGTCATCGCCCAACGCGTCACACATTGAGCCCCCACGTCGCGCCTCGTACTCGTCTTTTTCCATCTCGCAAGGCTCCGGCATTCACTATGGAACAGTCGCACACAACACGGTCGCGAGATCACCCACAAAAGAGCCAGGATCCCATGACACGCCCGAGTGGAGGCGCAGGCTCGTCAATGGCGAAGTAGGCTACGGCGGCCAGACCGACTTGTTTGGCCCCACAGGTCTTGAGAACATCTTCCAACCACCGGCCGGAGGTGCATCAGACGACTCTGCGCAACCAAAGCGCAGACTTGGGCTGCTGAAGGGTCTTTCTGCCGTTCCGTTACCTTCGAGTCCACCACCATGGCCAGCCACGCGACGGAACGCGCAACAAAAGGAACAAGACCACGATGCCACACTAGATGAGCAACAACAACAAACAGAACTAGAGGAGCCCTCCCACAATGAAACAACACACGAAGAAGAGCCATCGGAATGCTCTCAAAATCTTATGCCGCCGCCAAGCGACCCGGTACGGACTGTGAGCGGCCAGATAGAGTACGAGAACGAAAACTTCAGCCCTGTCTATCTTACCATGACCGGGAACATGAAGACTAGCCAGGCTGCCAACCCTGCCCCCAACTTCAGAGGATCCGAACTTGCCAACCGGTTACGCCAGATCGGATCGCCGCCCCCAGACCATTTTCAGTCCGAGCAAGAAGAAAGCGCACTGGGTTATAGCCGCGAGGACTCATCTTTTGCCAGACTGCAAGACGAGTCGCTACCAGAAGGCCTTCCTGCTGGCACTCCAGATATGGCGGACATGAACCGGAATGTAGAGTTTCGAAGAGGTGGATATTCTAGGGACGGATCTTTCCATCGCAAGCCTCTCAGCCCGTCGCCAGAAAGGATAGCTGGGTCGCGACCATCCAGCAGTCGTGCCGTCACAGCTCAGTCGAGTACAACCACGAAACACCCTTCGCCTCCTCCAGCATTGGTCACCAACCCATCTACACCACATCGTCGACGCGAACAATTCTTGAGTCCAGACCGAGCAAAAGGCTCTGGAAGTCCGTTGAAGCTCTTCGATGCGCATGACACCTTCACAAGTAACCGTATACAGAGGCGACTTAGTCAGCTTGAGTACAAATCTGAGAAAGCTTCTAGTGTCAAAGAGGGCACGGCAGAGTCAAGCAAGGCGGCGCCGAAGCAATCGAGGCTGACATCGGTAGAAGAAAGGAGCATGCAGAACCTCGATCAAAGTCAGTCGGAACTGCCATTCAGACTTCCGTCTTTCGGCCAAGGCCAGCTAAATCAGCACGAATTCTCTGGTGACTACTCTGCAATAACATCCGATGATGATTACGATGCGCAAAACGATAGCGCCCCCGACGAGTCACCCTCTACAGATGTTGCGCCTCCTGGCAGCCGCCAACCTTTCAAGTTCCAGCTTGACGAATCACCAGTCCGACGCCAGCCTTCAAAAGCTCGTAGACGTGTATCTAGCCAGGCAGCGAACCCAATAAGAAATGTCAGTCGGAATGTCAGTCGGCCAAAGTTTGTACCACACCGGAAGGTCTCTGAGGAAAAGACGGAGGCATTTCCAGAAGAAGATTTTTCAGAAGTTGTTCACGAGTATGCTGAAGGGAAGAGAGGTCCGACATCGCCGTTCAAGAACCCTACTCCCAAGCGTAGAAGGACAATCACTGCAGCAGATGAAGATGAAGAGAACGAAGATATACCGAGTGATGCTGAAGCAGGCACAATACAGCGTTCGCATGCAGCCATCCAGGCGGTTGTTGGACGTACGCAAAAGGACGGCAGTCTAGATCCCTCGACGAACATTGCCGACTCAGAGACGCTAGCCCGACGGCACATATTGAGACCACGCAACCCTACGCCTAGTCAACGAAGGCGAGAGGAGATACAAGCAGAGATCATGGAAGCTACAGAAGCTTTCATCCAAGCTTCACCAAAGCTCAACACAATTCAGGAACACCTAGATTCATCTATCATGTCAGATACTGATACAGAACGAGAACATGCAAAGGCAGTCGCCAACCAGGTCGCAGCTTTCACTTTGAGGAGGCAACCTGGCGCGCGCGATAAGACTCGCAAACGATCTGTAACCACGCAAGATTTCCTGGATGAAGCGCTCAAAATCATGGACTTTATCCGCACCAAGGGTCGACCAACTAGTGGTTTGGGCAGCCTCGAAGAAACGGAAGCCGAGACTCAGCTGCTCGAAGAAGTCAACGACCATCCTTCCAGTATGTTAACGTTTGAAAGGCCCCCGAGCAAGGAAGGACGACAGTCATCCTGGCAGGACGCGAATAAGCGAGACATAGATGCAAGAATCGAGAATCACCTCCGCAAATACCAAGAAAACGAGAACGATACTTTCTTGAACTCTTCGGTCAACTCTATTCGAGTATCACGCCTGAGAGGATCTGCAACACCAGAAGGAGAGAGTGTGGTGGTTGAGCAGGATGATATTCGGATCACGGACAACCCAAACAGGCACCAGACCGAGGATGACGAGGACCATCGCCCTAGTTCTGCGCCTCGTGGAAACGCCACACTCCTATCGACAGCTTCATCTTTCGGAAACACAATTGTCACAAACGCATCACGTCGTTCGGAATGTGTCGCGACGCTAGCTCCCGAAGCGGTGGCGCATCTTATCCCTCAGCAAGTCGCAGGCATGAGCTTTGATCGCGACAAGAACATTTGGGTCCGCCAGAAGAACCCGTCCAGGCAGCACCAGCTACAAGCGGAAGAACCAAGCGCCATGAATGCTAGCGAAGATGATCCTTTCGGCAACATTCCTGATCTGACAGTAGAAGATACGACTGAGCTAGATACTAGAACAGGCTCTCCAGTCCGCCTCCAGCCTACAGCAGAAACCATCCTCGAAGATACAGAGAAGCCAGACGACGACGAAGACTCGCGTCCAGTGACCCGTGAAGGCAAGGGTGTCGCATACACGGAAACAAGCTCGGCACCTTCCAAGGCCTCGAACTTTGGCTGGAGCTTCCCCAAAACTGACACACGAGCTACATCGTGGAGCACTCAAGCCCCGCGGATATACAGCACACACAAGATGCCTCATGCGCCTACAACGTATGCCATTCCAGAATCAGAAGAAGATGGCGTCGAACATGAGATTCAGTATTTCGAAGGGAGGGACCACGCTCCTGCAAGTGTGCAACGTCCGCGAGTACGAAACGTTACTATCTCGATCGCTGAGCGCGAGGATCCAGCACGCGAACCTCAACCCGAAAATGCTCAGAAGCAACGCCGCCAACAATGGGGACCCTCCAGTGCTCAGCAGATGTCAGATAAGAAGCAACCAGCTTGGGGACAGACAAACGGTACCCGTACCATGTCGCATGGACGACCCAGTCGTCTGCCCGTCTTCAACGGAGATGGTGACTTGTCGATTTTGGATGATGCCCCGTCGAAGAATTATCGGATGGAGTTATCGATGAACGTCTCTGCGCCCTCTCTTCGCCATGGACGACGGGATACGCTTGTGACTGCACCATCATCACCTGTAAAGGATGTCACATTCATGCTCAGTGACCTACCTGAGTTTACTCTCAACCAGATCGATGAGTTCGATCTCCCAGATCGAGTTGTGGTGAAACATAACGGTAGCCGGTTTTCTAAAGCTCTAGAAGATCGTTATGCACAAGGCACTGCTGAGCTTGTGAAGGCACTACAGGATGTCGAGCCCGATGAGCCTTATTGGGAAGATCTTCGTACTGTCAATCTCCACAAAAAGGACCTTAACAGCTTGCACCGTCTAGATGAGCTCTGCTACCACCTCGAGGAGCTCGATGTTTCAGACAATAAGATCAATCAGGTTGAGGGTATTCCTTACTCCATGCGTCGACTGCAAGCACAGAACAACTGTCTGAATGGACTTACCTCTTGGACGACCCTCGTCAACCTACAACACCTTGACATATCCGGTAATGATATCGACAGATTGGACGGCCTCGCTGAATTGGTGCATCTCCGAATTCTGAAGGCGGACAACAACAAGATCAGATCTCTTCAAGGCATTCTACATCTCGATGGCCTGATGGAATTAAGCGTTCGCGGCAACGAGATCGACACGGTTGACTTCAGCCGAACAAATCTGTGAGTCCGATTAGAGACTCCATCTCATCATTGTTTGCTAATCTGTTCGACAGGAAATCTCTCACTGATCTGGATTTGAGGAAGAACCACTTGCTTGAAGTACGGAACCTGCACTGCTTGCCCCAGCTCCAGCATCTCAACCTTGGTATGTTTTTCGGTTGCTACGTTTGCTAGGACATTACTAACGATACGCAGACGACAATGAGATAGAGGAGTTTCCACTTATCGACACGGCTTTCAAGCCTTGCAGATTCCTACGGTCTATCCGTATCTGCCGGAACGGAACCACGATGCTTGATGTTGATCAGTACTTCCCTAAGCTCGAGTCTCTCTATGTTGATGGCAACTGTTTGACCCAAGTATCTGGCCTAGAACATCTTCGACATCTACGCACATTCTCCGCTCGCGAACAGATCCTCAACTCGGAGTCGGACATGGAGATGTGTGCGAGCAATCTTGTCAGGAATACAGAAGTCCGCAACCTGTATCTCTCGCTCAATCCGACGTACGGCCTTCAGATCTCGCAACATCTACTGAGTCTTCAGCGCCTAGAATTGGCTTCCATGGGCCTAAAGGAACTACCAGATAACTTCGGTCAGCTTACGCCGAACATTCGATCTATCAACCTCAACTTCAACTCTTTGACAGATCTTCGGCCACTCCTCAACATCAAGCGATTAAGTGAGCTTCTCCTGGCAGGCAACAAGCTCGAGCGCCTACGTGCCAACGCAATGGTCTTGGGCAAGCTGGCTACACTCTCGAAGCTAGACTGGCGAGACAACCCGCTCACGCTTCGCTTCTACGCTCCGACATGTGAAAACCGGGTCATGTCTCTCAGGCAGAAACCCTCCGACGAGCAGCTCACGAACCGCTTCGTTCTACCTGAGGGGGAAGTTGAAGCAGATGTGCAACACCTCCAGCGACTGGACTACGAAACCCGCATTAGGCGGCGGGTCACCGAGATGATGCTTGCCAATCTATGCAGGAGCTTGAGGGAGCTCGACGGGCTGCCGTTCGACAAAACGCGCGTGCTCGTCAAGGACGATGTATGGGAGCGCCTGCTGTTCCTTGGCGTTATCCAGCGCAAACGAGCAGATACTGCTGTCGACGACGGCAAATAGTGGTGCATACGATGATGAGAACATATAAGCATGGAGTTGTGGGGACAAGGACATTTGGGAATGGAATTGGCGCACGTTTCGCAATTACATATTGGGTTTCGCATAGCGTTTTGCATATGGTTTTGGTTGGGGTCTTGTACGATACTTTTGGAGTTGCGTTTGGTGGTTTCATTGTTCTTCGCGAAGCATCTAGTACTTGAGCATTTTCTAGGCGCATATCTTTCGGCGCAGAACAGATTCGCATAGGCTTCATTGCTGAAGAGCGAGGATTAGATTATTTGTAATGACTTCATGAACCGTATTTGGTAACGAACAAGATTCTGCATACCCCGCTCGGCAAGTGCTCTCGATGACTTGACGCCTCAGGATCGCTGCAGGCGGAACTTGGGTGAGCTGATCAGCCATCCCCCGCTCTCCACTAAATAGCTCCGCTGAGGCCCGTGCATCCTGCATCAAATCGTTCCAGGCCCCGTGACACGTACGCAACCATGAGCCCACAAGTTGGTCAGTTGAGATGATCTCCATTCACCATACACCTCACAATGGCAACTACTTCTGACGAAGACAGGGCGGTGCAGCTTGTGGAGAGGGCAAATGAGAGCACCAAGTCTGGCGAATTAGCTGTTGCAGCTCGGTACCTGCGTGAGGCTAGTACGATTGCGCCTGAGCATCCACGCATCAAGGAAGCATGGGTTGCGCTGAAGGAAGAGGAAGACAAGAGCGAATTGCTGGGTTACTGTCGAGCTTGGGTGAGGAGCAAGGATGAACACGATGGAGAAAAGGCACTCAAGGCGATAAAAACACATGGCTTGAAGCAGAAAGAAGCAGAACAAGCGATGGATATTTTGTTTGACTTCAAGGGCGAAGATGATGTATTGGATCAGGTCTCGGGTGAGCTACTGAAGAATCCGGGAGCACAGATGTGGCTTGCGAGAGCCGTCCGGGAGCAGCCGACGCGGATTTACTACGAAATGTTCGAGCGGGGTGACGACTCTATCGACGGCTTGCTCAAGGTCTTGCTCAACCGAGCGATTTGGCCCGACGATGAATCGTTCAAGCAAGGTCATCGAGACATGTTCATGCTCAGTCTAGCCATGATGATGGAGGAGGCGCTCGAGCACCCAGAACGTGCGATGAAAGGCATTGCGCAGCTGCTCGCTCATTATGCAGAGCATCTCAAGGGTATCATCGATGCGGATAGCTTCGACGTGATTCTCACCTCACTGGATATCCGACTACCTGCCAGCCTACGCAGTCAAGCTACCCTCGCAAGTATCAAGCTATTCGAACTTGCACCAGAAACTGCCAGCGAGTTGATTTCAAAGTTTGTTGCGGCTCGGACCAAGAAGGGAGAAGCGAACGACCTCGTTATCGCGTTTTCAGCGGCTGCAGCCATCTTCCCAGTCGCTGTCACGCCAGCAGCTGCATTGTTCCTTACAGAGGGCTTCGTCAGCACATTGGTGCCTAGGGTCCAGAGCAAGAAGTCGCACAACCTCGAACAAGCGACTCTAGAACTTATCAGCGCTGCATGCGTGGATAAGAATTGCCGAGAGGCGATCAGCAAGCACTGCAGAGAATGGCTGGAGGACGTGGTTGCAGAAAGTCAGAATAAGAAGCGGGCTAACCTAGCCGCGCTCATACTCGTCAAGCTGGGCGAGGAGCAGCCGTCTGAGGATGCGCCAAGGATTGTCAGGGCGGAGAAAGTAGACCAGAGTGATCTGATCGCTAGCTTCAAGTCAATGGTCATAGGCGGCGACACATCTTCAAAGCAGGATTCTGTCGAGGGTCTAGCATATGCTTCTCTTCAACCCAAAGTACGAGAGGATCTTTCCAAATCGCCCAAGTTCCTCAAACGCCTCATCGAAACCATGAGTGATCCTTCATCACCAAAGAACATCGTATTTGGCGGTCTCACCATTTTCGTCAACATCACACAATACCTCCCTTTGCAATCGGAAGAGGAGAAGCGCATGGCACAACTAAAAGCCTACGCCAATGTCCAGAAGCCATCCGCACCACACGTCCTACTCAATGACGAAGACGTCGCTATACGATGCAAACGCATTCTCGAAGCCGGGGTTGTCCCCCTCCTCGTCCACGTCTGCAAAAAGGGCTCTCCATCGATCCTTACACAGAGCAGTCTGATACTCCTCTCGCTTTCGAAAGAGACCAAGTCCCGAGGTCTGATGGCCCAGCAGGGCGCGGTCAAACTGCTCATCCAGATCTGGGACCACATATCCTCCACCAACGATCTTTCAACCACAGGCACAACGCCTTTCCCACCAGCCGCCTTGCCCACGACCGCACAAGCACTCTCCCGACTTTTGATCAGCATAAACCCTTCCCATGTCTTCAATGCCGCGCTACCAACCACATCAGCCATCCGCCCGCTCCTCAGCCAACTACAGCGAACAGATTCGAGCACATGGCAACTACACGCATTTGAATCGCTGCTCGCGCTCACAAACCTCGCGAGTTTGGACCGGAATACACAAGACCATATTATACGCCAGTCTTTCGATACTGTTGTCGATGATCTACTACTCAGTGCCAATACTATGATACGACGTGCGGCAACGGAACTCATATGCAATCTCATGGCTTCACCAGTATGTATTGGGAACTTCGCTGACGGAAGCCCCCGCGCGAAACATCGCTTGCACCTTCTGCTCGCCATGACAGATGTTGATGACGCTGCTACGCGTTCAGCGGCTGGTGGCGCACTGGCTATGCTGCTGAGTGTTGATATCGCTGTGCTGGAGTTTTTGCAGCAGAAGAAGAGTGTCGAGTGGCTGGTAGGGCTGTGCAAAGATGATGATGAGGGGATCAGGTATCGGGGGATCGTTTGTTTGAGGAGTGTAGTGGATGTGCCTCAGGGGGTGGAAAAGTGTAAGGCAGAGGGTGTGATAGAGGATTTGAAGGAAGTGCTGAAGGGGACGAGAAGTCCAGACGTGCTTGGAGCGGGGGTGGAGACGTTGAAAATATTGATGGGTCAGTAGCACTGCACTTGAAACCACATTGATCCATGGTGTCATGGTTTGCTGCCAGGGCACACGCAGATGCACTATGTACAATACCACCAATGATTACACAGATAAAAAGGTGGCCAAGGACGTACCTTGCAGACAGGTCGACTGTGGCGCGCTCTCCTCTTCTTTCGATACATATCGTTACCAGATCTGCTATTATCAGGGAGACAATCTTTGACAGTTTGGACGTACATGCGTATGCGAAGCAATATCGTGCATTCGTAATTGACGTGTGGCGGCGGCAATGGTACTTCAAGACAGACAGTTACAACGACGGTTGACCTAACGTATGGAGTCAAGTATGCGACATGTATTCTTTCAGCTTCCCAGTTGGACATAGCGTTGGAAGTCATAGTGATAATACCGGGTCCAGGGCAGCCAAAGTACCGTTGGTGGCTTACTAGCGTTCGCGTGTCATGCATCGCGCTGCAACCTGAATCCTCCTTTCCACGCAACCAGACTTCTGCCTGAGGATAATTACGCAGCCATGTCTGCCTTACGCGCACATCACGCACCACAATAATGCCATAAAGAGGGACACGTCTTCTTGATCATGTACTAACAATGCGATAACATAGCCATTGCAGCCACCAAATACGCGCCCACAATGCCCATCACCGAACTCGCTCTCCTCCACCTCACACCCGGTACCACAATCGACGATGCCGCCCTCCGCTCGAAACTGTCGCACGCAAAAACAGTCCTGCAGAACTACACCGGCCGGACCTTCTACTACATGCAGCAGACGGAAGACCCATCTTGCATTTACGTCATCGGAGAATGGGACTCGCTTGATCAGCACTTAAACGATTTCATCCCAAGCGCAGACAACCAAGCTTTACTGGAGAGTCTAAAAGACGCGATTACTGTAGACTCCAACCTCGAACACCTTGATGTATCGAACGCTGAGCTCCCCTTGCCGACAACTCAGGCGCAACTCGAACAAGCGCGTCGTGGGGAACTGGTATGGAGTATCGTTCATTGCAACGTCAAGGCTGATGAGCGACACCGGTTCCTCGATGCTTTTAATGAAGAACTGCGGTTCTTACAGGGTCATATAAACGAGTTAAAGGGTAAGACAGGGCGTGGATGGTGTGTTAGTGGGAAAGGAGACAAGGGAAATGTTTCTGTGGCTTTGTGTCCGTGGAAGAGCGTTGAGCAACATTTGGGATTCGGCAAAACGGAAGGGTACGCGGAGGTTGGGGATATTGGAGATTTTGTTGATGAGATTGATGTTAAGCATGCTAAGCTTCTGGACATCTGATCTTGATCTAACAGTTACGCGATAACGTATTTCAAAGGTATACACTGTCACCTTTTTGATAGTACACCAACGTAGATTGCTGTGTATACCATCATTGTGGCTTTTCAGGCTTGATCACGACGAACGGTGAGATGGTGTACAGTATTCTTACATTCTTTCTATTTCGCATACGTCATTAGCTTGATTCGGCAGCTGCATGCGAAAGGAGCTTTAGGCCCACGATAGTCTCCTTCATGTTGGTCAAGAAGTGCTGTCAGCGCGTTCAGCGGCTGTTCAGCAACTCAAAGGTGGGAGCAGCACTGATAAGCGGCCGTTATCTTCGGAATGCTTCCGAACGAACCCCTCACAATCATGCACGATAGTATTGAGTGCAGGCAGTGTGCTAATAGGTCTGGATCATGGCAAGTATAAGTAAACCATTCTGACGCTCTACTAATGGCTATTTCCACTTGCTGCTGATCTATAAGCTTCGCGTTGTTCACTTCCAACATGGATCATTTGCCGGATATAGTACCACATGCCAGGTACCTCCCTTCTGGTCATGTGGCAGTGGTTTCGTTCGTTGCAATTGCAATTTTCGTAATATACAAAGTGAGCATGCCATTGAATGCCAGGAGATATGAGCTAACGTTGACAGCTGTTCACCCGCACTGACGTCCCGTATATCCACGGTCTGCCAGAGATACCGGGCGCTCTCCCAATTACGGGTCATCTCACCCAGCTCGGCGACGACCATGCTACAGTATGCGAGAAATGGTGGCGGCAGTACGGCAACTCTGTCTTCCAGATCCGACTTGGTAATACGCGCGCTGTGATTGTCAACTCCTTCGAAGATTGTAAAAAGATCCTGGTTTCAAATTCTCAAGGACTGATCGATCGGCCAAAACTGTATACATTCCATGGTCTGATCTCCTCGACTCAGGGTTTCACTATTGGAAGCTCCCCGTGGGATGAGAGTTGTCGGAACAAGCGCAAGGCTGCATCGACTACGTTGAGTAAGGGTATGATGAAGAACTACTATGATATGTTCGACCTGGAGTCTTACTGCATCCTTCGCGACCTCCATCGCGATAGCAAGAGTGGAGAAGTCGAGGTCAGTATTCGACCGTACATACAACGCTATGCCCTCAACACAACCCTCACGTTATGCTATGGCATCCGCATGGACGCAGTCTACGACGATCTGCTCCGCGAGATCCTCGAAGTGGGATCCGCCATCTCGCTCCTCCGCTCCGCTTCTGAGAACTACCAAGACTACGTCCCCATCTTGAGATACCTGCCGAACAACGAAAAGAACCGGCGCTCCAAAGAACTGCGTGAACGGCGAGACAAGTATCTGAACGAACTTCTTGACAAAGTCCGCGGGATGATCAAGAACGGTACGGAAAAACCATGCATCAGCGCCGCCATCCTCAAGGACGAAGAAACCCGCCTCACGGGCGTAGAAGTAAGCTCCATCTGTCTGTCTCTCGTCTCTGGCGGTTTCGAAACTATACCTGGTACGCTTGTATCCTGTATCGGCTCCCTTTCCACACCCGCAGGCCAGATCTTCCAAGACCGCGCGTATGCCGAGATACGCAAAATGTATCCCACCGACGCGGCGTTGAAGGAAGCCTGGGCAACAGACTTTGAGAAAGAAACCGTACCATATCTGAACGCTATCGTGAAGGAAGCGGGGCGGTACTATACCGTTAGTAATATGAGTTTGCCGCGTAAGACAATGGGAGAGGTTAGGTGGGGGGATGCTGTCATCCCGAAAGGGACGATGGTGTTGATCAACGCTCAGGCTGGTAACCATGGTACGGAAATATCCAGCTTCAGCCAGCTGAGGGTAATGTGATGGATAGCTAACGACTTATAGATACCGACTACTGGGGCCCTACAGCCGCTACCTTCGACCCAGAACGCTGGCTCACCCCCCCTTCATCCCCAGACGCCTTACATACACCGACTTCGCACGCTAGCCCGCCTCACCTCTCCTTCGGTGCCGGATCTAGGTCTTGTCCTGGCGCTTTGATAGCGAGCAAGCTGATCTATGCTGCGCTGTTCCGTTTGCTCAGTCTATACAGGATTGAGGCCAGTGTGACGAATCCACCAAACACGGATTACGTGGACTATAACGCGATCAAGAGTGCTTTAGTGGCTATACCAAGGGATTTCGGAGTGAGGCTTGTGCCGCGAGGTGGTAGTGAGGGTGATCTTTTGGGTAGTGTGCTTGATGAAGGGAGAGTGAGGACTGCGGAGCTGTACAAGGAGTGATCGTGCGTATATATGATTCTGCTGAGTTCTACACAACTCTGATGTTAGGTTCCAGCTGTCGTGCGCCAAAACTTCGCTCACTGGTCGCTCTTTCACTTTTTCCCTGAATGAGGCTAGCGTATATCGAGTGACAAACGTGCTTTCCTTGTCTACCACGCACCCCTCAGTATTTGGGTCTCACACCCAACTTATCGCAGCAATCCCAAATATGAGGCTCCGAATCGCTTCAGGCGTCATTGTAGCAGTGGCCTCCTTGGCTGTTAGTGAGAGGCCTGCGCTTTCACCCAAGATCTTCGGCGTCGACCCCTCGGGGGCCCCTCCCTTGTTCAACCCTCCTGAGTTCGCGCCTGCCCTGGGAGGTAACGCATTTGATCCAGAAAATGTGGCTGATAAGACTCTCTGGGACAAATACCTCAAGAAGGGAGACCACATGATGTGTTTGATGGAGGCTACGGACGCAGGCGCAGGATGGCTAGAGAAGGATCCCAGAAAACCACCTTCAGCCGCGAGCAAGTGGACGGGTGATCTTAGAGGTGAGCACAATCTCTTCATAATCTCGATACCAGGAGACCAACATTTCCGACAGCTGAACTCCAAAAATGGTTCTGGCACGAGTCGCAGTACGACAAGGGCTGGGAATGTGATTTCGAGGGCATGGGACTCAAGACGACGTTTGAAGGTCTCGGTCTCAACTCACAATCAAAGTACGACGATGAGGGTGATCCACAAGCCGGGAGCAACGACTGCTATTCAATTCAACATTATGACGAATACTGGGTTGCAGACCCTGATGACGAATGGGGCCAGACGATTCCTATCAAGGACCAGAAGTACAGAGCCGACGGTAAGGAGTATACAGTACGTCAAATCTATATGCACAGGCAGGTACAACAGCCTACATCGGGACAGAATACTAACAAGACACGACAGGCCACAGCCGGCGTCTACCAGTTCGCTATCAACCATGATGGAGGTCTCATTGCCAAGAACATCGAGAGCCCACGCCATGCCGTTCTTAGTCCGATGTCTTGGGGTCGTAGTGCCAACCCTGGAGAGCTTCCTGCAATCGAATTCGCGTCTGACGTCTTCTGGGCATATTGGGTCCGCGATAACCCCAATGTCAAGAACTTCCGGGTCTATGGCGCTCACAATGTCATCAATACGGACACAACTCTTTTGGTAGCTCGAGCCTTGAAGAATGTCGGCACAAATAAATTGTCCGTCTGGCCGGGTAACGTCTTCAATATTGGGAGCGAGGAGTTCCGAGTCCTGATCGGTAAGTCTTGTAGCATGCATCGACGCTTGACAACTGAGAATGTCGACTGGGAAAGCCGTGGATTGGACCTGGTCTTATCCTCAACTCCCTGGTTTTGCTAAGATCTCATACTGATTACCTTCAGGCTCACCCATAGGCGCCACAGCTGGTCACTTGCTTGCAGCACACAAGGCCGAACTTGGAATCAAGAGGATCACTAAAGTGACTGTAGTCAAGAATGAGAAATCGCCATTCAAAAATCGACGCCTTCAAGATGATTTACACATATTCTTCAGTATTGGAGATGTACCACCAGCTGAGGTGACCAGACCGGATGAGCCGGTAGGCGTGATGGACAGCCGAATCGCCAGTGTCAGGAAGCGAGGGAAGAACGTAATTAGGGTGCATACTGTAATGGCTTAGAGTTGTGCATGGCGCGCCGTATGACGGGTATGACTGAGGGAGGTGTTGAACCTTGCAACGTAGATGTGGCCATGAAAGATGCTGCGAATCCCCTGGGGGCTCTACTGAGACCTGCTATAGCCTTTTGCAATTCGGATTTATCAACCAAGCGTTCGGTAATGTGCGCCTGTGAATTCGCTTTCTCGTGTGTTGCTGCAACGGGTCGCTCGCGTTCCATCCTATTCTTCATAGGGTCTAGTTACGCCGACGCCTCAATCTCTTGCACTCTCGCCAAAATCTTCGCTTTCCATCTCGTATAATCTTCCTGCTGACGCTCACCCAGATAATCAGTTGCATCCTGCATCATAGTACCCAAGCCAATATAATCACTGCCACCAGCCTTCAACCCCATACCCTTCGCCTTGACTGCCGCATTATCGCTCATCTCCACGCCTTCCATCTCATCTCCATCACTCTGAGGCTTCACACTATCGAACCACTGCATCTGCAACCATCCCTCTTCTTTTGCCATCTTCATCGTCTCTTCTATCTTGATCTGAAGCTCCTCGTCTGTAATGTCCTTGGCAGCAGGTAGTTCAACGACAGCCTTGATTGCTTTCGCCAGCCATTCGTTGTATTGTTGTACTGAAACCTCTATGTCTTTCATGCGCGAGTAGACTAGGAGAAAAACCACGACGATGAGACTTAGTACGCGCGTATCGCTGACATCCCCATAGGACGATACTGTGGTTCTTTTAGGTCGCTTGCTGGGTGATTCGGCGGCAGCGGCGGACATTCGGGATAGCAGCGGATAGATAGACTCTACTCCTGTGTATACGTGGGGTATAAGACCGGTGTAGTCGAATGACTTTGCCAAGGCGCGTATAGTGGGCATAACCCATTCTGGTGCTTCGCCATTGCTTTCAACCCTCCTTGGTGTTTTCCTAGCGCCCAACGGCGTTTTTGACGGTGTGTTGCGTGCTGATGCCGGAGCTGAAGCTGTCGGCTTTCGCGGTGTAGTTGGCTCGCGGGTCGCTGTGCTCTCTGGGAGTGCGCTGCTAAGGTAGTTGTATAGTTTCTTGTATATGCGTGGGGGGCAAGGCGGTCGCGATTGGATGGTCGGGAGGTTGAGACGCTTCTTCAGCCTTTTAGATGTCAGCGTGATGCCAAAACGTGCGTTGGGTGCTCTTCATACCTCTCACATGCTAATTGCGCACATGCGTATGGTCGTGCGATCTCTTCGTCTGGCTTCATCGATGTCGCGACGCTTCGCGACCGCGTCAGTAGCGAAAGCGCGAGCTCTATCAGCTCGGCTGGCAATGGCCCGCTCAGCGTGGGTATTAAGCCCGTGAGGGCTTGTTCTATGCTTGCTCTGCTCATATTGTGCGCGAAATGGATTGAGTCTGAATATGGGTCTGGACGTTTGATCCTGTGTCGATGTTGACGCGTGAGGTCTCGCGTTCTCACGTGCACGCTAAAGCCACCCCTCTTCGTCATCACCAGCATCGACGTGCCCTCTCTCCCATCTTCTTGACCACATTCACTAGACGGTGCGAACGATTCAAGATGCCACAGATTTCTCTCGTGTTCCTATCACCAGGAAGCTATAAAACACCTTTGAGGCATACACCATCATCCCGTTTTCTAAGACATTGACACGAAATATCGCGACAGCCTTCAGGGCACATTTCCGGTTTCGCGACGCCGAGCACCGGATTTTTAGAGCACTGCATCCATTGTAACATTACAACTCTCATTTTCGCCTGTATTTGTCGTGATGCTGCTAAACTTGCTCGTATCACATCTATCTAGGGAACTGGTACGACCACTTCGAGCGCTACTTATTTCCAGTCTCCTTCGTCATACCGTTGCAGTAACACCTCCAACTATACTCACCGCTACCATTGACCAATCGGCGTTCGCGCTCCCGTAGAGATGAAGTAGCAAACCGTGCCAAGCACACCAGAGCTATGTTATCGACACATATATTACGCCATGCTACTGTTGCTAACGTCTCGAATACATTCCAACGTTGTACTGGAGAGGCGCGGTTCGGCGGTCAACCTGCTCCCAACTCCGAACACGTCGACTCGGCCTGACCGACATATTGCACATATGGCTCCTGATCGTGTTCACCGTGTTTGATAGGACATTATAGTAGGTGCATTCGTCAGGATAGCGAAGGTGACATCCAAACAGTATTTGTGTGTAACTCCCGACATCCATGATAGGCAAGGAAGGGAGGACCAAAGCCATGCTGATGACGGGAACTTGCATTTTGACAGCTCGGTTACGACTGGCGAAAACATTTGAGCATGAGCTCATAGCGACTCAAATGTGGTATTTAGGCTTCGCACGCTTTCTGTTGGAGCATCGTACACCATCCAAACTACACTCATAAGATTGTCTTCAAAGGCCTCCAGCCCTGTTGTAGCCTGCACAACCACGTCTCCGACATCCTCCGCGATTTATCAGTGACATACCACGTCTCTATCGAAGCCAAATCCATCGATAGATAACTACGATGCAGCTCACCGCCATCCTCACGAGTTTGCTTTCTACCTTACCTATCGCACTATCCGCACCTACCTACGGCGAGCCGTACAACTGCGGCTACGTTCTCACCGTCCGGAACAGCAGCGCCTACGCTGGTATCTCCGCATACTCTGATTGCACAGCGATCTACTACAACCAATCGATCCCTGGATATCAAGACGCCTATGCCTACAGCCTCTATGGGGGATGTCAATGCTCATTCCATTTGTAAGTCCCATTGATACACGGCGTCCTTGTCGAGACAACCCCCTCGTCGGAGTCAGACTAACGAAGGCGAACATACACTCTCTGCGCGGTGTATACTAACAACTACTAGGAGCGAGGAGAAGTGCAAAGGAGCAACCAATCCACCCATGTACGAAGGGCCGACTGGCACACCCGGAAAGGAGCCCTGCTTCGAGGACCCGAATCCCAAGTGGTACAAGTGCGCGACGATTGGCTAACACATTCATGAGTGGGTCGGATAGACATGAAGGATTGATGGGTAATACTATAACTGAGTACATCTTTGGTATGTCAGTGGTGGCTGAGCTACTGACTTGGCCGCGTTGACGATTATTTGTGGCGCTGGTAGATTTCATCATGACTTGGTTAGCATAATAAAACTTTTCCTCCATCATATTCCTCTCTTCATCGTAGCCGAAATGTTGATGTTCTAGCCCGAATGAATGCGCAGTTTCGTTTCTTGTGCATGTAGTACATGAAGACACTGCGAACGCATTCAGGCTTTTTCCAACTTATTTGTCAGTCCCCAAGCCTATTGACAGTTCCGTTAGTCTTCTCGGTTCTAGATCGAATTGTTGCATGTCATTGATATCTCTAATACGAGTAGGATTCACTCCTACCACGCCTCACATGCGAGATGGCGTCTGGATTGACGTTCGAAGAACAGCGTCGGCCCCCATTCACGCCACAACAGTGCATGATTGATGAGCTGGCAATATAAATGCACGTATGCGAGCTTGAATCAATACTCATAGTGTCCGGAGTAGTGGATTTGTCGTTCTCCGCGCGTTTTGGATCCCGTGGAAAGCGCGGCCCGAGCCATAGAGCGCGAGCCCTCTGCGGGCTCGGCCACACATTCCTAGAATGATTCAATCTTACCGGTGAACGATCTCGAGCTGCATGCGAATGCGTTATGCGGCACGACCTGGCGTGTCATCGTGGGTTGATATAAAAGCAGGCAGGAAAGGTCCACCTCCTACTCCTTCTCCACAAGCCGAACGATAGTGGACAGCAAGATCGACCCCAGGCTCCTATCGACACTTCAACGCAAGTAACACCCGCCTACAAACCGCATGTGAGACAGATACTGACCTTGCACACCGATCTCTAGGCAATTCCTGGCGACCTTAACAATATGCATCTCCTCGGCTCTTTCTCTATCGCCTTCCTGGGCTTCTCCTCGGTTGCTTTTGCTGCAACCCATCCCCGAGACTTCTCTCACACAGCGCGTAGCGTCTTGACAAAGAACGACAAATGTTACATCAACCCAAACATCTGTGCCGAGGTCATGATCGGAGATAAGGTCAACCAGCAGCTGGGCTATGATGGGTGCCAGAGGATCTTAAACCCAGACAAAGTCACTGGTATCAAGATGTTGAACTGCGAGTGCAACTTGTACTAGTGAGTACATACTACCTCAACTTCCGCCCGAGGCACTGAATGTCTACGTGCTAATGCTTGCTTATCTAGTTCTGTCGACTCCGGATCCTGCAACAGTGGCGTCGATGAGACTATCGATAGGCTTGGACGCTGTGACATTGTCACGGGGAAAGAACGCCGTTGGAAGAAGCAGCCTGATTTCTGGAGCTGCCATAACCCTCCCGCTTGAGCGCCAATGTACATACTGTATATCGCTAAGCCCTGCGGCGGGTTGTAGTAAGCGATCGTTTTCAAGGGCTGGGCCCGAGACTAGAGCACACTTTGTCGGATACGTTATTGTTAGTTTTGAGTCTCGAACGGCAAAGGCCAAGCGTTCGTCTTCTAGCTTAGTGCTTAGGGTTCAGCTCGTAGTTCAGCTCGTAAGAAAATCGTTCTCTTGTAGCACCTAATACATACTAACATGTTCTCTTTATTCCTTTTTTTCTTTGCTTATCTTCGGTTCCACGGTAGTCATCGATGCTAGAAAAACGCTATTATCTGTAGGATAAGTATAACCTGTCAGTGCCCGTTTGTGCAACATGAGTTGTCGTACCGGCCCACAGTTGCAAGACAGTCACCAAGGCAAACGCTCTTGCTTCAACAACACATAAGGCAGCGACAAGACGGAGGCGCTCGTGACTACCTTCCATAGGTGATTGGCCTCATCTTCTTCTCCTTCCAGCCCTCGGTGTCCTCGCTCCAGCTGTCTTCCCGTCGAAATTGATAGCTTGCAACTCAAGAGATCATTGTATTTCTACGATGCACTTCTCCACAATACTCCTCGGCGCCTTCGCATTCGCATCTGCCATTGTAGCTTCTGAGCTTCTCAAGTAAGTCAGCCCCCTTCGAGATCGCATCGGACCATACCGTGTCGGCAGAAGAAGTCAATCGACAGCAAAACGCTATGCACGACAAATACTGCAAATGAATGCTAACGTTCACCAGCGAGGTGGGCTACGTTACCGACAGCGAGGGCAAGGTTTACCAACTCGATATCACCGGTCACAACAACGTTCGCGTCATCAGCTCCGAGAGAAATGATGGCTACTACATCCAACCTACAAGCTATCATGTAGAGTCTGCGCACGCTTGTAACTTCTACAGCGAGGCGACGCGTGGTGTTGGATATCTCATCGGCGAGTTTCCGGGTCCTGTCGAGGCCGACTTCAGTAGCAATATCTGGGCGGCATTTTATGAGTGTTGGAATGAGGATCTCGAGCCCACGTCTCCTCCTGGTGTACCGGTTCGACGGGGTAGAGTTTTTGTGGAACCAGGTAGTCTTTAGTTGCAGTACGAGGGACGCGAACGTTGTCGATTTTGCAACTACCAGAGGTGCATACTAGAAGCCTTCACTGTATCCAGTTTCGACGTATGATGATGTGAGCGAAAGCGCATATTTTTGCAGTACATGTTAAGCACGACGTGAATAGATAAGTCTGTAGTCCAAAGTTGTTGCATTGGATGCGTTATCGATAAGCTCATTCGATCGGCCCACTTTTACTTTTCGTCGCTGCGTCGCGAACTCTAACATTGCGCCTCGAGCAAATCTCCAACCACACGTCACATACCTCGACCATGATCCGAAAACAAGCCCGAGAACGTCGCGACTACCTGTACCGTCGCGCTCTGACTCTTCGCGATGCCGAGCTCGCTTCGAAAAGAGCAG
>Ga0268250_10000192_pt1 | contig 30493 bp, 28 predicted proteins | sample AgamicAsSfe_FD_200448 | JGI IMG/M metagenome (GOLD analysis project Ga0268250, IMG submission 200448) | Agave microbial communities from Guanajuato, Mexico - As.Sf.e (v2) (version 2) | ecosystem: Host-associated > Plants > Phyllosphere > Phylloplane/Leaf | place: Guanajuato, Mexico | collected...
CCTCCTGCCTGACCTCTGGCTGAGCACTGCCTGACCTCTGCCTCTCCGCTAGATCATTCCTCCCTCTTCGTCGGCCCGGCTTCTCTAACACTTTCGGCGCCTGACCTTGCGTCCACTACTCCCTTCCCCGCCACCAAATACTGTTGCTGTACTCAATTCCTGTCGAGCCAGTTGTCCATGTTGTGGACGGTGAAGATACCAAATGTCTTAGTGTCATTAGGGGTTGAGTGTAATTGAGTTTCGTTGTTGATGATGACGTTGTAGCCTGCGTTGGTGAAGTCCTTGTAGTCGTCCTTCTTCTGATAGGTGTTGAAAGGAGTAACGCCAGCGCTGTTGTTGAGGTAGTGCTCAGTAACACCACCGAAGAGGACATCAGGTCCGGTCTAGTTCTGAGGAGGCTCTTAGCCATCGTCTGAATTGCAGAGAAAAAGTATACTCACAGTCCAGGTATAGTTAGTAATCCCATGGATGACCGAATCAAGCACCGCTACATATCGAGACCGCTGTTGCGTATGCGCAGTAACACCACCGGGGTGTTGCGTCAGCAGTGAAAGCCGTGCTGACAATACCAACAGAGCCACCAGTCCTGCGGTGGAACAGCGCAGCAATTGACTCGATCTGGGGTCATCGAATGGATTCGCTGAGCTGTCTTTGTAGCATTCAAGAGTGTCTACGGTAGTCTTGTGGCCGGTGTAGAGAGCTGTTGCACTATTGGCACTATTAGCACTATTGGTGATGAAGCTGTCGATACTGTGGGTTATCTGGTGATCGAGTACTGGAATTCGATCCATTTGCACAACGTCTCGAAAGGCCCATTGACACTTTTGTGGGTCATCAGGCGTGCAGCAGTGATCATGTTCTATGTCATACCATCCCCAAGGAAGAGGACGACGTTCTTCGCACGACGGCCAGCCTTTAGAGGTGGAACGTACCACTCCGCCACCGTCATACATCTGTTGTATGCTGTAATTCAATGAATTAGTCCCGGCCTGTCGAGCAACCGCCTGTTAGCTTACTTTAAGCGGTGGTGTATTTTCCTTCTTGGTAAAGAGTAGCCTTGCGATGGGCCTTCACCGCGATATTAATAATAGTAGGCTAGTGGGCATCTTGAGCGAAGAGATCCTGGTAATAGCTAAAGTCACAGCATACGATCGCAAGGTCCGGGATTTTAAGCACTTACTAGCAATTACTAATGCGCCCCTCGGAAGAGTGATGGTGAACGAGTTGTCAGGATTGGGGTTCCCAGTAGCCTCACTGCCATTGATAAACGCGTGGACCTTAAGGTGAATGTCAAAGTACTGGCCGGCAAGGTGGTCGACCTGGTCAGGAGGGAAGACACATCCGAGGGCAGGGCACGTTCCTAGAGATTCTGGAAGTACTGCGCCGAAGTACAGGAGCACATACTCACAGCGGCGAGCCAGGTAGAAGTGAACTTCATCTCGAAAGAGGCGAAAAGAAATGAGGTGTCTTTCGAGCTGGAGTTGTGCGAGCAACTCTTCATATATCCTCCCCGAATATCATAGGACGACGTACTCGACGTCATCGAGCCATGTTTTTGATTTTGCTTGAGATTGGGCATGTCACTGGCAAGCTGATGCACTGAGAAAATAGCACCACAGTCATACACCATCACAGACAAGTCTCTGCTTGGCAGCAAGGAGAATAATCAATAAGCATAGAAGGCAGAGGCACGTTGCGGCAGCCTTTGTCTTACACAAGAGCCAAGACAGTCTAATCGTCCCGCATTGAGAGGCTGAGCAACTGGAAGGCCTTAGACAGAGAGTACGTGGTCTTGCTATTCATGCGGTTTTATAGCAGTCAGCGACTGGCTACGCGAAAGCTTTATAGGGAAAGAGAATAATGATGTCATGGTGTTTAGTTTGTGTGTCTGACAAGTGATGTCCTTGTTGGTGCCATCTGTCATCGAGTCAAATCTCGAAGAGCATCAAAGAGGAAGTGCAGGGTCGAGGATTGATGACCGACGACGACAGTAATCGTGGGCGATGTACTGTGGACTTCATCATATTTTGAACAAATCTCATTTCTGTACTATCCGACCCGTCAATAGAGCTTGTATCTAGCGCGCTAACTTTACGCTTACTTGCTTTTGGTGAAGTCCAGTCAAGACCATCGATCTTCCATCCATCTTTGCAACAGCTAGAGGTGATAAGCCCAAGCCCAGACGCCTTGCAGCCCATGCCCAGGCTGAGTCAAGTCCAGCCAAAGCAAAAGTCCTTACCCGTTCCAGAGTTCTTGACTCTGTCTGAGCGCCGCTGTGCTCTATCGTTGTGCTGCCTTAGCCACTGTACCCTTTGAGAGGACTTCAGGTCTCTCTTTTTGCTCCTTCATATTTCACAATCGATCTCTCTCAGGCAGTCCACCTAAGCCGAGTCCCCTGACGCCAAGCCGTCCGTACTCATCATGTTCGTCGGTCCAATAAGTTAACGCCAGCCAGCCCTGTTCCAGCGCAAGTTACAATTAGCAGCCCACGGTCAACGCCGGTGCCAACACAGCGGTGCCATCATAGCACGCCCTTCTCGGAGCACAGATCCCACAGCATTTTGACGAGATTATCTGGTAATGTGTAGAGGTCGACGTGGAATTCGCCGTCTGCGGAAAGGTGGTCAGCGATTCAGTTTCGATTGATGTGCAAGGAACCAAGGCTGGGATGGAGGAGGGCTTACTCTCAACGTCATTTTTCGTGTATGTATCCGTCGATTTATGATCGTGAATCAACTGCACCACGTTAAGCAAATCGTCTTCACTAAGCTTTTGCAAGCCATCGGCGAGCTTCTCCATGTCGACCTGTTATTCGCGTGCCGTTAGTACTGTTGATCAAGTCCAATCCGTTGCTCAGCTTTCGCAGCCATCACGAGACAATGATCGCCACCACGAGATTGAATCCGCAGTCATGTGTTGGAGAGAATTGCCGAGCTTACATTCTTGTTCGGCCGCTTCTTCTTCGCGTCCGTCTTTCCACCTGCACCACCTTTTGCGCCATTCTCCTCACCAGGCACAGGTCCGCTCTCACGCAGTAACGCAAGAAGGTCTGGTTTCGGGTTCTTGAATACCTGTCATCACGATTGCCGCGTTAGCATGACCCTCATTCCCTCATTGTTTACCCTGGCTTGATAATGGCGAGGTCGTGTGGCGAGGGAGACAAAACATACCACTTTATGATTGCTCTCATATCGCTCTTCCGCGAAGTTCAGGTCATGTTCCAGCACATGCTCGTTGCCCTTGCCGGCTGACATTGTGATCTTCATGTCGAACTCGCCCCATCCTTCTTCTGCGCAACGGAACGGTGGCTCTTTGAATCCTGGAAAAGGGTTGGGTTAGCCCACGCTGTTGTGCCTACCGAGTCCACCAAAACTTGCTGTTCCAGTCTCCTTTGAACCGTCCTCACTGGGATGGGCAAGTGTGCTTGGTGGTCATGCTCCTAGCTGACTTGCACCCTGAGTTGTTTCTGTCCCATTTGATCCAGTCTCCTCCACAACAAGCTATCGTCCTCATCCCTGCTATCCATCACTACTGCCCGTCGCCCACGCCTGCCGTGACCGACCACTTAAACCAAGAAAAGAACTCACTCTGTGTCTCCTTCGCTCCGAAACTCGGGTGCAGCTTATACGTCGCCTTCTCATACACATTCGCCGGCACAATCGAGCCATCGTTCTCATTGACAAGGTAGATCTCGATGAACCAGTCGCGCATGGGGAACCCTTCTTGAATTGGAGCTTTGGCTTGACTGGGTATTGGAGAGGTGTGTTAGTCTGTGTTGTTCTTGCTGGCGTGGCGAGCGTGGTAGGGAGAATAGGAGTTGAGCGCAGTAACAGGCTGGTGTATGCGTTGAGGGATGTCGAGTTGGTGGCTAGGGTGACCGTGCGATCTCGAACGCGCTCGTGTCGAGCCCTCGAGGTATCCTGGGGGAGAGCAACTGCAACGTACTTGACTTTCTGCTCCGTCACAATGCGCACCGTACGCTTGACCTACATGGTAGCATCACGTCAGCATCTTCTGAATTTGCCTGTCATCATGAGACCACGGCGCAACTCACCTCAGGCATCTTGGCTAATGATTTTCTTTGCGCGTCACTCTGTCGTGGTACTTGAGGGAAATGGTCTGTGATAGTGTATGCGCGCGTAACTCGAGCGAATTATGAGGCGGGAATTGTGAGTATAGAGGAGAGTGCAAGAGTGTACCAATAAGAGAAGTGAGGATCGATACAATATATGCGCAGGCAGGATCACCATTAAACGTCAAAGCGTTTGAATTGCGGAGTCGATCTGAGGTTGACCACAATGACTCGCGCGACTTTCCCCTGAGGCGATGAACATGAAGCCACAGTAGCGTGCACAGCAAGACTACAATCGAGGGAAGAGGACAATTAGGAACTATAATGTGTGCAATGACTTATGCTGGGACAAGCTTCCTTCTACACAATTCATCCTGTCTATCAGGCTGCTGGAAGGTCGTGCTTGAGCTGAACATTTCCACCCACAGCACATTCCAGCACACCTCTCTTCCAAGACGTCATTTCAAGCAGGAGCGTTTTGCTTGTTCGATTCAGATCGGTCGGTCGTTCGTCTCATTCATGTGTCGGCATTAGTCTTCGTGCTTGATCGGGTCTTCGGGTGATGCCTGTTATCTTCGAGCGCGTGCTTGGTCATCAGGTGTATGGGGCCAGCAGCGCGAGCAAAGCATGACATCTATGATTTGGCGAAGAGAGCCTCGTTCTCCTGCTGGGCCTTGATGAATGCCTCCTTGAAGCCGTTCGCGTCTGCACATTGTTAGTTGATAGTATCTTACTCCTGCATGATGTATAGACTTACTGTCACTGTTGGCAAAGCGGATAGCAAGAGTCTGAGCCTCAGGCTCACCCTCGCTGACGTCTGCGGTAGCATTCCACACCCAACTGCGATCACTTCCCACATTTGGTGAGAGCTTCATGTCCGGCACAACTGTGCAAACCCAAAAGTCAGTCTGATCTGTAACCTGATCCCCTGTGACACATTGCACCGAACTTACCATAATGGTTGGCGCAAACCTTGAGCGTCTTGTCCCGTCTCATCACGAGTCTTGTCTTGCCATTCTCCTTGTGCTTGAGCAATCTGACATCACCAGTACCTCTCTCCTTCCACTCCCTAGAGCTACTGTCGAACTTGAACAGCTTGGCGCGCATCTTGAACGTGACCTCTTCCCGCTCTTCATTGGTCGCTGTGTCAACTTTCTCGGTCAAACGGACGACAGGCTCGAACTGAGGGTCGTCGCCTTGCTCGACTTGCTCCTCGTCATCCTACAATCTTATCAGAATGTGTATGCAGAGTGACATTTACATCTCTTGCTCGCACTCACATCATCGGCAGCAGCAGCCTTGTTCTTGCTCGAACCACTGCGATCATTTGCATCATCGTCCTCCTCCTTCTTCTCCTTCTTGGCACCTCCACCAAACATGCTGAACACGCTATCCTTCACACCCGACGCGGCATTGGCGGCGGCCTCGGTGTAGGTGGTTGTCGATTTCGCGGCGTCGTCAGTAGTGGAGTCGGTAGTGAGCTTCTCGGTTTGCTCCTTGTCTAGCTTGGGCTCATTGCTGAGAGGCTTGTTCTCGGAAGGGTTGAGGGTGGTGTCTGTTTCGGCCATGTTGAGGTCTGTCTTTCCTCTATGTAGTGATGTCTGAGATGGTTCTTTAGGGCAGATTCACGTAGCGATGTTGATGCCAAGATTGCAAGAAGAAGAAGATGTTGTTGTTTTCCTCCGTCTTTAGCGGCGGTAAGCGTTTCACTGTGACACTTTCTCCAAAAAAGGCTTGGCATGTCAGGGTCGTCCGATTTGTACTTGTCAATTTCGGGATCAGACGACATTTGCCAAATTTTGGGACACCTTGCAGTATTGCTCAGCAGTATGAGTTTATCAGTATTTGACATTCATGAGCTATCACAGCAGTATCTACCATCCATCATAACATACGGGTATCACATCCTTTGACACCTAGCCCAGCAAAAGGAAGCTCAACACAAATCAAATATAACTCCCGCCCGGCTTCGTACGCCACCAGAGTTCACCCACGAAACTGCCACACCACCACACTACATCAAGCTCGACGTCCGTTAGGGGCTGGCTTGACCTCTTTCTCAGCCATCTTCTTACCAGTCTTCTTCCTCAGACCAGCCTCCAAACTCTTCGCCTGGCCACTAGCTTTCTTGACTGCGGACAAGGCGTCCTTCTGCATCTTTTCAACCGCGGCTTTCGACCTGTGCTGGAGTTCCTGCACAAAGTCTCTCGCGTCAGCTATTGAGGGCTCGCCATTGTTGCGGCCGAACATGTCCTGCGCCTTGGCCCAAGCAGATGCCTTCCACTCCTCGATGTGGCGCACTTGTGCCTTGTAAGCAGCTGCAATGGCCTTGGTATCGAATCGACTGGGCTTGGCTACTAAGTCTTCCTTGAAGCCGGTGCTCGTGCTGTCTTTTCTAGGTATGTTGACTCTGGAGTATGCTAACGATACAGCCTTGTCGCATTTCTCGAGCAGGGCAGCAGTTCCATCTTGCACCCTCGCTTGAAAAAGCCCAACCGTTGTGCCGAGAGATTGGAGATCCTTATGAACCAATTTCACCAGATCCATGGCAGAGCTCTGGCGACGGTTGAGCATGTACGTGACAGCTATGCCCGCAATATCTGCATCTGCAGATTTGAGGTCTGGCATGGTTACCTTTGACACCGCGTGACCTTTGATCAGATAGCCATCATCAAACATCGTGCTTACCAGCAAGACTTCTTTAGTATGCGTGTTGTTGATGTCCAACTCGTAGAGGTTGGCGTTGACCTTGACTAATCTGGTATCCATCCAACGAGCAGACTGGTCCAAAGCAAGCAATATGGGCTCACACAGAGCACGACCCCAGCTGGCTTGGCGTGAGGGAGACAACATGAATTTCTCATCGTCAGCGATCAGAGCCCAACTAGCTGCACGACACTTTGGGGGGCACTTCTTGCTAGCCTGCTGGTCTCTGTGCTCTGAGTGTTGTGCCAAAGCACGGGGTTCGGAACCATAGACTGGCATAATATCGCTCCGAGGCTCCGAGGCTGGTTGAGTTTCTTCAAGGAGTTGAGGCAGTCCGGTAGCTGTGGCCTGTACCTGTGGGATCGTGTCTGCAGTGGTATTGTGCTGAGCCACCCAAGACTGATTGGAACCTTGATGGAAGTATGACATGGTATTGGAACCAACAAAGCTGCTGACAGCCAGACTGGGGTTGATGACCAATGCACCAACAGCGTAAGTGGACAGACGTAGCAGCGTGAATGTACCAAAAAGAGTGACGAGAGTGCGCAACCATTTGCCGGGATTCGCCGACACTCTTGGGATCGCAGTAAAGGCGCCGCGCTGCTCGGTCCTATGGAAGGCCCCCGACGCGCAACTAGAAATCTTCTTCTTGCAGAAGTCAGGGACATCTCGGATGCTGTGGTTGACGTAGGAGCCGATTTCATACACAGTATCACAGACGTCCGTCAAGAAACCATTGACAGCAGTTCCCAATGCCGACTTTTGCAGTTTGTGGCTCGCTCTTACTTGACTCTCCACAAGACTGGCGATGTGCCTGTTCAGCTGGTCCGCATCGATGCCTTCAAAGAAAGCTAAACCCACAGCAGTCACCGGGCTGGGAAGTCTCTCGAGACGCGACGCTTCTGGATCAGCAGTGACTGAGCTCAGGTCATCATGTACCCGATGGAGCATGAGCCGACCAGATGCCATGATTCTTGACAGGGTTTTGTCACTGGAGCCAATCAGAATCAAAGGCAAGTCCCAGGCTATACAGCGGTGTTGATCAAAAGCCGTAGTAGAATCGTCAATGAGGACAACAAGATCATAGCAATCTTCTCGCTTGAGACCAAAGAGACTAAAGTCGTAAACATGTAATTGCACATTCGCTGAGCGCACCAACTCAACCTTCGGGTCATTCATATCAGCAGGCGAGACGTTGAAAATGCCGAACCTCTCAGGGCTGCCTAGACTGTCAGCTTCGGGAATGACATCAGACAGTGCAAGAGCGCTGCCGATTTTCTCAATGACTCTTTTCCTGGAGTTGCGTGGACCGCCATAGTAGATGCGGAATGGTTTGGTGACCGACAGCCTATCATTCGACATGGGCAGACACACGGACACAGCCTTAGCGTCATTGCTGTGCTCTTTCAGGATACCTAGGACAAGGTCGTCTCGCCCTGCGAGCTTCATCTCTTTGAAGTGAAGGATGCCGTTTTCGTCCGCGTCGTCAAAGTCCTCCTCGTCAGCGTTGTCTTCAGAGTGAGAGGGCACGATGGTAGCAGCCGATCCGAGCTCTCCAGACTCATCTTCAGCGGTCTCTGCAGCCCTGTCCAAGGTTTCTTCGTCCTTCTCCTCCTCGAGACCATCATCGTCACGATCTTCCTCGACAAGATCGTGTTCTTCTCCATCTTCGTGCTCTTGACCACCATCGATCGAACCATGAGACACGATATCATCAGTCATCTCAGCTCCATCACGAGCAGATCCGGCGACAGACTCTTCATCTAGCTGGTCGCTGCGTCCATTGTCGCTCTGATGACTCACGATCTCGTACTCATCGCCGGAGCAGTCTGAAGAGTCGTCCTGGAAGCCGTTGACCGACATGGCGATAGTATCCTGAACAGCAGAACTATGATGCTCGGAGTCGAAGGTGAGTTTTGGATAGCAAAGCTGGATGATTGAATCGTCCGTCTTCGCGTCGCTGACTGTGCTTGAGATCTGCATGTGTTAGTCAGCAGTGTGCATTGTGAACTTTCTTGCTGATGAAAGGTAAGATGTGAAATTCGAGGTGTGATGTGTGAAGGCGAGGTGTTAAAAGGTGCGTGTATTTCAAGGTAACGAGCGTGCCTTCTAAAAGATAAGATTCATGAAGGTCATACCTTGGAATGCTGATAGTCTCTATTTGAATAACGAACTTAGATCGTCTGCTGCGGGAAACTCTAATTCAGACTTTGGTGATGATTATGTTTGCTCAAGCTTTTTGAGCTCAAAAGGAGTGCAAGGTGTCAAAGGAAGCTTGTGTGGAACAGCATGGGACATAAGTAAAGCTGAAGTAGATAGATAGCTCGGTGGGTGATACAAGGGAGAGCACCCTGATGGTAGAAGCTCAGCTTAAGAGCACGTGAGGCGGGGTGTCACGGGATCAGCTCCGATGGCTTAATTTACAGAGAGCATTTGGCATGAGAGAGAGCACTTCACCTCTCATGCTAGCTATCGCCGTTGCCAAAACCTCCATGCTATGCTAGGCGCCACCCAATTGCTGTTACGCCAATCACAAATACAGTTGCACCATTGCCTTCGAAGTGACCACCGACTTGCCACAACCATCTACCATGCACTTCGTGAACGAATGCTCACGACTTGCCTTGGCCTTGCCCCTGCCTGACTTGGCTCCTCTAGACTTAAGAGCTTCTCTGGCACAGTCTCCGCAGTAAACCTGTTGCCCAAAGATTAGCGTGATCCGAGAAGTGATGACTATGACAACTTACGTGTCCGCATGCCTTGACCACCCACGCCTGCTGCTTGACTTCAGAACCTCCTTTGCACAGCTCATCTTCACATCTCGGACAGACGAGCTCGTCATCCTCGTCAGGTGACCGTGTAAATCCCGGTTTCGACGGTGGCAGCGGCTCATACGCTGGTCCGGGAGGTTCTGGTGGTGTTGCTGGCACGAATGGTTGATAATTAAATCCTTGTTGCATGTGACCGAGGGCCATAGCCTGTCGCATTCGGTCTGCCGGGAAGCCTAGAGCTGTAGGCACGGCTACTTCACGATTAGTCTTGAGCTCTGAGCGAAAAGCTGCTGTGGTATACTTACGACGACCAGGTCGAGGCCGAACCCTGGGCGGTCCTTGTATGGGTCGTTGCGGCACTGGATACCCGCTAGCCTCGTCAATCACAACGAGCGGATCGCCCATGTATTCACCGTTGGGCAGAAATCCCGCCAGTCCCATATTGATTCCTGCATGCTGTGCCCACAATGATGATGGTTGTGGTAGCCTACCTGGGACTCCGTGTTCCTGATAATATTGCCTCGTCAAATCCATCAACCTCACCCCCGGCGGTTGCGGAGGGAGTGGACGTGGTACGGAGCGTATAAAAGTGACTTCTGGACTTGTCGGATCATCGGGTGGTTGTCCATTCACGGTATTATTGCTCGGCGGAATTACATCTTGATCTGGCAATGCTTCTAGGTCGATCACCTCATCGAAGATGGGATTGGGATATCGTGGTAAACGCGAAGGTGGCCGTGCAGGTAGCCGTGGAGCTCGGCTGGCAGGTAGACTTGAAGCTGGTCGGGAAGGAGGTGATATGTGACGTCTGTCGCTCATGAAGTCGTCCAGAATCTCCACATCCGCATCTTCGGTGAGATCTACTATGGAGGCTTGGCTGGGAAGTGTAGGCATTGGTCTTCGAAAGTCCATTCCATCCCCAGGGTATCTGGCAGGATGTCTTGTGGGTGGTGAGTCTCTGGCTGCTGAAGGATATCGAGCAAAATGTCTTGTAGGCTGTGTGTGGTGCCGAGGTGGTGACTCGCGAGTGTGGCCATGATCATGCGGGTTGGTGTGTTGGTGTGAATAATGTGCTTGACGAGCTCGTTCAGCCCATATGCTGGTGCGGGATGGGCCTGCATCTGGAAGTGCATTTAGTCGGTCCAGCAACTCGCTTTCTCTCTGCATTTTGGCCAACGACCTCTGCATGATGGTGTCAGTTAATAGAAATGAATGGTATTGGTGTGCAAAGTAAACAACGGATCTAGAATCAGGAACTTTGTTGTGTAACAGTGGGAGGCGGGACGCACCTTCCTAGTTCTTTGTGGCCGATCTGAGCTGTGAGAGTCCATGGTGCTCTGCTCTTCACAGTGGAGCCATAAGATGTAAGACAGAGCCGAGGAGAGTGATAATCTGGCTGTGAGGGACTCGAGAGGTGTGAAGGAGCTGCTAATTGGTTAGTGTCAAGTGAGAAATGACGGAGGACGAGGGCGAGGTCTCGGTATCGAGGGTACAAGATAGCCGTCGTAAAAGCCGATAGCTCCATATTATCTTTCCCATCATTGTGAAGTCGTGAAGCTCGTGCTTGTATGGCACTCTCTCAAACCCATTTCTTCATGCTTTTGTATTACATATCGACACTATCGAAAACCTCTCCAGTCTCAATTCTCACTCGCTCTACCCCTTCACTTCAGCACAACGACGCTTCCATCACTGTTGAGCACAACCAATGACCTCGCGTTGGCACCCCATTCCGCCGCCGTCGCTGAGCAAGCTTTCCTCAGTGGTTCAGACCACGACTTCGAGCTCTTGTCATATGCCTGTACCGCCACACAGCCTTGCCCAGCACCAACTAGGTACTTCCCAGTGTAATCCCAGCGAACGTGCTCGATCTTGCTTCCGAACTCGAGCGTCTTGATTTCCTCCGCCTTCCTCAGATCCCAGATACCAACAGTCGTAGATCCGCGAACTACTGCTGCCAGCCAAGTACCATTCTCGGAGAACGCCAGAGATCTAATTGGGCCAGATGTGCTGAAGTTGGCGGCATTGTCGCTGGTCTTGACTTCGAACAGCTTGATGTGGCCTGAAGTGGTACCGGCGGCGAAGAGGTGACCGTCAGGGTGGAATTGACAGCATGTCAAGTCTAGGATATGTTAGCTTGTTGGAACGATGTGCAAATTGTACGAATTCCTTACCAGAATCAGTGTATACTTGCGATACAGCTGCCATACTTGCCAAGTCATAGTAAACGAAGCTCTTGTCCACACCCACTGACAGCAGGATATCTCCACAAGGATGTAGAGCAAGACCTGTCGCTGCACCAGCATGAGATTTGAAAGTGGCTACAGTCTTGTCATTGTCGAGCACGGCAACCTCTCCTGAGGCTTTAGCCACAATAGATAGTGTCTTGTTGCCTTGAGTGTATGCAATGACGTCGTTGATTGCACTGCCATCGCCGGCCGTCTTTAGTGTTATTGCTTGTTTGTTGACGGAGAAGGTGGAAAGTGAGCCATCGCTGCCGCCAATTAGTGCAGTGGAGCCCGTCGAGTCGAGTGCGAGAGCTTCGCCGGCCTCCTTGAGTATTGGAACGGCCTCTGAGAACTCCATCGACGTAATGTTTTCTTGCGTAGCCCATTCTTGAGGCACAGGCCGCTTTCGTCGTGTGCTTGAAAGTCTGGAGGAACGTTAGGACGAATTGCCATGCGCGTCACAATCTTACCTCTGTTGTGTTGCGTCAACCTTGGCGACCAGCGCACTCGAAAGTCCCTGCCCATCGACCTGCATGGCATCGCCGTTTGTGTTGCTGCCTGGGCCAGCTGCTCTCCTATCTTGCAACGACACCTTGCTGAGCGCGTTCCTTGCCTCATCCCTCTCTTTCGTTATCCGCGCGATGACCCGCGTCGCCGCATCATTGTGGTACAAAGCTGCGGCCAGCTCCTGTCGTAGTTGTGAAAGATGCTGCTTCAATGTGTAGGTTTCCAAAGCTAGCGCGTCCCATTCGTTCTGAAGGACTGAAAGCAGTGATGGGATAGACGTGAGGGTGGGCGGTCGCGGCTTTACGGCACGAGCAGTCTTGAGCTCCACAAGGTCTTCAAGGCTGAGGGACTCGCCGGTGACTGGATCGCTGCCATTTTCTCTGATGTAGTCTTCGATGAGTCGGCGCTCGAATACTTGGCCGCTTTTGCGAGAAGCAACGGGGACTTGTGGCGCTTCGCCGGAAACTGTAAACTGTCAGCAATTGAGCAGGTCATGAGAACATGGATGACAGACTTGCGCAGAGCATTGTGAGTGTATGCGGGAGGATGGATGTGGTCTGCAAAAGATTTTTGGGACGAAACAACAAAGTCAGGTTGGAATCACAAGTTCATGCCCTGCTGCAATCGGAACGTTCCGACCATGGCCCAGGAGTCACCAAATCAGGTCATGCAGGGACGTGACAAGATTGTTCGGCAAAAAATTATACTACATGTCACTCATGAGACACTCTCCGCCCAAGTGCTGAGAGCTGAAGCACATCAGTAGCACTCGTATCAGCCTCTTCCGAGTGCCATCCGTCTGCTTGTCTACGATACCAGGCATGCAAGAATCAGCCTTCAGCAACATCTTCGATGAGCCGCGAGGTAGAGTCGACATCGCGGCTCGCGAAGCTTTCCTCGATCGAGATCGTGCGAATGCGTGTGCGTCTATTTGACAAGTGGTCGTGCGATGCCACTTTGAGCTTGGGACTGCTCCTGGGCTTGAGCTTTGGTCTTTGCTTCTGCTTGTGGGCATTGCAATCGCTGCAGAATTGATAATGAGGACGGGTTGTTAGTTGAGGCATGCTCATGCTGTTATGGCGCGGTTCCTCGTGGGAATTGAGAATGCGTGATGAGTTCGAGACGTTGGGAAGGCAAAGGGGAGAGAAAGTACGGTACAGCGATGGAGTCTGGACGTCCGCTAGTCTGGAGTAGCCTGAAATTCGCACGTCAGGCAGCGGTGCTCCTGCAAGGAGGCGGTGTCGTTTCAGCTGCTCGACATTCAGGCGCAGCTGATAGTTGGGAGGTCAGCGATGTATCGTGCCATAGGAGTGGGATTGTGAAGATCACGACAAAGCAAGCGTAGTGGACACAGAGGCTCGGCGCACCTGAAGCCAGATCGTGTCATCATTCGTGCATACCTAGGAGCTTCTGCTCGTAGTATGCTATCTCATCGGTCTGTAAAGCACAAATAGAAACCATTCGTGTACCGCCCATGAGCATTGACGAGCTCCCATATCTCTCTCAAGACACAACCAAATTGTGAACTCTCCAAATTCTGTCACAGTATCGCTTTCCAATCATAGCTCATCAGTCCCTGCCACAATCCTCACCATTCAAACCGTAGACCTCTACTTGCGCTTCTCCGGCTTGACATAGTCCTCATCGTCACTGTCATCTGCCTGAATAAACTTTCGTGATGCTCTTGCTTGACTTGGTCGTGACAATGGTGTACTGCTTGCACGAGCATTCGAAGCAGTCGCAGCAATTGCACCAGCATTCACAGCAGTCGGGACAGGTACGCGAGCGGTAGGATCAGTCTCCAGCGCGACGTGGCTGAACTTCCTGTCCCAAATGGGCTGGAAGTCGTCGTCATCGAACGAGAGAAGCGCCTTATCATTGAGATCTGCGAGATTCCTATCCGCATCGGTAGGGACTTGTCCTGGTAGCAGAACCTTCAAGCCAAGCCGGATCTGGTCATTGTCGTAGCGGATGACAACACAAGAGAAAATCTCATAACAGATTTTACCGTCAGTCGCCGCCACAGGTTCCCAGGCTTGTAGAGTACTCTCGGAAATCTTGTACTCGATCTGGTGGAACTTCATGATGCCTGGACGGAGAGTCTCGGTATGTGGTAGGTACAGGGCTTCGTGATCTCTGATGTTGGTCGAGGTTGTCCCGAATACTTCTACCCGAAGCTCTACGCCCTTGCCGGGATAGACTGGTTCATAGTGTAGCCTCCAGACTTCTCGTGCCTTGCCTGTGAATGCGGTCTGCGACTTCATAAGCTTATGAAGCGCATCAAAGGACTGGAATGACTCACCTTTATCCACGTGCATCTGTTTTCGACAATTTCTGTCTCCCCATCGAAAGGGTCTTCTTTCACAAGGTCTGCATCCGCGACAGCATCAGGATGAAGTTTCGGATCGAAGTCCTCAGCCCTGACAATGCACAGTGACCAGTCATGTCCAAATGGTTTGATCGAACCTGGAGTGTACCTCAATAGGGCACCTTCAGGTACCACACCTTTGTGGTCCTCAATTGGAAACAGTACATGGAGTCCAGTCGGAGCCCAGCGCTTCTTGATGTGCTCAATGACATAAACAGATTTGCCAAGACCTCCAGAGAGAACAAGACACTTCACACGAGCCGGGTCATCAGCCACCATTGCGTCAATCTGTGCATGGATCTGCTTAACCACGGGATCGAAGAAACCCTCGATTTGCTCTTTAGACAGTCTCATCGTCCAGCTCTCACGGAACTTGAACTTGCCGTGGACGATCACGTAGTAAAAGTCACCACCGTCTGGGAATTTCTTCTTAGCATCCTCGAAAGCGACAGATGCTCTTGCCAGAAACGTTTCCGAGTCGTAGCCCATCTCACCAGCCAGACGATTCAGATCCTCCTCGTTGAAGTGGGTGCTGGTGAGGTAGTCGATGAAGTTGTGGTTGATGAAGACAGCACCGCACAGTCCACCCGAGGCGGGCTGCACTACCTTCATGCCAAAGGTGGGTGCGGCTACAATTGGATTGCAAAGCTCGATCAGCACAAAATCGCCGGTTCCACCACCTGCAAAGAGTTTAGCAATTACTTTAACGACAACCGGGGGAACCAGGGCACTCACCAAGATCAGCGATGATCACTCTGTCTCCAGCCTGTTCAGGCTTGTTAGTCATGGTAGTGATGAAATGAAGAAGAAGATGACACTCACTTTGAGCCACTGCTCAGGTCCGGTTGAGTTTAGTTCCTTCTCGAGCACAGTTGCTGCGACACAAAGAGCTTCGCCAACAACCTCAAAACTGTCGACACCAAGCGCCTTCGCAGCATTGCTCAGAGACACATTCGAACTTGGCTGCCAGACCTGCGGCACAGGAATGGACAAATGTAATGGCAAGTTCGAACTGTTGTGCTTCTTTCCAGCAACGGTATTGTGAATATACTCCTGTGCGAAGACGACCAGTGATGACATATAGTCGGCTACGAGCTTGAAGATATCCTTGCCCTCTTTGGCGACAAGACCCAGGACTTTCAATCTCACTTTGGACGCCTCACCAACATCTTCGTACTTATGGAGTGCCAGCTTCGCTTGCCGCATCACAACAGACTCATTGATCTTGTGATCTCTCAGCCAAGTCTCGATCTGCTGACCCCAGCAGAGCTTGCCTTCATGATATGCCAGGATGGAGGGCGTCTCATACTGGTGCGGACCGTGCCAGGAGACGTGCCAAACTTCAGTAGAGAACCGAGTATCGTGGTTGAAGAACTGATAGCTGGCTTTGGTGAAGGTCGTGCCAATGTCGATCGCGAGTCTGAGTCGCCAAGCTGATGCAGGAGAGGTCTGAGCTGCTGGAGTCTCAGTTGTAGTGTCGGTAGTTCGCTGTGAAGTCTGTGTTGGTGCAGAGGATGCTGGTAGCCAATCCCGCTCTTCTGAGTCGGCTCTTTGGGCACGACGCGGTTTCTGTCTCTTGCCGTGAACGGCGCGTTTCTCAACCTTTGAGCTGGGTCTGGGAGGCATGTTGCATAGTCGTGATGAAGGAGACTGTGGAGATTGGAGAGGGCTTCTCAAGAGCTATGAGCAAGATAGCAAGGAGAATTGGAAGAGTAAAGAAGAGAGGTGAAAGCGCAGAACGAAAACCTGACCACAAACAATAACGCGAGAGAGTGCCGGCAGTGCGTGGCAAACAAGTGAAAGCTGTCCAAGCTTGGCGCAGGGCGTGACCGTGGTTACGTTGAGTCATAGCCAATCAGCCTGCAGAGCGATGTTTCAAAGTTTGCCTCAAACACAAACACAAACCGGAGGGGTCCGCGCTCTTCTTTCACGCTCTTCTTTCACGTTCCTTCTCGTACCTCAGGATTCCGACATCGCATATCGCATCAGTTCCCCCTCAGCGCATGTTACCATTGACTTTTGGTCACAGGTTCAGTGCTTTCGTCGCCGCTATGGCATACTCTGACAAGGAAGATCGAGCAAAAGCTCTCAAGGCTGTGCTTGATATGATAGACTCAAACAGATTCAAGCTGGAGACCAGGGATAATCGTGAAGGAGCTATGGGACAAGTCATTGAGGAAAGCGATCTTACCTGCTGGACGGGGTCTGGTAAAACCCGCCGCAGAGTGCCATATTCGAGTTCGCTACTGCTCCTACAGTTCTACCAGCTCACAGGCTTCCTGAAGGGTGGAGTTCAGAAGACGAAACCAAAGACTGAAGTCATCTGGAGGTCTGGCAGCAGTGTGATTGAGCCAGAGTATCTCAGGCAACATCTCGGCTTCAACATTGATCCAGCAATCGACAACAACCTCAAAGAGAATCGCACTCAGACTGCAGATCGTATAGATATACTCACCGTGCCTGAAACTTGTTCGTATGTGAAGCGTACTGCTCCCGCATGAAATTAACAACTGACCAGCTACAGAGGCATTTCTGGGTCTGAAGACTGTGAAGGACCGAACCCCGATAAGCTCTACCATGCTGGCGATGGCGGCTTTTACTGCAGGCCTTGTCTGAAGTATGCTATACACGAGGAGGACAGTCCCTACCTGTTTGGTGGTTGCAGGTAAGAAAACTCTTGATGATGCTGCCACTCATATCCTAACTCAGTAGCGATCCCTTCCGAAGCCCGAGATGCAAAGGCATGGAGATGGACAAGCTCAACTTCTATAGCAAACGTGTTCTGTGCTCGACATGCAAGAATCTGATCGTGAAAGAAGAGAAGAACAAGGCAGCGACTGCTGAAGCGAGGGCGTCAATAGTGGCGGAGGAGAGCACGGGGGCAGACAGACCTGAGTCTTCCAGGCGTGGCTCTAATGCGAGCATACAGATCATGCGCGAAAGCAATGTTCCCAAGATCGAGCAACCACTGCCCATGCCGCAAGCCAAACACGCAGTCGTCGAGAAAGCACTACCTACACTGGTGGATCTGGACGCTGTCCACTTTCCAGGTGACGATTCGGCTGTTGATGGCAGTACACAACAATCCCTCACCATTCATCTGAAGGCTCCCAGACTCAACGGAGAGTCCCAGAACCAGCACACAGTGAGCGAGAATGGCAATACCACAACCAGGAAGCGTTCTGCGGAGACCACGTCGAGTCACCCGGTAGAAGGCCAGCACAAGCGCCGACGTGACGAACTCCACCAGAATGGAAATACTGGAGTAGCACTTGCGCATATCCAGAAAGAGATGGACGCGATTTTGGAGCTATTGCGTGAGATTGTCATGATCTTCCATTTCGTCAATCAGCTTGACGCAAACGAGCCAGCTCGGATACTGGAACGAGACGAGTTGTCGAGGTATCCAGCACTCATGGCTGCCTACCTACAGACAGTAGGGCCAGATGATCGTCATTGGTGTGAGCTATCCTTGGACAACAACCTGACCTCAAATGGATTTTTGACAGCGCTTCTGGGTGCAATGTTGTATCAGCAAGTCTTTCCAGTAAATGTCAACACTCCGTGCGAGACGTGCCCAGCCTCCACGATTGATGCCCTCAAAGCAGATCTCAGACATAGCGATGATGATTGGCTGAGCTTTCAGGCTCGCTTGCGCTTCAGAGAAGTCCAGAGTCATGCATTCCAAGAGAACATCACCAAGACTATTGCACCAGATGCAGCAGGAAAAGTCATTTTTGCGTTGCAGCCGCAATTCAGGCACATGACTGGGGCCAATATACAACAAATTGCTACCAGCGAGTGGTTGACCGAGTTCAATGAGAAGCTGACCAAGTCAATCAAACGAGCTTTCATGCTGAAAGCAAGACTGCAAGTGGCGCCTGAGCGATACGAGATGATATGGTTCGCATCAGATTCATATTTTGAGCGTACTATGATGGATGCGAATGGAGTACCACCAGATGGCGACTATCGTATCGCGATGACAAGCCTTCCAGGTTGGAAGCTAAAAGATCCAGCGGGTGATGAGAGTCGAGACGAGGTAGTCGTGAAGGCGACAGTACGCTTGGATCGCATGTCAGGACCACGTAAGTCTGATTCTGCAGTGCAAGGAAACATATGGACGCTAACAACAAGCTGCAGGCGAGTGAGCTAGCTCCATGTCCTTGAACACCACAAGTGTGTGCGAGCCGGTCAAGTGTCTTAGAGTATTTGAAGCCTCTGAAGTAGATGGCTCAACATTTGCGCTTCAGAGGAAGAGGAAATGATGAAATAGGAACCGGAAGTCCCGGCTTTGATGATCTTTGCCACTCGGGCTGAGCATGATTGAGAGCTCAAACGACGACTAGTCCGCTGAATTCCGTGCGAAAGTGACTTGGAGATGATGTCACTATGCAATGATTCCTGGCATTGCTCATGATTCTCGATAGTGGGCACAGCCATGGTCTTTGCGCCATACTGACTTTCAATCAGAACAATGAATTTCACCTTGATAGCCTTTGTACTCATGCCTCGTGACCTCGAAGTGGTGGGCGAGTGAGCAAGGACTGAACTTGTGAATGCACCAGTAAGCAATCGTGGTGACTGAAGACAGTGTGTTGTCCTGTGACCATGTTGTGATCGGCCCACGGACGATAGTGATGTCTCGTATTCTGTCGGCTGTAGCCTCTGTTCAAGCAGCCATTGCAGTAAAGGTTGCGTAATCGCACGTCCTCCAGGGTGGTCTAGTCAGACACAGGAGGAATGCCCTAGCGGTTGACTCGTTTTCCAGTCTACTTCAGCCCTGAAGGATGTCGTCGGCATGCCGTATACTAATCTACACATATTCCTCTTCATAACTTCTTCCACGTCTCCAGCTCCTCATCAAGATGTGCTTTCAACTCCTTGAACTTGCGCCCAAAGTCCTTCTCGCATTTCCAGCACTTCAGTGAACTGTCCAGATACCCCTCTTTTCCTGGATGACGCCGTACATCATCTTCAGCAAGTGGGAAAGCATCCATAGGCACGAGGAAAGGTGTTGCAAAACTGTTGTAGTGCTTTTTGTGCCGCATGCATTCACTCACTCGGTCGCGACTGATGATGTGGATGTGGAGATGTGTCATGCTTGGATGAGCATGGATACCAGTGATGATCTCTGCCTTCCAATCTCGTCCCTGTGGCAACTCGTCAGGCGCCGGCTCTGCATCGAGAGCTGCATTTCGAGCAGCGTCTATGGCAGAAAATTTCGAGTACTTCCGGCGCAGTTCTGCTGCTGCTAGTGGCACAATCTCTGCAAGCTTTGAGCGCACAGAGGCAAGGAAAGAGGCGTCTGCGAAGGCTTCAAAAGGGTGGAGGAGGTACTTCGCTGGATCACGTGGGAGAATGAGCAAGTGGATGGTTGATTTTGGGTAGAGGTCGTTGATCACGACAAAGTCATCATCGTATGAGACGACACGCGTGGCAGGAAAGGAGGATGGCGAGATTATGTACTCGAGGAGGGCGTTCTAGCTGTTATTTTAGCATACCACCCCAAACTGTATAACTCTGCCGGTAGGCTTCTTTACCCTTCCGTGCACTGCATTAGATGCTGCATCGTGCGGAATTGTACCAGGATGTCTTTTGTGCGGAGCAAAAGTGGTCAATCTTTCTGGAGATGCCTTGCGTTTTGGTGACATGAGCTCCGAGACTATGAAGTGTTAGCTATGTCATATAATGTGGTTGAGCCAGGTCTACAAGCATTCTTCGGCTTCCAGCTCTTCGCTGCGCCCTCCATCTCTTCCTTTGTGAGAGCATCCTCGGTAGGCTGCGCCTTGGTCGCCATACGCGCTCGAGCACTACAGCTGCGATGCCGAGCGACGTTTGCAGTCGTATGATGCTGCTTGATAATGAACTTTCGCATCCATAATTCGCTTCAAATGGAAAGTGTAGAGCATGATGTTGGTGATCTCCGTACGTCATAGTCCATCGGGGTGCCCGTGATTTACCAAACTTCGAATACACCGCATGACAAATTCCTTTACTCGTTTATCACTATCTCCAATCGAATGCCCAACAAGCCTCACCCGGCCAGAAGTGGTACAAGCGCTTCCAAGAAGACCAGAGGACCTGTCGGCGCCGAAGATACTAGCTATATCATTTTCTCCAACGATAAAGAGGACAAGAAGCCCAAGAAAGATGTGCCGCCCGCCCAGGCAGCACCGGCCGGCGAGCAGCCGGCACCAAACGTGCCTAAAGGGCCAACAAATAAGCAGATAGTGGGAGGAGCATCATGGACGGGCAAACTACCATTGAACATGCTCTCCGAGCACTGCCAGAAACAGAAGTGGGAGAAACCAGACTATACCATGCACAAAACGCCAAATGGCTACTCTTCAATGGTCATCCTGGCACAAAAGAATGCTAAAAGCGGTCAGGTCACAGCACTGCCTCCACTCAAGATTCCTCCCTCGGCGAAAGAATTGCTAGAAGCACCAACAGCTGTGGAAGCTAGGAACTTGGCTGCAACGTGGGGACTGTTTCGTGTTAGTAGTATGAAGAACATCTCATTCATGCTGCCTCCTCAGCACGCCTCGCTATGGAAAGGACCGTTCTCAGACATCAAGAAGGACGACGTCAAGGAAGGTCGTGGCTGGATGTATGAGGCAGACCCCTTTGCCGCACATCAAGAAAGAGAAAAGGAACAAGCCGCGGCGGCAAAGCGAAGGGAGACTTGGGCGAAAGAGAACGCAGCGAAAGCTGCTGAACCTGCGCCGTTGCCTGGCATCAAGAAGCAATCGCAAGACACAGATCTAGGACGAGGCTGGAAACATGCGCCGAAGGTGGAAATGGGCAAGCTTACGCGCCGAAGAGTCGAGGACGTAGTGCGGCAGTATGGTACTTGGGGTCGGGGCAGTAGCAAGATACCTGCTGCAGAATTATCGAAGATAGTGGCTGAGCTGGAAGGCTTGGGCTTTCGTAAAAGTCATATCGAGGAAGCGGCACAAATATGTCACGACAAAGAGGAGATCACAGAGTGGCTACTCATTCATGTGCCAGAAGACGACTTACCAGGCTGGAGTTTGCCAGAGAACTACGTGGCGGGAGTGAGTTTGGCTAGTGGCAATCTTAAGAGGGAAGGTGCTGTAAAGCGACTGGCTGCTGGCGGATTTCCTTCAGAGTTGTGTGAAGCAGAATACGATGCATTCTCTGGTGACGAAAGAAGAGCTGCTCAGGGTCTCCAAGACACATTGATGCAGGAAGACGACTATTTGCAGGGAATGAGCACAACGCAGGACCAACCAGTGTCAGATGTGGACCTCTGGAATGAAGAGCAGGCCACCTTGGCTTCCATCTATGCCGAGAAGTACGAGAAGATCAGCGCGGATAGCTGCAAAGTCAACCTCGAGGTTTTCGGCATTAAACAAAAAGTCGTATTGCAAGTAGTAAGACCATGTATTGGACATTATCCGCAAGTCCCACCTATAATGGCAATTCACTCACAATTGCCTGCCTATATTCGGCTTAGTGTCCATCGACAAGCTCTTCTTCACGCCAGTCACGAGCTCGTGGGAGAGCAGATGATCTTCACCTTGGTCGACTGGCTCGAAAACGAGATTGCCAGAATTATTGCTAATCCTGGTAGACTTACTGATGTTTCCACTGTCAGCAGTGTATCAGGTAGTCACGAGACGAGAGTCAAGACTGATTTACTCGGCAAGAAAAGAGCAAGACATCCACAACCCATAACCTGGAAACGAGGTACACCTGGAAGTTTGCGAATGTTAGCAGATCGCCAAGCAAGATCTCAACTACCAGCTCAGCAAAAGATGATGAACACACGGTCATCCTTACCTGCATGGCAGCTTCGCGACGCTGTTGTCAGTGCTGTACAGCAACATCAAGTCGTGATTATATCAGGAGAGACTGGATCAGGAAAGAGTACACAGTCTGTACAATTCATCCTGGATGCCATGATTGCAGATCAGCTTGGCGATGTTGCAAACATCATCTGTACACAACCTCGTCGTATCTCTGCACTTGGCCTAGCCGACAGAGTGTCAGACGAACGATGTGGTCGAGTCGGGCAGGAGGTTGGGTACGCCATTCGAGGTGAATCCAAACATATTGCCGGAGTCACAAAGATCACATTCTGCACTACTGGTGTTTTACTTCGAAGGCTTCAGACATCAGGTGGATCTGCTGAGGATGTTGTCCGATCGCTGGCTGATGTCAGCCACGTCTTCATCGACGAAGTTCACGAACGATCACTTGACACGGACTTCTTGCTCGCATTGCTGAGGGATGTCATTAAGCGGCGAAAAGATCTGAAGGTCATACTCATGTCGGCTACACTCGACGCAGACGTCTTTGAGCGATATTTTGGTCGAGCCAGCAGTGTAGGCAGAGTTGAGATCCAAGGTAGAACACATCCGGTTGTGGACTACTATGTTGACGATGTTGTGCGAATGATTGGTGGTCAGACTGATGCCAATAATGGCTATGATGACGCTGATGACGATACCCAAGAAGTTGCTGCCAGTCTACGGGCGCTTGGTATGGGGATCAACTATCAATTGATAGCAGATCTTGTGCGTCAAATTGACAGAGAGCTTGGTGATCAACCGGGTGGCATTCTGATCTTTCTGCCAGGAGCGCTTGAGATAAATCGAACGCTGGATGCTTTGCGGGACCTGCCAAACATATATGGACTTCCACTAAATGCAAGCTTGACCTCGCAGGAGCAGAAACGTGTCTTTCCGCCCGCCCCTCGAGGCATGCGTAAAGTCATCGCATCCACCAACGTTGCAGAGACTTCGATCACTATCGAGGACATCGTGGCGGTCATTGATACTGGTCGTGTGAAAGAGACTCGATTCGATCCGCAAAATAACATGGTCAAACTCGAAGACTGCTGGGCATCCAGAGCTGCTTGCAAGCAGCGCCGTGGTCGTGCCGGCCGTGTCCGAGCAGGAAAGTGCTACAAGTTGTATACCCGACGACTCGAGGAAATAACAATGCAAGAACGTCCTGAGCCTGAGATAAGAAGAACACCTTTGGAACAGCTATGTTTAGCTGTAATTGGCATGGGACTGAAAGATATCCCCCTTTTCCTCAGCAATACTTTGACGCCCCCAGAAACGCTGGCAGTAGAGGGGGCGCTTACCACATTGGGACGAGTAGGAGCTTTGGAGGCAGGCGAATTGACTGCACTCGGTCGACATATGGCGATGATTCCAGCTGATCTCAAGCTTTCCAAGCTAATGGTGCTTGGCGCACTGTTTGGTCATCTCGAAGCTTGCGTGACTATCGCAGCTATCTTGACTGTTAAATCGCCCTTCATCTCGCCACAAACGAAGCGTGAAGAAGCCAAAGCAGCCCGTCTAGCCTTCCTTCAGCCACACCAGACAGCACAAGGCGACGTCATTGCTGACCTCCTCGCCTATGACGCATGGGCTCAGCAGCGATCGAACCACGCCAACTACCGCGACCTCCGCTCCTTCTGCGATGAAAACTTCCTCTCCTCCCAAACACTTAACGACATCTCCACTACCCGCAGTCAACTCTTCACCTCCCTGAAAGAAGTCGGCTTCCTTTCGCCCTCCTACCACTCCTCAAATTCCTCCCCACCCAATTCCAGCGAAGCCTACTCGTTCCCTCTCCTGCAATCCCTGCTCCTATCCGCCCTCCATCCTCAAACCCTCCGCATCGCTCTCCCCTCCCAAAAATACGCCGCAACCTCCACCGGCACCCTCGCCCTCGACCCCGAATCTCGCGCGATTCGCTATTTCTCCGCCGATCCGGGATCCGAGCGTGTGTTCCTGCACCCATCATCCACGCTCTTCTCCGCACAATCCTTTGCCAACAACGCGGCGTTTCTCAGCTACTGGACGCGCGTGCAGACGAGTAAGGTGTTCGCACGCGAGGCGACGCCAGCAGGGGCATACGGCATGTTGTTGTTTGGAGGACCGGTGGAATTGGTGCCGGGCATGGGGCTGTTGGTGGATGGGAGCTGGAGGCTGAAGGGATGGAGCAGGATTGGCACATTGACAGGGAGGTTGCGGAAGATATTGGATCAGGTATTGCAGGGGTGGATCGAGGCGCCGGGGGTGGCTGGGGGAGAGATGGAGAGGGAGGTCACGACGGTGGTGAGGAAGTTGGTGGAAATGGGTGGGATGGATAGGTAAATAGAGCCGTGTTAGCAGCGATTGGGGTCAATTATCTCCATCCCGTAATGCCGCGCCACGAGCACAGTCTACCGTCTGGAAGAGATTGGTATTCTTACACCGAATTGGAGTGATTAGTACATTGCAATGAAAGCCTGTCTTAGTACTGACCGCGCTCGGCGGAAGAGGACGCTTCGCATGACAAATGAGGCATTGCTGACAAATCATGACTTTGTACCATATCGTCGGACTGCCCGTTGCAGCTATAATTCCAACAGCCTCTTGGTACTGAGTCACTTGCTTGCATCGAAATCGTCTCAGATTTAGTATATGTCACCGCGCTCAATCCTACTGCACATCCCACTCATAGCCTCCTCCCCAACACTTCCCAGAGACATTCACCTCCCCACCCGCTCACTCCAATCCTTCACAACCATGTCCACCACCACCTCCGCCTCTCCATCATTCGGCCCCAGCACCCTCCCTCGCGCAACCTACCGCCGCCTCGGCTCCTCCGGCCTCCGTGTCTCCGTCCCCATTCTCGGCTGCATGTCCCTCGGCGACTCTCGCTGGCAACCCTGGGTTCTCGACTCCGACGCCGCTCTACCTCTACTAAAAGCAGCCTACGACCGCGGCATCACGACCTGGGATACCGCCAATGTGTACTCCAATGGCGCCTCTGAATTGGTCATTGGCCGTGCGATCGTGGAATACAAACTGCCGAGGGAGCAGCTGGTCATCATGACGAAGATCTGCGGAACAGTGAGGGCGTCGAATGAGCCGGACGTGTTAGCCCAGCCCAGTTCCGAGATCGACGGAAGCAGGGACTACGTGAACCAGCGGGGTTTGAGCCGTGCAGCTATCTTCGCTGCGTTGGATGCGAGTCTGGAGAGACTGGGGACGGCGTATGTGGATGTGTTGCAGATTCATAGATTTGATCCCAGCACGCCGATTGAGGAGACAATGGAGGCGTTGCATGATTGTGTGAGAAGTGGGAAGGTGCGGTATATTGGGGCGAGCAGTATGTGGACGTATCAGTTTGCGATGATGCAGGGAGTGGCAAGGGAGAGGGGGTGGACGAAGTTTGTGTCGGTGAGTCTTGTGTAATGAGGCTTCAAGCGGGAAAGTGGAAAAGTGGGAAAGCTGATGCTAACGACGGGACAGATGCAAAACTTCTACTGCGCCCTCTACCGCGAAGAAGAGCGCGAGATGAATAAATACTGCAAGGAAACTGGTGTCGGGCTCATTCCCTGGAGTCCTCTAGGTGGCGGAGCACTAGCAAGATCACGGAGCATAGCAACGGGTGAAACACTCCGAAGCACAAACAATCCCTTCGCGAGCGTGTTTGCGGATGAGCACAGTCATGAGATTGTGAAGAGGGTGGAGGAAATGGCGGAAAAGAAGGGGCGGACGATGACGCAGGTTGCGTTGGCGTGGTTGTTGGAGAAGGGTGTGAGTAGTCCGATTGTGGGTTTGTCGAGTGTGAAGAGGATGGATGAGGCGTTGGGTGTGAATGGGAAGATGTTGAGTGTAGAGGAGGTTGAGAGCATTGATGAGCCGTATAAGGCCAGGAGTGTGGTCGGGCATTGAGATTCGTAGCATGTCGTTGTGTTATTCATTAATCAGCTTCGACTTCGTATACGATATCGTGTCCGTCTCTACTCGCAATCTGATTGCATTGTGGGTTTCCTGCCTTCTCGCATCCGTACCAGACCAGGTACCTGGAGAGACGTGTTTGGTACCCATATTGCACCCTCCCGCCCTGCTTCGAAGCGGTAAGGCAGTATTAACGGCCTGTCAGGTCTCGTTTGATGGTGTGCGAAATCGTGTCGAGGTCGGAGTCCTTCTGCCGGATCAGCGCCTCCTTCCATATGCCTCGTCTCGTAGCCATCGCTCCTCATCGCTCATAGAAGATCTCTCTATACCGATGTGTTGCATCCACCACAGCATCAACAGCGGCGAAGTCTATACCGCAGTATTAATTAGCCACCATAAACCTCAAATCACAGCCTTGCCCTGCCTTCCTCCTCCTCCTTCTTCCTTCCTCCCTTCGCTCTCTGTCGGCATAATTCCAGCACAAGCTGATGAGGCGAAGTGTCACAAGCCAAGCGGTACGTCACGACTTACCGATATTCTTCCCGAAATCCGTCGCCATCAGCACTTTGACGCTAAGGTCACTGTTGACCCTCCCAATGAGCTCGACGGCGTGATCGACTTGGAGGTGTGAGTCCTGATAGATAGTGATGACGTGGTTAGCTCCCAAACATATTACAGCATATTACAACATCTTTCAGCAACTTCATCCATTCTTTCTGAGCACAAGGTCTTCGTCCAAACCCAAGCCAACGCCAATTCGTGACAGACTACTTTGATCAAACCTCGGATCGTGCAAACAAAGTGTCCACAGCATGCAAAGACGAGACAAACTCACCCTACTCAACAAGACATTAACGCTGCCACCAGCATCGATCGTGGCATGTTCGCCGCGGAGCTGCAGGACTTTTCCGAGGATACGAACGGTGTCTCCTTGGAAGCGCTCAAGGAACGGCGCGGTGACGCGTGGTGTGCTTTCGGACATGTTGGTGATGGTGTCTAAAGTCTGGAAAGAGGCAAAAACGCGCGATATACGCGGTTCATCAGACAGGTCACGTGCGTGTTTTTATGGTTCGAGAGTGGTTTTACACAAATGGCTGCTATGTCCAAGCTCTGCCTGATATATGATGTATACCTTAGCTATTAGGACCTTGATCTCATACGTATATCGAGTGATACCGAGGAAGTCGCCACAAATGATAGCAGTCATTCAGACCGGCTGATCATCTACAAATGTACATTATCGAAGACAGATGGCTAAAACCCCTCGATAGTCAGGCACCCTTGGCTTGGTTTTCACTTCGTCACTCCCCCTGAAACCTCTTCAACGGCCCGCCACGAGCGTACCACTTGGAAGTCCTCGCTTTGCGCTTCGCAGACACCGTCGATTCGAGTGCCGTCAGACTGTTGCTAGCCCGCTCCGACGGGGAGTAAGTATACAGCTTTCGGATACTCGTCGGCTCGCTCTGAGTCTCGCCTTCCCGCATTCTCCTTCTCCTTTCCCTCTTCGATTCCACCTCTTTCCCAAGATCGAGCTCTACAACGCCCGTGTGTGTTGTATACTTGATGAGAGCAGGTAGTTGTGCGTACCATTCCTTTACGAATGCTTGGAAGCCCCGAAGGTACCACTCCGTCAGATTGGCCAGACCAGGACCACGCCAGTCGGCAATGTCGCCCGGGTTGACCCGAGGATGAATCGTGTAGTCGAACTTGCCACGCTTTGATCGTGGTAGACGAAGGAATGAGACGAGCCAGCCGTCGAGCATGCCTTTAGATGTCTTGTGTTTCAGGCTTGCCACTTCCGACCTTGTCAGTGCTTTCGAGGGCGTGTGGCGATCGCTGAGGATGGGCGCGAAGGATGAAGCCCCTGCGCCTGAGGTTATGCTGCGATTGAGGTCGCGTTTCGCATCACCCACAAAAGCACGGCCAGTTCTCAGGACACGCAGGAAGTAGTCGGGTTCGAACGAATGAGGGAATGCGTAAGGTGATAGCATGAGGGTTTTGAAGGACATGTCGTACAGATCCATGGAAGGGCGGACGTTGTAGTCTTCCGACATCATCACGTCAAACAGCTTGCCAACAGTCTCCATGTTGATTTGAGTTCCTTGACCTTTAACCTTGACACGACGGTCCTCGGGCTTGATACGTGCTTGGAGCCAAGCCCATCGCAGTACCTGATACCAAATATCCTCATCCAGAGATATACGATGCTGACGAGAGATGTAGTCAATCACACGAAGCCCTGCTGGGATCTCGTTTGCAATCCCAAAGACTTCTGCAATCGTCGTGAACAGTCGGGACGTGGGACATAGTGGTGAAGTAGGAGGATAGATCCGTTGAAGGTTCCCCATTTCTGCTCCTTCCAGCATAGCATGCACGTCGACCGACCATACACGTTCCAAAATTCTCGTTGCTTCCGCAAATTCGCCGTCTCGTGCCAAAGAAGTCATTAGGACGCATATCGTCGCCACGTCTGGTGTGAGTTTGGCAGCAGACATTTCGTTGAACAACATCGTGATCTCTCCGGACAGCCCAGGCCTGAACATGGCTATATCAGTGAACTGCGGCCGAAGTTTCGGTATCGTGTCTTTCGACCTCCTGGCTTGCTTCAATCGTGCGTTCTCATCCCAGACCAGTGCCTCCATGAACCGATTGTAGCACTCCCGATCCGGCTTGACACCGTCTGTCTTCATATCTGCCCACAAACCTCGTGCACCTTGCTCATCTCCAATTCGTGCAACATATGTGAGCAACAGACGATAGTCGATGACGTCCATCAGTGGACCATGCTGTTGACGTATGCGGATGAGGGTTGCCAGATCTCGCATGTAGGTTTGTCGTCTTTTGTCATAGCTGTAGTTGAGAATATAGGGTGACTTTGATGTCAAAGACCGATGGTGCCTGTGCAGACCAGGAAACACATTCTGCGGGTTAAATGCTCGCCAGATCTCGGTCCATGCTGTCGTCGTCAGGGATTGGAGGTATTCAGGATCATCCTGGTGTTGCAGAATCGACGCAAGTGTTTCAATTGAGTCTTGTTTCTTGAGTCCTACAGCTAGGTTTGCTTCAACAGAATGACCGAGTGCGAACACTTCTTGCAGAGGCTTCACGCCCCGCCGTTGCGCCGCTCTCCATTGCTGTTCCTGAGCTAGTGTCGCAATCTGTTTGGGTTCCTGGGCGTCATGAGCTAGACCGTTGCCTTGAAAAGGCTTCGCAAGGTCATGAGGTGGTGGACTCGCGGATTGTCGACCGGGTTGCAGCTCGAGATTACCTTGTGCCGAGGATTGCTTGACGTGGAATCTGCGCTTCCGTTGAATATCAGCTCGGCAGGAAGGACATATCCAGAACGAGGACGTCCGCGAGGCCAATCTGGTAGACACTCGGGCCTGCAGACGTTCGAGGACAGCACTCATGCAGGAGATGGCTTGTTGGTAGTAGGGTAGAGTTGTCTTCGACAATTCTTCAATGCGCAACTGCAAATCGGAGATATGTACATGTAAGTCCGATCTCACATTTCGACCGAAACTTAGGAGGACGACAGGAACATCATCAATCGACCACATACATCACAATATCAGCTTCATTACCTCTTTCACGACACTGCATAGCCAGCCTTGCGACTAGCTTCACACCCGACTTATTACACTGTTCACAGCGACACCATGACGAGCACCATCGGTATCCCGATCAAGCTACTGAACGAAGCGCAAGTCAGTTGCAAGCCTCACTGCCTCAATCAAGATGCGCCCAGCTAATCATTTCCTGTTCTAGGGTCATGTCATCACACTCGAAATCACATCCGGCCAGGTATATCGCGGCAAGCTCCTCGAAGGTATATCCACTCTTCTTTCCCTCACATCCCCGCCCAGCACCACCATCTACCCCACTACCACCACCACCATCTTCGCACCACTCTGACTAACACATCCCTCCCCCTGACAGCCGAAGACAACATGAACGTCCAACTCAAAGACATAACCGTAACCGCACGCGACGGCCGCGTCTCTCATCTCGACCAAGTCTACATCCGCGGCTCGCACGTGCGCTTCTTCATCGTGCCGGACATGCTGCGAAATGCGCCGATGTTCAGGCAGAGGACGTTGAGGGGTAGGGGTGTTGGTCTGGCG
>Ga0268250_10000194_pt1 | contig 30391 bp, 23 predicted proteins | sample AgamicAsSfe_FD_200448 | JGI IMG/M metagenome (GOLD analysis project Ga0268250, IMG submission 200448) | Agave microbial communities from Guanajuato, Mexico - As.Sf.e (v2) (version 2) | ecosystem: Host-associated > Plants > Phyllosphere > Phylloplane/Leaf | place: Guanajuato, Mexico | collected...
AACGTGCTGTTGTAGTTGACGGAACGAGATGTGAGAGTCCGACCGTGCTGTGGGAGGCGCTTGATGATGCGTGATAAGCCTACCCAGTGCTCCACAAGACATGCAGGTAGTCGCTTTGTCTCTTAAGTGACCCACGCCGTCGCATACTGTGTACATCAGTAACTTATAACAAAGTGTAAATTGGCCGAACAAAGGCAGAATTGAAGTGTTTCTATATGTCTATGTTATCCATTCTAGACGTCTATCGCAAATATAAAACGACCTTTCTTGCATCTACCTCCGGATAGACATCACTATTACGCTGCGTCAAGTGAGGTTCCTCACCCTCAGACCGTTATAACTCTGTTTCTCTTGTAAAGCCCCCAGTCGTGTTACCACCGGCGGCTGCCGTATGGTGATGTTTCTAGTGAACATGCTAAGATCCGGTCGTTGTTCCTCGCTGGGTGGCGGAGGCCTAAGTGGCCGTTTAGCAGATCGTGTCGGCACCGGTATGTCAGGCAGCAGTATATCGTCGTTCAATGAGTGCCTGGATACTGCAGGGGAGTTTGGTTGCGACATACTCGCTTGTATGGACAGGAGAGGCTCTCTTATGATCGGCGGTGGAAAAGAATTGTAAGACTCGTATGGTGTGCCACCGATGGTAATGCTGCCAGACCAGTGTTTTGAGTGTCTGAATTTGTGTTTGGGTGCCTGCGATCGAGATGCTTCAAAGCGAGCATAAGGCTTGAGGCAGAGGCTACAGACGATCAGGACAGCGAGTGTGGTTTGGCTTTGTGTAGCAACGGCGTAAGGTATCGAGTTAAAAGCAGGGTCCCCGTTGCGACCATAAGCTTGCTGGAGGTAGACTAGACGAATGACGGACGCTGCCACCAAGCTTCGAGAAGTCATCAGAAACGGTAGCCACATAGATGGGAGCAGGCTTCCCACTTACATGAAACGCATCGACAAGAGTAGTGTGGCTAAAGTCTTCTGACGACAAGACTCACGAAGAGTCCATACGCGATGCGTGCAGAGCGCGATGATAGCTGTTTCTAGGACAACGTCAAAAATCGTTGCAATCATCCAGAACGGTACCTATATTGCAGTCAGGTACGGTCCTAGTTGCTACGTGACAATCTGACCTACCAATGGGATACATTTGCCCGTCCATACCATCCATGGCGTAGGTAATTCGCATTGGAAGACCGTACCGCCTAGAACTGCGATAGTCCATACCAGTACCAGTACACTAACAGCTAAGACGCTCGCCCTCCGAAAGGTATTGTCTGCTAGATGATACAGAAAAAGTAGGACCGAGCTTTTCGCTAAGCTAATTGTCAGAACGAAGCATATCGTCGTGACGAAGAGCTTGAGTTGGATTTGCTCCAAGTCTCCGTCATCCAGAAGACAATTCTTCTTTCCTAAACCCGAGTCGAGGGCTGTAGATATTATTACGGTGCTTCCAAGAGCAAAGATCGATGCGGCGATAATGATGATATCATCTGTCGAAGTAAGATGGCGAAGGTGTTCAGACCTGTATCGAGCGATAACTCTTGCTATGGTACATATCGCCTATAATGATGATTCAGTATTAGAGTGGATAAGAGAAGGTGTCTCGTACCAATAGGCAAGCAAGGAACCAAGCGACCATTACCAGAATAGTGCCATGGTTCTGAGCAGAAATGAGCGCGTTCTCCTGCTGGGCTTGTTGGTTGCACATATTGACTTGTGCCGTTCGGAGATTGCATTGAAATGAGCTTTGGTCAATCTTTATCGAAATAGCATGCTGACGGCTACAAGAGAATAGATGCGGCCAGATATCGTTGAACTTCGGACAAGTGCTGCATACACGGTCTGTAAGGCTCCCTTAAAGTCCGAGTCACCAGGGCTACGCGTCTTTGCATGTTCATGCGAATGATTGCCTTTTGTCGCGGCAACGAGGGTGAGGAGTGCATGTAGTTTCGTCTAGAAGACTGGAAATAGAAGCGGAAGGGAGTTGGATTGCGGGCAGCAGCGAATGGTAGGAGACGATGACTGGAACGGGAGGGACATGTTGCAGATCGGTCGCACGCGTGCCTGCATCTAGGCTAGACAGTTGCCGTCGAGCTGAGCCCAGGTCCGTAGTGTTGGGATGAAGGATGCCGCCACAGTGATACGAGGATGTTGTACATGCCGGCGGGCTATCTTTCCGTGTATAGTGGTAGCTGAAGTTAAATGACAGCGTTTCAGCACGGGTTTGATGTGGTGAAAAAGCAATATCCGGCCTAATACCTTGACATGCCTGTGGAAAACATATCTATGACATGATGGATCTGATTGAACCATGTGAGAAACGAAACATCGGGATGAGGTCGCACGATGCAACATGGACGATAACGGGTGTACTGTTGATGCAATCGGTAGCCACCAGATTGGTGATGGGGAACGGGCCGCAGCTAGCGAAGTCCGATATGCTCTAATCTTGTCAGGGCGGCTGCGATGTAATTTGCGAAGCCGAGTGATGAGGCATGATCAGATGATACAATTGTGGCAGAGGTCCTCGCTTGGCACGGAGTTGAGTACCCTGTTCGCAAAGGCTCGCATGGCAGCTCCCACGGACTTGATGCTGTGGGCTGGATTCAACGCGTTGCTTTGAGACCCCAGGTTGACATGGAACCATCAGTAGCAACTGTTGGAAGTGAGGCATGTGGCTCGATTCGCGTGAGTGTCTCCTAGGTACCCATGAAATGGGGCTGACGTCGGAACCTTGCACCACTACCGGTATCGATAAGAACTTTTCCCCAGCCAAGAATTCAAGTCCAATGCGACTGTGCTCTCTCAACTTTGCTCTGTCGCAACACCGTCATGGTAAGTTTTTTTAGGTTATACCCGTATAGTAAAGTAATACTCACACAACTCTCGAGGCACCCATAAAGAAGCGCACAACCGCGCGCGCAAAGTCGGCTCGCGCAGCCCGTCCCTCAACTGCGGCTCTTCCAAAGCCTGATGGCATCTCCTCGCTCCCCTCTTCCAAGCGTGATAAGCAGAAGATCAAGCACTCTTCCTTCGTCTCCAAGATAGAAAAATCATCTGCCAAGACTCAAAAGCGAAGGCGACCCAACAACAAGCTGGTCGCAAACCTCGAGTCGCTCGCCGACGCGCTCCCAGATGCTGCAACAGCCGGCGAGCTCGAAACGAGTCAGGCGCGCATACTTCAGCCCAAGGTCAAGCTGGAGAGCATGAAAAGGACAAAGGGCGCGAAGAAGAGGAAGGAAAAGCTGGACAAACTAGAGAAGGAGAGATTCAACGCGAACCTGGCACAGCTAGTGCGTGGCACTGGCAACGCGACACCGGGCGCTGATGCAGTACAAGATCGCTGGGCAGCACTCAAGAGCCATGTGCAGAGTAACATGGAAACCAAGTCCGAGTTCGCGCAACAACCAAGTCAGACCGTATAACATCAGCCCTCCAGGTCAATGCTGGAACACGGTCAACATCGTTCTGAGTGCCCAAATCACCTGGTTTCCGATGAATATCCTTGGGGCGAAAGGACTGCAGACAGCGTTGTGCTGTGTAATGCATCGCGGAAACCTTCCGAAGGATTACTACCGCTTAATCATCGACGACTATACCCACCGCTTGTTCTCTGCAAGACTTGTAAGTAACATTTGATATCAGCAACTACGAATTCATGTCAAGGCCGATAGCCCAATATCTGCCTCTTTCTTCCGCTCGATTTCGTCCCCATCATGAACCTTGCCGCAGTCCTCCCCTCCCCCAAAGCCTCCCTCTCTGTCCAGTCACTCCCCATTCCCGCGCCAGCGTCAAAAGAACTCCTCATCAAAGTCTCCACAATAGGCCTCAATGCCATAGAAGCCAAGATCGCAAAGCTAGCCGCCATCCCCGTCGCTTATCCTGCTATCTTGGGCTCCTCTTACACTGGCACGGTTGAAGCGCTTGGTTCTGCAATCACGAACTACTGCATCGGTGCACGCGTGTTGGTGAGCAAACGATTTGGTACAACAGGAAATCAATATAGTGCCTACCAGAGCTATGTCCTTGCCGCAGCTGAGGAGAAGATGGTTATTCGGATCCCTGAAGGAAGTGATGAGGCGGTTCTAGCCAGTCTAGTTATGAATGCGAGTTGTGTTCCTGGACTGTTCTCTGGGCAGCTCGGGCTGCGGAGACCTGCTGAAGAGATCCCAGCTGTAGGAACAGAAGAGAAAAAGAAGATTCTGATATATGGAGGCAGCTCGAGCTTTGGCCAGCTCTCTGTGCGATATCTTTGCCGCGCTGGGTATGCGGTTACTACGACTGCTTCACCACGGCATGTGAACCGTGTGTGTGAACTAGGCGTGGATGATGCAGTGGATCATACACTACCTTCTCAACAAATTATTCAGGAGCTGAAGGCGAGAGGGCCGTACGAAGTTGTTGTCGATATGATATCCACTCCACAAACCATTCTCATCACAAGCCAGGTTTTGAAAGCGCAGGGTGGTGGTATACTTTACGCTACGCAGCCATCTTTCGCGCCTGAGGACCTACCAGATGGTGTACAAAGGGTGTTTAAAGCATGGTCAGAACCGCTGTATGAGCAAGAGAACGAGCGTCTACTTGAGTGGGTTATCGAGGAGTATCTCCCCTTTGGGATACAGAAGGGATGGATTGTTGCACAGCCTGTTGACAGAGTGCAAGCTGGGCTGGCAGGTATTGATGGGGCGTTGGAAAACTTATTATCGAATGCTGAAGGAAGTGGGAAGAGATTCGTTGTGAACGTGTAGGTTTGGTGCTGTCGTCTTGTCCAAAGGTCACAGTTCGTCCCGTGGCTTTGTTCGACTCATATGTTTCTATCGGCCTCTCGCATCTTCAGATGATTACCTACAAAGAACTCAGGAGGCATGTACGCTACGCATCATCGATGTTATCATGAATACCGGCATGTCCCGACACTGTGACTGCCATGCAAAGTCCTTGTGCATGTGCCAAGTGTGAGTCCAAGACGGAGGAAATTCCGATGGCGCACACTAAGCCGGCCGCCCGAGCAGCGGGGATTAAGAGTACCATATTCGAGAGGACGACGGCGCACTCACGAAGAGCTTAGCTAGACGCCCCTGAACCAAATTCATACAATCTTGCATGTGCAAGGTATGGCCAACAACAGTTCTTGTATCAAGAATCAAGATGTGACTCAAATTGGTGTATAATACCTGATATATGTTACTCTAACAACAGCACGCCACTTGTACACACCCAAACACGGCAATGAAAGTCTACCTCAAACCACTGGTAGCCAAGGGGTATCGAATATAAAAAGCGAAAGAAAGCGAGTCATTCACATTGCTTCGCCGCAACTACCCTTTTCTCAATAAATTTATCAAGACAAAAGTACCATTTCGGCATACTCTCAAACAACGGTAAAAGTGCGCTGGGGGTAATTGTCCAACTGCGTCATGTCCTGGATCTCAGGGAACCAATGCTCAAACAACGCTTCGGCGTCTTCGCTCATCTCTTGTTCGATGCCTTCAGGTGTACATTCGTAGCATTCTAGGCGACCGACGCGGCGATATGTATTGTTTCCGGATGATGGTTTGAGGACGATGCCGACGATAGAGGAACGAAACGTCATGCTGACGAGTACGCAAACGAGGGTTTCGCCGTCTTGCAACGCGTCTTCGGCTGGGAGTGGTACGACGTCTGGTGTAAAGTCCACAGTCATGCCGTTTTTGGCTAGGATGTACGAAGGCTGTTGTTCCGGTGATGCCGTGGTGTGTACGACAACCTCGGCAGCCATGGCTCCTGAGAGCTCGAGAGGCTCACCCATGATAGGTGACCAAGCACTTGCCCGCTTCCCTTTTGGACCAAAAGAAGCTCTACACGCGAGATCCATCGCGCTCGTGTTGTCGAAGAAGATTGGTGAGCCTTCGACTGAGGCCCATGACCAGCTTGGTACATTTTGGCCTTGTGCGAGTTTCGGACGGCGGCATCGTGAACTGTCGTTGGGGTACCAGAGAAGCCCAAGAGTGCTAAACGTCCATTGGCCCGCTATGTAGCCTGACTGTAGAGTTGGCGAAAGGGCTCTTGCGATACTTGCTATTGCTATCAGGCGGTCATTGTCGTACGTGAGGTGCCGCGCAGTGTATTCAGTTATGATGTATGACCACAGTTGGAGTGTCTCTTCACGTCTGCGTAACAACTCCTGCTGAGCGCCGTTTGTGAGATGTGTGGAGGCCAGTTGGTTCGTCATGCTATCCGTGCGCGTGTGAGCCGTGTTGCCATTGCTGTTGGCTTGTTGTGGTTTGTTGAGTGTTTCGGCTATGACTCTACCAAATTCTTGCTTGACCTGGTCGTTTGGCCGTGAGTCGTAGGTACTGTCATCGATGCGCCCGCATTCACATTGATATCCTTCTCGACATTCCAATATCATCTCGCTTTTGGTAAAGTGTAGCACCCTTGGCGAAAGTAAGCGTTCGGCGTATGGCCATGCGCGGATCAAGAGCGGTGTGTGTAGGTTCGCCTCTTCGGACATATTGAAAGGCAACTCCCACTCGTTCATATGTGCATTCCCGTCAAAAGGTGCTTTGAAACTGTAGTGGCTCGGTTGTTCCCTCACGTTTATCTTGTGCAAAGAGCCTTTATTATCTGTTGCTTGTATTTTGAATGGCTGTGTCTTGGGCGGAAAGAGGGGTTGGGTACTACTGTCGGATGCGGACGTTGCCGCTATTGTTAGGAAAGCGTTGCCGAAGATCTCGTCCATCTTGAGCGAGTCCTCAAGCTTCTCCTGAACGTCATCTTGTATTAGACAGAGACTATCGATGAATAGCCAACGGAAACCAAGTGCTCGCGTGAGGAAGACGGCCTCTTGGTACGCTCTTGGCAGTGTCGACCAAGGTATGCTCTTCTTGTGCGACTGCAGTGTTGCCAGAGTTGTCTTCGGAATTCCTTTGGCTAATCCCCAAACATGACTCAAGGCAATGTACTCGCCATGTTCGTATCTTCTCTCATCCTGTATGTATTCACTCTCGTGTAATCGCATGCTCTTGGAGTCGTCGCCCGATAATAAGTCCAGCACACGCTTCGGTAGCGTCGTGGGTTTACCTCGGCGACTGCACGTAGCATGATTTTCTAGGCAAGTCTTTATCAAGCCTCGCGCTGTTGCTAGACCAGTACTCTGCAGTGGGTTATCTGTCATATGCCTTCCTCGCCCAATGGCAGAGAAAGGAGACTGGCCGTCTGCAGTATTGTCAGTCCACGCGTTCCTGCAGAGGAAGCGAGCTAGCAGTAGGCGACCGTTCCACCACCGCGACCATGATTAAAATCAACCAAAATACATGGAAAGAGACTTGGCGCATACCTCCATCTGTGAAGAACTCAAGCTTGAGATCTGGGTGGCCTGTTGGGTGTTCATGGTCGTCTTCGTGGGAGTCGTCCTGGTCGTCGTTGTCCTTCCAGCGAAGCTCAACTGAGAGATGTTCTTGGGGTGTTTTCCCTGTTTTTGGCTTGAAAGACTCGGCCGTGATCCTGACATTGTCCTCATTTATGTTTGCGAAGCGGTCGTGGTGTAGTAGGACGCCATTGAGAAGGAGAGCGCAGGCGCGGCAGGCAGTCGATCTCGACCTCAGTTTTGGCAGCGTTGTGTCGACCCAAACAAGCGATTCTGATCCATTCTCTTGCGCGCTTTCCCCATGAAGGTGTTTCTGGAGACCTTTACATGTCGCGCAAACAGATACCATGGCGTCGTGGAGTGGAATGAATTTGGTGATGGATATGACGGAGGTGCGGGGTGTAAGAAGTCGCGTTCCCGTTGGTTCCGCGGGGCGGAAGGGCAATGGTAGGGGATGATGGACACAGTGTACGTCAGTCGGAAACCCCTTAACAAACTATACTAGTCAAATTACAAGACACCGAAGCCAGTACTGTATTAGCAGCTGACATTCGCGTACAGCTTCCAGACCATTCGACGGCCTAAGGTGGAAGGTCAGCTCTGAACCAGCCCAAAAAGTGGAGGTGCCGCTAATGATCTGAACCTCTCCCGCTCTTGTGGAGACGCGCCCAGCTTCCCAAGCACAAGCATCTATCGTTGCACAGCACCGAGGCTGCAACTATCATTTGCAGGGAGGCAGGCAGATAAGTATTCTGCGACATACCCCCGTCTTCAAATTGCCCCTCGCTCCGGGGGGCTCATTACACACATCACTCGACACCACGTATGCTACCGTCGTCTAGACTGGTTCGCGCTGACGTTCGTCTTGCGCCCCTCAACCTTGCTGCCTGGGTAGGGAGCGGATCGCAACAGCATGCCCTGGTGCCGCACATTCGGAGCAGCTCCCGTCAATACGACCCCCGCGCCCGCATATCCGGGTCAACCTAAGCTGTTCAGCTATCCGCAAACTCGATGCTTTTTTTCGAGCTGCTAGCCCTACTAGGAGAATCCATCATGAAACACAAGCTGATGATCACTCAATCCAAAGCTATATCTGATCAAAGTGGCGTCTAAATCCTCACCTGATGCCAGCCATAGCTGTTCCCTCACACTTGCGCTCGACAGGATCGGCGGAGAGCCGTGTTGCTACACATCGAAGCCCTCCAGCCTGCTTTTAGACACCCAAGCAGCAGGGCGATCGCAGGTGGACAACGCCTTACTAGCCGCCTTACAAGCCACCTCGAGGAGCCAATCGTCTGTACGGAAAATTTATCACTTGCATTCGTATCTCCAGATCCGGCGCTCTTTTTTCCCACACGTGCACTCTCTACACCGGTCTACCATCAGCATGTCAGACTCGTCAATCGGTCTCCAGGATCCGAGCGCATTGCATGATTACCGATCGGCCGCGAGAAGGGCACAGGCTTACATCTGCTCAAGAGACTGGTAGAACCACACCCACGTAAGTGCTCATGCACTAGCAATTCGAGCCCTGATTGAGCTTGTCCACTCACAATACCCTGTTGCGTGTCATCATACAGGTTTCGAAAGGGTGGTCAGGGTACAGGGTCTGGCGCATTATCTCCCCTGTGTTGGGTCTGCCAATGCATCCATGGATTGCTGCCGCTGCCTGCAATGTAAAGTCCCGTCTTCCTGCCTCGTCACTCGTACTGCGGTGTGAGGATCCGAGCCAACAGTATGCATTGATAGAAATCTTGATGTTGCGAACTAGCCCCAAGGTTTCGACCATTACCATATGCTCAAGCCGAAGCCGAAAGCGCGAAGAGGCTCTGACGTCTCCTTGGGGCTGAGTATTATGTACTCATGTGCCATATTGTAGCGTCGTATAGCGTGCCAACCACATCCTTCGTATCATACATGTCATCGTCAGTCACTCCGCCTTCTAAACCTAGAGATGACTGTTCAGGAGATGCAGCGCTCATAGATCGGTGAAACACAGATCCTTTTCCATTGATTACTTGGCACCAGTAAGCTGCATATGTCTCTCCCCGTGACTGTGGGACGGCGCATCGTGTTTGAGTGAAGGACTCAGCGCACGTGCATCTACTGTCTAGATTGAGCCTAGTCATGGCCCCACGGGCGGTAGCGACGACTTGACCCCACATCGAACCGCCACACGTATCCCAAAGAGTCACGACGTGGGCATATCTTCCGGCAACACCAACATGACTTCGGTAATCAGCTCTTTGCGCAAGCAAATTGCGTCATGCGAAGTCACACTACAGGATCTACGTCAACAGCTGGCGGAAGCTGAGCACAACCAACGCGAAACAGCTAAAGTTGTGCCCCAGAAAAGACCGCTAGCTACTGACCCTACCAACCCCCTGGATCATGACATGAACTTTGGAGTACCTGATCAATTCCGTGAAGAGATTTTCGCAATTCTAGATCAAGAGCAAAAGGCGCCGCAACATAGCGTGTCTGAGGTATCTGAGGAAAGGCCAAGATGGCCACTTCAGAAGAATGAATACAAGAGATATGGCAGGCAGCTGATCATGCCAGAGATTGGACTGAAAGGTAAGTCAAGTCTTTCACATGTCCCTAGGAATTTGCTGAATCGAGCTGCCCAGGTCAGCTTCGCTTAAGAGATGCTCGTGTACTTATCGTAGGCGTGGGTGGTCTCGGCTGCCCTGCTGCTGCATATCTAGTTGGTGCAGGCATCGGTACTGTAGGACTAGTTGATGGTGACGTGGTTGAAGAATCGAATTTGCACCGTCAGATCCTACACTCAACTGCGAGAATCGGAATGACCAAGGTTGAGAGTGCGATGGTGGCTCTGAAATCGTGCGTCTACCCGTGAACGTTATACACTAGGGCTCCAACTAATTCATTAAGGTAGGCTCAATCCCAACGTCACATTGGTCCCTCACATATCTCGACTCAGTCCAGAGACTGCCATCTCAACCTTCAAGAAATACGATTTGGTCCTGGATTGCACAGATACACCCGCATCGCGCTATCTGATATCAGATGCCTGTGTTCTATTAGGCAAGACCCTTGTTTCGGCATCAGCGCTCCGCATCGACGGTCAGATGATGGTGTTGAATAACCCACCACTGCCGCCTGGCGACCCGAATGGAGGCCCATGTTATCGCTGCGTCTTTCCAAAACCTCCTCCACCTGAGTCTGTCGTATCATGTGGCGATGGTGGTATTCTAGGACCTGTCGTTGGCGTGATGGGCGTTTTACAAGCACTTGAAGCGATCAAGGTTCTGACCCAGAGACCTACTACGACGCCTATAGACCCACCAAGCCTGCTCCTATTTTCAGCCTATTCAAATCCTATGTACCGCTCCATACGTCTTAGGAGTCGAAAAGCCAAATGCGCTGCCTGCTCATCACATTCAACGATCACTAAAGAAGCACTAGAGTCTGGAAGTCTGGACTACGTTCAATTCTGTGGCAGTCTAGTTGCGAATAACAGTCCGTTGGCCCCAGAAGAACGCATATCTGCAAAGAACTACGCGCAAATACGATCGGGTGTCAACCCTTTTACGGGTACGGTATCAAAAAAAGACAGTCACTTCCTTGTCGACGTACGCGAGAAAGTGCAGTTCGAGTTGTGCAATATCGATGGTAGTATAAACGTACCCTTCTCCGCAATTTCAGCTACGAGAGGACCTGAATCCGCTACCGAAGAAGAGACTTGGACCAAAATGTTACGGCAGTCAGAGAAGCCTATATTTGTGGTGTGTCGACTGGGCAATGACTCACAAGTCACTGTCAAGAAGATGAAGCAGCTAGGGCTCGATGCAGGAGGCAAGAGATATATTGGGGATATCAAAGGAGGTCTAGAAGCGTGGAGAAGTACTGTTGACACTGATTTTCCGGATTACTAAACCATTACGTACTTGCGAATTTAAGTTACAGCGGCGAAAGCCACTCATTCCATCTTTACTAGATTTGTTCTCCAACCCAGCAGCTCTACGCTCACAACTTTTCCGCAATCCGCGTCCATGTGGAATACAAACGTGTCAAGTGGTTCACTTACGTAACGAGCAAAGTCCCCCAGGTTCCAGCTCATACACTCAAGCTCCGCCCACAGTTTCTTCGCAGGAACTGTCTGATCCGGTAGCATCCTCCAGTTTTCACTGTCAGTGCCTAGCGAGTCTGGATCAGTTGGGTATAAGCGTGCGCTAAAGTTTTTAGATGGAACGTTTTGTCGCTTAGCCAAGGCGTCGACAATAGAGATGTTGTTGATAGTCAATGATTCAATGGTAAGTCCTGGGCCGGAGGTGGAAGACAATATGAGTGTATTGTTTCCAATTGGTGTTGGCAGCATGTATGTGCCAGCGTATTTTGACGAGGCTTGTGATCGCGCTAGTTGATCAGCGTAGGGAATCAATGCTGTAGTGATAGTGTCGAGAAGGTCAATGGAAGTATAGGACGTCTCGCCTCCAGCAGCATTGATGGTAATACTGATATCGTACTCCGGAATCAACACCAGATAAGAGCCGTATCCTGGTACACCACCAGCTTTTGTATAGATGTCAATCGGTCGTGGAAAATCGAGTGGAAGGTCCGTGATCCGGAAGATTTCCCATGCCACACCAACGTACTGGTGCATTGAGCGTAAGAAAGTCGTTGGCTGCATCCAATTCCTCAATTCGACTTTACCAAGCAGTTCGCCGTTCTTGAGAGCATGGAGCATCTTGAGCATATCCGCCGGTGTTGACCACAGGCCACCTGTAGGGTTCAGATTCGCAAAGTCGGCGACGAACCAACTTTTGTCCTCGGGACGTCTGGGTAAGATCGCGCTTCCATCATCTTCGGGAACGATGAAAGTCGACTTTGACATACCCACAGGATCTAGGATCAACGTTTGTATAACTTCTTCGTAGCTCTGGTTGTACACTGTTTCGAGAGCTTTGCCGAGGAGTATGTAGCCGATGTTACTGTACATTGCGCGCGACCCAGGTGAATGGGGTACGTATGCTGCGTTGTTGAATTCATCTATTACTTCTTGATCTGTGCAAATTCGTCCGCCGGGAATGGGGTCGCAGCCGGGAAGTGTGTTGTTGATCTTCGGCAGGCCTAGGAGGGCAGCTGTAGCTGGGCTGAATCCAAGATCGGTTGTGTAACCCTGTTGTGATGTGTTAGCTTTCCATGTGCGAGAGGTTTTGCGAGAGGTATAGGGGAACTGACAAATCGACCAAGACCCGAAGTATGATCAGTCAATGAACTAATAGTCACATCGCCGTACCACTCCTCGTTGAGCTCAGGGATAAACTTAGTAATCGGATCATCTAAGTCAATCTTGTCTTTGCTCAACTCCAGAGCAAGCGCTGTGATCAGCTTGGTAGCACTAGCGATGCGGATCTTGGTGTCGAAAAGCGATTGGTTGACTTCTCGACCAGGAGCCGAATGCTCATACTGGAAGACTATGGTGTCTCCAATAGAAGCCTGGATTGCGAAGGAAGTGTTTTGTACTTGGACTGAAGTCGAGTTTATAAAAAGGACTTCTGGTATGCTGAAATTGGAAGTATTGGGCTCGAGTGACGGTGGTGGAAGGATTGCCCCTGGCGGTGGACATAGTGAGAGTACGGTAGGGACGAGCAAAGAGACTGCAATAGTTCTAGAACTAATCATCTTTGGCACTAGCGGAGTATGATCGAAAGTAAGAGGCAAGAGGACGAAGACAGTCTATAGCTCCTTGTTGGCGTTGGAGAAGGGATAATGAGCATTAGAGAGATACCACCACTCTCTCTTATACTATAGAGTATGAATAGTAGAAAGTTCCAACACATGCACTGCCCTCCATAAGCTATCACGCTCTTTGATCCGAGCTGACGTCGACTTTAGTTGGGATCTGCATATCGTGTCTTGGGGTCCAACGGCTCTTTACGCCCTGTGGAGATTGCGCAGTCTTTGTTGGATAGTTCAGCAGATCCATTAGGTTTCAAGTATGCTTTTCGAGTCTGGGTAACGATGGAATGATCTGATCTTGGTTGCAGTAACATAGGTTGAAGTCAAAGTCCTTGTTTTAGACCTCGAAGACGTCGTATTAACACTCACACCGCACACGATGAGGTCTAACATCGCAGCTCGCGTATCTCAAAAACGTTTACCAGGATTCTGGAGTCCAAGACTGTTCAAGCGGCTATGTGCCCTAGGGCCGGTCTTGCCACATTTGGCAACTGATGCTTGCCGTCTGATTGGCTGGCTCGTACACTCTGATACCCAACTGAACGAACGAAATGTACGAGCAAATCAGGGAAACGAGGACGCATGAGCCCCAAAATCTGATGGTAGATCTTTCGGGAAGTTCCACTAGTTGTGGAAGTCTCACATGCCGATAGCTCAGCGTAATCGTGGAGGATCACCATTCCGCGTATACTATGCTTGTTGCACATCTCTTGGCAATGCCGCAGACTGCTTTCCAGCGTCTTCGCTTAGGGCTCGCTGTGGATTGGTGATATACGAATCATTTGCTATCGCAGTTTGCAATTGTCGTTACAGAGAGGTGGTATCGTTGCTAAGCCTGAATCTATCCATGGTCCTGGGAATCATATGCCAATCCTGAAGAACATCAGCCCCGTATTTCGTGGAGAGCCACAAATGCAACGCCGTTGATATGCCCGACGCCTATAAGTCCGGTAAAAATAGTGAATAAAGAAACCCGCAAGAAACTCCACGGAACCCGTATCAAATCGCACTCGTACTAATAAAAACAAGCATCAAGGTCGCCTGCAGCATACAAGTAGGTCTAGCTACTGCCCGTACTGCTATGCATTGGCATTGATGGTGTATGCATCATGCCACTTCCACTCGGCATGCTGGTAGGACCTTGTTGTTTTTTCTTTTCTTTCTTTGCCCAGCGCACTATCACAGTCAGTATGTCACATGTTCCTGGACCAGGATTTGGCGACTCACGTCCGCACGCATTGCATAGCGTCTTGGGCCCATTTGGACCCTTGCGCCATTCAGGCGAGTCCAAGGTGCCGCAGTCTGTGCATACATATTCATCAGCAATTTTGAGTTTCTTTTTCTTGTCAGAAGAATTTCTGCCATCGCGGTCTAGCGATATCTGTATGCCAGCGTCGCCGCGTATAAGGTTCGGGCTTGCATCGCCGGTGCTGATACCCTGCGAGCGCTCGCCGTCCCTGTACCGAAGACCGGTCAACATTTCGATTGTCTCGAGATGGTTTGCGCCCTCGTACCGCATCATCTTGTCGTTGATACTGTCCGGTTTGCTTGCGGCGAGGGCTTCGTCGAGGTTCTGGCGGGTCAGGGCGGTGTTTGAGATGACGGGCTTGGCTGGCGGAGGCATCTGGGCATAGGAAGCGGCATCGGCCTGGCTCATGTTCTGCGTGACGTGTGATTCTGAAGGCGTGACGGAGGTAGCGGTGCCCTCGATCTTCTTGGCCCAGTCGTCCTGCTCGTCCTGCTCCTCTCGCTTAAGCTCGGCAATGCGCTTCATCAGGCGCTCGTTCTCGATCTTGTGCTCGAGGAAGGAGTCGAGGAGGGCGGCGTTCTTGGTCGGGTAGGGGCGGGCCATCATGAAGAAGCCGCGGCAGTTGATGGAGTTGGGCGGCGCGAACGTGTTCTGGTCGCTGCTGAGGTGCGGATGGCCGTGGGACTCGAAGATGGCCCACGAGTCATCCGTCTTGCGGAAGCGATAGAAGAAGCGCAGCGGGTTGCCCGAGGCGATGGACTCGTTGAACTCCTTGACGAAGATGCCAATGTCGTCGGGGTGGATGAACTCGTTGATGAAGCGGCCCATGACGTGCGAGGGCTCCCAGCCCGTGAGGGCTTTGCACGAGGGCGAGACGTAGAGGATCCTGCCGTCGGGAGTCAGTATGTGCAGCAGGTCGCGCAGCTCCTCGAGCACGCGCTGCGACCAGTTCCGCCGCTTGGTGAACTCGGTCAGTGTGCTGCCAGAGGGGTTCATGTTGGGGGCGCCGAAGCCGGTCGGTAGAGGCCCAGCGCCTGCGCCTGTCATTTGCATGTCGCCCATGGTGCTGCTGGCTGGTACACTGGCCGCCTGCATCTGTGGATCCGCGAAGGAGAAGCCGCCGTTCTGGCCGCCCTCGGCTCCGTCCAGAGACCCCATATCCAGATCCATCGACTGCATGCCATCGTCCATGGGCAGCCCATTAAACTCCTGGCCCTGGGCGTGCATGGGGAGTCCGGCCATCATCTACACACATGAGACTGTCGTTCAGATTTGCCGGGGATGCAGGGCTAGTCATCGTACCTCAGCACCGCCATTTTGGTATTGCGCCATGGCTTTGCAAATGCACGACCGTTTGATTTTGCATATGGAGTGGAGTCGTGTAGTGAAACCGCGGGTGATAGGCGCGGACGGCTTCCCCGAAAGTAAGATGGGATTTCTATGTTGTGTGCATGCCCATGCGCAACTTTGGCATGACGACAACACCGTTGCGCTTGCGAGCCCAATGTGCACGGCCTTTTTGCGCTTTCCCCGACACGTGACACCGCGCCACAGGCACAACGCGTGTCAGGCTGCCGCCGACTGCCTGCGCACGCAGCAGCCCACACGCTCTCTTACCAGCTCGACCGCGGGCGTGCAAGCCGCATCTCCTCACAAACCCCTCCGCACACCCACAGAGAGGCAGTGCCAGCGCCAGCAGCGTGTACCGTCATCATGTCCAAAATCGACCGCATGATGATACAGGGCATCCGCTCCTTCGGACCTGAGAAGGGCGAGACCATCCAGTTCACCGCGCCACTCACCCTCATTGTCGGCTGGAACGGCTCTGGAAAGACGACCATCATCGAGTCCCTCAAGTATGCGACTACCGGCGAGTTGCCGTCAAGCAGCAAGACTGGAGGCGCCTTCCTCCACGACCCCAGCCTGCGCAATGAGAAGGAGCTCATGGCGCAGGTCAAACTCTCTTTCCGCTCTACTTCCGGGGTGCGCATGGTCGCCACTCGCAACATGCAAGTCACTGTCAAGAAGAACGCGAGGAGCCAGAAGACCCTAGAAGGCTCACTCCTCATGATCAAAGATGGCGAGAAGCATTCCATCTCAACCCGTGTTGCCGAGCTTGACCAGATCATCCCTCAGTACCTTGGCGTGTCCAAAGCCATCCTCGAGAACGTCATCTTCTGCCACCAAGAAGACAGCTTGTGGCCCTTGAGCGACGCATCTACCCTCAAAAAGAAGTTTGACGAAATCTTCGAAGCCATGAAATACACCAAAGCTATCGACAACATCAAGAAGATTCGGAAAGACAAAAATATTGACTTGGGCCAGCTCAAAATTATCGAAGCCAATGCCAAAGAGGACAAGTCGCGCGCCAAGACGAGCGAAGAAAAGCAGGCTGGGTTGTATGATGAAATCGAGGAGCTGCGAGTTTCCTACGAAGACCTAGATGCGAAATGTACCGCGGCGAAACAGGAAGCTTCGGACGCTTACGACCACGCTGCGCGCTTCGTGCAGCTGGTTGAAGAGCTGAAAGCCAAGCGCAGCACGCTGGGCATCCATAAGCAAAATGTCACCGAGCTTCAAGACAGCATAAAGGAGCTGGCCGAGTCGGATGACGAACTTCAGGACATGCTAGATCAGTATGAAGAGCGCGTCGCCACATACTCTACCCAAGCCAAAGAGTTTCGGGGCCAATATCTCGAGCTCAAGAACGAACTTGAAGTTGACAGAGACGCTCTTGGAGCGAAGCAGAGTGAGATTGGTAAATACGAGGCGCAAAAGGAGCAGTATGAGCGTCAAATTCAGCAGCGCGAAAACTCCATCAAAGAAGCTGCTAAGCGACATGCTGTCCGAGGGTTTGACTATGACGTGACGGAGAAGCAGGTGGTAGAATTCCAACAAATCTTGAACAAAATGTCTCGCGACCAGAACAAGGTTCTTGATCGAACTCGTGAGGAGACGCAGCGCGACCTACGTGAGGCTCAAGACAACCTCAATCAGCTAAACACACGCAAGTCGGGTCTCAGCCAGAGCAAGGAGTCTGCGCGGAGCCAGATCACAAACAACGACAAGCGCATTTCCGAACTTCAGAAGGACATGAATCAAATCAAGGCCGATGAGGGTAGTGAGGCCATTCTCCAAGACAAAAAGCGTGATGTCGAAAAGCAGCTTCAGATTGCCATTGCCACAGCGAATTCTGAGCGCTTCGATCAACGTATCTCCGAAGCATCCAACGACGTACGAACACTCGAAGATCAGAAAGAGAGGCTGACGGCTGAGTTTGGTGACGCTTCAAAGCAGGCTCGCGAGTCTGCATCAGTTGATGTCAAACGAGATGAGCTGCAGAATCAGCAACACAGCTTAGCAACCATGAAAAAGGTGCACAACCAGCGCCTTTCGCAGCTAATTGACTCCGATTGGGATCCCGCTACTCTAGAGACAACATTTCAGCAGGTACTGGCTGAGAAGTCGGGCGAGGTTAAGGAGGCTGGGTCTCGCCGCGATATTGCGCAGACCAAACTGGACAAGGTCAACTTTCAGATGTCAAGTCTGGAGTCGCAGTTAAAGCAGAAGCGTGCTGAGCTCCAGAAGTACGAAGCGACCGTCAAGCAGTCTATACAGAAGGATGACGTATCTGATTTCGACGAAACCTTGGCACAGCTGGAGGAGGAATACGAGGCGAGCTCTTCAGACAAAGCCAAATTTGAGGCGCAGATCGACTACATGAGCAAATGCCTGCAGTACGCTGAGCAGCACAATGTTTGTCGTCTCTGTAAGAGAAGCCTTCATGACGATGAGGAAGAAGACTTCACGACTGCGGGTTTCATAAGCGGACTCAAGGATATCGTTGCAAAGGCGAAGAAGAACATGCAAGCAGACAACGCGGAAGAAATCTTCGCTGAACTTGAGGCAGCTCGTAATGCTAAACCCAGCTACGAACTTGCAACTCGTCTACGAGACACGGAACTTCCTGCAATTCATTCTAGCCTTACCAAGCTGACTGCTGAACGCGACGTTCTCAACAAGCAGCTCGAGGATCAGGATGCTGTCATCTATGATCTGGAAGTTGCGAAGCAGGAGGTCGAATCTTTATCAAAAGAAGTGCAGACCATTGTGGGGTACTATAGCAGGGCGCAGGAACTCGAGGCGGAAATCAAAGAGTTGGCACAGAAGCAGAAGGCTGCCGGACTTTCGCGAGGCATCGATGCTATTCAGGCCGATCTGAAGCGAGTGTCTGAAGACAGTCGGAACGCTAGGACGACGCTCGAGCAACTCACTGCTGCTAGAGATAAGTCGCGCAACCTCATTACAACTCTAGAGCTGAGCGTGCGTGACGTCAACGCCGACTTGAACAGCGCACAATCAAAATTAAAAGAGAAGAGGGCTCTTGCTGATCGAGTGGAGGATTTCAAGAAGGAGAACAACAAGCAGCGAGAGGCCATACGCAGCTTCGACGAGCAGATCAGCAGCATTGATCCTGAGATTGAGCAAGCGCAGTATAAGTACGACGACATCAATCGCAGGGGTAACGATCGCGTTCAGCGTGCCCATGACGAAGCCTCTAGATTGTCCGACAGTGTGCGTCAACTTAACCAGGCAAACGAAGAAATCGATTCGTACGTCAATCGTGGCGGGCCACAACAGCTTGCGCGCACTCACCGAGAAATTGAGAATCTACAGGGCGAGATCGCACGCATCGAGACCGACATGTCTGATGCGACTCGTAAAATCAAAAAGCTTGAAGACACTATGCGTGACACCGAGGCGAACAAGCGCTCGATTAGCGACAACTTGCGCTACCGAAAAGCCAAGCGCTCACTTGACAGCTTGGAAGTCGAAATCAGGAAACTTGAAGAGCTAGGAGCTGAGCGTGACAAGGAACACTTCGAAAACCAAGCTCGATACTGGGACAACGAATATAGACAACTGAGTATTGCCAAGACAGGCGTAGAGCGCGACATGAAGAACAAAGACGACCATCTGCAAGACCTTATGAAAGAGTGGCAAGATCTCTACAAGAACTCTGCTGAGCAATATCGCGAGGCGCATATCAAGGTCGAGACGACTAAGGCTGCTATCGAAGACTTGGGACGCTACGCTGGCGCTCTCGACAAAGCTATCATGAAGTATCATACACTCAAGATGGAGGAGATTAACCGCATCCTAGCTGAACTTTGGCGCAACGCGTATCAAGGCACTGATGTGGACACGATTCGCATCGCATCTGACGGCGATGGTAAAGGTAACCGGACATACAACTATCGCGTTGTGATGGTGAAGCAAGACACTGAGATGGACATGCGAGGTCGATGTTCCGCTGGCCAGAAGGTTCTTGCTTCCATCGTGATCCGTCTCGCACTTGCAGAGTGTTTCGGCACAAATTGCGGTCTCATCGCGCTCGACGAACCCACTACAAACCTAGATCAGCAGAATATCAAGGGCCTCGCCGAATCCTTGTCCCAGATCATCCAGAGCCGCAGGAAGCAGGCAAATTTCCAGCTACTAGTCATTACCCACGACGAGCAGTTCCTGCGCGAGATGAACTGTGCCGATTACACAGACTCGTATTGGCGCGTTGGTAGAGACGTGAGGCAGGAGAGTTATATCGAGCGCCAGAATATTGCTGAGGTAACTGCTCTCCAACGCCCATTGATGCTGTCAACGAGTAGACACACCCTCCTCAATAGGGTTCCCTTTGAACAATGAGCCGGACAGGTTCTAACATTTGACAGGTTTCTTGATCCCACTATCCACTTTTGCAATTTTTATTCACTGTAATGAGTAGCGCAAGGTAGATTTCACGCATTATAGGAGTTGTAATGGGCGTCATAGCGACGGAGTTAGCACCACACCTACCAATACCCAGTTTCCACTTCAACTATCGGGTATAATGTTTTCAAAACGATTGCATGTATCATCTCAAAACATCTGTCACTACCAACACCGACACAGCAGTGTTTGGCAAATGAGCTCGTGTTTTCTAGGTAATGTCTCCAGAGTGTGCTTCAGTATTCGTGTACAACACAGAAAAAAAAGCACATCTTCATACCTTGCTAGGCCACAGCACTAGCTACAGTCATATTTTTATCACTCATGAGCCCGTGACCCGCGATGTGTATCACTTCAAGACAAAGAAGGAAACAACGTCGTCGCTGTGGTGATCGTTACAGCTCCCATCCTAGTCTTCTAATCCCCACCCAATCACATTTTGCTCATTTGATACAAGAGCTCTACCTTGGTCATCAGCTGAAAACATTGAGTCAATATTGGACTACACAGCCACGCGGCTGGGATTACTGCGGAAAGGTGGTGGACATCGATGGCATGTACGAGGGGTGATGGGGCGGCGTCAGCAGTGATTTGGGTCGCTTCAGGGGTAACGGAATAGAGACGGGAATTGATATCGTTGACGATGGTGGAAAAGGAATAAATATATAGGATCAGAGGATGAGTGGTGATAGCCGCATTAGAAGGGCATAAGACAAGTTTTGGTTATTCGACTGTGTATTCCAAGTTTAACCATTCTAATTGATCATTGAAGGTTTACGAATAGCCCTCCGTCGACCAGCAATTGTGCACCATTGACATAGCTGCTCAAATCACTTCCTAGGAAGATTGCTGGCCCAGCAAGATCACTCGGTATGCCAGTCCTGCCCAACGGTATCCTGCCTTCCATGTACTTCCGCTTCTCTTCGTCCTCGAGATCCTTCTCGTTCAGCTGTGTCTTTATTGTACCCGGTAGCAGCGCGTTGCATCTGATGTTGTGTTTCCCAAGTGCGCATGCGGAAGATTGGATCAGGGAGAGCACACCAGCCTTTGTAGGTGTGTAGTGGCCCTGGTATGCGCCGCCAACAAGCGCGCTGATGGAGGAGATACCGATGATGGAGCCACCCGGGGGTGATTGGGTAGACATTTGCTTCGCGCCGGCTTGGATGGTGTGGAATGCGCCGGTGAGGTTTGTCGTGAGGGTTGAGTTCCAGAGATCTGGTGTGATTCTACAGATTGGTGTTAATTTCTTACATGTCTACCATGACCATGCGGATGCTGAACGAGGTACTTACTCTAAGAACTCCTTGAACTCGCAAATACCCGCATTGCTTATCACCACATCCAATCGTCCCCATCTTTGCACCACAGCCTCTACCAACTTCTTGCCTGTCTCTGGATTTCCTACATCGCCGGGCACTTGTAACAGTCTCTTCTCTACATCTTCTTTGCTAACTTGTAAGTTCTCAGCTGCCTCGTCGACGAGGGTCTGGTACTGTGTTGCGGATTTGTCGTCGCCAAAGTGGTTCACTGCCACGTTTGCGCCATGCTGGAGATATCCCAGAACTATTGCGCGGCCAATTCCGGTGACACCGCCAGTGATGATCATGGACTTTCCGGACAGCAGCTGAGGGGTTTGCGCGGCCGGCGGCGTCCACAGACTGTTCTTGCGTTGGTGAGACATGGTCTTTGTAGCTATCGAGTGCGGGGCGTGGGGTACGGTAGACGGTATACAGCGCAGTACAAGGGGCTCAGGGTGGTCTAATCAGAGCTTCATGGGCGTTGTTCGGACAAGAGGAAATAAATTGTCCAAGACCACTGTCCGCCCAGGGAGAAGCCATGATATACATGCCGCTATGCGCAATCTGGTTCGGTAGGTGCGATGTATACGTGAGACGCTTGCCGTCTTCGGGCCACGTGCTCGGTGCATTCCCAGCCGAGGCCGAAGATCTTGGCGGTCGTGTCGCGTTCCAGTTGAACCATTTGCGCAATTCACGCAAGGCGCAGTCTACTGTTGCGATTCAACGCCACGTCAAGAATGGTCTACTCTTGGGACGATAAAGAAGCAGTATGCTACCAGCTCTATGTTGAGGAGCGGAGGAGCTTAGAAGAGGTCATGTCGTATTGGGAAATCCGGGGATTTACTCCAAGGTATGCAAGTATTGCGCGCGGCAGCACGTACAGGCTGCCGTACGCCTTCGCCGTCATCTCTCAATCCTAGCGTGCAAACATGTCCAGAACGCATGATACTTACTGTGTCGCCCTAGCAAGCGCGCCTTTCAGACACAGTTCAAGGCAAGTCACCATCACACCCTTCTCATCACCCACTACAAGGCCTCCGCTGACACCGTCACAGCGATGGGACTTCCCCTCGAAACAGAACCCGGCATACAAAAACCCCGCCCTCGTTGCGCGCCTCCAGCAACTATGGGAGCAGAACTACACACAGAAGGACATGGTCGATACGCTACAGACTGAAGGTTATCAGATCAACGACCGCGAACTGCTGCGCTTGCGACTAAGGCTCAAGCTCCTACTCCGAGAAAGTGTCGCCAGACCAAAGAAGCAAAAGACTGCTGGAGGAAGGACACAGAAGAAGCCGAAGAAGAAACCTGCCAAGCCTGTGCCAGGCAATGGTCTAATCAACCAGCTTGGGAATGCAATCTTGGCCGAGGAATCGACGAGCGATGACGGAAGCGAAGACGAGTCCGGGGCTGCTCAACAAAGAGATGAAGAGGAAGAGGGTGGGGCATATGTGGACGAGGCTCGGCCTATACTCCCTGAGCCCGACGTCACAGGTTTGAGCGCTGAAGAGGTGGTCCGAAAGCAACTGCGCCAACAACAGCTTCAAGCCGAGAGCGACGAGAAATGGCGTACACGGAAGCGAAGACGTCGAACACGAGGCTGGGCTGGATTGCCAGCCGACGCTCCCGGCGAACCTCCGCGATTCCCTTCTGAAACTACCATCGACGAAGCCAAAGCCTACCTCGGTTTGGACAACGACAAATACCGCCAAGTCAGAGAGTGCTTCCTTCAAATGTGCAAAGAGCAAGACGTTACCAAGAAGACAATCGCCGGTCCGGAGAAGTGGTCGCAGCTTGTACAGCACCTGATTCAAAGTGATAAACACTTGGCCGAGGTGTTCCAACAAGAGCCAGAAGTGCTACAAAATGACGATGCGCTCTTCCGTCCGAGAGGCCAGAGAGCGCTGTCACTTGATGTCATCTGCATGGACGTCACAAAACGCTTACGAACAATGGATGCACGCATGACTCTCGCCGACGCGAAGAACCTCCTTGGTCTCAATCCTCAACAGACAAGACACGCGCGCAACATGTTTGCCAACAGGTTGAAATCGGCTCATTTTACAAACAAGCACGAAGCTGGCGAGGAACGTTGGACAGAGTTGAAGCAAGCTTGGGTCAATGAGTCTGAGAAGCTTACAACAGCACTCGCACAAGGAGAAGAGGATCCTGACTATGCGCGGAAGCTACGCGCTCTCGAGGTGCTCGCTCGAGATGTAATGAAGCGACAACAGCAGGAGAAGACAGCCAAAGACCCCAGCAAGAAGAAACAGGTACACCAAGGACCGGGGCCTGGGCCAGCACCGCCTGTCGTCGCTCCACACCCGACAATACTAGGCGGTAAGGGGAGACAGCACAGTAGTGTTGGTCGGAAGGAAGCAACGCGTGCCTCATATACTGCCGTGTCCTCTCTACCGACTACTTCAGACCTACAGATTGACCCATCTCTCTTGTTAGCCGCGAGTGACGCCGCTATACTTCCTGTTCCTGATCACACGCCTCGGTACCACTACCAGCCCGGTCAGTACCAACCAGCCACCCAGCATCAGCAGCATAGTTCACACAACCACTACCCGGAAGAATACTACCCAGCCGCCTCGAACACGTCTATACCGCTACCAGTGTATTTTCGCTTGCATCCACACTCCTCGACTCCCTTCCCTAACAAATCAGTCTGGCTTTCCATCATCCAGACGCCCTCGGTCGTCGAACTACGGAATCTAGCAATGCACGAGCACCCGGGTACTACGGTACATAAACTTGAGGGACTGATTCCATACCGAGGTGATCGGGCGGATCGCGAAGTTGCGGTTGAAGTTACAGACGATGGAGAGCTGAGTGCATATTTGGGACACATCAAACGAGGCGACGGAGGAGCTGCTCAAGGGAAAGCAACCTTTATTGTGCTGTTAGGACCTAGTGCGGAAGGGGAGTATGCATGATTGTTCTGAAAATACAGTTCCGTTGCTTATTAAAACTTTGTGATTTGATATTGTTAGAATACAAGTGTCTAGTCCTACTACGTATGGAATATCCTTCAAGTCTTTTCTGCAGATCAAAACATGTAACTTGATGTTGAATGTGACTTTATCTTAATCGATTCGATCGGTACATGTGCACAAGGACTTCATGCATTCATGTTTTCGTCACTAGAATCCATTTAGGAGCCGCTTACATAGGCTTCTTCACAATGCTACGCCATATGCTTCTTCCCCAGCCTCTCTCCAGACCTTCTGCTTCTCCTCTTCTACGTATCCCTTCCTATCCATCCACGTCTTCACTACCTCTCTCCAGAGCTTCCAACTTCCCTGCTCGCCTGCTGGCCCACCCACATTGCACACCGGCCAGTCGCTTCCGAACATGACTCTTCCTGGGAAACACTGGAAGATGTGATTTAGGAAAGGCGTAAGGGCAGTCAAGAGCGTTGGTACATCTGATGGCGTCGGCGAAACAGTGAACTCATTGAAAGCGCCGGACAGTTTCATGAAGATGGCCTTATCCGAGGAGAGAGACGTCATGGTTTGGAGCCAGACGTCGGACGGGGGTGTAGGGTCGGGTGACAGAGGGGGTTTGGCGAGGTGATCTGGGTTGGTGTCTGAGTTAGCTAAACCACATCATATAACAAGGCAGTTCACGAATAACGATGTCGGAGTAGTCAAAAGTGCAAGAGGAGGGTATGAACTTACTCAGCACGAACTTCACGCGATTCTCATGCCCCTCCTTCTCCTCGTACTGCCTTAGTCCTGCAATCAACTTACCAACCGCCTTCATCGGTTCCTCTCCATCCCTATGTGTATCAACACCCACATCAAAGCACCACGCCTCACAACCTCCTTCTAATCTTTTCAGCGCGCAAAGGTTCTGGATCCAACTCTCCTCGCTCTCTTGTAACATCTTCGCAACAACACCGTCTCCTTTCCCTTGCAACAAGTACCTAAAGCCCTTAACATACTGCCACAGCTTCGGTCCGGCCACTTCCCTTGCAACATCAAGATAAGCCTTGAAAACGCGCGGAGCGCAATGAAATGGAGCGTAGATCACACATCCCTTCATCTTCTTTGCCTCACTCTCTACAAACCCATCGCCCTCCTCTGGCTTTCCCTCCACGATTCGTGCCAGAAAACGGAGCTCCTCCAAGGGCTCCTTCGCCCACGTCCGCAGCTTGGCTTTTACATCTTCGTCGTTGTCTGATTCGTTAATGCTTGGAGGTTCCGCGGAAGGAAGATACCGATCGGTTTCTACGTAGATGAAACCGGAAGGTTGGGGGGACGTGATGGTGAGGTAGTCAGATATGCCGTGTCTCTTAGCGAGGTGGTGGCCTGGTGACATCCAGCCATGATTTGAAGATGAGGTGGCTGTTGAAGGCCATAGATGGATGTGTGTGTCTAAGACCCCTGAGGATGACATCGCGGATTATTGGCTGGATGTGCGGGCCGTGGGGCGCGGAGATGGGTAAGTAAAGCTTGTGGTGATATGGCAAACTTGAGAAATCGATAACTGCTTGGTATGAAGACCCTTTCGTGGTTTGTCATGCCTAGAGCATGAGAACTATGTTTGTTGGTCGGCTTGATGCGGGGATGTCGATACTTCGGTTGGCGGGGTAAGAGACTCCGAATAGTGTATATTATTGTATTCACTTTTGTATCGTGCAGAGCACAATTGATTCACAGTCAATTTCTTGCTATCTGTGGAGAATTCTCGCCAGTAAAAAAACGGTGACTTGTTTTTGACTCAACAAGATAGTGTTGGCATGTTGGCCCCAGGGCAATATCAGTGATGGACGCAAGGTGTAGATGAGCAATGTGCTTTCACGTAACCTAACAATATTAGAGCTACATAGAGACAACATGAGTTTCGAGCATGAGAAACTATAGAGTGAATCCGGATGGACCGAAGTAACATTCCGGCTTGGCTATCCTCTACCACGGTGTTACCAGTGGTAGTCGAGGCCATGTACAATGTATCGTCGATGACAGGCCTCGGCTAGTTGAACCCGAGACACACAGGTGGCTGCACGTCATGCACAAGGACACTTTAAGTCCATGACCCTTTGTTCTAGACACATGCGAGTTGTGCAGCTTGGCATCACAGTGGGAGCGCAGTACCTACTACATAGGACAGAACCCACATACTCTCACCAACGCGCTCCACGGAGGTAATGTACTGCAATTAGGCGTCCCCTGCACGCAGGATGCCGACTCTGAGGTGATTCCGAAAGGCAGCTCGTTTCGATTGCGCAGTGATAGGCGCTTAGTCGTCCCGCGCTTCCCAGCCACAAAGACAGGTGTCAAACTCAATGCCTATGAAGCCGACGGCAAATGTGGGGTAGCAGTTAGGCAGAGGGTACGGATATACTTTCGCTTGGAAGGCGAGAGCGGGCGGCATTGACCCTGGTGCTTTGCCCTTGACTGCGTGGAAAGCAGAGTAATTCCCGTGATTGTTTGGAAGCGAAGGAGGGGTAAGCGGAGCAAAGAGGGCCGGAGAAGCACCGATAGTACAGCGCGCAGCTCAACAAACAATTTTCAGAAGTCGTGCATATGTGAGGCTCTGCAATGTCCCTGTATTTTGATGGAGCTTGACATGTGACTGGGGATCCTGTTTTCTGCATCTGCCGAAGTTCTTGTATCGGCAGCTCGCATCATGCGCGAATTAGATGTATGGCCGAGCTGTCAAACTGTGACAGTGTGGTGGCTGAGCGTCTCCAGTCCGATTGACCTCAGCTTTTAGTGAACTCCACCAATGTCAGCAGGACCCTCTCTGTATTTGCAAAAGAGAGGGTCTCCGGATGGACCATTGCTGTTGGGTCTCTAACATCACCTCAGCGCTTACCACTTCAGTGCATTATGGCACAATTCTGCTGGGCACTAGTTGTTATTGTACCCACACCCGTTTGCCCATCATCCGCCAGTATCTATCAGCGAGTGGGCCTAGTATCGGAGTAGTCTTTTCAAAATACGATGGGAATGTCTGGCGGCGTCGTCCCGCGATGTATGACGTTAAGTGTTACCAGCTGACTCGCGCGGCGCCGAACGCCTAAAATCATGATCAAGGACCGAGAGGTCGTCCGGCTGTTTTGATCTTGAGTGCGAGAAGAGGGTGGGGTGAAAAGTCTGGATGCAGCGAAAGTAGCCGCGAATGTGGAGAAGACAGGCAAGACCCTTGATGTTTTTTTTCCGCCGAGTCAGCGATGGCTCAGTTGGGATGCACGTCATTTTAGCGCATTTGTAGCCGTGGAGTAGAGGTACGTGTTGCGGCTCGCTCGGTTCAAATGACCGACCATTAGTGAGCGAGCAATTGACGATTTGCTTTCGTGGCTGATAATATCGAGATGCACCTTTGAATGGGATATGGCTTTGGTTGTTTGAGGCTGACTTGTAGCTGCAGGGTCTTGCCATGACAGAAAGTCTTGCCTCTTAGTGTAGGCTGATGACAATGATCATGTGAGGACATTGTACGACGTCGTCATCTAAGATCGACGAACCATGGAAAAAGTAACGCTTGCTCCGGGGTCCGTAGTGGGCAAGGCTTGATCGGATCTATTCTACAAGAGTCGCGCCGAGCCTAAGAATGGCTAGTAAGGGTTCCTAAAAGGCCACCTATACCTGCGGTATTAATCGACGCGCAAGCCAGTGGAGTTCATGGCCGTACGTCAAAACGATGACGATAACATATATGGCATCTTCCCCACAATTCGACGTTGCAACGTTCCTGGATACTTAGAGATTTCGTGACTGACTGGTCAGATCGTATCTGAGCACGTGACCCCTGCACCGAGACGAAGGCCTTCCCAGTAGATAAATCCGAGGCTGTACCGTGACGAACAACATACGGGCATAACTGCACCACCAATGCAAAGGGTCCTGACTCAGAATGATTTGCAGCTCGTGCTTGCCGCTGGATCTCGGTTCACGACCGGCACGGCGCGACGCTACCTCGGATGCGCCTAACTTCAGGGCTTATCCCTTAGGGACAGGTTGTGGTCGAAAGGTGGCAATTAAGATACTTCAATCAAGCAGTCCAGGTGCAGTAGCAGAAGGGATTGCGGATGTCGAGTGAGCTGCATGCGTATGTTGAACTTGAAAGTTGCTGTCAGTTGCGGAGTCGCGGGACTGTCGAGCTTTGCCCTTGACGGCTCCAGCCTTTGTGTCAGACAAACATGACACGATCATGAGCAGATCCAAAGCTTGCATGATCAGTAGCTTCATATAACCTACGGAGCAGATCTGGGCCTTTTGGAACTTAGGCTAGATGTCCGATGTCGTCAGAGGGTCAGCATCTGTAGGGGCTAAGGAAGTCGATGGGACTCCGCAAGTACACAGTCTTTGCTGTCGCAGTATTAGCCAACATGACATTAGCGCAATCCGCCCTGGCAAGAGTGAAGTGGGTATTGTAAGCATTGCATGACGGCCCATGCCCTCTTTCTTGAACGTGTACGAGTAATTTGGAGCTTCGCGCATAAGGTCCCTGGAGCAAGATAACTGGATAAATGTGAAAGGCATGTGAATGTTTTTGCATGCTTATGTTTGTCCCGACAGCGTGTCTCGCGCGTGAAGCGAGATGTGCAGAGTTTTCGCCTTCGACCCAGCTGCTTGGACAACGTCTCGGATGCTGACAAGCAAGATCGAGCGAAAGACAATTGTCCGGACATGCAAGGTGATTGCGCTGCAGTCGTTAGGTATCCCGACCCATGTTGTATTACATGGAGATGCAAGTATGTTACGCCATCTTGCAATTGTGTATATTAAGCAGTCATGTCATCTCGATTGGAGATGGTCATCACCAGCTCGGCTAGTGTGTGGCGCTCGCCCAGTCTGCACCTGAGCATTTGAAGTACTTTTGATCAGCCAGGCACCAATAACAATGTTCCACCCGGTACTAGTAAATGCTCTGGGGCACGGCACGCGAGTGTCGAACTGCAAGTCCGTGCCTAACTGGTCTACAGCGTGTTGCATCGGGGATGCGGCACAGGGACTTGTAGCAGCTTGGTTATGGAGTCTCAATGTACATGTGTGCTGTTCGATGCTTGCTGTCCCATCTGTTGTGAATGCTGCGTGCGCAGTGGTGGGCAGCTATGACGAGAGGTGGAGAAATGGGTCAGGCGTCGCGCCGCGGACAGCGCCAGCCTAGCGCAGGTGCTTGGCTCTGGACACACAGGCCTGCGGGAGCGGGATGACCAGCATAAGGTTTGAGCAAAGGGTCTCTTCCGTACGATTTGCTGGCTCGCTAGAAGACCAGGGCTCATGCATCTGTCGTCCGTCATCGTCCCTGTTTACAAGACGTAGAATTTTTGTCGTGGGCAGTGAGGAAAATTGCCGCGACGCACGATGATGTTTGATGAGGGCCAGCGATGCAAGTGTGCATGAGAAGTTCGGCGCCGGCATGGTTTCCCTTGAAGCTTCAGCTAGGACGTGCAGCATGCAGGCCCGCTTGAGTGGGCGTCTTCGTTGGTGGGAAGACCTTTGGACGCCATCGACTTTTCAGCGCCATCGGGTCATGATAGGAGAGTGGAATGTCCTAGAGCGTCGTTAACCCTCGAAAGCTTACTGCAGCCGATGTTGAACGGAGTACACGGCCGCAGTAGAAGAAAGGAGCGACTGGTGTGAAAAAGCGCCAGCTGCGAGAGTGACATTGCCCAAAAGCCATGGATTAAACGATTCTGCGGGCCATGGCCGAAAGCGGAGATACGAGGTTGTTCCGAGACTTGGGGAGTGGGTTCATCAATTCCTTATCCCGTAAACCGAGGGGTACCCAGGTACATGCTCTTCGCACCTGCCGTCTTGGAGTGGTTCGTCGGGAGTATTGCCTGCCTGTATTCTTCGTAGTGCGTCTGTCTCAGATAACGTGCCGCTATTTGTCTCGACGCGGCCCAGACTCCCACATCTTTACCCTAAACGATGAAGCAGGCGATGTCCTCGATGCGGGTGATGGTTCGCGCTACTTGGAGACCGTGCAGCGCGGGTAGGACGCCTAAGACGACTGACCAGGGGGGTCGTGTGTTGCTCGGGAAACAGGATGTGATGTTGGGAT
>Ga0268250_10000195_pt1 | contig 30384 bp, 30 predicted proteins | sample AgamicAsSfe_FD_200448 | JGI IMG/M metagenome (GOLD analysis project Ga0268250, IMG submission 200448) | Agave microbial communities from Guanajuato, Mexico - As.Sf.e (v2) (version 2) | ecosystem: Host-associated > Plants > Phyllosphere > Phylloplane/Leaf | place: Guanajuato, Mexico | collected...
CTCGAGAGCGTCCTGATGGACGGATTGGGGCCTTGGCCGCCTCGACCTGCGTGTGCGCTCCAGTTTGCTGCGGCTGCGGCTACGACTTTGGCTCTCGTGGCGCGAGGGAGGATCTGGGACGGGCGCTGCGTGACGCGAAGAGGCTCGATCTCGGTGCGAGGCCTTTGTGCGTGGTCCACGTGGAGGGGCTATAGCAGGTGGGGGAATAACGTGGCGTGCAACAGCGTGATGCGAGACAGCGTGCCGCTGCGCCGAGTGGTGCTTGCTGACGACTTGTGGACGCGAGGCCGAGTCGGAGGGGTTGATTTCGTCCTCTATGTAGTCCCACGAGCCTTCCTCGTCGTCGTCTTCGTCTTCCTCGTCGTCGTCGTCGTCTTCCTCGCCCTCTTCGTCTTCTTCGTCGTCTTCCTCGTCGGTCGCCTCCGAGGTGGTGTATTCGTCCTCGCTGGCGGAGACTACCTGGATGCCGGCCGAGTCCTCGTCGGTAAAGTCGTCGTCGTCTTCGAAGGCGCCCGTGTGGTTATTGACTGTGATTCCCTTCCGGAGTCTGATGGCCACGTTAGTGTCGCCCTTGACATGATAGCGGCGCTGGGGAGGAGAAATGGACACGCTCGACGGCGCGGTGCTGTGTGTTGCGCGCGACTTTACAGCGGAGCGCCGCGACGACGCAGCATGGGGCATGGCGCGACGTTGGGGGAGATGGGCTATGACTAACGGCATGAGTCTGGTGGTGCTGACGGAACCGCACTCGAGCCTCCTTCTGCTAGAGAATGGCCGAGTCCAGGGTTCCGAGGTGCGCGAGCAAGGTGCGGTGCGGTGTGGGCGAAGGGAGGATTGGAGGTGGAGCACAGGTGCGGGCGCGAGAAGATGTTAGGAGAACGCGGGGCAGGGCAGGAGATGGGTTGCTGTCCAAGGTTGCCTAAGCACAAAAACGGTACGCTATAACCAGTGGCGTATGGGTAAACAACAACAATCTCAAAATCCACGGCAGACTGTGGTCAGGCGGGACAGTCGGGCGACGTCTTGGGGAGGGCAGGAGAGCAGAAAAAGCGTCAACCCTGGCTGCCGAAACGGTTTGGTTCTAACTAGGCGGCTGTGTCGTGTCGTGCTTCGGTCTTGTCTCTAACGTCAAATCGATATAGTAGGAATTCGTGTTTCAAGGCCGGCGCCCAACCCTCCAGTCCAGACAATAGTGCGCAGAAAACGATTGTGCTGGCTCGGACATAGTCTGGCTGAAGCAATAGTAGATATGCTTGATGATGACGACAGCGATGTAATGTCTGCGATGTGATGTGGAAGCCGCTCTACTATACTCCATCTACAGTGCCCGTTGCCATTGCTATTAAATTCACCTCATCATCCTGCAGCAGTACTGCCATCGCTGGGAGTCATGCTACCTTTGTCTAGCCGGCTACGTGGTTCCAACTCAGCGGCCTCACTGACCGCTTAGCAGCCCAAACGATGCGGCTCATGCAGCCCAACGAGGGCATAGTCGGGTGTCTGACACGTGTAGTCATGAGGAGCGACGACTGTTTGCTTATTCGACAACAACGTCACCGTCGACAGAGCATGTCTGTGGAACAAGCTGCCTCTAACGTGTTTCAGAGCGCTCACGTACCAAGACAGCGTGCTGTATAAACCACGTCCAGTATACGCCCATCCATCGTTCCAATACAGAACTGGAACAACGAACAAAGCCAACGTATGGAGCGGGTTCTCGACATCGGCCGGTGCGTGCCGTTCGCCTATCTTAGCTGCATACTGGACCCACGTCGTTCGAGGAAAGAACGTAAACCTTTTTCGCCTACAACAACACGCGATATGGGTCGTGGACAGGTAGACAGATCGCCTAGAAGCCTGGAATGCCGGCCTGACTGTTCAGTCGCTGTGTCTGTGGTACTGCAAACTACAGGAATATTATTGTCTTCACAGCAGTTTAATATCCTCCTTGCCCTGAAGCTACACACTATTACTTTTTCGCAAAACTGTATCACAAAATACTATGTATACTTCCAGGACTGAATTCGCTCTCGATTCCAACACCAAAAGACCTTAGCGTGTTCCGGGAGGTATTCGCATAATACCTCTGCCTTTGACGATAACGTATCATTGCATAGACATTCGCAGTTGATGTCGAACAAGCAGTAGGCCCATGTGTGTATCTGTGGTCATCTTACCCATCTCCTTTGTATCTTCGAGCCACGCGCTATTCAAACGCAACGACAAGATCATGGGAGCAAGGTGCCTAACAAGAAACACAAACACGATTCCAGAAGGCACTACGCGCATACAAACCACATGTGAGCTGGGCGGGAGGAAATCATCTCGGATGAGAAGCCGACAGCAAGGTTCGGCACCAAATGCGTGATCGAATTGGTATCTAGTATGCATCCACAAACGCCTGACAATGCAAGATGCTTTTCGCTTATGCTTCCTCCTCTTCATCTTCCTCGTCTTCGTCTGCCGTACCATTGGTCAAGCCTTTTCTAGGCACCTCGAAGACATAAATGCCGTTTTTGACCTTCCCAGACATCCATCGAGCCAGCCTGGGCTCTTTGCCTACGGCGGCTACGATGCAGAGCCCATCCTTGCCTCTATCTCCCCTCTCTTGTACCGCAAGGCCGTTGACGATACCTCGTATAAGGATAGCACCGTCCTTGGCGTCGCCATTAACCATAGACTCGTCCTCCACCGTCGGTACGCGCCCTACTTTGCCCACTGGCTCAATGCTTTTCTTGTCCGCTGTAATCTTCCACGCGCGTATCCAGCCGTCCCAGCTTGCTGTAAGAATGAGATCGGCAAAAGGAACAGTAGCAAGCGCAGTCACGTATCGCGGAAGCCGGGGACCGGGCTTTACTGATGTTGCGGCGTCGTCGTTGGCGGACATTTGCTCGGGCGAGAGCGGTGGATCACGGCCGTGAGTGAGTGGGTATGTGAAGAGAGGCTTTTTCCGGTTGACAGACCATAGCGACAGTGCACCATTGTCAGATGCTGTAACGAACAAGCCGGCGTCGAGAAGACCAACGCAGTCGATGGAGCCCTCAGCATATGCGATGGGCGGGTCATCGTCATTGTCGGACGTTCCACCGTTGGCCTGTTCATCCTGTTTTTCGTCTCCATCAACATTTTTTCCGAATCGACCTTTGCGCAACTTGTCCAGGCCCTTTTGTCTAGCCGTACCGCCTCCATGGAACACGAGCTGGTTTTCCTCGACGACTCTCCACAAGCGAGCGGTGCGATCTCTTGCGCCTACACTGACACAAGTCTCCTGATTGAGCTCCAGCCCGCCTGCTACACCAATGACAGCGTCCTGATGTCCGACAAGCGTCTCAATATATGCTGATTCCGGCGCGCTCCAGACAATGACAGCTCGGTCCGCACCGCCAGAGAAGAGTTGTTCGGTGCCCCTTCGGAAGGACAGAGAGAGGACGGCGTCTCGATGGCGAGTGAAGAGGTGACGGGGTGTAAGAGTGTCGGCGTCCCAGATGATCAGGCGAGCATGCTTGTCGCCAGTGGCCAGGTACTTTCCCGAGTCGGAGACAGCAATAGATACGATCTCGCCCGTGTGGCCCAGGAAGGCGCGGTCGCCTTTTTTGTTCTTGTTCCCTTTCCGCCAGAGGAGCCTCTTTGGTGTGGTGCGCGGCGTCAAGTTGGACGGTCGGCTGGGGTCAGGCGCATACGACTTTGGGTCAGCGATTTCCCACTTCTCGACGACAAGATCTTTGCTGATGGTCCAGGCATACGGCAGCTTGACGGCACATCCTGTTGTAGCTTTTTGCAGCCCCGAGTAGCCGGTGGCATGCGATGCATGCTCAAAGTCAAGCTCGGTGGCAATTGACCTGTAGATCTTGCCCTTTCCCTCTGCGACGTCTTCTTTTAGTCGCTCAGCGATGAGGTCTTTGTCAATCTGCTCGGCGTCGAAGCCCACTTCCTCCTCGACTTCGTTGCGAATGTTCTCGAGGTAGCGCTCTGCCAACCTGAGACGCTTTTCCGCCGCAGTCTCGTTCTCATCTTCAGAGGTGGTGGAGCCGCCGTCTGCGTCGTCTTCGTCGTCGTCGAAGGTGGGTGCGCCGTCGCCGTCGGATTCGTCGCTGCCACTGATGGACTCTTCTCGCTGGGAGCGACGAGCATGCGCGTCCGTGTTGCGACGTTTGGGGGCGCTGGCTGCGACTTCGCCGCGCTTCCGTTTCCGTTGCGAGGCCGGCGTGGTGAAGAAAGACGACGACATGGTTGTGGTTGCCGTTTGACCTGCGCGGAAGAGATCTGTGTAGTAGGAATTGTCTTGGCTAGAAACTTTTTGCGGACCCTAACGCCAAGCAAGACCTCCGTCATGCATGGGTTCGCGTCTTCCGACTGTACCGTGTTCACATGTGAGGATCGCCAACTCGACACGACATGCGCTGCATTCGGCGCCGCTCGACACGCCAATTTGTCTTCTCGCAGTGATTTCTGCATTGCACTGCATCGCATTGCACCGCACGTACAATTGGCAGAGCGGTTCGCTAACAGACACAGCGCAAACACCGCTGCCAACCCTCGGCCACTGTCGCCTCATATGACTTGAATGTGCGTGCATCCACGATAAACTCTTGACCATTGTGCCGCGCGACTTCCCTGTAGTCGTGCAGGCACAAGCAACAGAGCAAAGGTCATGATGGCGCAAGAGACGGCACCGCCAGACTCGCCCTTGGATGCGTTTGCGCCTGCGCCCGACGACATCGAACAACTCGACCAATTCCGCCGTTCGCCCCACCCGTACTTGCATCATAGAGATCAGCTACGGAGACGGTCGCCAGATCCGGCGCACGACGTTTCTCTGCACTCGCAATCGCAATCGCAAACCCCGCCTCGGCCCCTAGACAAGACCATGAGGAAAACGCCGTCACAATCACCAAGTGAAAGCGGCACCGAGGCCGACGACGAGGGCTGCAGCCTTGTCAAGGCACTGCCTGCTCCTCCCTTGCGACCGCACAAGGGCCTCCGTGAGTCCCAGGCATTGGGCACAGAGGCGTGGGCGAGCCCCCTCCTCACCCCCACACAGATTGACGATGAGGGGAGGAAGCTCTCCGAGGGCTACTTCGCTCGCAACAACAAGACGAGACGCAAGGGAGACGTATACCATAGCGACGACGAAGCGAGGGCGGCCAGGCAGAGATACCTCCAGCGGCGGCGCAACGAGCTGGTCAGGAGAACGACCGAGACTGCATTGCTTGCGGGCATTGCCGTCCTGGCTGTCCGTGGTTGCGACTGCTGGACCAAACTGCTGGCATGGCATAGAGGTCAGTCCGCATCCCTTGCCTGCGCCAAAGTATGCTGACCTGTGTCTAGTAGAGCTGTTGACACACTGTTCTGTCATGGCTGGCGTTTTGGGGCTATATCCGCTTCGGCTTCTGTACTACTCATGGAGAAATCACTCTCAACTCCGGCTTGGCCGTCAAATACATCTACCAGCCGCCTTCGATCCGGCCACTATCCTCTACCCCCCAATATTGCCCGTCCTGATTGCGATCTCCCTGTTTGCCTCATCGTCAAAGCCCCTTCTACCCAACATGTTGCTTGGACTAGCCGCTTTACCAGCCAGGCTTGTTCCTTTCAGAAGCGCTACCTTGGGCTACTCTCCTCTGCACTGGCTGATATCCATCATGCCCCTGATCGTTTCAGAGAACACCGATATACCCTCTCGGCTGTTTGCACAGACACCATACAAGCTCAAGTTACCCCCGCCTAACCAAGGTGTAGACCCAGAACTTCTGGTGATGTTATTCCCCTTGCATCAGGCGCTACTACCGCCCTTGTACTATCTCACCACGACGAGCCTTTTGCCAGCCGAGTTGCATTTGCTTTCCATTGGGCTCATCAACCTCCTCTTATTCTCGGAAACTCCTCAAGCAACCATACTCACTGTCTTGCTGTGGCTAGGCGGGCTGGGTGTTTTCTTGCTTTGCGGCAGGATCTTGAAGTGGGGTGTTGCACTTGCACGCATTCCGCGATGGAGGCTTCGGCGTGCTGGCCAAGTCATCCGAGCTCGACAGAATTTCTTGCAGGTCCTGAACCACAGCCTGGGTTCCAGGCGCGGCGGGAGTGGTTCGGTGAGAAATGCGAGTGATAGTGATGCGGATGAAGAAGATCCTGCATTTGAAAATGCTCTCCACAAGACTAAGAGTCTGAAAGTCAACATTCTAGATTCTGCGAAACACAGCAGACTTCGCATGGACGGCGATGAGCCACGATCCGCGGTTGAAGCGACAAATACGGGCTTTCAGCAATCGAATGGTGGCGAAAGAGCCAACCATAGCAGCGGACGCAGGCGAAGGAACACCCTTCCAGTTCTCGTCGCTGAAGACCATACATCAAAGCATCAGTACTCGAGTCGAAAACGATCGAGATCAATTGTGCAGTCCTACCTGTCGCTCACACCGACCGAGGCCACCATGAGGAAGTGGTTGTACGCAGGATACTTCTATGCGATTGTAGTCGCGCTAATACTTGGACCAATTCGGTATACTATCGGCGAACATGCTCTCCACCACAACGAACCGTTTGGATGGGCCATCAGCTACCTCTTCGGCAATGTACCACGCGTGCGATGGGAGGTGTTCCAGTGGAATTTGGACTGGTGGGTCCCACTACCGACGAGACTGGATTCTGACGACATGCTCGAATCCGCACAACATCTATCACCTGCGGAGTATGTGCGTTTCTTAGTGGTAGGCGAAGCAAACACACGTCTCTTGCTGTGCTTGTACTGTGCCGGAACTATCATTGCCGGCCTTGTTGCAGTCTTCTCACTTTCCGCGGTTGTAGAAGTCGATACGCGCAGAAAGGTGTTCCATGGCACCATGGTCGCGATGCTTCTTCCGACCATCTTCATCGATCCTTGTTTTGTCGCACTAGCCCTTGCGTTGGTGCTTGCGATATTTCTCCTTCTGGATCTGATTCGTGCCTCGCAACTGCCACCACTGTCGAAACCCATTGCTAGGTTCCTCACGCCGTACGTAGACGGTCGTGATCTCCGGGGTCCAGTAGTAGTATCACACATCTTTCTCCTCATAGGCTGCGCAATACCGCTTTGGCTATCGCTCGCAGGTATAGAACGGGCTGGCGATGAGCCATGGCAAGGGTGGGATGTCAAGGATAGGGATGTGAGTATGGTGGCAGGGGTGGTTTGTGTTGGCATGGGCGACGCCGCGGCATCTCTCATCGGCCGTCGCTACGGACGGCGGAAGTGGCCATGGGCCGGCGGCAAGTCACTCGAGGGCTCCCTAGCATTTGCATTTGCAGTGTCGATAGGGCTCGTTGTGAGTAGAGTCTGGCTTGACGTTGGGTGGGACAGTGGCCAGGCAGGGCAGAAGACAACGAGCGAGTGGGTACAAGACGCACTGCTCATGGTCGGCAAGGCAGGTCTATGTGCGGCGGGGGCGAGCCTCAACGAGGCGGTGCTCACAGGCGGAAACGACAATGTGATAGTGCCAGTCATACTATGGGCTCTTGTGAGGGGTGTCAGGCTGTAGGCAACGGACTCAGCCGCATCAGGCGGGATGCAGGTACGCAATAGATAGCCTGGTATACTAAAACACCATGCACATGGCCATTTGCGCAGGGGAGCATGACTTGCATCTACAGCCTCGAGACAATTACGTCAGAGTTGGGCGAGACGAAGTAGTGCTGGTGGAGGTCACGTCGGCGGCCAAATGAGGGGCTATGGGTCAGCGATATGCCCCATACTCTACGCTCTGCAACTTATCCATGGCAGCCACGGACCATGACAAGCAAATCCGTCGAACCCGATGAGCGTGTCCAGGAGGCTATTGCAAGGAGATTGAACAGAGTTTGGTCGACGTTGTCCTAGTTGCAGTAGGATAGTTGTAAGGTAGGTTCTGAGGTTCCAAGCTAGCGGCGAGCACGCGTTATCGGCACGTGCGGCCATAGACGTCCCGCGCGCCTCAGACTACCGCCTACTGACCACTACCTACTATCCCGCTGCATGCTTTCGCTCTCCTAATCTCTTAACCCTCTCCGCCGCTCTGCTTTCTTGTATCCAATCTCACGTATTCCTCGCTCATCTGCCCATCGCGCCCGCATACTCGTTGCCGCCACCGTCGCGTTCACCACCACGACCATCCCTCAGCGCTATCGATAGCCCGACCACGACGATAGCTCATGTCCAACGCCCTCACGGCCACGCTATACCCACATCTTCGCTGGTAGCTGACGACTGGCTACATAGACACCAGCAGCCTCATCCGGGCCCCGGCTGCTCAGCCAGCGCCGCCTACCATGGCCTCACCCCCAAACCCGCACGCCCCACGGCGGTCGGGTGCATCGCCGTCGACGTCGTCACCCGCTGCCACAGGCTCGGAGCAGATTATCGGCAAGTTCAAGCGCTTGCATCACATTGGCAAAGGCAGCTTCGCCGAAGTCTATCGTGGCATCCACATTGTACGTTGCTGCCCTCACTCTCAAGCATGCATCGAGTGCTAACTGCGTCCTTGTACAGGAGAAACGGCAGTCGGTCGCCATCAAGTCGGTCAACATGAACAAGCTGAACAAGAAGCTCAAAGACAACCTCGTCTCGGAAATCACCATCTTGCGCAGTCTGCACCACCCACACATCGTGTCGCTCATCGACTGCCACGAGACGCCATCGCGCATGCACATTATCATGGAGTTTTGTGAACTCGGCGACCTGTCAGCCTTCATCAAGAAGCGCTCCGATCTCGTGAACCACCCGCAAACCCAGCGCATGATAGAAAAGTACCCCAACCCAGCCGTGGGCGGCCTCCACGAGGTCGTCGTACGCCACTTTGCCAAGCAGATGGCCAGCGCTCTCGAGTTTCTGCGATCCAAGAACTACATCCATCGTGATCTGAAGCCCCAGAATCTGCTTCTCAATCCATCGTCCATATTCTACTCTCAGAGTGGAACTCTGGAACGCATGCCTCTGGCCGCCAGCGCAAACTCCTTGATACCCGCCACTGGCATTGCCTCGTTGCCCATGCTCAAGATTGCTGATTTCGGCTTCGCTAGGATTCTGCCAACTACCTCACTGGCCGAAACCCTCTGCGGCTCTCCCCTCTACATGGCACCAGAGATTCTGCGATATGAAAAGTACGATGCAAAGGCTGATCTGTGGTCCGTGGGAACCGTTCTCTTCGAAATGATGTGTGCTCGGCCACCATTTAGGGCCAACAACCACGTAGAATTGCTACGCAAAATCGAAGAGCGCAAGGATCAGGTCCGATTCCCAGAAGGTCTCGTCAGCAGCAGGGCCATGAAGACTCTCATTCGCGCACTCCTGAAGCGTAAGCCAACTGAGCGCATGTCTTATGAACATTTCTTCTCAGACCCGGTCATCCGTGATGAAATTCCAGACATGGTGGACGAAGACCTTCCTGGCTCCATGCAAGCTTCTGAGCGTATGCAAACCTCTGTACTAGAACCACCAATCGAGCCACCTAGGCGACTACAGAAAGCGCCTGTTGAAATGGATCCAAGGGCTGCTGATAATCCATACTCGCCATTGCCCAGAGACAGGACGATAGCCCCTGGCACAACGCCGCCTTCACGGCCCAGCTCTAGACCCGTTTCCGGTAACTTCTCTAGCACTCCACCGCAACACCTTTCTGCACGAAGGGCCAACAATGCCCCGGCCGATCCTAGCGACGAACGTACGTCGACTCGCGAACACCGCCGACCCACTCTTACCAACGCGGCAACCGCACCAGGACGTACCGCTACACTGCAGGATCAGACCGCCGCACCCACTACCATCGGCCATAGGCGCAAATATTCTCGCGATGAGCAAGCATCGACACCTACCGGCCTCAAGGAGCACTTTGACCGCGAGCGGATCCCACAGAGAGCGGAAGCCAATGTACTGAAAGAAGCGGCAGAACGAGCTGCACAAGACAACGCGCTTGACGAGGGATTTGTATTTGTAGAGAAGCGCCGTGTGGAAATCGACGCACTCGCAGACGAGATTGCCAATAGCCCGCAAACACAACGAGATCGTCTCGTTCACCGAGAAGTTCCAATGAAGCGACGTTCGACAACACAAGGGTCCCCAACATCGATCACTGGCGCAGTCCCTTCCAAGGCCATCCAGATCCAACAAAAGCCAACCATTACCCACCAACGCACGGCTTCATACAGTCGGAGACAGTATCGTCCAAGTTTCGAAACCGCTACTTCTGCCTTGTCCAAGGCTATGAACATGGTCAACATTCGAGGGCTTGGTCTATCACCACCCGTCATGAAGGGCGTATCTCCCCCACAGGGCTATTCTGCATTTCCTGCGTATCCAACTGCGCAAAGCAGTATGTTGCTGGTCGGCGATGGAGGCAAAGTGGTGGGCAAGGACGAAGACACTAGTACGGTTAAAAGGATTGAAGATCTGGCGCAGCTCAGCCACGTTGTTTACGGCTTCGCAGAAGTCAAGTACAGCCAGCTCGTCCCAGTTGCACCAAGCGACCCGGCTCTAGGTATCGGCTCCACTGGCGTTGCTCGCAAGCCTAGTAGCGATGTAATTGACGACGAGGATGACGACGACGATGATCTGACGCCCGATACTGTTCTTATCATCTCTGAGGAAGCGTTGGTACTTTTTGTGAAAACGTTGGCGATGCTGAACAAGGCCATGGACTTGACCGGTAGTTACTGGAACCGAACTCGACGTAACAGCGGTCCTGACGGTGCAAGCCGAACTAATGCAAAACTTGGCCAAGTAGTCTCTTGGATGCGCGACCGATTCAACGAGTGCTGCGTCAAATCTGAGATAGTTGCACGCAAACTCAAGCAGGCACAGCAGCAGTTACCAGCAGACCATCCCAGTCATCCTCAGAATCAGTCAGCGGCATCTGGTTCTACGACTGCGGTTGGTTCTGCCGAGAATATTCTGCTTACAACTGGCGTCACGGCCGAAAAGCTGCTATACGATCGATCCCTAGAAATGAGCCGCCAGGCAGCCATTGATGAGCTTACTGGACACAATCTGGCCGACTGTGATATTAATTACTGGACTGCTATCACAATGCTTCAAGCTGTCTTGGAAGAAGAGGAAGATTCGCCCAACGACAAGGCAGATGCTGAGGAAATCAATGGTCTCGATGGTGAAGACCGACGCTCGATCCAGAAGCGTAAGTGCCGCTACAATGTCTTCCGAGGGATACACAGCTAACTGCTACAGTTCTCGAACAGATGAGAAGCCGCCAAAGAGCGCTGAAGAAAAAGCTTGATGTACTCAGGGCCCAAAAGCGCACCTCCATCACCAGTGCGCCCGCACCACACTCCGTCGGTCGCAGCTCGCCTTCTCAGGGTGTCGCAAAGTAGTTGCGCAGAGCACAGAGTGCTACACGTTTGCACACAACTTTACATTTACTGGCGTCTAGGAACAGGATGGTCTGCACGCCACTCTGGTTTGCTTTTATAGGTTTGATTTAGCTTTCTTTCTGTCTGGTTGGGGACAATGGCGCCTCATGGAGGGCTTCGGCGTACTCGCATGCATTCGCATATGATACCAGGAACTTGGGTAGCGATGATGTGCAGTTCCATTTCACTGTCGGGCGTTGTTTGAATTATATAGCGGGTCTGGGTTCAGGGCGCACGGCTTTGGCGGCGTTTCATCGTGTCACAGAATGATGTCTTGGGTCGTCTTGAGGAGCAGTTGTTGCGTTCATCTTAGACCGGCCCATAAGGCAAACGAACACGTATCGAACCCTAAGCAGTATTATCGATAGGAGAAGAATGAATATGGATTAATGTATCAAATCTGTCAAGCAAGTTGGTCATTTGGTTCAATCCCATTACACTTGCATTCCTTCATGTGCGATTAGGTATCAAAGCTAACCAGTGGGTGGGTCTGTACAATTCCCCCATTTTGAAAGCAATACAGCAACTGCTTCTCGTGCTCAGCCATCATGTTGATAGTCCCATCACCCGCGATTTCAAGAGATGGAGACACTGATAATCTTGATATCCTCCTCCGGCTTCTCCTTGTACACCTTGGTGTTCTCGATCTTGTGAATAACGTCCATACCTGCAATCGCCCTTCCAAAGATGGTGTGTTTGTTGTCGAGCCAGGGCTACACATAATTCACAGTCAGCGTGTCGCCTCATTGTTGGGTGATTGATGGTGAGAGAGAGAGAGTGAGAGAGAGAGAGAGAGAGAGAAAGAGAGAAAGAAAGGAGGGGGGATGGAGACTTACAGTCTTTTCAGTTGTAATGAAGAATTGACTTCCATTCGAATTTGGCCCAGCATTCGCCATGCTCACCGTATAGGGTTTGTCATGTTTCAAGTTGGAGAACTCGTCTGCAAATTCCTTGCCCCAGATACTCTCCCCGCCTGTACCGTCGCCAAGTGGGTCACCGGTTTGTATCATGAATTTGCGGATTACGCGGTGGAAGATGACGTTGTTGTAGTAGTTATTGCGCCCGTGGGTGACGAAATTCTCCACGGCCTTGGGCGCAGCGTCTGGGAAGAGGCGAATGGTGATGTCACCATAGGTAGTGTGAAGTGTTGCCGTCGTACCCGTCGCAGCGAGTGTTTTATCATTCTTTTGTTTATTGGCGCCAGCGGCACGAGGTTTCTCGTTCTGTACGTCACGGGTCGACTTGGTAGCGCTGGCATCGTTGGTGTACATGTAGAAGCGGACCTTGCCAGAACCTGTAGAGACCAGCATGGCGTCTCTCGCCTCGGCTTCTTGAAGCAGTGGGTTCTCGCTCGCTGCCATTTCGACCGTGACGACACCCTTTTTCTCTGGTTGACCTTGATAGAGACACAGCCATAGCGGTCGGATGGATTCTTCTTGGCCGTACAGCTTCACGAGCTTGTTAGTCAGCGTGTTGATGACTTTGACTCCGTACATGCTGCCATATAGGATGAAATTACTTGTCTCGTCAAATATGACATTCATGCGACCTCTTGTAGTAGGCTGGTCAAGCTCTCTCTCGATGGCTATCCGTCGACCAAACTCCATGTCCTCTAGGTGTTGGACAGCGGTGCCGGCCTGTTGCATGCTCGTGATGGTTTCAACTGATTCATCGTATGTGCGATAGAGTTTGCCCGTTGCAAAATCGAAGACGCGGACCTTTCGATCAGGAAAGGAAAAGGTGGCAAACTGCTTCCCAGAGGGGGATATGGTAAGCGACGAGGGCACACATTTTGACTTTTTGAACTCGAACAAGTTGGTGGAGCTCTTCAGCGACCATACGTTGTCTGGCTTTTCATAATTTCCATTGGGTCTCCAGTACTCGACCATACCCCCTTGATCGACGCTTACGACACAGTCGAATTCATTGTTGTATGCCATTATGCTGACCGACGCCCTGTGCACACTCTTGAGCGTTTGCAGAGGCTCCGGATTCTCCCCCCTGCCATCGTATATGCGGATCCAACCATTCTCTTCGGAGCTGACGGCGAGTTGAGGAAAGCTTGCGCCTCGGCCATGCAGCCAGCAAACCGCGCGAGGGGTATACTCGACGGTCAGCATGGCCAGGAGATCGAAGGTGACGACGTCAAAGATTTTGATCGTCTTGTCGGCGCCTGCAGTGGCAAAGCTACGGCCGTCGGCGCTCACGTTGACAGACTTGATTTCGCCATTGTGCGCCCTGAACTCCTTGACAAACTCTATACCGCCAAAGTCCTTCTTCCAAAACTTGACCACGCCGTCGACGGAGCTCGTTATGAGGAAGTCGGTGTGGGGCGTCAAAGTGGTAAAGCACAGTTGCTCGCGATGCATGAGTGATTTGGAGTAACGGGTTGCGCCGGGCAGTGCAGCGACATAGAGCTTTTCGTACGGCAGCTTGCGCTTTTTCCTCTTGGGCGCCGAGGAGGGGAGAGCCGGACCGAAGTCATCGTCGTCGGAGGAAGTATCGTCTACAGTGGGTGTGAGAAAGTTGGCGCGCGTGAGAGGTGCGGAATGGCAATACCGTCTTGAACTTGGGCCGCAGCTTCTCTTGCAGAGACGGCGCCGTCAGCCTCCATTTCGGCACGCGAGCGCTTTGCCTTGCTCGGCGACGGGGGCCCGTTGGCTTGCATCATGAAAAAGGTGCAGTGTGTTTGTCGTGGACGGATCGGTTGTCATAGGCAGGCTCGATGATGCAGGGTCGGAGCTTCCAACGACGCGCCGCGCTCTCTCACTTTCTCGGACCGTCTCCCGCATTCCGCAACAACACCAGCGATAGCACCAATACCATCGCCATCACCACCGACACTTCGCCCTCCCACCTTTCACCCGGACCAAGGCTGGAACTCGCCATCACTGACCGCACATAGCTTTACACCTCCACCTTGATCCCGCACCAAACCCGGCCGCCTTGCCATTACCGCCTCCCGCACCTGCTGCACCATTACAACTACATTCACAACCACACTCACATCCACCGCACAACCTCACCATGAGCGGAAGCGGCGACCAAGAGCGGGAACACGCCCTCGAAGCTTACAAGTCCAAGCTACTTGAGTCGAGAGAATGGGAGGCCAAGCTCAAGGCGCTGCGACTGGACATCAAGGGCCTCCAGCACGACTTTGACGTATCAGAAGACAACATCAAGGCGCTGCAGAGCGTCGGCCAGATAATAGGAGAGGTGCTGAAGCAGCTAGACGAGGAGCGATGTACGTGGGCATTTGCATCACCGAGAGAGACGCCACACTAACCTCCCCGCAGTCATTGTCAAGGCATCGTCAGGGCCCCGTTACGTCGTCGGATGCCGGTCAAAGGTCGACAAGGCCAAGCTCAAGCAAGGCACCCGCGTGGCTCTGGATATGACGACTCTTACCATAATGCGCATGCTCCCCCGCGAAGTCGATCCGCTCGTCTACAACATGTCGCTCGAAGACCCGGGTCAGGTTAGCTTTGGCGGTATCGGTGGTCTCAATGAGCAGATTAGAGAGCTACGTGAGGTGATTGAGCTGCCGTTGAAGAACCCAGAGCTGTTCCTGCGAGTAGGCATCAAGCCGCCAAAGGGAGTGCTGCTCTACGGTCCGCCAGGCACTGGCAAGACACTACTGGCACGTGCTGTGGCGAGCAGTCTCGAGACAAACTTCCTCAAGGTTGTCAGCTCGGCCATTGTCGACAAATACATTGGAGAGTCGGCGCGTCTGATCCGCGAGATGTTTGGTTACGCAAAGGAGCACGAGCCCTGCATCATCTTCATGGACGAGATCGATGCGATTGGTGGACGACGCTTCTCCGAGGGAACTTCAGCAGATCGTGAGATTCAGCGAACTCTCATGGAGCTGCTAAATCAGCTTGATGGTTTCGACTACCTAGGACAGACCAAGATCATCATGGCAACAAACCGACCAGACACGCTCGACCCTGCTCTTCTGCGCGCTGGTCGTCTGGACCGCAAGCTCGAAATCCCCCTGCCCAACGAAGTAGGACGTCTGGAGATTCTCAAAATCCACTCTGGCAGCGTAGTGACGGACGGAGAGATTGACTTTGAGAGCATTGTCAAGATGAGCGATGGCATGAACGGCGCCGATTTACGCAACGTTGTCACAGAAGCGTAAGTATCTTCTTCCCGTGTGACTACAGTATGGCTAACCTACCACAGTGGTCTCTTTGCCATCAAGGACTACCGAGACTCGATCAACCAGGACGACTTCAACAAGGCAGTGCGGAAGATGGCCGAGTCAAAGAAGCTCGAGGGCAAGCTAGACTACCAGAAGCTGTAGAACCATAGCCTAGACTTGGTTGATAATAATTCAAGAAAGAGCCATGAGCATCATGTACAATAGCGTCATAGGAAAGAGGCTGACATGGTCACACATCTGAAGTTACACTACGAAGTGGTGAATGAATTCACGTCACACTAAACTCACATCTCTGTAAAAGCCGACCTGCCGCACCGCAGAGGTTGTCGTGGTGCATTTGTTCAGTTACGCTTATGGTATGTACACTGACGTCATTCTTAGACTTGCCAACGTGAAAAAAGCTTATTGTGTTTGTTGGGGACAATATGGATTGATGGCGCAGGGAGTAAATGCTTTTCATCTCCATCTATTTGTACAGCCATAGTTCATAACAATCCACACAACACTCTGCTTCTACTGCAGGTATCTATGTTCCTGCAGCCACATCTTGACATCCTCCGCATCTCTCTCAAGCCATGCGGCTTTGGCACTGATGGCGTCGATGCTCTGAGACAGCGCCATATCGAAGCCCTTGGTGCTCTTGCTGCTGAAGAACGCCTGGATATCTTCAATGTGTTCCCGGTGAGTGAAGCCCGATGTTGTAATGGCAACAACCGAACTTAGCATGCTCAAGCTAGGAGGCAGCCTTCTCTCCAGCTCCGACCAGTTGTCCTTGACCCACTTCCAAAGCGCGTGACAGCCCTCTGCGTGTGACCTTAAGGCAGCAATGGGCAGGTAGATGTCTTGGCCCTTGACTTCGTCACTGAGGGCCATGGCGAGCGTGCGCTGGATGAGCTCTGGCGACTTGGCACGACCGAGCGCGCGAAGAGCCGAGTTGCGTTCGTCACTTGTGGCAGCGTTTCGTGTCTCGTTGACAATGACGTCGTACTGAGCAAGGTTAGTTCAGATTTCACATATCGCAGTTCAACGACTTACTTCTTCTTGCCCACCATTCGCCAACACAATAGCATATACGCTGCCGCGGATGTTGGGGTGGATGGCAGACTTGTCGCCTGCTTTGAACTTCTCAAACATGTCGAATGATGCCTTGGTAATCTTCTCGTCTCCGGCGATACCGGCAGCACCGAACATGAGACCCTTGAATTGTTGCTCGATATGGCCGTCTTTTTCATCAAACGTCCATCCCAGCTCATGTGCCTTCTCGGCACTGAGCTCTAATTGGAACTTCTTCAGAGCATCCCTGATCTTCTGGTCCTCGAACATCCATGCGCCCCGGAGGGAACCAATGCGACCAGTAATCTCCCCCCAAACGACGAACTCTGCCTCATGTTTGAAGCTGTCCAGGAGCGAGAGAATGCCAGACGTCTTTTGATAGCCAGACGCGGCCAGCGAGCCAGCATCAGCAATCATACCAGCTCTGTCCTCAACAGTCAAGAGGCCCTCCTTGGCCGAGATTCCAAGTTTCCTCAATCTCTCTGGCGTGTATGAGGTCCGGTAAAGACCAGAGTGGTCTGCGTTGAGCTTGAAGAAGTCGAGGTCCTTGAGCTTGAAGTCGGCTTCGCGATCGAAAAGCGTCAAGTCCTCGTCAACCCCTTCTTTAGTCCGCAGCGCGAGAAAGACTGGATACAGGGTCTGGTCTTCTTCTGGCTTGACGTCGGCTGTACGGAGGAAGCGGTTTTGCTTGAGGTGGATAGAGTCGGCGCCCTCGGTCACGGTAACGACTGGGAATCCGACCTTTTTGGTCCAGATATCCATGACCTTGCCAACGTCTTTGCCACTGGCATCAGCCAAGGCAGCCCACAGGTCGCCGGTCTCCGTGTTGCCATAGGCGTGCTTCTTAAGGTAGCGGCGAATACCCTCCATGAAGGTGTCCTCTCCGACATATTTGGAAATCATGCGAATGACACTAGAGCCCTTGGAGTAGGAGATGGCGTCGAAAATCTGATTGATCTCGTCTGCACGCTTCACAGGCACCTCAATGGGATGACTGCTGCGTAGAGAGTCGAGCGAGAGTGCGCTAGCCAGGTTGTCCGTAACATAACCTTCCCAGACCTTCCAGTCGGGGTAGAAGACATTGCAGGAGTACCACGACATCCAGGTTGCGAATCCCTCGTTAAGCCACAAGCCGTCCCAGAAGTCCATGGTTACGAGATTGCCGAACCATTGATGCGCGAGCTCGTGCTGCACCGTCTCGGCAACGCGCTGCTTGGTAGCAGCACCACTGACCTTTTCGTCAATAAGCACATCTACAACGCGGTAGGTGACGAGGCCCCAGTTTTCCATGGCACCTGCACTAAAGTCGGGAATAGCAACCATGTCCATCTTAGGGAGCGGGAAGGGACTGTCAAAGGTCTTCTCGTAAAACTCCAGCGTCTTTGCGGCCAGCTCGAGCGAGAACCGGCCATGCTCAATGTCTCGGTCCTTTGGAGCATAGACTCGTACAGGGACGCGGAAGTTGTTCGTCTCGATGTAGTTGAGCTCGCCGACGATGAAGCACAGGAGGTATGTTGACATGAGGGGCGTCGGATTGAAGGTGACGGCCTTGCGCTTTCCGCCCGAGATGGTGCTGTCGACTTGCTTCTCCGACGCCACGTCCATGTTGCTGAGACAGGTCATCTTGTCATCGGCGATGAGCGTGACGGTGAACTTGGCCTTGAGGGCCGGCTCGTCGAAGCAGGGGAACGCCCGCCTGGCATCCGTGGGCTCCATCTGGCTGGTCGCCATGTATGTGGTCGAGCCGTCGGCGGCCTTGAAGGACGAGCGGTAGAAGCCGGCCATGTTGTCGTTGAGGACGCCGGAGAAGGTCATGGTAAGCTTCGCCTTGCTGCCGCCAGGGATGGTCTGGTCGAAGCTGACTTTGGTCGTCTGCGCATCGTCGTCGGTGGTGACATTGGGCGATTCGGTGATGACTTGCTGGCCAGCCGTGACCTTGGTCGAGTGGATCTTGAGCTCGTTGGTGTTGAGGGAAATCGAGGTAGTGTCGTCGACGACGTCTAGACTGGCGTGGTGTCAGCGGGCGTCTTGTCGTGCAAGATGCGCATGTGCCTACTCGATGGTGACGGTGCCTTGGTAGGTAAACTTGGCAAAGTCTGGCTCCAGCGTCAAGTCATAGTGAATAGGCTTGACATTGACAGGCAGCACCTCACGGCCCTTGGTGATGTCAATGGACGAGTGGCCCTCGGCGCCAAAGTGCTTGCACATGTTTCGTCGATGGGAACAGTGCCTCACAGTGACAAAGGCAGGGTGTCGGGAGGATGGAGGGGAGCGGAGAGATGGTGTCGGCGAGGCAGCGGGGTAACGAGGGAGGCGAGTGTTTGACGTGAGCGTGTGCAAGAGGTTCCGACGCGGCTTCAGTCGACTGGGACTGCAGCAAGGAGCGGTGACGGGTCTTGACACCAGGAGACGGCCATGATGGGTGAAGCGGTGCATCTAGCTTCTCGTCTGCTGCAGCGCGACGTGCATACAATACCAAGGGACCCAGGTAGAAAGAAGCACGGAAAATGCTCAAGCACACTAACTCAATGGCAGCCCCAAAGGCACTAGCAACCTTTTGTTTCTATCAGCACGCTGCTTTAGAAGCGCACACAGTGAGACGGGCAGAGTTCTTCTCCAAGGGCCCTCTTGTTGATGTTGATGTTGCGCACCACATATGGCCTAGTGGAACGTTCCGCTAGCCGGTATATAAACCTTGCCGACTTGCTCAAAGACTTTTCTATTCAACACGCAAGAAAGTCCTCCCAGCGTCACCCTCTCCGCAGAGACGCTGTGTGTTCTGGCAATACAGCCAGTTCTTGCTAGAGAAGACCTAGCCCTCGTTTGAGCCCTTTCGCAATTCCTGCATGAGTGAAAGGGTATAGAAGTAGGGTCACATGACAATGCTGTGCGTGTTGCTGTCGGCGTTGGACAGAGCAAGTAGCGCAGTCGCAACTCGTACTCTTAGGTGAATGATGTTCCGACGTATATCTCAGCATGACGATAGACAGGCGTGTATAAAGACGTTTGTTTCGGAGTTTTGGAGAAATGTAGGGCTCCGAGTACGAAGGGCTCCTACTACGAAGAAGCTCTTGTTCTCCATGTCGTACCCTGGCTATACTAGCATACATGACATTCTACATTGAATGCCCAGGATAGTGCTTAATTGCTGATGGTCTGCGGTAACCTCCCTCCTACCACGACTTAGACATGTTGGACGTGAGCAAAAAAATACCATGCTGATGGGTTACAACAAAACGACAAAAACATACAACAGCGGGGATTCGCTAGTGGTCACCCACCTAACTACTAATCCGCCGGTACACTGCTTGTATATGGCTGAGCGGACGGGAAGCCTAATTTTCAGTGTCCTATGGTCGTATGTAGAAGAAAGAAGTTAAAATATGTATATAAAGGTGATGCCACGCGATACTATCTGCCCCAACCACGAGCTTTAACGTTTCAATAAGAGACCAGAATAACCGGACGGATAAAGCATAAGGCTGTGAGTACTTCTAAAGTTTCAAATTCTAGAAACCCGAAGGTGGAAGGAGCGACCATTCGAAGGTGGAAGGAGCAGCCAATCGCAGCTGCCTTATGTTAGCAACCATAATAGGCAGGCGCTAGTGGAAATTGATGATCCGGCCAGTGTCTCCCGCACCTACTCCCAGCATCACCACCGCCGACAACGACAACCCATTGATCCAGTCTCCCTCCTGCTCCGAGCCAGCTTCACATGACCATGTTGGCTCGCTCAGCACTGCGTACGGCACGCTCCGCCGCTGCCACGGCCCGCAATGCCTCCAGCAAACCGGTACGCCTCCCGCATGGCCCAAGAAACCCCGACAGCTCGCGCGAGCTTCATCGACACCATCTCTCGCCGGGCTGCAATACAAGGGCTTGTCCCGCCTCAATTGAATAATCTGGCTGACGGAATGGGTGATACAGCGCTTTGCCTCGACATCGAGCTCTGCCGACGGCGCCGCCTCGGCATGGAAGAACAACGCCCTCCCCGCAGGCGCCACCATCTTCGCCGTTGGTTCGACTGCCTGGTACTGGCATCTCTACGGACGCCAGGTTGATGCCATGACCCCAGCCGAAGAAGGGTGAGTGCGCCAAAGATGATCCGACCGCAAGTCATGTACTGACGCTATGCTTCTACAGTCTCCACCCAACTCAATACCCGTGGGAGCACGAGAAGTGGTCCAAGACCTTCGACCATGGAGCGTACGTCCTTCCCGTCCTACCGCACATGCGCATCCCCTAATCTGTCACAGTCTCCGCCGTGGCTTCCAGGTCTACCGTGAGGTCTGCGCCTCCTGCCACTCCATCTCCCGTGTGCCTTACCGCGCCGTCGTCGGAAAGTTCATGACAGTCGATGAGGCCAAGGCGCTCGCCGAGGAGAACGAGTACGACACAGAGCCCAACGACCAGGGCGAGATTGAGAAGCGCCCCGGAAAGCTCTCCGACTACATGCCTGCCCCCTACAAGAACGACGAGGCCGCCCGCGCTGCCAACAACGGTGCTCTACCCCCCGATCTATCGCTCATGGTCAAGGCCCGCCACGGCGGCTGCAACTACATCTTCAGCTTGTTGACTGGTTACCCCGAGGAGCCACCTGCCGGTGCCGTTGTCCAAGAAGGCCTCAACTTCAACCCCTACTTCCCCGGTACCGGAATTGCCATGGCCCGTGTTCTGTACGACGACTTGGTTGAGTACGATGATGGCACCAAGGCTTCGACCTCGCAGATGGCCAAGGACGTGGTTGAGTTCCTCAACTGGACCGCTGAGCCTGAGATGGACGACCGCAAGAAGATGGGCTGGAAGGTTCTCGCTGTCACCAGTGTTCTGTTCGCGCTCAGTGTTTGGGTCAAGAGGCAAGTCTCCGCACCTCACCATTACAACTCGAAACTAACAATCACGACAGGTACAAGTGGGCACCGCTAAAGACACGGAAGATTGTCTACCAGCCACCACAAAACAAGAGCATCCTCGACCAACTCCCCAAGCCAAACAACTCTGGCAAGACGAACCAATAAACATTGGGTGGTTTTGCATTTGCGCGGTTCAGGAGAGCGGGTAGCGGAAGCGTGTGTTCTATATCGTGTACATTGCCAGGTACTTCCAACAATCAGATTTCTTTGCCTCGTGACATACAGTCCCGTGCTCTTCATGTCGCTTGTTTTGGACATGCTTGTCTTTCAGTCCCCGTAGGATAGTTTTCTTGCAAACCCAGTAGCATCCGCTATCCCACCATGTATATCCATAGACCGCAGTTCCACTTCCCCGAAATAGTTAGGCTCGCTGACCTGACTGAAGCACAACGATTTGAATAGCTTGATACTCCGGGTGTTGTCTTTGTCAATCTTGACCCTCAAGTAGCTTAGAGACTTCAGCTTGCCCGTGTCATTTGTTCCTTTTGCGTACTCCTCCAGAATAGCCGGTAACGATGTGGATATGTACCAGATGAATGCCTGCAGGGCTTCTTTCGCAAGTCCCTTGCCTCGGGCGCTAGGTCGAGCAATCATAATCTCCAACTCGCCGACCATGTCCACCTTCTCTGTCCCACAGCCTTCCTGTTGCTCTACGTCATCACCTTCCTCACACGGATAGAGGAACAGGTTCACGTCCCCTACCATGCGGTCGGGTGCATCTTCCGTTTCGGGAGAGACCTTGACCATAGTGGAAAGATCCGATGGTGCTGTTGGCGTGTTCGGTGAGGTGCAGATAATAAAGGTCAATTTATCTGCATCCTGACGCCACGACGCTTGCATGGCGTACTCCTCCTGGAGCGTCAGTGGCTCGGATGCGGTAAGCTTCTGCAACTCCTGCGTCCCAGTCAGTCCTGGGAAATATCCCAACAGTGCGAAGTATGGTGGGCTCTTGGTATACCTCATCTTGCATCCATTCGTGGTATGTGGGGACGTGGTGAGAACTGTACGGAACAAGAAGAAGGCGGGGTGTAAGGATAGCTGAAAAAAGTCAGCATCACAATATGGAGCGGTACTTTTGCGATATATACCCTGGTGTTCGTTAACCTTCATCGTGGTGGTGGTCGTCGGGTAATTTTTTCGAATTTTCAATATCCTTCTTCAACGTGACGGCGATGGAACACCATGAAGATATGATCTAGGCGAAAGACTAAGAAATCTGGTGTTCACACCGAAACCATACGTGCTCAAGTGTTTCGTTTGTCCGGAGTTCAAATATTTTGTGGTAAATATTATGTGTCGTAGTTGGAGGATACCAATTGTGCTGATTTACGCCGCAGTCAAGATCATTTGCCCGGACACCAACGATGGGACCGGGTTCAGGCGATAACCTGCACAAATTCATACAGTCCAACAATCACTACCTAGTTCATTCTTGTTTGGTTCTAGTGCGGAACATGCATAGTTCCTTACTTGAAATGTCTCGTGGAAGTGCATTTTTGCGCGAGACATCCAGCGGGAAAGCATTGGGCAATGCTTGGATGCGACACGCGCCTCGTCATGTCTTACTCTCTCATAGACCCGACGTCACATCCTACCAACAACAACCGTACGCGGTCGTATGAGTGGATCCGCTGCAGATACTGCAAATACGAAGCTCTATGCTTCCATGCTGTTAAGACAGATCGACTGGAATGCGCTCAAAGAAAGAAACGCGTCCGACGTCAACAACACTAATCTGCACCACACACAGCGTCTCTGAGGATTCCTCAAACGTCAAGAAATGGATCCAACCCGCGTTCTGGTGACAGGCGGCTGTGGATTCCTAGGTACTGCCATCGTCTCCGCACTCTTACGCAGCAAGAGATACTCCATCACGGTCATAGACGTCAATCCGCCCTCGCTTGGCAGCGACACCTTCACCAATAGCGTACGCTATGTCCGCTGCAACATCATGGACTCATCTTCTCTGTCCAGTGTTTTTTCCGAAGCTCGACCTGCTGTCGTCATTCACACAGTGGGTGTCTTCCCTCTAGGCACGAAGCGATACTCCATGCGGGGCAAAGACGCCATCTTCAAGATCAACGTCGAGGGAACAAGGAATGTTGTTGAAGCAAGCAGGGAGTGTGGTGCAAAGGCTTTTGTGTACACGAGTAGTGTGACTGTTGTTCTGGATGAATTGGATCGCGATTTCAGGAACGTAGATGAACGTTGGCCCACAGGTGGTGTGCACACGAGCTACGGACAGAGCAAGGTAACTGATTTCCTCTTTTGTTGTGTTTCCCTTGACTGTTCCTTGGAAAGCGCCTGTTCTCTCTTGAATCACCTTGTTTCATGCCAGTTTTCACACCAGAAGTTCTCAACTATTCATTTCGCTCACATGAAGTACTGCCTCCTAGCCACCGTAACATCTCTCATTCAAAATCATCTACCCAAACTTTGGAAAGGAATGGAAAAGAAGAAGCAGAAACTCACTCGTAGTAGGCACTCGCAGAATCCATTGTTCTTTCCGCAAATACGCACGACTTCGCGACTTGTGCTCTGCGTTCGGCCCCCATCTTTGGCCGCAATGACACCGTGTGCATCCCCACAATACACTCGTGTATCTCAGCGTACCAAACGCCCTTCATCCTAGGCACAGGAACCAACCTGCAAGATTTTGTTTATATAGAAAACGTAGCAGACGCACATGTCCTCGCCGTCGGCAATCTGCTAAATTCGCAAACTGCTGCTGGTGAAGCCATGTTCATTACCAATGGCGAGCCTGTCACAGCGAGGGCCTTGTGTCTAGCAGTATGGAAGGAATTCGGTCATGTTCCAAGGTTCCACGTTAGAGTTCCGGAAGGGTTGACGTGGTGTTTGGGTTACTGTGCTGAATGGGTTAGTTGGATGACGGGGACAGAAGGAGTGCTTAGTCGGGGTATTGTGAGTGACGGATGTCGCGATCGCTATGTCAGTATTTCAAAAGCAAGATTGTTGTTGGGTTACAAACCTCGAGTCGGCTTGGAAGAGGGTTTGAGAATCAGCTGTGAGGTAAGTTGAAGCAAAAACTGCGTAGGTCGAGCGGATGTGAAGAGCAAGGAATGCTAACTTGGTCTAGCATTACAAGGCGAAGTTGGGAGGAAGGAGGAAGAATTAATCCAAGACACACCGGGCCATAGTGAGCGTGGTTGTGTCATATGAAATCGACCGTCTGAACCTTTCTCTCTCCGATAAGGGATGAGTGATGCAAGAGCTGTTGCATTCACGATTGTTGTAAAAAGAACGTGTTGAGATGAATCATCGTATGCCATTGTTCGTCATAGGTTGTATGGTTCGGGAAATCATTTCCCAGCAAGTTCATTCGAGTTACTATCATACTCGTCTCTACTCATTCAACTACCTAATTCACGACCTCTTCGGTCTCATCGATGATCTCCTCTACAATCTCCTCAATCTCTTCCTGGTGCCCATCATCCGCCTGACCAGGCGTCTCTCCCTTGAGGGTTGCCAGCTCGAGGTCGGCTCCTTCGTCGCGCAACCTCTCAGTGACCTCCTCGCGCCATCTGCGCCACTCATCTAGCATCTCGCGACGAGCTTCCACCACAGCCTTGTTGGCGGAGCTCTTCTTGGCGACGTCTTGCTCATCAAAGACCTTGGAGTAGTTGCGCAGGTTCTTGCGAATTTCGGCCTGCTCCTCCTTAGAGAGAAGGGTCGGGGGGCGTGGGCGCCAGAGGAGCTGCTTGAAGCCTTCGATGGCTTCTTCGCGGAGGAGTGTACCCTTGAAGTCATAGAGGTGATAACCGTTCTCCATCTAGTGGGTGTTAGCAGAAGCAAAAGGACGTGACGGTAAAGATACATACGCGATGACGGAAAGCACTGGCAACGGTGGCGACGTAGCGGCCGGTAGGGTCCCACTCAATGTCGGTTACACCGTAGTGCTCGGCTGTATCCATGAGCTGCAGGTTGGCGTTAACTTCCTTGTCACCCTTCTCAGACTCCTCCTTGGGCCTGTCGAAGCTCATGTCCCAGAACTCGAGTTCAAAAGACTGCTGAGACTGGAGAGCGGCGACAACAACGAATCGTCCCTTGGGTGACCAGTAGATGGCGTTGCTGTTCTTCTTGTCAATGGTTCGGATGTGACGGAAGTTGCCAGGTGCGCCGCCCTTGAGCTTCTCGGGGGCGAAGAAAGAGACGGCAGTCTTGGGACCCACAGCAGCGCCCTGAATGACTTCGCCAGTGGTGATGAGCACGAAGCGGTTGCCCTTGGGTTCCCAGGCAAAGTTGATAACAGTGTCCTTGATCGAATCGACGACTTCAACAGGCACACCCTTTTCGCGGACACGGAAGATCTCCAGGTTGGTGGCGAGGGACTTCTTGGACTTGGAGTGGCGGTCGACCTTGACACAGACGTAGGCAGCTTCGGATTGCCAGTGCAGCTTCGCATCAGAGACGTTGAACAGATTTCGCGTGCGCACAATCTCTTTTGAGGGAACGGACATGAGACCGACCTTGGCGGGATTGCTACCGAGCTCGGGTGTCCAGTAGCAGAAGAGCTGCTCGTATGTCTTGATACCTTCTCTCCGGGGTGTTGCTGGAGCCCATTCAAAGTCCATGACGCCCTCGATCTTGACCGAGGTCTTGTCGAGAAGGTTCATGCGCGGCAGCTCGTAGATGGAGATGGATTGGCCCTGGGTCATACGTGCGACATACTTGTCGTCGGAAGACCACTTGAATGTCGGCCACTGCAGCTTCTTCTTGACGGGGTTACCATCGGCGTCGGTGCCACCGGGTACATCGATGGTCGCAAAGGAGCGCAGGGGCTTGCCTGTGGCGATGTCCCAGATAATGTAGTTCTTGCCGTCCTCCTCGAGCGAGAGCGATGGGACCGGGTGGTTCTCGTCGACCTGGAGTGGGCGGTGGGACCAGGTGGTGAGGTACTTTTCGCTGGGCGAGAAGTCGACGAGATTGACGCCGGGATGGGCGAATCGCTTCTGCCTGCTCCATGCCTTGCCACCCCACAGCTGGACACCTTGGGCGTGCATGGAGGTGAGGTAGGTTCCCTGGGGCGACCACTGGATGAAGGACTCGGTCCAGTTCTCGCGGTCGACAACCTGCTCGGGCTGGTCTTCCTTTTCGTTCCAGAACACGCCAACCTTCTCCTGGCGGTACATGGCCATCTGATCGCGGCTGTCGGCGTCGCCTAGCCACCACCTCAGGTGCTCCTTCTGCTCAAATGGCGGGATCTCGGGTGCGTGGTATTCCTCGTCGATGCGGCCCTCCTTGCCGTAGCGGTCGATGTCGGTGAGCTTGTTGACAGCCATGGTGTGTTTCTTGTCGAGCGCAGTTCCGTTCAGCTGCTTGACGGCCGCGACCGCCTCTGCGGGTGCGCTGTATTCGACAAAGGCATATCTGTGATGCCGTCAGCCTAGGTCCAGTCTGCCATTGCCCGCGGCGCCAGATGCAACATACCCTTCCGTCTTGCCTGCCTCGCCGACGGGCATGTGCACGCCGTCGTCCTTGACCTTGCCCACGCTGTTCAGCTTCCTCAGCACAAACTTGACGAGCTTGGCCTTGCTGTCCTCGGGGACTATGGGCAATCCATCGATCACGACAAAGGCATCGAGCCCCTCGTCGAGCCGCACCTGGAACTGGTCTTCGATGTCGGTAAAGTCGATTTGGCTCTCGTCGAATTCGTCGTCGCCGTCCATGGGCAGGTTCGAGTATGCGGACGCCATGATTGCGGTAGTGAGTGCGTTCGCAGTTGTGGCGGCGGGGTGCGTGCGGTTATAACTTTCAAAGTAATTTTGGTTTCGCGCACAGACACGGTAGTGGTAGTGGGGTCGTTAAGGACCGCTATTCCGGCTCACAGCCTTTGCATCTCACAACGTCGTGACTCTCATGCTCTGCCATTACTCATTACACTATACACACAGCACGCCAAAAAATATGACTCCAAGGTCGCTGAGTCAACTCTGACTCTCAGAAGAACAAGCCAATCGCCGTTCACTGCGAACATGGTACAATGCATCAAAGGCCACACATACACGCATTCCCAACAGCACTGCGCCTCCATCCAACCTGGACTAGATTGCACTCATCTCCTCGTCGCGTCGATGGCAACGTCTTCAACCCGTTGACGCCCATCGCACAAGTCCACACGCCGCCCAGGGAAGGTATACGCTAGAAGAACAGAAAACAAATAAGCATCAGCTAGCCCTACGAGCCGCGCTTACCTTCACCCAAATCCATGTTCGGGGTTTTGACCAACCTTCCGCTTGCCGAGACTCGCTTTTGCAGTCGTGCGTCCCGTTCACGCGCCCGTTCTGATGGAGAGCTGCCGTTGCCTGCCATGATAGGCGGCAAGGACGGCAGTTTTTCTACGTTGGGTGGGGGCTGACTTCCCACCATAGGTGCTGGACGTTTGCCCGCACGTTGCTCTGTCTTGAAGTCAAGATAGCTTCGTGCCGAGTGCCCAAGCGGGATGGGTGCAGGCAGCATCGGTAATTCTGCGCCGTTTTGCAACAGTAGCTCAGCGACGGGGAAGGCTTTGCGGGTAGGCTGTGCTGTGCCTGGGCGAGTGGCTGAGCCTGGAGAGCTTGCAGGTGATGCTGTCGCTGAAGGCGATGCTGGGTCGGCGGCTGCAAGCGCGAGAAATACTGCGTGTGTGCCTCGTGACCGATCGCGCGCATTGGCATTCGCTCGGAGTGCCAGCGCGTAGAGTACGTTCTGGATGTCGTTTTTCTTAACCGACGCTAACAGCGTCTCCTCTGGATTTGCATAGTGTGACATGTTTGGTGTTATGGGTGCCACGAATGCCCGATCAGCATACTTTGACGTGATGAAGTGCAGCCTTTGCTCTCTTGTCGACATTGGCCCTGGCTTCAGCCCTGGGTCTAGCCTTGCTTCCCAGATAGCATTGCTGATGCGGTTGCCGACCTTGAGCAGTATCTCGATGATATCGGGAGTAAAGGACGTAACGTCCAACGTTAAAGAGCGGACCTTTGTGATGTGCGTGCCTAGTGACCGATGGATACCACTGCACTCAATACAGATGATGATGCCGAGATTGATGGAAACCCAATCAACTTTGATCTCAGTACCGCAATCCGCGCACATCTTGTTGCCAGCATCCGCATCTCGTACTTGCTTGAGCAGCTTGCCTTCGTCGCCAAACGTCTCTTCTCGTCGGTAACCGCCAGGCCGATCGCCCACTGTAGCATGTCGCGCGGGTGCCTTGGAGCCGTATGTGTTGCGATGGCTTGACATTGATGGACTCTTGCCGGTAAGCACTGACGCGATGTCGCGATGTGTTTGTCCAGGCAGCGAGTCGGTTGATGGCCGGTCGGGCTTTCCTGCTGCCTCAACGGCTGTCTGCAAAGCATTGTTGACTGCACTGATCCATGACTTCATGTCTTCTTCGTTGGTTGCCTGATACACTCGAGTGTATTGTGGGGTGATGACTTCGAAACAAAACCGACGGTCCGCGTTACGCGCTTCCCTTACCGAAGCCATGCGAAGGTCGATTGGCTCCATATGGAGCTCCAGACTTTGCTTCCAGTTGGTATACTCTGAGAGTCTGCCCTGATCAAGCACGATCCAGAATCTGGACATTGTCAGCATCGTTCATTCAGTTTCGACAAAATGTACTCACTTGTGCCAGGCTTGCTTGTTCAAGCCCTTGGGATCCACATGGCTTCCAGGCCTGCTCAGTGCCCACAAAAGACCTTCTTTGCGATGTGCGCCTGAACCAGCTTCGGCCATTGCAGCAGGATCCTTTTCTTCAAGGTCTCTGATTCCTTTGAACTTGTCCGGCTGTGACGCCACCATGGCTAGAGTCGCTTTGGTAGCCTCAGGGCTTTGTGGTAATGCTATTGAGGAGGGAATGCTTGTAGATGAGATAGTCTGAGGAGGCATGACTGTACTCTGGAACATGGGCACAAGGCTACCCTTGCGGCCAGGAGGCGGCTCTGGGTCGGATCTTGACATTGTCCGGGGTACGCTACTCGATGATGCCGCGGGAGAAGTGAGCGAAGGCGCAGGCACATCGTCGAAAGTCTTCTTGATCGTCTCGAGTGCTCGCCTCTTCTCCTCTCTTTCGGTCCTCTGAATCTGAAACTCCTTGTCTGCTTCTTTCACCTCGCAACTCAGGGCCTCTAGATGTGGCAACATGGTCTCGATCTTCTTTGCAGTCTCTAGGTAGCGCTTGGCCTGGGCATCGGCATATCGCGTGAGATGGGAGAGGACTTCTTGATCTTTCCGGCCCCCGTGCAGATCCTGCATAAAGGACGAGTAGTCGAAGCGCTTCAGTTCGAAGTTCCGCCTCTTTGCTTGGTATTTGGAATCGGTCTCTGCGCGTTTCTTCTCTTTCAGTGAGTCCTGTCGTTGCCCAAGGTATCTTCCCAGATACTGGTAGTAGTCCTTGCTCTCCTCCTCAAAGTCTTTCCGCTTTGTCTCGGCCTGCTTGATGTCGATGTTGTAAAGCTTGTATATGGGATCAATAATGAGTTTTTGAATGTTGGTGGTGTTTGACTTTTCGTATCCCAGGATCTCCTTGGCAATCTTGTCGAAGTAGTGATCAATAGCCGGCTGCACTGCGTTTGCATTGGACGACGAGGCTTCTCTGAGTGCGTCCATGAGGTCGGCCATGGCATTGTTGCATGCCACTTGAGCTTCCATGGCTGACTCGGCGCGTTTGAGAACCTTCTTCCATCTTGTGCGCATGTTGCCCGTCTTCTGTTCGAGCGACTTCATCGTGGCGCGGAATAGCGGCCCATCGTCGGTCTGACTGAGATCCTCGCCCGGACGCGACACGTCGAGCTTCACCGGCGCACTCCCGCTTGACAGAGTGGTCGTCTGGCTTGGTATGAGGCCCAGGCTATGCTCGGGAATGGGCTCACAGATTGG